>Ga0209373_10005291_pt1 | contig 10599 bp, 3 predicted proteins | sample Higcelweek5metaG_FD_187173 | JGI IMG/M metagenome (GOLD analysis project Ga0209373, IMG submission 187173) | Freshwater pond sediment microbial communities from the University of Edinburgh, under environmental carbon perturbations - High... | ecosystem: Environmental > Aquatic > Freshwater >...
TTTAATGGTTGTCGGTTTAAATATTCCGTTCGTAATCTGGTAGTTCAGATCGACCGAAAATTTCACGGTCAGTTCTACCGGGTTATCTGTGCTGCCGGTGATCCTGACTTCATCAACAAAACCATTGAACTGAACATTCGATCCCATGTGAAATCCTCCGATATGTAATGCTTCGTTCGTTGTTTTCGGAACGTGAGTTGGGTTATAATTCACTTTAGCCTCGGAAACCTTATTAAGATTTGAGTCGAGTAGGATTAGTTCCAGAGTTTTTGTTGTAGTGTTTCGAATGAAGGTCACATGGTACCATTTGTTCAGTGAAACTGAGTTGGCTGGTAATGAAACTTGTTCATTTCCTCCGTTAAAATCGTATCCGGCAACAAGACTATTACTTTTAGGCTGAGGATTTATGAAATAGTTAGCACCCGGTTTAAGTAAAAGAGATGGATATTCAACCGATCCCGATCCCCACGATTCGATTTTAAACCATAGTTCAATTTTCCAATCATTTTTGAGCGACAGCGCACTGTAATGCGGAACTTCAAGATTGCTGAAAACCGATGAACCTGAATTATCAATATTCAAACATTTATCTAAACCCAGTTCATAATTATTTTCGAATTCAATCGTGTTATAAGGTATACCATCTTCCGAAGAAGTTGCTTCATTCGTATAATTGCCATTTAAATGGAGCAGTAAAATAGTGCTTTCATCTGAACAATATGGTCCGCCATTTTGGATTTCACCGTTTATCGAAAATAATGTACTTGTTGATGCAAGTGAATTGTCTGCTTTGTCTGAAACCCTTATTTTACAATTCGCAGAGACGACTTCGGGTACTTTCCATAGATATTCTTCAGAATGTGCATCCGTATCTGCAATCTTTGTCCATGTTGATCCCGAATTAGTTGAATATTCTATTGTTACCTGCTGAATCCCTTTTGAATTCCACCGTAATGGAATATTGCAACCCGACTGAAGTTGGGAAGAAAAAGATTGCACAAAAGTCAATTCACGAACGTCATAAATTGAAAATGGAATTGTATTTCGGTCATAAATGTTAATGTCAGAGGCGTCTGTAATTCGTATTTTGCAATTGTTGGATACGCCTGATGGAACAGTAACAGCGTATGAACCGGTCGCTGCAGAGACATTCGATGCCACTGTTGACCAATCGTAACCATTATTGGTTGAAAACTCAATATTCAAATAATTCACATTTGAACTCGACCACATAATCGTTTTCTTCGTTTCCTGTTGCCAGTTTTCAAAGCCTGATGGTGAAGTAAGGGTAAGTTGTTTTCCATGTAATTCAGGTTCAAGGTAAACCATTGCCCAATTATTAACATGGTATGGTTTGAATTCGTAAAGTGGCAAGTATTCATTGCTGCTTTCGCCATAATCCCATCGGATATGATATTTGTTTGAGCTGTTGTAACCATCACAAATAAACCAGTGACCAGCAACTCCACCCTCGGGTAATGGACCACCATCACCCCCAATTATGATTGGTCGTTTATGGGCAAACTCCGATTTGAAAATCTTATCCCACTGTTCGGGAGTATAGTCGTTGCGATAAAGAAATTTTGATTTCCGACTGTAATTAAAGAATTCCTGAAATGCTTCGATAACACCTTCTCTTGCACCTGTGCGGTATGGGTTATGCATTGCAACTCCAGCATGATACATCATTGTGGCAACAGCGTCGTATTCATCCTGAGTTGCATAGGATGCCACATTCGATAGCATTTTATCATAATTATAAATTGTTTCTCCAAAATTAGCAGACCATGTACAGTTTTTATCATCGGTAAATGATCTTGAGCCAGTACCTTTTAACGGAAATTCCCAGTATCGAAGAAGATTTGCAACAACGGTTGGTCCACAAGCATTGCCCACTCTGCCGTTAACTGCCTGATCGTCATCAGTTGTTGTTATTGGGTAATATGCATTCAACGGCCAGCTAAATACCGGGTATTCTACCGACATTAACGGTTCTACCGATGGTGGTAATTCACCATACGTAACGACCAACCCGTTTGATATCGACACCAGTGAAGAATTGGAAGCATCGCTGATCCTGAATTTCCATTCATACGCAACAATATCGGGAACTTTAAACGAATAGGATTGATTGTCGGCCTGTATGGAATTTGAAACCGTCTGCCACAATTCCCCGTTGTCGGTTGAATATTCCAACATGCAAGTTGCTATTTCTTCCGAATTCCATGTGATATTTTGTGTTGAACCGATTTGCCAGCATTCCCCCCCGGCAGGTTTTGTCAAAGTCAAAACTGGCGCTTTTACGATGGAAAAAGCTTGATTGCTATCGTCAAAAAAAGCATTATCGTTCTGGTCACTAATCCTTATTTTGCAAATAGCTGAAGTCGTATTTGGAATGGTCCAGTTATAACTGCCCGAAGCAGCATTCAAATCGGAAGCAATGGTAGTCCAACTTGATCCATTATTGGTGGTAAATTCCAGTTTTACCTTTTGAATATCGCTGCTTGCCCAGGTAATATTGGTTTTCGTTCCGGCGGTCAGGGTTTCACCACCGTTTGGTGCAGTAATCGACAGACTACGAAATTCGCGGGCGATGTTGCTGATCCGAAGCTCATCGGCATAACCGTCGAACTGGAGGTTAGAACCCCATGAAAAACCACCGAGCCGCAAAGGATCAATATTTATTTTTGGAAGATGCGAAGCCGCATACTTTCCCGAAGCCGAAGCCACCAATTGCAGGTTCGAATCATGCAGTAAACACTTAAGTTCAGTAGTGGCCGTATTTCGGATAAAGGTCAAATGATACCATGTGTTCTTTTCAATCGAATTATCGGGCAAAAAGATTTGTTCTGCACCACCATCGTAATCGTACCCTACATACATGGTCTTCTTTCCGGCATTGAGAGAAACAAAATAATTTGCCCCGGTTTTAATAAACAGGCAGGGAAACTCGACTGTACCCGATCCCCATGATTTGATATTAAACCAAAAATCAATGGTCCAACTACCCGAAAGGCTCAATTGGTCATAAAATGGGATCTCAACATTACTGAATACACTGGAATTTGTATTGTCAATTTTCACACAACTCCCGTGATTCAGATCAAAAGAAGGTACGAATGAAATGTTACTGTTGGCAAAGCCGGTTGATGATTGATGAACAACGTTTTCAAAGTTATTATCGAAATGAAGCAGGGCAACGGTATGCTCATCGGGAAGGAATGGACCTCCAATTTCATTCGATTCTACAATCGAGAAGGTCTGGTCGGTTGTATCACTCATTGAACCATTTGCGGTATCGGTAATTCGTATTTTTACAGTTGAACTGCTTATATCGGGTACTTTCCATTTTATTGAAAGCTTTGAACTCGTAAGAGATGGATTTATAAGAATCCAATTTGCTCCGTTATCGGCTGAATATTCAATTTTAAGGGTAGGTATGGTTGTGTATTTCCAACTGATGGTTGCAGAATCGCCCGAGATAAATGATTCGCCCCCGTTTGGACTCAACATTGATAGTGTTGGATTCAAATTATTGAAAGGAACTGCCAAAAGCGAAGTATCTGTCGTTGTGGTATGAATAACCCTGTTTTCATCCGTCAGTTCTTCCCAACCTTCGTTGGCAGCGCCTCCGGAATTTATCATGAATTTATATTGGTATTCCTTGTTTTGCTGAGCGGGAAATAACATGCTATAAACACCATTTCCCTTAGCTTTCATCAGATATGGTAACCATGAGCCAAATGTGCCCCCAACATAAACTTTATCTTTTTCAGGATCGAATAAACCCTGGCGGATATAATAGCTCATGTCAACCTGAAATTTTACATCAACTTGAGGAGACAAGTAGACCTCTTTCAAAAAATTGTGCCATGCAGTCTGAAAAGCAGCTTTTGAATCAAACCCCAATACGTTGAAATCAACATCGAGAATAAAATCAGCAAAAGCCTCTATACCATAAGTATTTATCACGAAGTCAGCTACACTTGTCGCAAGTGGATAACCACCATAATCGGCAAAGTCGAAATTTTCAATCCGGCTTAGTTCGGGCATATTTCCACCATATGTATTATCAATCAGGTATTTTATTTGTCCATCTCTTCTAAGGGTAAAAGACTCTTCGGCAGGTTCTCCACCCAGATAACAAGCAGCGCCTTCGTTTAACCAGGGTGGCACATAGGTGTTACTTTTCCAATTCACTATAATGTGTGTGAACTCATGTCCAACCAGACCCGGATCGGGATCTCCTCCCCGAGCGTCAGGTGAGACAACAACAACATCGGTTCCATTCATTGCAAAGCCAATAACCCAATCGGGGCCAACAGGATTTGTAAAAGCCAGCATAAACGATTTCCGTTCAGGATAAATCCATATTTTGACACGTGAACTGATTGGAGCCTCAAGCTCCTTTAAAATCCTGGAAACATTTTCATCGAGGTATGACTGATAGAATGAAACATATTTTGCATCATTATCAGCACAATAAATATCGTAGCATGAACCTCCTGCCCTGAAAATAAGGTTTGCATTATTGAAGAAAACTTTCCCCACATCAAGATCCTCACTTCCGGTGGTTAGATTTCGATTATCAAAGGCAATTCCTACATTCAATTCCCATCCTGAATTTGGAAAACCTGCGGCATCGGTAAAGAATTTGAAATCGTACCAAGTTTTACTATTCAGGTTAATTGATACGGAATAGACCCCGTTCCCAACATGAATCATTTCGTTAGCAGAGCTCCAACTGTTGAACGATCCCTTCAAATAGACTTTATCCGTTGATGAATGAAATGTTCCATCGCTGATCTGATAACTCATGTCGACACTAAACTTTACCGAAATGGCATAAGAAGAGATTGTTATTGCCATCAAAAAGATAAAAACGAGATTTTTCAGAATGCTTTTCCCTAAGAAACAGTAAGAAATAAGCGGTTTTAAAGTTTTCATAAAATACCTTTTAGAATGTTGGAAATAAATTTCCCAATCAATGCTATTCTTTTGTCAAAAATAATCACAACTCCGATTAATCATCAGAATCTATTGTTCCGATCCAACTATTATTAATTTATTATCTGTTGATTAATAGTTCAAAGTTAGCTTGATGTACATAATCAAATCTAAAAAAATATTTTGAAGTGTAAGTCTCTTTGCTCACTTTTTAGATTATTTTTTAACCATATATTACCTTTTTGCCTTTTAAGTATTAATCGTTAGTTTTGAAAACGATAATGCTAAAAACAGAATAATGCTTTCGTATTCCGAGCAGTTTCTCCTTCTTACCGTCGATCCCGTAACGGGCAGGTTATTTCCCATACCAGAACAGGTATTGCATTTAACCCTTGCGGGAGCTTTATTGCTTGATGCCTCGTTCAACAGCCTGATCAACGATGACTGGGAACAATTATCGGTGCTTCAAACCTCTGACGCCGTAAGCCCTGCTCTTGACGAAGCGCTGCGATGTTTATTGATATTTGAAAAGTCGATACCAATAAACCAGGCTATTGCAGTTGTTGCTGCCCACGGTTCAACCTTAAAAAGAATGGTTTGGGATTCGTTGCAGAAACGGGGAGCTTTAACTCAAAAAAAACAACCTGTTTTTTTTGAAAAACACAAGCAGGAATACTTTTCTCCTGATTTATCGATGGTTGTTGATATTCATAAAAAAATCAGGGATACCATTCTTTCCGATGATATTCCTTACTTTCAAATTCCCCCGCTTGTTAGCCTGATTGAGACCGGAGGATTAACCAAATACATTTTAAAATCGGAAGAAAAAAGCCGTTTCAATGAACGGATTGCCTGGCTTGCCGGAATGGAATCTCTTGGCAGGGAGATCATTCGTTCGGTTCACGATCTGGAAATAGCCGATCTTGATAAAGAGGTCGCCGGTTTGATTGGATTAAAACATGACCAGCCAAAAACGTATGCAGGTGGTATCGATGCGGTTCTGACTTCTCTAAGTTTTCTTTACAAAGAAGCCGGAATGAACCGGAGCCGTAAACTTCTTGGTAACTTCAATCAGCCTGGAGGATTTGAATGTCCGGGGTGTGCATGGCCTAATCCCGATAAGAACCGATCTCGTTGCGAATTCTGTGAAAACGGAGCCAAGAATGTTAGCGCAGCGGCAACCACGCGGATCATTTCAGCCGACTTCTTTCAGAAATGGTCGGTTCACGACTTACTACTTACACCGGAGTATTGGTTGGAACAACAAGGCCGGTTAACTGAGCCAATGTTCCTAGATGAAAACGCAACCCATTATCAACCCATAAGCTGGGAAAAAGCTTTTGAGGTTATAGCCAGTGAATTGAAGTCGCTCGACCATCCCGATGAAGCAATATTCTATTCTTCCGGAAGAACATCGAACGAAGCAGCATTTCTTTATCAATTGTTTGCACGTGCTTTCGGGACCAACAACCTTCCAAACAGCGCCAACCTTTGTCACGAACCTTCGGGAAAAGCGCTCTCCATGAGCCTTGGCTTTGGAAAAAGCAGCGTTACCCTCGATGATTTTCCAAAAGCAGATGCCATATTCGTTTTCGGGCACAATCCCGGTTCAAACCATCCGCGGATGTTGAGTTCCTTGCAGTCGGCAGTGCGGAATGGATGCAAAATCGTCTCCATTAATCCGATGCCTGAAGCCAGCTTGATGGGCTTTGCCGATCCCCAGGAAGCCAGCTCTTACCTGGGAAAGCAAACCGCACTATCGCATTTGTATATACAACCGATGATCAATGGGGATATGGCTTTTGTCAGAGGGATGGTAAAAGCCACGCTCGAAGCTGAAGATCAAACCGGAGCGATTCTCGATCACGAATTTATTGAGGAATTTACCAGTGGATTTGAATCATACATGCAAACCGTTAGGAATACTTCTTGGGAAGAATTGGTTTCGGCTAGTGGCGTTGAAAAGAGTCAGATCATTGAAGCTGCCGGGATTTATTACGGGGCAAAAAGTACAATCGCCACCTGGTGCCTGGGAATTACCCACCACCGGAATTCAATAGAAACCATCCGTGAAATTATTAACCTGATGCTGCTGAGAGGAAATATTGGAAGAACGGGTGCAGGACTTTGTCCGGTTCGTGGTCACAGCAATGTGCAGGGAATACGGACATCGGGAGCCGGAGAAAACATGCCGGTCGCTTTTCTTGAATCGCTGGAAGAAAGATTTGCCATCAAAGTTCCCAGAACTCCGGGGATGAGTGCAATCCCGGCCATCAAATCAATGGCAACTGGAACATCAAAAGTATTGATTTCACTGGGTGGAAACCTGGCATCGGCACTTCCCGATACCCCATTCGTTGAAGAGGCTTTGCGAAATTGCCGGATGACGGTTATGATCTCGACAAAACTAAACCGCAGCCATCTGGTTACCGGAAAGAAAGCATTGATCCTTCCCGCTTTTTCTCGGATCGAAGAAGATATTCAAAACGGCGTAAAACAATCTGTATCCATTGAAGATGCCATGGGAAAAGTTGGATTTTCAAGCGGTTGCCTTCAACCTCCTTCAAAAAATACGAAAAGCGAAATTTCGATTGTCGCCGGAATAGCCAGAGCAACATTGGGTGAACGGAATGGGATTGAATGGTATCGATTTGAGAATGATTACAATTACATACGTTCAACAATAGCCGAAGTAATACCAGCTTTAAAGGATCTTGGAAAAGCACATTCCAAGAAGGGGTTTTACCTTGAAAATCCTTTGCGGAAACGAATATTCAAAACGAACGATTCGAAAGCCCAGTTCTGCAATTATCCCCTTGAAATGGCTGTTCCGAAAGAAGGTGAACTATTCCTGATGACGATCCGCAGTCACGACCAGTTTAATACTTCCATTTTTGGGTTGAATGACCGCTATCGGGGAATTCATAACGAGCGACGGGTACTGTTCATGAACAGCGCCGATATGGCCCTACGGAGTATCACACCGGAACAGTTGGTTGAAATAACCAGTAATTACGACAATAAACTGAAGAAAATTGAGGGTTATTATGCCATTTCGTATCCAATTCGTCAGGGTTGTGTGGCGGCCTATTTCCCTGAGACCAATGAGTTGACCTCCATCAACAACGTTAGTGAATTAAGCCAAACCCCTGCCTATAAATCGTTAAGTGTACAGGTCAGAAAATCAAAACCATAATTAATTACATTGATTCAGCTCTCTCAAAACACCGTTCAGCTCATCTGTACCCTTTTTAAGATCGCCCATTCCCTGTTCAATGACACTAATTGTTGAGTTCAGATATTCAATCAAATATTCAATACGGTCTTCATCTGTTGCATTGTTCAATTTTGTAAAAGCATCATCAAACTTGCCATTCGCTTTTTTAAATATTTTCACAGCTTTTCCTGCTCCCTTTTCAGCAATTGAACAGTTGATATTCTGCGCTTCGCCAACAGCGCCATCAGCCTCTAATCCTGCATTTTTTGCTTGCGTCACAGCCTCTTCCATTGCAATTTTGCACTTGTCTGCAATAGATTGAATCTCATTAATTGAAGTGGCTATGTGGCATTTCTGAATCTCGCCCAGGGCTTTATTGGCCGAATCCCACGATTTTTTTACACACGAGAAAGAGGCGTTAATTTGTTCCTTTACTTTTTCAGTCTGACCAAACGACCCCAGGATACTAACCGTCAGGATAATTGTAAAAATCAGTTTGTACATAGGTTTGATTTTTTGTTGTTCTAATGATGAATCTACAATTTATCATCTTTGCATCAAAAATAATGTTTGTTGGTGAAAAAAATTCAATGAAAAGATGGTTAATGTGTGAATACCTTATATTATCCCTTCACCATTTTCATTTTTACAATACCTTCATCGGTTATTATTTTAATAAAATACAAACCAGGAGATAACGATCCAACAGGTATTGGTTCATTACCGGAAACCTGTTTGGTGAGTAATACTTTACCATTAAGATCAGTCAGGCAGATCGTTGCAATATCTTTTAGCTTATCAATATGGAATATATCCATTACCGGATTCGGAAATATTCTTAAATTCGCTCTTTCTTTTGACAGTTTGGAATTACATACAACCGGTAGACTTACAATACCAAAACTCTTTGTATTGTTCCATCCTTGATCATCGCCTAACCCATTATTCCCACACCAAAAACGTTGTTCCGTTCGACCACCCGGCGCTCCGGTTGTATTGTCAGCAACAGCCATATCAAAACGAAAAAATTTTTTATCCCACCCTTTTCCCATTCCTTCGGTTAATACTGAAAGGGGCAATACAAACTCCTGAATGTATTCCGTTGCAGAAGTCACGCTAGCTACTTTAAAACCTGAACTGTTTGTTAATGTGGCAATGGACCATGTATTTGCCCCTGAATTACCATCGTTAAGAAAAACTCCTTCACGCTGTGTCCTTATTTGCCAACAACCTGCCTTATAAGCTCCATTCTTTTCCGTTACAGTATCCATCGCAAAATAAATTTCAGTGCAATCTCTTCCGAAAGAATTTGGAATAGCAGTTGTATCGCTATTTGCAGTTGCATCCTGAATGATTAAAGCTAAATAGAAAGAATCACTACCCACTAAAATATTAAACTTACCAGTCATTCCAGAGGTAGTACTGTTTGGGTTTCGAACCGATAAATCGACAAACTGACGCCAGGGATCAACAACATCGTCAATAAAACCATCAATAATTGGAGGTTGTGAAGTATAATAGATTTGCAGAAATGGAGTCTCTTTCATTAACGATCCACCTGTTAAATCAACGGTTTCAGAATCTTTTGCCTGAAGTAATACTGAAATGCTTAAAAAAAAAGAAAGATATATGGCCCTTTTCATCAATAAAACTAACGTAAAACTATTTTCCGTTGAAAAGAACCAAAATCCGTTTGTATTCTAACTATATATATCCCCTTTTCCATGAATCTTAACGAAATATTTTCATTGCCCTCAACCTCATTTTTGAGCTTTAGTCTGCCATTCAGATCGGTAACATAAATTGTTGCCTTCTCTTTTAAACCAGAAATGGTGAATTCATCAAATGTAGGATTGGGAAAAAGGTTCAGATTCTCTTCCATTTCTGAAGAAATACCTACTGTTTCGGCTTTCTGGGTTACATAAATGTATCCATTGCCATACCCGGACCCGGGAGTAGATATTGTAATATTTGCTCTTCTAATTTCATTTGTAGGATTTACTTCTGCCGTTAAGGTCACATCTGTACTAGAATAACCAATTCCCACTTCAGGGTTAACCTTCAACCATGTTTGATTTGATGTGGCAGTCCAAGCGAAATAATTTTTTACGTTTACTTTTGAATGACTTCCTCCTGAAGCATCAAGAATTACTGTTGACGGATTTATTTCCATTGTTGAAGAGTATCCCAAGCAACAAGGAAGCTTTGCTATACCAAAACTTCTTACATTTTCTCTTCCTGAGTCATCACCTTTTCCATTATTCCCATACCAATACTTTTGTTCAGTTCTACCACCTGAAGCTCCGGTTGTATTATCAGAAATTGCAATATCGAAACGAAAGTACCTTCCATCCCAGATCGGATTCATTCCGGCAGCTAAAAAATAAAAGGGCAATTTGAATTCCTGACAATATTCTGTTTGTGAAGATTCACTT
>Ga0209373_10005292_pt1 | contig 10596 bp, 4 predicted proteins | sample Higcelweek5metaG_FD_187173 | JGI IMG/M metagenome (GOLD analysis project Ga0209373, IMG submission 187173) | Freshwater pond sediment microbial communities from the University of Edinburgh, under environmental carbon perturbations - High... | ecosystem: Environmental > Aquatic > Freshwater >...
CGGCGGCGAAGTGGTCGTGACCGTTGCGGGCGGGCTCCAGCTCACCGGATCGCTCAACGTCTCGTCGAAATCCGGCACTTCGGCGCAGGCGACGGGCATTGATGCCGACGCGCAGTTCGAGTCCGAGCTGGCAATCGGCATAAACGTCAAGGCCGACGCCTCAAAGGGCACCGACGCCGACGCCGTCGGACTGGCGGGAAAAATTGCGATGCCCGCGGCAAGCGACAAATTCAAACTCAACGTTCAGGCAAAAGCCGGGTCCGGAAATGCCTATGCCAACGGCGTTGAAGGTTCCCTTTCGGGAAGCGGCCAACTCGGCGGAACCGTCACCGTCAAAGCCGACGCGTCGAAAGGCGGCAATGCCGGAGCCGCAGGAATTCAGGGGACGACCCATGTCGGCGCCGTCAGCGAGAAATTCAAACTCAACGCCTCGGCAAAAGCCGGAATCGGAGAGGCGAGAGCATGCGGTTTTTCCGGAAGTGCGTTTACGGTGGACGGCACCCTGGGCGGAACCATCACTACTTTCGCCAGCAACTCGGGAGAAGATGACGACCTCGCCAACGCAGTCGCGGTCGGATTTGATGCCGACACCCAGGTTGCCGATGTCAGCGGCAAATTCAAGCTCACGTCGCAAGCGAAATCCGTTTTCGGCACCGCCGGCGCCGCCGGTTTCGTGGACGATTTTGTAGCGACCGGCACGCTTGCGGGAACCATGATGGTCAAATCGGACTCCAAGAGCGGAGGAGCGGTAGCCGCCGGATTTGACGACAGCGTCAAGGCGGCCGGGGTCAGCGACAAATTTAAGCTGACGGTCACAGCGAAAAGCGGCAGCGGAATGGCCGAGGCATGGGGATTTACCTCAACGGACATTGCAAACGGATTGTCCGGGAAAATCACCGTCACCGCCATTTCGAAAAGCAACACGGCCGAGGCGACTGGCGGAGCCCTCTCTTCCTTGTCCACCTTCCGGACCGCGGCGGCGAACGACTTTGTCGTCACCGCGCAGACCAGTGGCGGCACCGTCGCAGCCCTCGCCTACGGAATCACCGGCGATACCGGCAGTATCGATCTGGCCGGCGTCCTGGCGGTTACGGCCAAAGGCAAAACCGGCAGCGCGTATGGCATCAAAGCGACTTCGGGCGCGGTGACCGGCTCGATTTCCGGCGTCGTCGCCGCAGTCGGCAATACGGCGACCGGAATTTCGGGCGGCGAGGCCTCCGACCTGACCATTTCCGGCGCGGTTTACACAGGGACCAAAGGCAATGCGACGGGAATCGCAAAGGCATTGAAAAACGCGATCGGCACCGGAAGAAGCGCCTTCGGAAAGAGCCAGAACGCCGATCAGGCGGTCTGCCTGGGGGCGGGGTCCACGCTCACGCTGACCGACGGAAGCATCGTCATCGGCGACGTCACGCTGGGAACAGGCTCCGATTTGAATCTCTCCACCGGCGCGCAGTTGTACGGCGACATCGACATGAATGCCAGCGGCGAGATCGAGACGGTTGTCTGCGGCGAGATCGAGACGGTTGTCAGCGGCGAAATCGAGACGGTTGTCAGCGGAAACCTCAACTTCACCATCGACGGAACGCTCACCAAGGCCGCGGTGGTCACGCTGAGTTCGGCCGGCGCGGGCGTCTTTGCGCCGACAAGCGGCGTGAACCTCACCATCACCGCCAACGACATTTCGCAGACCGGCAGCTACGTGCTGCTGGCGGGCAGCGACTTGAGCGAGCTCAAAGGCGTCGATTTCAACACGCTATTCGACCTGATCGACTTCGACATCTGCGGGTTCAACGCGGCCTGGGAACTCGACCTGACCGGCAAGACCGACACGCTGACGCTGATTCTGTCCCAGGATATCGGCGGCGGGCCCAGCCAGCCCGTGGAAACGACCACGGATCTGCTGAGCGCCACGGACCTCAACAGCGCGGACCGGCTGCTCGCCTCCTCGTCGTTCACCGAAAGCGCGGCAAATTCAGGCGCGAGTTTCTGGAAGAACTCCCTGATCGCCTGATCTTCGCCATCCGTCTTTTCACACGCCGCCCGGAATTCCGGGCGGCGTTTTTCTAGTCGACCGGGAGACTCTTGCCCGTTGGAACAGCCCGCCGAGCGCAATTGCCGTACCGCCTGGCAAGCGGTTCCCGGATGGCGTTGCATTTTCTTGCAAAAACCGCGTTTTCCCGATTTGTATTTGGATTTTTCATCGATATATTCATCTCCGTACCAACCGCCCCGACCGCATGGAAGAGAACAGAAAAAGAGGTGAAGTATGGAGATCGTATCCGTCATACCTGTCGTAATCAACACTTCCTGGACGCAACCCATCGATTACGACGGAGGGGTGGTCCTCGTCCCCCCGGGGTCGATCAAGGTCTCGGGTGACGGCGACAAACTTTATGCGGTGCGCATCACGACATCGAACCAGACCGTCTCCCTGGACGGCACCGTCAAAAGCAAGGGGGCGGGAACGTACACCTGCGGCCTCCTCTTCCAGAACGATTTGCTTCTCGACCAGGACGGCTATGTGCAGTTCTACACCGGCAAGGCGAAGGTCGAAGTAATCGGCAACGACATCGCCACCGGCATATCCGGCGGCGACCTGACGCTGGTCGGCAGGGCAAATACGCCGCTTACCGGATTGCTCAAGGTGGAGGCCAGTTCGGACGCCGCCGCCCCGATGGCTTCCGGCATTTTCGCCGAATCCATCGACGTGCAGGCCGAGTTGGCGATGCGTGTCACCGTCAGGACCGACGCGGAGAATGAGTTCGGCTACGCTTCCGCTTACGGGATGTTCGGCGGCAACAACCGGTTCGACGATTTCTCCGACAAATTCCGGCTCACCGCCCAAGCCGCGAGTGGAATGAATGCCGACGCCTACGGGATCGCGGGCGAAACCACGATCGACGGCGCGCTCGCCGGAAAAATCGTGGTCCAGGCCGAAGGACTCTATGGAGACAGCGCCAACGCCTACGGATTCTACGGGTCGGTCGCCACGCAAAGCGTCAGCAGCAAGTTCAAACTCGAAGTGGAGTCCAGGAGCAAGACCGGCTCTGTCGGCGCTTACGGCTTTGCAGGCGATTTCGCCGCCGACGAACTGCTGACCGGGACCGTCATCGTCAAGGCCCGGACGACTGAAGGCCTTTTCTCGATAGCCGGCGGCTTCGGGTCGGTTTCCGACGTGGCCGGTGTCAGCGACCAGTTCGAGCTCAATGTGCAGGCAAAGGGCGGCTGGAGCCAGGCGATCGCCTACGGAGTCGCGGGAGCGTTCTCCACCGACGGCACGCTCGGCGGGACTTTCAAAATCAAAGCGGACGGCTGCAACATCGAGCCGGAATCCCCCGCTTACGGAACCGAAGCCTACGGTTTCAGCGGAGCGGTTTCGGCCCAATCGACCAGCGACAAATTCAACCTCGATGTCCTGGCCAAAGCCCAATACCAATCGGCCAAGGCATACGGATTCGCCTCCACGCTGGATGTGGACAACCTTGGCGGAACCGTCACCGTCAAGGCGGAAGCCGTCGGAGAAGCCGCGGCGGAAGCCTACGGCGTCGCCGGTACGCTTACGGCCCTGACTGTCAGCGACAAATTCACGCTGACGGTCACGGCGAAAAGCAAAGCGGGAATGGCTGTGGCGCAAGGTTTCGCCGCGACGGACATCGAGTCGGGTCTGGCGGGGAAGGTCTCCGTCACCGCCGAATCGAAGAGCGGAAACGCCAACGCCGTCGGCGGGGCGCTGTCTTCGACTTCGACCTTCAGGACCCAGGCGGGAAACACGTTCGAAGTGATTGCAAAGGCCGGTGGCGTCGCCATGACAGCGGTCGCCTCCGGAGTCACCGGCGACACCGGGGCGATCGATCTCGGCGGACGGCTGGTGGTCATCGCTCAGGGCGATAACGCCATCGTTTATGGAGTCAAGGCGGAAAATGCGCTGTCCGGCTCCATCTCCGGCGTGATCAGCGTGGTCGGCGGCGAAGCTTGCGGAGTCCTGGGCGGCGACAGCTCCACCCTGGAAATTTCCGGCGGAGTCTATGCCGGAATCAAAGGCAACGCGACCGACATCGCCAGATATCTCGAAAATCGGATCGGAACCGGCAGGAACGCCTCCGGCCAGAATAAAAACACCGATCAGGCGGTCGAGTTGGGGGAGGATTCCACGCTTTCCCTGACCGACGGCAGCATCGTCATCGGCGACGTCACGCTGGGAGAAGACTCCACGCTGAATCTCTCCACCGGGGCGCAGTTGTATGGCGACATCGGCATGAACGCCAGCGGCGAACTCAACATCACCGTCGATGGAATGCTCTCCAAGGCCGCGATGGTTACGCTGAGTTCGGGCGATGCGGGCATCTTTTCTCTAGGCAGCGGCGTGAATCTCAGCGTCACCGCCACCGATGTTTCGCAGACCGGCAGCTATGTGCTGCTGGCGGGCAGTAACCTCAGCGAGCTCTCCGGCGTCGATTTCAACACCCTGTTCGACCTGATCGGCTTCGACACCTACGGGTTCGACGTCGCCTGGGATCTCGACCTGAGCGGCAAGACCGACACGCTGACGCTGATTCTGTCCCAGGATATCGGCGGCGAGCCCAGCCAGCCCGTGGAAACGACCACGGATCTGCTGAGCGCCACGGATCTCAACAGCGCGGACCGGCTGCTCGCCTCCTCCTCGTTCACCGAGGACGCGGCAAATTCAGGCGCGAGTTTCTGGAAGAACTCCCTGATCGCCTGATCTTCGCCACCCGTCTTTCCACACGCCGCCCGGAGTTCCGGGCGGCTTTTGTGTGGGAAAATATCCGGTCATAAAAAAAGTCCCGTGCCATTTTCCATGACAACGGGACTTTCGATTTGGCAGGCGGCGGATTGCTAGCCGATGGCCTCGCTGCCGCTCTCCCGGGTGCGGATGCGGACACACTCTTCGAGGTCGAGAACGAAGATCTTGCCGTCTCCGGTTTCGCCGGTGCGGGCGCCGACGACGACCGCTTCGATCGCCGTTTTGACGTAGGTGTCGTTGACGGCGATTTCCAGCTTGATTTTCCGCAGCAGGCTGCCGGCTTCCTTATGGCTGCGGTAGATGGTGGTGACGCCTTTCTGACGGCCATGTCCCATCACACTCGACACGGTCACCAGATTGATTTCCTTGTCCGACAGTTTTTCGAGAACATCGTCAAGCCGGTCGGGCTGAATGATCGCAATGATATATTTCATCTTTGTTTTCCTCCTCTATTCCAGAATCGTGTAACCGGATTCGCGGTGTTCCGTCAGGTCGAGGCCGATGCGTTCGCTCTGTTCGGAAACCCGGAGCCCCATAACCTTGTCCACCAGTTTGAGCAGGATGAACGACATCACGAACGAGAAGACGATCGAAATCACCGTCGCTTTAAGCTGGATCAGGAACAGTCCGGGATTCCCGTAGAACAGTCCGTTGCCGCCGGCGCCGTTGACCGCGGTGGTGGCGAAAAGTCCGGTGGCCAGGGCGCCCCAGATTCCGCCGATGCCGTGGACGCCGAAGGCATCCAGCGAATCGTCATATCCGAATTTCGGCTTGATGTAGGCGACGAACACGTAGCAGATGGCGGACACGCCCACGCCGATGATCAGCGCGCCGGTGACGTTGACAAATCCCGCCGCGGGAGTGATGGCGACCAGTCCGCCGACCGCGCCGGTGATCGTGCCGAGCACCGTGGCGTGCTTGTTGATGACCCAGTCGATCAGGGCCCAGGTGATCGCAGCGGTGGCGGCGGCGACGTGGGTCACAACGAAGGCGTTGGCCGCCAGTCCGTTGGCCGCCAGGGCGCTGCCGGAGTTGAACCCGAACCAGCCGAACCACAGCAGCGCCGCGCCGATCACGGCGAAGGGGAGGTTGTGCGGCGGGGAAATCTTGTCCGGATAACCTTTGCGCCTGCCGAGCACCAGCGCCGCGGCCAGCGCCGCCATGCCGGCGTTGATATGGACCACGGTTCCGCCGGCGAAGTCCAGCGCGCCCATCGCACTGAGCATGCCGCCCTTGCCCCAGACCCAGTGCGCCATCGGGTCATACACCAGCGTCGCCCAGAGCAGCGTAAAGACGCAGAAACTGGCGAATTTCATCCGTTCCGCAAAGGCTCCGATGATCAGCGCCGGAGTAATGACGGCGAACATGCACTGGAAAATCATGAAGGCCTGGTGCGGAATCGTCGTGCCGTAGTAGCTGTCGGGCGACAACCCGACGCCGTTCAGGAACGCCCAGCTCAGGCTGCCGATCACCCCTTTGCCGGCGACGTCGGGCCCGAAGGCGAGGCTGTATCCGAGGATCACCCAGTGAATGCTGATGATCCCGGTGATGAAGAAGCACTGCATCAGCACCGAGAGCACGTTCTTCCGGCGGACCAGCCCGCCGTAGAACAACGCCAGGCCGGGAATGGTCATCAGCAGCACCAATGCGGCGGATGTCAGCACCCAGGCGGTATCGCCGCTGTTGACCGCGGCCGCCGCGGCGGGAACCGCCGCCGTTTCCTCGGCGAACAGCGCACTGCCGCCGCCAAAGGCGAGAAATATCAGCATTGCCGATATCAAGCTTTTTTTGAACCGTTCAAATTTCATGTTATCCCCACATTTCATGATTTTTCATTTTAAATCGTTGCCGCAGATTCATCACCTTTTCATTTCCCCGGCCCCCTTTCCTCACTCTTATGTTTTGAAATCTTTCTCACAGAAAGCACTAACCGTGCCAAAATCATGATGAAACAACTTAATTTGTTTCAGATAAAGAGATTGCAACTCGAACACGATGTTGAAATTCATCGTTTTGATTGTACGGAATTGTAAAAAACGGCAAAAGCGGCTCCACAATTTTGTTCACCCGGCGAACGCACCAAAACCCGGCGGCATTTTACTGCTTTTATTTTTTTTCGAAAATAAATTATCCGGCTCTTGCCTTTTGCTTCCTTCTGTGTCATAATTAATTTACGAAAATAAACGATACAACCGGGAGGCCGCAATGGCGAGGCATAAGAAACAGATCAATATCAAGCTGGTGGCGGAGGAGGCCGGAGTGTCGCTCGCCACGGTTTCGCGGGTGATCAACAACCGTACCGACGTCAGCGAGGCGATGCGCCGGAAAGTCGCCGCGGTGGTGGAGAAGTTCAACTTCGCCCCCACCAAGGGGAGCGAGCGGCGGCTCAACATCGGCGTGATCGTGGTGATGGATACGTCGCTGGTCAACGAATACATTTCGCAGGTGCTCGACGGCGTGGCCGACTACAGCGACGGCGGCGTGCTCGACGTCACGGTGATCTTCTACCGCGTCGAACCGGAAGGCAAGCCCTTGCTCCAACTGATCCGCGAACGGCGCTGCGACGCGGTGGTGCTCTTCCCGATGGAGAAGGTCGCCGACCAGATTCCGCAGTTGATCGAGGCCGAAATTCCGGTGATGCTGGTCAACGGCAAGATGTCCTCCGCGAAGATGGGGTACGTGAACAACGAATCCTACACCGGCGCGGTTCAGGCGATGGAACACCTGGCGAAACTCGGCCACCGCAACATCGGGTTCCTGTGCAACGCCCTCAAGAACAGCGAGAACCACCAGCAGCGGCTCCAGGGCTACCTGGACGTGATTCAGCAGGTCAACCCGGACCGGAAGGCGGAGTGGATCATCCCCCACCAGCCGACGCCGGAAACCGCCGAGGCCGGGTACAACCAGTGCATGCAGTTGCTGCTCCACAATCCGGAGATCACCGCGGTCTTCTGCACCAACGACGAGATGGCGCTCGGCGCGATCAAGGCGTGCTGGGATTCCGGGCGGCGGGTGCCGGAAGACGTTTCGGTCATCGGCTTCGACGACATCCCCTACGGCCGCTACCTGCACCCCGCCCTTACCACGGTCCGGCAGCCGGTGATCGAATTCGGCTACCGGGCGGTCAAATATCTCGATGAATTCCTCAAGAACCAGCGCACCGAGCTGCCCTGCGAAACGCTCAATACGGAACTTGTCATTCGCGATTCCGTCATGGACATAACCGGGAGAAACGAACAATGAACCGACCCGCCACGCTGATTTCCGCGGCCATGCTGCTCGGAACCGTCCTCGGCGCAGCCGACTTCCTGCTGACCGACAACGCGAAGCCGGGCAACGCCGTCGCGGCGGACGAGCCGCGAATCCAGACCGGGGCGACGCTCAGTTGGGTGACCGAGGGAGAGTATGCGACGAAATCCGCCGAAATGCTGAAAACCGGAACCCGCCCGAACGGAACCAGCCGGGTGCTGCTCGACGGCTATCGCGGCACCGACGGCAACTGTCAGGCGTTCGGCAACTGGGGCGGGCAGTATTACGCCACGTTCACCATCGACTTGCAGGATCCCTACCTCATCACCCGCGCCGCCGTCTGGTCGCAGCAGGACAAGATGAAAGGATTCGAAAATTTCGAACTGCTGCTCTCGATGGACGGCAAGAAGTTCGTCTCGGTCGGCGGCGCGAACTGTCCGGAAGGGCTGGAGAACAAAACGCCGAAACTCGGTGAGATGGTCGAATTCAAACTCGAAAAACCGGCGGCGGCGCGCTATGTGCAGTTCCGCGTGAAGAAGCACCCGGCCCGGATGCAGATGATCCTCTCCGAAGTCGCGCTCTGGGGCGACAAGCTCCCGGCGGGAGCGGACAAAACCGCGTATCTCCCCGAAAACCAGCGGCCCGAAGTAGCGGCGACCGGGACCGGAATCTCATCCGGCGCGCTGAAACTCGACTGGAGCGGATTCGGCTCCGCCTCGCAGGTGAAAAAATACCGCGTCTACCGCTCGGCCAAGCCGTTCAAAAACGTGACCGAACCGGGCGTGGAGCGGATCGGCGACTTCCCGGCCGCGACCACCCGTTTCGTCGTCTATCCGCTGATTCCGGGAGAGACGAATTACTACGGCGTCACCGCGGTCTATGAGGACGGCGAATATCCGGGCGTCAAGCCGTTCGCCTACACGCCGCCCGGCCCGGTGGACTGCAAAACCTTCGGCGACATGCTGGCGGTCAACCACTTCTGGGGCGGCGGCAGCGCGCGCCACATCAAGCGCACCGCGGAATGGGAGACCGTCACGCTCGACCTCCTCGCCGACACGCCGTTCCGGGAAATCCGCTGGTGGCTGAGCTACCCCGAAATCATCACCAAACTCTACGACCGCGGCATCGGCGCCACGACCTTCTCCGGCAAACTCAACTACGACAACGGCAAAAAACTGGGGATCTACCTCTACGGCGCGGGCAACGAACCGCACCTGAGAGGAATCCGCGGCGGCGACTATGCCGGGCGCGTCGCCGAAATCAACAAAGAGCTGAAGGCGGTCAACCCGCACGCGCTCTTGTATGCGCCGACGGTCTGCCTCGACGGGCGTTCGCTCGATTTCCTCGACCAGTTCTACGCGGCGGGGGCGAAGGAGAACTTCGACGTGCTCGACATCCACAACTATCTCGGCAACACCAGCGAATTCGTCTGCCCGCCGGGATACCCCTCCGGCAGCCCCGAGGGGCTCTTCGAGCGCATCGGGAAAATCCGCGAAATCATGAAGAAGCACGGCGACGAAACAAAGCCGATGATCACCACCGAATTCGGCTACACCGACTGCAACGTGGCCAACCCGGTCGGCGAAATGACGCCGGAACGCAAAGCGGCGTTCCTGGTGCGCGGGCTGGTCATCCAGCACGTGCTCGGCTTCCGCCGCGTGTTCGTCTACAGCTTCTGGGACGAGGGCGAAGACCCGAATTACACCGAACACCAGTTCGGCATGGTGGACTACAAACTCCAGAAGAAACCCGCCTACTTCGCGCTCCAGGTACTCGGGCGCGAACTTGGCAAGTGCGTCTACGATTCCCCGATGAAGGGGGCCGATGAAGTCAATTACGGCTACGTCTACCGGAATCCGGAGAGCGGGCGCTTCGTCACCGTCGTCTGGAACGGAGCCTCTGAAATGGCCGGAACCTTCCGGACCAAACCGGGAACGGCGGCCGTCGTCTCCATGACGGGCGAAAGGCGCGAAGTCAAAACGTCTCCGGACGGAACGTTCCGCACCGTCTTCGGCCCGGCTCCAATCTATCTCGAAAGCGCCGCCCCGGCGGAACTGGTCAAGGCGGTCAAGGTCACCGCGAAAGCCGCCTCCGACCGCGTCGAACTCAAGCCGGACGCGCCGGTCGTCGTCACCGGCGCGGGCCGCGAAGCCGCGATCGGCGCGACGCTGACGAACCCGACCGCCGCGCCGCTCGACGTCAAACTCTCACTGGAAACGCCGGAAGGCAAGACGCTGACCGCCCGGACCGTCAAGTTGCTCCCCGGCAAAAGCGAGCACGTCACGGTGCCCGTGCCGCCGTCGTCGGGGCTGATCCTCGACCGCTGCGAACTGGCGATCAACTACGAGGGCGAATACGAGAGCCGTTCCGACAAGGCCACCGTGTTCATCCGCCGCCTCGCCGGGAAGCCGGGCGTGGCCAAGGCGAAGATGTATGGGTACCAAAACGAAGTCTATGTGCTGGCGGACGATGCGCTTGAAGTGACCGTCGATCCGGCCCGCGGCGGACGCATCCTCGAACTCTACGACCGCCGCACCGGCAAAAACCAGGTCACCGTCCCCTACGACCGTCTCGGCGGA
>Ga0209373_10005293_pt1 | contig 10595 bp, 11 predicted proteins | sample Higcelweek5metaG_FD_187173 | JGI IMG/M metagenome (GOLD analysis project Ga0209373, IMG submission 187173) | Freshwater pond sediment microbial communities from the University of Edinburgh, under environmental carbon perturbations - High... | ecosystem: Environmental > Aquatic > Freshwater >...
TAAAAATCAGTATCATTTTGGTATACATCATTATTAGTAGCCTATTTTTCGTCTTATATAAAACAAAATACCTATTTTTTTATTATAAAATTATTAGATTAAAAAATATTGTTTTTTTTATAAATTTTTGATGATTTTATTAAAGTTTATATCTAAAACTTATATATTTATTATATCAATTTATTATTAACTTATACCGTATCACAGACATCAGTTAAGTAAATTTTATAATAAAATTTACTTTATCAAAATTATAATTATATTGTTTCTATAAACTTGTAAAGATAATTATTTAATTTTAATCAACTCAAATTAAAATTATTAGTTTATACTTATAAATCCAACTATTTTTTAGAAAGTTTAATTTTTGGGAGTTTTTATATATTTGAGATTAATTGATAGATATATATTTGAGCAATTGATAAAACCCTTTTTGGCAGGTATCGCAGCTTTTGTTGTAATAATGCTTTCTAATCAACTTTTCTTATATACAGAAATGATAATGAAAAGTGGTTTACCAGCAACTTCTGTAATTTTAGTACTTCTTTGTAATATGCCTGAAATAATAGTTATTGCTTTTCCAGTTGGATATTTATTTTCAACACTTCTTGTTTTGGGAGGAATGGCAAAAGATAATGAAATAATCGCATTTCGTTCATGTGGAGTGAGTTTTACAAGAATTATTATACCCATTTTACTTTTAGCATTGATATTTAGTTGTTTAGGTTTTCTTATATATGAAAAAGTTGTACCAAAAACAAATCATCAAGCTATTTTGATAGCAAGAGATATGATAATAAACCAAAAATTACCACCAATAAAAGAAAAAGTTTTTTCTGAAGGTAAAGACAAAAGGTCTTTTTATGTAGAAAAAGTTAATAGAAAAAAAGGTGTTTTTGAAAATGTATTTGTTTTTGATAATACAAAAGGTAATGATTATCCTCAAATAATAAACTCTGAGACAGCAACTAGGGAAAGTAATAAATGGATATTAAAAAATGGTATTTTGAAAAAATATAATAGAGATGGATATTTGGCTTATGAAATAGATTTTAAAAAAATGGAAATTGAATTTGATTTTGGCAATGGAACTGTATTCTCAGACCAAAAATCTATTAAAGAACAAAGTTCTGGAGATGCTGCCAAACAACTAGCTGAATATCGTTCAAAAGGTATTGATACCAAAGCTATGGAAGTAGATTATTATTTAAAATTTTCTTTGCCATTAGCCACATTTTTTGTTGCTTTGATAGCTGCACCAATTGGTATAAAATTTGCAAAAATGGGTACATATTTTGGAGTAGCAATTAGTATAGCTCTTATTTTTGTTTGGTCTCTTTTATATACAGTAGCTCGTTCACTTGGTGCAACAGGTGTTTTGAATCCAATATTGGCAGCATGGATTCAAAATATACTTTTTGGAATTGTTGGCGGTTCGTTACTTATATTTGTTAATCGGAAATAACAAATCTAATACATTAAAATATCAAATACCAATTTATTTTATATCTATAAATAAAACTAAATAACTTTTTATTTATATAAAACTAAATAAACTTTTAATTTTTTAATAATTAATAAATTAAGATTAGTTTATACTTATAATCTAAACTAGTTATAAATTTTAATTTTTGAGAGTTTTGATAATTTTGAGATTAATTGATAGATATATTTTTGAACAATTGATAAAGCCCTTTTTGGCAGGTGTTGCAGCTTTTGTTGTAATAATGCTTTCCAACACAATCTTTTTATATACAGAAATGATTATGAAAAGTGGATTACCAACAAGTGCTGTTATTTCAATACTTCTTTGTAATCTTCCTGCAATTATAGTTGTCACTTTTCCTGTTGGATATTTATTTTCAACACTCCTTGTTTTGGGAAGAATGGCAAAAGATAGTGAAATAATTGCATTTCGTTCATGTGGAGTGAGTTTTACAAGAATTATTATACCCATTTTACTTTTAGCATTGATATTTAGTTATTTAGGTTTTCTTATAAATGAAAAAGTTGTACCAAAAGCAAACCATCAGGCTGTTTTGATAGCAAAAGATATGATAATAAACCAAAAATTACCACCAATAAAAGAAAAAGTTTTTTCTGAAGGTAAAGATAAAAGGTCTTTTTATGTAGAAAAAGTTAATAGAAAAAAAGGTGTCTTTGAAAATGTATTTGTTTTTGATAATACAAAAGGTGGTTATCCTCAAATAATAAACTCTGAAACAGCAACAAGAGAAGGTAATAAGTGGATATTAAAAAAAGGCGTTTTGAAAAAATATAATAGAGATGGATATTTGGCTTATGAAATAGATTTTAAAAATATGGAAATTGAATTTGATTTGGGTAGTGGGACTGTGTTTTCAGACCAAAAATCTATTCAAGAACAAAGCTCTGGAGATGCTTCCAAACAACTGGCTGAATATCGTTCAAGAGGTATTGATACCAAGGCTATGGAAGTAGATTTTCATCTAAAATTTTCTTTGCCATTAGCTACATTTTTTGTTGCGTTGATAGCTGCACCAATTGGTATAAAATTTGCAAAAATGGGTACATATTTTGGAGTAGCAATAAGTATAGCTCTTGTTTTTGTTTGGTATGTTACATATACAATAGCACGTTCACTTGGTGTTACAGGTGTTTTGAATCCAATATTGGCAGCATGGATTCAAAATATACTTTTTGGAATTATTGGAGGTTCGTTACTTATATTTGTTAATCGGAAATAAAATTTATTTAGAAAAATTTTTTCCAAACAAAGAAAACTATTTTTCAATGGGTATTAATCTTATTTTTGATATAGAGAAAAATTTTATTTAAAAGTGCTTAGGGCTTTTTCAAGAGCAGTCATTATATAAGATATATCAAGAAATTTACTAAATTCTGTAAATGTAATAAACTTTTCTGATGAAATAACAATACTACTAACAACAAAAACAGTTTCATCTGTTTCCAAAATAATATTTTTTATCTCACCTCTTTTGATTCTTTTATTTTGTTTATTTGTTTCAGAAATCATTGCCAAAGATAATGCTGAAACATCTTCTTTAGTAAAATATTCTGAAATATTACTTGCAAGAACCAAACCATCTTCTCCAAGTACAAGACAACCTTTTGCACCTTCAACATTACTGACTATTTCCATTATTAAATTTGGACCATACATAATAAAAATTCCCTTTTTTAATAATTATCATTCCAGTCTATAAGTTCATAAATTTCAACTTTTTCATGTTTCCCTTTTAATGTTACTTCTCCTAGTGCTTTTACTTTTATAAATTCTTTCACAAATTCGTATGTAGCTACTGTTATAATCATTGTTGTATTTAGCTTTTTGTTTAATTGTTCAAGTCTTGAAGCTGTATTTACTGTATCTCCTATAACTGTTATATCCATGTGTTGTGGTGAGCCAACACTTCCAACAACTGCTTCACCTGTATTTATACCAATTCTTATTTGGAGTGGCTTTAAACCGCTATTTAACCATTTTTTTTGTAAACCTTCAAGTTCTTTTTTCATTTCTATTGCTGTTTTTATTGCATTATAAACACTAACTTTAGTTTCTACTTTTCCAATATTTCCAAAAACAGCCATTACTCCATCACCTGTATATTTATCTAAGGTTCCATTATTATTTAAAATCACATTGGTCATTTTTGTCAAACATTCATTTAAAATACGGACAACTTCATCTGTTGGCAATTTTTCTGAAAGAACCGTAAAATCTGCTATATCAGCAAAAATAACAGTAACAATTCTTCTTTCGCTTTTCAAAACATCAATATAATTTTTTTCTTTGATAACTTCATCAATCATTTCTGGTGTAAGATATGGTTTGAAAATATTTTTAATCTTTGTTATTTCTTTATTTTTTGATGAATAAAGAGAATATTTTATTATAAAAAAGCTTAAAATTAAACCTAACAATGAAGGAAATAAATTAATCCACAAATTAAATTTGATAAATACAATAAAATTAAAAATTGTATAAATAAATCCTGATAATAGAACAAGTAAAAGACCTTTTTCTTTACTAAAAAAGAGTGATAAATATATTCCGACCAAAATCATTATTAATAAAAAAATAGAATTTATTAAAATATTACTTTTTTTTATGTATTGGTCTTTTAATATCGTGGCAATATTATTAGCATGAACTTCTACTTGATACATTTCATGAGAAAATAAATCAGGAGTTACAATACTATCATATCCATCTCCAATCAAAACAATTTTTCCTGTGAAAATATCTTTAAATTCATCTGGATTTTCCAAAATTTCTATAAAAGAGTATGTTTTAAAACAATTATGATGGCAAAAATAATTTATGTAATAATTATTTATTTTATAAGAAAATTTTTTACCATACATTTTTGAAATGACAAATGCAAAAGACTCTATGTTATTTAAAAATTTATTTTTGGAAAAAAAGTAAAAAGAGCCTTTTCTGACAATCCCATCTATATCAGAATCATAATTATTATATCCATATTTTGAATATTGAGTAAATGTAGGTAATGGAACAACATAAGTAACTGTATTTTGTTTTGAATTTTGTTTACGTCCAATAAATTGGCTACTTAGGACAACATTTTTATTTTTTTCTAGTGTTTTTGCAAGTGTTTTTACATCATCCAAGCTTGTAAATTGAATAAAAGGTTTATCTATGCCAATTACTTTAGCCGATTTTATTATTTCAATTAGTTTTGAATATTCTGAATATGGAACAAAATAATTATTATATTTTTCAAGAGTTTTTTTATCTAAGAGAACTAAATTAATTTCATCAATTTGGGGATTTTTATTTTGTAGTTCAAGTCTAAGATTATAAAAAAATAATTCTGTAATTTCAAGAAAATCAGCTCTAAAAATAATAAGACTAAAAAATATCCCCAAAAGTATGGTAATAGAATACTTTAAGAGATTATCTTTCATTACTTATTTCATATTTTTTTAGATATTTTATTTGCTTTCCACTCTTCCGCTAAGGTCTTCAAGAGCTTTTAATGCAGCTTTTGATGCTTGATTTATTTCTTCTTCAGAACCACCAAGATATAATCTTCCAAAAGCTCCCATAGCTCTCATTTCTAACAGGTGAATATTTGCTGCTTTTTCAGCTTCATTTGCTGCCAAAACTGCATAACCTGCTGGATATGTTTCCAAAATGTAGAGAGTCTGCATATTTAATATCATATCACCATGTCTCATTTTATTGATAAGCATACTATGATATGAATTTATACCGTTGATAATTTGGCTTGATTCAACTCTTGGTTTTATTCTATCAGTTTCTGTCAAACCAAATTCTTCAAGCATAATTTCACCAGCAGCTCTTATTGCACCTTGATCAAAAGAATGAATTTCCAATACGCCAAAAGCTCTTTCTACAATTTGCATACCAGGATAAACTTTTGTTCTCTTTAGTGCAATATCTGTCATGCTATTTATAGCAATACCAGGAGCTATTTCAAGAAATAATGAGGCTTGACCTTCTATTGGTAAGTATCCTTGTGAAACAGTTGCAAGAAATGATGCCAATTGTGGTTGCAAAACATCAAGATATACAAAAGTTCTTAAATCAATTTTTGTTTCGTTTGAACCCATCCGAAATATTACCTCATTTTCATTAAAATCAATAATTACTTTACAGTTTAACTAAAAGTTTTTAAATTATTAAGACAATTTTGCTTTATTTATTAAAAAATTTGTTCTAAACAAACATTTTTAGTTTCATTAAAACAAACCTGAAATAGGATTAACTATAACTTTTTTATGTTTTAAATCAACTTCAATAACAATATCTTTTACAAAAGGTACCAACACTTCTTTATTTAAAGGCGTTCTTATTTCTAATAAATCATTTGCATCAGAATAGACACCAATAATTTCCCCAAGATATTCTTTTTCATTTAGGAAAGAATAAACAGATAAACCTTTCAACTCATCAATATAAAATGTATCTTCTGGCAATTCTAGCATTTCTTGCCTTGGTATTTTTATCAAATAGCCTTTATGCTCTTTTACTTTTTCTGGTGAATCAAAATAATCCAATTTTAATAGGATTGTTTTTGGCATATAACGAACTGATTCAACTTTTGTTTTTATATAAGTATCATCATCACCACCACACAAAAAGACCCTTTTTAATTGTTCAAATCTTTCAGGATAATCTGTTAAAGGGAAAATTTTGGCAAAACCCGTAACACCATGAGATGTCATGATTTTACCAATACTTACAAATTCTTGTTCTTTATTCTTGACCACGAATTTCTACTACAACTCCATCTTTTAAGATAACTTCTGTGTTTGATAATTTGTCATATAAATTATCGCCTTCTTTTATTTCTACATAATTTTCTACAGTTGCTTGAAGAAACTCTGAATTTAATTCAAGTTGTGAAATCATATTTAATCTTTGTAAGAAATCATTTTTTTGCATTAAAATTCTTTGACGTTCTTGTTCAATACCAGCTCTTAAATTGTCCATTTCACCTGGTGCTGGAGGCTTTTTTTCCAAATCAGCAATAGCTCTTTTACCTTGGAATTCTAATTGTTGAAGTCCTAAATCTAATTGTTGAAGTCCTTGTTGAATTTCATTTGAAGCATTTGCTTTGAATGTTTCTGTTACAATTGCTTTGATTGCTACAGGTCTTTTTAAACTAATTGATTTCATTTTCTGTTCCTTTCAATAAATTATAAAAAAGTTTTGAAAATTTACTTTAAAATTAAGTATTACTTATCTCTATTTAAAGTTTTTGAGTAACAATTTCATTATTGCTACTTAATGTATATCATTTTACCATCTTTTTAAAGTACGTCGAGTGGTTTTGAAAATAAATCTAATTACAATTTAGTCTATATATCAATTAAAATATTTTTGATATTTTTTAGATATAAAGTTAACTGTAAAAATTGATGTATATATTATATAATGCTACTAAAATCAAAAATTTTTAGAAATTTAAAAACTAAATTTTGATATAATTTTACTTAAATATAATTTTTGAAGGTTTGGGAAAATTTTTTATGGCTAATGCTCCTATAAATAAACAACAAATTGAATTTTATAAAACTCAAATAAAACAAGCAAGAGAATTAATTGAGGCTTTCAAAAATATTGATGTGGAACAAATGAGTTCATCAAAAGATTTTGAGCCATTAATACAACTTTATAAAAAATATCCTGATGCTTTTGGTCCAGATGAAGTTAATAATATAAACAAACTTGTTGCTACATTCAACGAAAAGCCTGATATTATGCCTCGTGATGTGATAGAAGAAATAGATTCTTTTATGCAAAAATTATATCAGATGATGAATGAGCTTGATAAAGTAGAAGACCTTCTTGCTGATTATGAAAAAATTTCAAAATCACTTGGAAAATAAAATTATTAAAAATATTTTTTATCTTTTGGAAAAATTATAGAATGCCAAGAATAACTAAAATTTACACAAAAAAAGGTGATAGAGGAGAAACTTATTTAGGTGGTGGTCAAAGAGTTTACAAAGATAATCAAAGACTAAATGCCTATGGTTCAATTGATGAACTAAATAGCTTTATTGGAATGGCTCTAAGTTCTGATTTATATGAAGACATAACAGAAGCACTTAAAATTGTTCAAAATGATCTTTTTATTCTTGGCTCAGATTTGTGTTTTTTGGAAGAAGATAAAAAAGAAAAATCTATCCCAATAATAGAAGAAAGACATGTTTTGGCTCTTGAAAAATTGATAGATAGTTATCTTTCAGAGATGGAACCTTTAGAAACTTTTATTTTACCAGCTGGAACAAAAGGAGCTTGTGCTTTACATATTGCAAGGACAGTTTGTAGAAGAGCAGAAAGAGAAATAGTAACTCTTTCAAAAGAAGAAAGAGTTAGTTTATTTGTCATTAAATATTTAAATAGACTTTCTGATGCACTCTTTGTTATGGCAAGATATGAAAATCTAAAAAAAGAATGCCAAGAAACTTATTGGAATAGTTTAGCCTAAACAAAAAACAAGTATAAAATATCTGTAATATTTGTCTTAACTAAATTTTTTTAGAAATTTGTCATTATTTATTAGGAAAAAAAATACTTTTTGATATAATAGTAAAAATATATTAGTTTTTTAGCATATACTTTAACGTTCTATCTTAAAATTTCATAGGAAAGGTGGTTGCCATTATGTTGATGAGAACACAAATAAGAATTATGATTGCCTTTGTTGTGTTGTTACTTGGTATATTTGGTTACTTTGGATATACAATATTAAATAAACCTGTATTAATACCAAAAGAAAACACATATATAGATACAATGGGATATACAAAGTCTGCAAAACTTGCAATATTTACTTTCCAATGGAAAAAAGAAATAAAACCAGAATCAGCAAAAAATCCAAATAATTACATTGTAGAGCAAGTCTTTCCGGGCAAGAAAAAATGGATGACTGTTATGAATAAGAAAAAATGTAAAGTTGATATGATAGAGCATTCAAAACCAAAATTTATAAAAAAAGATAGTTCTGGTGGTGGACTTGCAGGAGCAAAAGGTGCAAGTACAGAAAGTGCAAAAAAAATTACAAAAGTATTAGTATACATTGATCCAAGAGAAGAAACTGATAATTATTTTAGAGTTCGTGTAAAAAACTTGGAAACTGTAGATGGTGAAGTTATGGATCATGTTGAATATGCTGTAACTCAAATTTCTGAATTTAGTAATTTGACAAAGAATTAATTAAATACAAATTTATATTATTTGATTTTGTTGGTGTGATTATACCAACAAAATCTTTTTAATTTTTATACTCTGCGTCATTATTATTGTTGTGATATATTATGAATGAATTTTATTTAGTAAAAATAAAGGACTTTTTATATGATAAAAGTATTAGTAACAGGTGCATCTGGAAGAATGGGACAAGAAACAATAAAAGCTGTCCTAAATGAGCCTGAATTATCTCTTGTTGGAGCTGTTGATGTATCAAATGAAGGAACTGATATAGGCTTAATTATTTCAAATAAAGAACTTGGAATAAAAATAACAAGTAATATTGAAGATGCATTGAATACTTCAAAACCAGATGTTGTTGTCGATTTTACAACTGCAAATGTGTCTTACAAAATGCTTTGCAAAGTCTTATCAAAAGGTTTTAATGTTATTACTGGAACAACAGGATTTACAGATGAACAAATAAATTCACTAAAAGAAATAACAGAACAAAGTAATGTAAAAGCCTTAATTGTTCCAAATTTTGCAATTGGTGCTGTACTTATGATGAAATTTTCACAAGAAGCTGGTAAATATTTTCAAAATGTAGAAATTATAGAAATGCATCATGAAAATAAAAAAGATTCACCTTCTGGAACAGCTATAAAAACAGCAGAAATGATTTTAAAAAATTCTGAAGAATATAATCATGGTTTGCCAGAATCTTTTGAAAAGATAGAAGGTTGTAGAGGTGGTAAAGTCGGAAACATAAATATACATAGTGTTCGTTTACCTGGTTTTGTTGCCACTCAAGAAGTTATTTTTGGTGGTCTAGGTCAAACACTTACAATTACACATCATACTATAAACAGAGAATCTTTTATGCCTGGTGTTGTTTTTGCAATTAAAAAGCTTAATGATTTTGATGGTTTTGTTTATGGTTTGGAAAATTTATTATAATTAAATTGATTGGATATTATTTTAAAAATTGATTCTTAATAATTTGAATATTATTTTTAGACTTTTTTTATTTAAATAAAAAAATAGATTAATTAAAAGTAAATTAATTTTAATATTTTAATTAAGAAACTTTTTAGTAATGATATTCTATAATTATTATTATTGTGTTTTATATTTAAGTTTTAGATGGAGTATTATTTTGAATTATAGAAATATTATTTTTGTATTTTTAATAACTTTATCTTTTATTCTATATCCCAGATTTGCCATGTCCTCAATGCTATATATGGATATACCTCCCGGTCATTGGGCAGAAAAACCAGCAGATATATTGGGAACAAAAAGAATAATGGAAGGTGTTTCCGCAAATGAATTTGGTGGAAATTTAAAACTAACAAAAGCTGATACAGCAAAGATATTAGATAACTTATTAGGTAATAGATATGTACCTACAAATATAATTCTTTTGTCAGATATAAGGTCTGGACACCCTGATTTTAGATTAATAATGAAAGTTTTAAGTGCAGACTTGATGGATACAGAAGAAAATAAATTTGATCCCTATAAAAAAATAACTAGATATGAATTTGCAAAAGCACTTGTAAAAACATTGGAATATATGCAAGCTGAATCTTTTTCAATAAGAAAATATCCAAAATCTATAACTGGAATAGAGAAAGATAGAAAGGATATTGTTGATAGAGCTGTAAATTATTGGCAATTAACAGAAGGTTATGATAGTTATGGTTGGAAACAACAAATAACAAGATATGAAGCTTTGGAAATGGTAACAAATACAACTTTTTCCTTGCTTCCTGAGGTAAGAATTGCATTTATAGATGCGATTCGTCTTTCATCTCCAACACCTGTGCCAACTCCAATGCCTACAGTTGTTCCAACTCCAAGACCAACACCTGTACCTACTCCAAAACCTACAGTTGTTCCA
>Ga0209373_10005294_pt1 | contig 10595 bp, 8 predicted proteins | sample Higcelweek5metaG_FD_187173 | JGI IMG/M metagenome (GOLD analysis project Ga0209373, IMG submission 187173) | Freshwater pond sediment microbial communities from the University of Edinburgh, under environmental carbon perturbations - High... | ecosystem: Environmental > Aquatic > Freshwater >...
CACCGGGAATTGCAACCCTTTGGATTTATGGATTGTCAGGATGTGCACGGCGTCCGCGGCCTCGGGCAGGGGCACCTTCTCCTCCACGCCCGTCTCATCCCAGAACTCCAAGAATCGTGGCAGCGAGCCCATGCCCTGGCTCTCGGCCAGGTGGACCACCTCCAGGAAGCGCCGCACGTACAGCTCGGCCTCAGGGTGACGCTCCAGCACCTGGAAGGTGTCCAGCGCGGCCTGCACGAGGTCGTAGGGCCGCAAAAGGCCGTTCTGGCGCAGGAACGGGGCCAGCAGCCTGCCGTGGACCTCGGGAAAGTCGTCGCGGAAGCGCGCGAGCAGCCCGCCGCGCCGGTCCTGGCTGGCCCAGTCCAGAATTGTTTCCAGGCGCAGCCCGGATTCGGCCAGGAAGAGTTCACCGCCGCACAGAAAGGTCAGGAAGCTCACGTCATCTGGCGGGGCGTCGAGCAAGCGCAGCAGGACCACAAGCTGGCGTACGACGGGGTGCCGGGCCAGTTGGAGGCTGTTTTCCGTGATGATGGGCAGGCCTTCGCGCACCAGCCGCTCGCACACAAGGTCGGAATGCGCGCCCGTGCGCACCAGCACAGCCACATCGCCCAGGCGGCGGCGCGGCAGGATGTCGTTTTTCAGCGTATCCACCAGAGCATCCAGGCCGCATTCCAGCACTTCCTCGGCCTTGCCCGCGGGCAGCAGCCGCACCTGCACCCGGCCCGGCTCCTGCACCGCGGCGCGCTCCGGCGCTTCCTGGCGGCTGTTGGCAAAGGCGCTGGTGATGCGCGCCACAAAGGCATCGGCGATGTCCTCCGGCGCGCCTTGAAGCAGCGCCTCGGCCAGGTCGCGGGCCGTGTCCTCCTCGCCCAGCCGTCCGAACACGGCGTTGTTGAGGGCGATGATTTCCGGGCTGCTGCGCCAGTTGTGGGGCAGGGCGTCCTTGGCCAGCCCGGCGGACATGGCCAGCAGCTCCTGGTTGCCGGCCACTTCGTCGAAGAGCCGGGCATCGCCGCCGCGCCAGCCGTAGATGGCCTGCTTCACATCGCCCACGTAGAACAGGCTGCCGCCCTTGGCCAGGCACTCCGTGGCCAGGGGCAGGGTGGCGTTCCACTGGGCGCGGCTGGTGTCCTGAAATTCATCCACAAGCAGGTGGTGCAGGCGGTCGCCCAAACGGCAGAAGGCATCGGGCACGCCGAACTCGCCGTCCAGCACCTCGCCCACGATGCCCGCCAGCTGCGAGCCGAACAGGAAGCCCTTTTCGCGCTGCACGGCGTCCAGGTCGCGCAGGAGCTGCCCGGCGATCTCCACGCAGGGGGCCAGGGCGTACGCGGCGGAGAGGATGGCCTGCTGGCGCGCGTACTCGGCGCACACGGCCTTGAATTCTTCAAAGGCGCGTTGGGCGGCCTCGGTGCAGCGGGGGCGGCTCTTGGTCAGCAGGCAGTCGGCCAGGGCGTCCTTCTTGAGATACGCGGAGTCGGGCAGACCGTCGAACAGGCTGGCCTCGTCGCATTTGCGCAGCAGGGTGGAAAAGTTGGCGTGGCAGGCCAGCTCCAGGCCGTCCAGCACGCGCGAGAGCGAGTCTCGCGACAAACGCATCTCGCCGTAGGACAGGGCCAGCAGATCGGCCATGCGGCTCTGGTCCGTGGTTAGCGGACCAGGCAGGGTGGGCAGCAGGCCGGACAGAAGGCGCGTGAGCTCCACCAGCCGTTCGCGCAGGGCGTCCTGCAGCCAGAAACCGTCCTTGTTCTCGTGCTCGATGAGCGTCCGCACAGCCTGTTCGTAGAGCGCCTCCTCCGGGCCGCCTGCTTCGCAGCGGGCCAGGAAGCGGTCCAGCAACTCCCCAATGGCCTTGCCTTCGTCGAACACGGTGTCGAAATCCGGGCGCATGCCCCGGTCCAGGGCGAAGAGCCGCACCAGCAGCGAGAGCAGGCTGTCGATGGTGCGGATGCCCAGATGCTGGGTGTGGCGCAGAATCTCCAGCAGCAGGCGCTGGGCTTTGGCTGCGTCCAAGCCTTGGCCGGGACCGGAGGCGTCGCCCAGGGCGCGCAGCTTGAGCGCCCTGAGCACGCGCTCACGCATTTCCGCGGCGGCCTTGTTGGTGAAGGTGACGGCCAGGATCTCTGGCCAGGTGTAGCGGCGCGTGGGCGCTCTTGCGGTTCCGGTCGCTCCGGCGGCGCAGGCGAAGCCTAGGCCGGCGCGGGGCGTTCCGCCTGGAACATCGCCCGTCGCATCATCCTCAGCGGCCCCGGCCAGCAGGTCGAGAAAGCGCAAGGTCAAGGCGTAGGTTTTGCCGGAGCCCGCCGAGGCCTTTACCTGCCGGAAAGGGCTGGGCGTCATGTGGTGGCCTCACGCCCTTGCGCGCGGCGGCTGCCGCCCAGGATGGTGCAAAGCACGGCCGCCAAAATCAGCGCGCTGCCCGCGTACCCCATGAGGTCGAAGCGCTCGTCCCACCAGATGTAGGCGAAGCCTGCGGAAAGCACGGGCTCCAGGGTGGCCACGATGGCCGTGCGCGTGGCCTCCAGCCGGCGCAAGCCAGCGTAATACACGCTGTAGGCGCCGTAGGTGGTGGTCACGGCCAGCAGGGCCAGGGTCAGCCAGGCTTGGGGAGTCTTGGGGCCGAAGGTGACAAAGGGCAAGAGCCCCAGGCAGCCCACGGGCAGGGCGTACAGGAACAGGGTGGGCGTGGCGTAGCGGCCCAGGTAGCGTTTGCCGAAGATATAATACGTGGCGTAGCTGAAGCCGGACAACAGCCCCAGCAAAATGCCCGGCAGGTTCACCGCGCCCAGCCCCTGCGCGCTCAACAGGGCCGGGCCAAGGCTGACGAAGGCCACGCCGAGCAGGGTCATGCACAGGGCGATGAGCTTGTGGGCGTGCATGGTCTCGCCCAGGGTGAGCCAGGCCAGCACCGCCACCCAGGCCGGGGCCGTGTACAGCAGCACCGAGGCCATGGCCGCGCCCACCATGCTGATGGACAGGATGTACGCGCCGAACAGCGTGGAGACGCCGATGAGCCCGAAGGAGGCCACGGCCGGGGCGTCCTTGCGTTGCAAACGCCAAGCGCCCATGGACACGGCGTGGACCGCGAAGAAGCTCCAACCGATGGCCGAGCGCCAGAAGGCCGCCTCCAGCGGGGCCACGCCCAAGGCGATGACCTGCTTGGACAGCGGCCCGATGAGCGCCCAGAGAAAGGCCGCGCAGAGAACGTAGAAATAGCCCTGGTACTGCACGCGGAAGCCTACAGCTGAACCCAGACGCCGGTCTTCTTCTCCAGCGCTTTTTCGTAGATGAGATACCCGGTCATGACATCGTCGAGCGCGATGCCCATGAGGACAGCCGAGCGGCGGCCCTTGCGCACGCCGGATTTCCTGCCCGAGCAGATCTCGCCCATGTCGGAGTGCAGGCCGGTTTTGCCGGGATAGCCGCCCTGGAAGTACGTGCCGTGCTCCCGGGTCCACAGGTACTGGCTCTCGCTGTCTGTGGTGAAGGTTGCGGCCTGGGCCATGGTTTCGGCGTCGAAGGCCGAGTCGTAGTCCACGGCGATGGCGAGGACATCGGGCTTGAGCCACCCGGCCTCGACGAAGCGCTGCGGCTTCTCCACGATGGGCGAGCAGGTGATGACCACGTCCGCCCCGTTGACGGCCTCCTTGGGTGTGGCGCAATCGACGAAGCGCGCGCCTGGGGCCAGGGGCTGCATGTCGGCCTGGAAACGGGCGGCCTGCGTGGGCACGGGGTCGTACATGCGCACTTCCTCAATCTTCGGGAACACTTCAAGCATGGCCCGCAGGTTCATGTGGCCCTGCACGCCCAGACCGAGGATGCTGACGCAAGCCGTGTCCGGGTCGCCGAAATGCCGGGCATAGACGCCGGAGGCCGCGCCGGTGCGCCAGGCCGTTATCCAGGCCGCGTCCATCACCGAGCGGATGATGCCTGTCTCGGGGTCGATGAGCGCCCAAATGCCGGTGATGTACGGCAGGCTTTTTTTCTGGTTTGGCGGATAGCCTGACACGCATTTCATGCCCGCCATGTCGAGACTGCCGCCCACGTAGCAGGGCATGGCGTGGATGAAGCAGTCCTTGCGCGTGTGGATGCCGATCTTGGCGGGCATTTCCACCTCGCCCCGGCCCATGGCGGCGAAGCCTTCTTCCACAACATCCATGATTTCGCGCATGGTGAGACCCAGGGAATCGATGTCCGCGCGGGACAGCCAAAGCACGTCAAAGGTCATGGAATACTCCTGATTGTGTCGGTTTGCATGGTGCCTTCAGGTAGTAGGCTGTTTCGCCAGCTTCGTCAAAAGCGGCCGCCCGCCTTGTGGTTGCGCGGACCCCTGCCAGAGGATAGACTGGCGCAATGACGAAACAGACAGACGCAGGGCAGATTCGAGAATTTTTGGTTGAGGACGCCGGTGACGGCCAGAGGCTAGACAAGGCGCTGGAGGCCTTTCTGCCCGGCAGCGGCTTGCGCCAGCGGCGGCGGCTCATAGAGACGGGCCGGGTGCTTGTGGAGGGCCGCGCGGCACCTGCGGGGCTCAAGGTGCGCCTGGGCCAGCGGCTGTCGCTGCTGCCCGGGGAAGCCGCGCCGGAAGCCGCGCCGGTGGTGGTCATCGTGGGCCGCACGGCGGAATATGCCGCCCTGGACAAGCCCGCGAACCTGCACAGCGCCGCCCTGGCCGGCGGCGGCGGGCCGAGCCTGGAGGCTATGCTCCCGGAGCTTTTTCCCGGCAAGACGCCGCGCCTGCTGAACCGCCTGGACTTCCTCACTTCCGGCCTGGTACTGGTGTCCATGACGGCCCGCGCGGCCAAGGTTTTTGCCGCCCTGGCGCCCAAGGTCATCACCAAGGAATACTTGGCCGTGGTGCAGGGGCGGCTTGACGAACCGTTGCAGCTTAAGCGAAAATTGGACACGGACGACCGCAAGCGCACCCGCGTGCTGGGCCGTTTGGACCCGGAGGCGGTGAACTGGACCCTGGTGTGGCCCAAGAAGCAGCTGCCCGGAGAACGGACCCTGGTGCGCGTGCGCATTCAGGCCGGGGCCAGGCACCAGATCCGCGCGCATCTTGCCGCCGCTGGCCTGCCCATTGTCGGCGACCCCTTGTATGGCGAGGGGGAGGAAAAACGACTGTATCTGCACCACAGGCTTCTTGAATTTCCGGGCTTCCGGGCGGAGTCCGTCGCGCCCTGGCTTGCGGAGCTTTCGCGCAGCGATTCCGACGGCTAAAGCCTGACCCACAGGAGGACATATGAAACGCAGCCTCATCGCACTCGCCGCCTGCCTGCTGCTGGCGTGCTCCGGCCAGACGGCCCTGGCGGGCTCGTCCAAGGGACAGCTGCTGTATGTCCCGTGCTCTTCGCACATCTATCATGGGGTCAAAACCAGGCCCTTTGACCTCACCGTGACCCTTGTGGTGCGCAACACCGATCCCTGGCGCAGCATGACGCTTACGGCCGTGGACTACCACGGCACGGACGGCCGGCTCATCAAACGTTTTTTGGAAACGGTGGTCAGCGTACCGCCCCTGTCGGCCCGTGAGTACACGGTCGATCAGAACGACACCAGCGGCGGGGCCGGTGCGGCGTTTCTGGTGCGCTGGAAGGCCGACAAGGTCATGAATGAGCCCTTGGCCGAGTCCGTGATGATCGGCACCACCAACAGCCAGGGCATCTCGTTCACCGAGCGTGGCGTGGTGGTGCAGGAGTAGCCTATCCGCCCAGCAGCGCCTTGGCGAAGTCCTCGCCCACGAAGGGCCGCAGGTCTTCCATCTTCTCGCCCAGGCCCACGAAGCTGATGGGCAGCTTGTGGGTGATGGCCACGCCCACCATGACGCCGCCCTTGGCCGTGCCGTCCAGCTTGGTCAGCACTATTTCGTCCACGCCGATGGCCTCGTGGAACAGCTTGGTCTGCGAAAGGGCGTTCTGCCCCGTGGTGGCGTCGATGACCAGCACGCACTTGTGGGGCGCGCCGGGGTGTCTTTTGTCCAGCACGCGCTTGACCTTGCGCAGCTCCTCCATCAAATTCGTCTTGGTGTGCAGGCGGCCCGCCGTGTCCAGCAGGACCAAGTCGAAGCCCTCTTTCTGGGCTTTGTCAACGGCCTCGAAGGCCACGGCGGCCGGGTCGGCGCCCTCGGCCTTGGCGAAGATGCCGACGCCCACGCGGCCGGCCCAGACTTCCAGCTGGCCGATGGCGGCGGCGCGGAAGGTGTCGCCCGCGGCGATGAGCACTTTGCGGCCCTGCAGCTTGGCCCGGTAGGCCAGCTTGGCGATGGTGGTGGTTTTGCCCACGCCGTTGACGCCGATCATCATGACTACCTCTGGCGGAGCGTTGACCTTGGGTTTTTTGGGCAGGGGGAACAGCTCCTCAAGCTCGCGTCCCAGGACCTCGCGGAAGTTCTCGGCCTTGGTGACGCCCATGGCGCGGGCGCGGGCGCGCAGGTTGCCCAGCAGCTTGCGCGTGGCCTCGGAGCCCACGTCGGCCATGATGAACAGCTCTTCAAGCTCTTCCCAGAAGGCCTCGTCCAGCTCGCCCGTGCGGCCGAACAGCGCGCCCAGCCCGGCGGCCATGCGCTCGCGTGTTTTGGCCAGCCCGGCGGTGAGCTTCTGAAAGACGTTCTTGCGCTCCTCCTCCTCCTGCTCCAGGTCCAGGGCCAGGATGAGCCGGTAGCGCAGCTCCGCGCGGAACTCCTCCACCTTGTTCAGGTTCATGGCCTTGGACCAGGCCTGGAATTCGCTGATGAAGGATTCGGCCTCGGTTTCGGGCGCGCCGAGGGTGGTGAAGAGGAAGCGCAGGCGCATCCACAGAGCCTCGTCCGCGCCGTCCAGCCCGGTGAGCAGAAGCCCCAGCCATTCGGAAATACGCGCGCGCGCGCCCTTGAGCGAGGCGGTGACCTCGTCCTTCCACTGTTGGGTCAGTTGCGTGGTTGGGGGCGGGGGCGATTGTTGAGCGCTCAGATTGGGCGCTGCGGGCGCGGGCGAAGCCTCAACGGCGGGCGCAACCTCTTGCGCCGGCGTCTGGCCGGGCGTTTGTTCATCCGGTGTGTCGCCGCCCCAGAGCTTCTTGACCTTGCTGAAAAAACCCATGCGCGCCCCCTGCGGAAGATGTGTGCGCAGCTTCTACCCCAGGTGCGGAACCGACGCAACTCTGTTGAAATCCGCAGGCAGAGGCACTAGAACAAGGGCGGCTCAAGGAGGGCTTCATGCAGCGCACACGCATCAACGACATTTTGGCCAGCGCGTCTGGCGGGGCGGTATTGCTCAAGGGCTGGGTCCGCACCCGGCGCGATGCCAAGGGATTCTCGTTCCTGGAGATCAACGACGGCTCCTGCCTGGCCAACGTGCAGGTGGTTGTGGACCACACTCCGGTGCTGTTGCCCGCCTTGGAGGGCGTTTCCACCGGCGCGGCGGTGGCCGTGGAGGGCGAGCTGGTGGCGTCGCCCGCCCAGGGGCAGCGCTGGGAGGTGCGTGCCGCGAGGCTGATCCTTTACGGCGGGGCCGACCCGGAGGCCTTTCCACTACAGAAGAAGCGCCACTCCGATGAGTATCTGCGCACCATCGCCCATCTGCGGCCGCGCAGCAACAAGTACGGAGCCATGCTGCGCGTGCGCTCGGAAATGGCCTTGGCGGTGCACGATTTCTTCCGTGCGCGCGGGTTTTTCCACGTGCATGCGCCCATCCTCACCGGGTCCGACTGCGAAGGCGCGGGCGAAATGTTCCGCGTAAGCAACCTGGAGCCTGAGAAGGCCGCCGCGCTGGACCAGCAAGCGCGCCAGGAGGCCGAGTTCTTCGGCAGGTCCGCGGGCCTCACCGTGTCCGGACAACTGGAGGCCGAGCTCATGGCATTGGCCCTGGGCGATGTGTACACCTTCGGGCCGACCTTCCGCGCCGAGAATTCCAATACGCCCAAGCACGCTGCGGAATTCTGGATGGTGGAGCCGGAGATGGCCTTCGCCGACCTTGCCGAGGACATGAACCTGGCCGAGGCCTTGGTCTGCGCCCTGGTGCGCCACGCATTGACGGCCTGCGCCGCTGATTTGGCGCTCTTTGGCGCGTTTGTGGACAAGACGCTCATCGCCACTCTGGAGAACATGCTGGCGCGGCCCTTTGTGCGCTTGCCCCACGCCGAGGCCATCCGCGTGCTGCGGGCCTCCGGCAGAAGCTTCGAGTTTCCGGTGCACGAGACATCGGACCTGCAAACCGAGCACGAGCGCTTTCTGTGCGAAGAGCACTTCGGCCGTCCGGTCATCGTGTACGACTACCCCAAGGAGATCAAGGCGTTCTACATGCGCCTCAATGATGACGGGCGGACCGTGGCGGCCATGGACCTGCTTGTGCCGCGCATCGGCGAATTGTGCGGCGGCAGCCAGCGCGAGGAGCGCCTGGACGTGCTGACCCGGCGCATGGCCGAGGCGGGCCTGCCGGAGGAGCCCTACTGGTGGTATCTGGACACCCGGCGCTTTGGCAGCGCGCCCCACGCGGGCTTCGGTTTGGGCTTTGAACGCCTGCTCATGCTGGTCACGGGCATCGTCAACATCCGCGATGTCATCCCGTTCCCGCGGACGCCGGGCCACCTGGAGTTCTAAGGAAAAGGCGCCCTCCGCGAGGAGGAGCGCCTTTTTGCCTTATTTCAGCGGAATGTGGATGTCCGTCAGCAGGTCTTCCGGCGCGGTGGTTGCAGGGTCGTTGCGGTACACCTCGTACGTCGGGCTTTCGCGGAACTCGCGCCCGCTCTGCGGCAGCCACTGGCCCATGATGACCTTGTAGCTGTCCTCCAGCTTCTGGTATGGTCCCTGGTGGGTGATGATGGCGTAGTCGCCCCCGGCGAGGACGTCCGCGACCACGGGCGGTTCCAGCGCCACCTCGCGGTCCACGGTGATGGCCGCATCATAGCGGATCTTTTCCGCCGGGGTGATGGACGGGTCGTCATGCCCGATGCCGGCAAGCAGGGTGTTCGGGCCGAACAGTCCCTTGGGGCCCGCCCAGTCGCACAGGATCTTCCAGGCCCTTTCGGCGGATTCCATGTACGGCCCGGTCTCCCGGACGCGGATGATGCGCCGCTGCGGCAGGGTTTCAATGCGCACATTCATGATGGCTGCTCCTGTTTCGTCAAAGAGGAATTCCACAAGCTCGCCCGCGCCATAATGCACACCGGAGGGAACCGGCGGAAACCGGCGCTTCCAGACACTTTCGCGGCATTGGCTGGGCGAGACGCCAAAGGTCTTTCGGAAGACGCGGCTGAAGGCCTCCGGGGAGTCGTATCCTGCGGCCAGGCCGATGACGGTCACCGTGCCGCGCCCTTGCGTCAGCTGCACGTAGGCCCGTTCCAGCCGGATGCGCCGCAGGTGGTCCATGATGGTTTCGCCCAGCATGCCTTTGAACACGCGGTGGAAATGCGAGACCGAGAAATGGGCCAGCCCGGCGAGAGCCTCCAGCTCAAGCGGTTCATCCAGGTGACGCTGGATGTGGTTCATGACCCGCAGCATGCGAGCGGCATAGGCGTTCCTGGTGTCGAGCTTCATGCCGCGTCCTTCCTGGAGAGTGGATAGCAGAACAGCAGGGCGCTTGGCCTGATTGAAACTCTCATTTTTCGGGCTGTTGCATGGCCTGCCTGCGCCAGTCCGGGGGCAAAAGCTCGATGGCGTAGCGCAGGGCTACGCGGGGCATGCGGTTGCGGCGCGTCAGAACGAACTCCAGCACCTCGCGCGGCCACGCGCGCGACGTCTCCTTGAGCGCCCAGCCGTACCCCTTGCGCACCAAGTCATCCTCGTCCATGAGCAGCTCGTCGGCCACGCGGAACACATGGCCCATGAGCAGCCCGCGCCGGGCCGGCAGCACACAGGACACCGCAGCGCCGCGGCGCAGCCAGCGGTTGGGACTCTGCAGCCAAGGCAGGGTGCGCTCCACAAGTTCCGGGTACACGGCGAAAAGCCCGCCCACGCAATGGGTGCAGAGGTCATCGCAATGCCCCCAGTTGCCCACGCGGGTGTTCAGCCAGCGTTCAAAGGTCTCAAAGGCGGGCTGGCCAAGCATGAGCAAGGCCCGCGCGCAGCATTTGCTGGCCACCACGGCTTCCTCGAACACGCCGGAGTCCCAGAGTTCGTCGCACAGGGCCAGGAATTCGGGGCGGGGCAGGCCGCACACCAGCCGCCAGTGCCGGTTGATGACGCCTCCGAGCTCGCGGGTGCGCACGCCGATAGGGTTGATGGTCTCCTTGAAGAAGGCCCGGGAGCCCTCGCGGTGGGCCGGGTCGGCATGGGCGTGCAGGTCTGCGCGCAGGGCGGCAAGGATTTCGGACCTGGTCATGGCTTCCTCCATCGCCTTACTATAGGATGAAGGGAGGGCCTGCAGCAAGCATCCGGCGGTGCTGGGCGGTTTCGGAGAGGTTGCGGTGGAATGCTGAAGCGGAACGTCGTTTCATCTCTTCATCTAACATCCTGTTGTTGCAGATACTTTTAAGAAACTTGCAGAAAGGTGGCGAAAACCTGTTGACTCTGTGGCGTGGTTCCCCTAGAAACGCCCCTCGCCGCACGAGTTGGCCGGAAGGCCTGAACGCGGGTGGGCGGAAGTTTTTTGAAAGCAGATGCAGAAAGAGGTTGACGAGAG
>Ga0209373_10005295_pt1 | contig 10592 bp, 8 predicted proteins | sample Higcelweek5metaG_FD_187173 | JGI IMG/M metagenome (GOLD analysis project Ga0209373, IMG submission 187173) | Freshwater pond sediment microbial communities from the University of Edinburgh, under environmental carbon perturbations - High... | ecosystem: Environmental > Aquatic > Freshwater >...
AAGATCGCGAGTTGTTCGTGAAGAAACTTGACGAGATAAATGTTAAAACTGCCCGCAGCGTCGCCGTCGAGTCGATGGAAGATGCGCTCGTTGCAGCACGCAAGCTCGGTTTCCCGTTAATCATCCGCGCGGCCTACACCCTGGGCGGGCAAGGTAGCGGGTTCTGCGACAACGAGGAAGAACTCCGCGCGCGTTGTGCCACTGCCTTCTCGTTTGCCCCCCAGATCCTCCTCGAAGAATCCCTGAAAGGGTGGAAAGAGGTGGAATACGAGGTGGTTCGCGACTGTTACGACAACTGTATCACTGTTTGTAACATGGAGAACTTCGACCCCCTCGGTATCCACACCGGGGAGAGCATCGTGGTTGCACCATCGCAAACGCTCACCAACAGCGAGTACCACAAGCTTCGCGAGATCGGCATAAAAGTTATCCGCCACATCGGCATCATTGGCGAATGCAACATTCAATACGCCTTCGACCCCGAGAGCGAGGATTACCGCGTTATCGAGGTCAACGCCCGCTTGTCGCGCTCGTCGGCCCTGGCGTCGAAGGCAACGGGTTACCCCCTGGCTTTCGTAGCGGCGAAACTCGCGTTAGGATTCGGGCTCTACGAGTTGAAAAACTCCGTCACCAAGACCACCACTGCCTGCTTCGAACCAGCGCTCGACTACATCGTTTGTAAAATACCCCGCTGGGACTTGAACAAGTTCATCGGCGTGTCCAAGCAAATAGGCTCGTCGATGAAGAGCGTCGGCGAGATCATGGCCATCGGCCGCACCTTCGAGGAAGTTATCCAGAAGGGCCTGCGCATGATTGGCCAGGGGATGCACGGCTTCGTGGGCAACCGCGAGGTGATCTTCGAGGATCTGGAAGACGAGTTGCAGAACCCTACCGACATGCGTATCTTCTCTATAGAGGACGCCTTCGAGCGTGGATACTCGGTCGACAAGATCTGGGAACTCACCAAGATAGACAAGTGGTTCCTCTACAAGTTGCAGAACATATTCAACTTGAAGAATAAACTCACGACATTCAATTCCCTGGAGTCGTTGCCAACAGCTGTTCTCCGCGACGCGAAACGCCTGGGCTTCTCCGACTTCCAGGTGGCTCGCTACGTCATGAAAACGAGCATCGCCAACATGCACGAGGGCGTGCTGAAAGTGCGCGACTACCGCAAGAAAGTGGGCGTCATTCCCTGCGTGAAGAAGATAGACACGCTGGCGGCGGAATTCCCCGCCCAGACGAACTACCTCTACGTTACCTACAGTGGGCAGGAGAACGACGTTGATTACGAGAACGACGGGCGCTCGGTCATCGTCCTGGGCTCGGGTGCTTACCGCATCGGCAGCTCCGTGGAGTTCGACTGGTGTGGTGTCAACGCCATCAACACCGTCCGTAAAGAAGGCTACCGCTCGGTGATGATAAACTACAACCCCGAGACGGTGAGCACCGATTATGATATGTGCGACCGCCTGTATTTCGACGAGCTCTCCTTCGAGCGCGTGATGGACATCATAGACCTGGAACAACCCAAGGGAGTGATACTCTCCACCGGCGGGCAGATACCCAACAACCTCGCCACACGCCTCGACAAAGAGAAAGTTCATATCCTCGGCACATCGCCTGCAAGCATAGACAGGGCAGAGAACCGCCACAAGTTCTCGATGATGCTCGACGAGCTCGGTGTTGATCAACCCAGATGGAAAGAGCTATCGAGCATCGACGATATCCTCGAGTTCGTCAAGGAAGTAGGATTCCCTGTCCTCATACGCCCGTCGTACGTCCTCTCGGGTGCCGCGATGAACGTGGTGTCTAACCACGACGAGCTGGAACACTTCCTCAAGCTCGCCGCCAAGGTTTCGAAACAATACCCTGTTGTGGTCACCGAGTTCCTGGAGCAAGCCAAGGAAGTGGAGATTGATGCGGTGGCCGACAAGGGTGAGATCATACTCTACGCTGTGTCGGAACACGTCGAGTATGCCGGGGTTCACTCGGGCGATGCCACCATGACGCTCCCCCCCCAGAAATTGTACTTCGAGACGGTCCGGAGGATAAAGAAGATAGCGAAACAAATAGCCAGGGAACTGAATATCTCCGGCCCGTTCAACATGCAGTTCCTCGCCAAGAATAACGAGGTGAAGGTAATAGAATGCAACCTGCGGGCGTCGCGTAGTTTCCCCTTCGTGTCGAAAGTTTTCAAGCACAACTTCATCGAGACGGCCACGCGCATCATGCTCGATGCACCCTACGAGAAGCCAAGGAAGAACATCTTCGACCTTGACTATATCGGCGTCAAGGCATCTCAATTCTCCTTCAGCCGGTTGTCGAAAGCCGACCCTGTTTTGGGCGTCGACATGGCATCGACGGGCGAAGTGGGTTGCATCGGCGACGACTACCATGATGCGGTGCTCAAGTCGATGCTCTCGGTTGGGTACCGGATCCCCGCGAAGAACATACTGATCTCCTCGGGGCCCGCCAAGTCGAAGGTAGCGCTGCTCGAGAGTTGCAGGTTGCTCCGCTCCAAGGGCTACAAGCTCTTCGCCACACCTGGCACGCAACGCTTCCTTGCCGAGAACGACATCGAGGCAACGACGCTCTACTGGCCCGATGACGCGCAGAAACCCAACACGCTCGATTTCTTGAAAGAAAAGAAGATAGACATGGTGGTGAACGTGCCGAAGAACCTCTCCAAGACAGAATTGAACAACGACTACACCATACGTCGCGCCTCGATAGACTATAACATACCGCTCATCACCAACGCGCGCCTCGCCGCCGCCTTCATCGAGAGCTTCTGCAAGATGAGGCTCGAAGACATCACCATAAAGAGCTGGGACGAGTTCAAGATCCACGAGTAAAAACCGTTTATATCAAACGATAAGAGGGCCACCACAATTAGTATGGTGGCCTTCTTTGTTTGCACAGTATCACAATTCTTAACGAATCTTCAATCATTACCATTAAACCTTCAAGGTTTTGGAAACATTGAAGGTTTTTATAACATACGTCACGCGAGCCCTGTAAGGTCGTAACCTCTCGCCCCTCCAGGGCTTTCAAAATCTCTCCGATCGACTGCATAGGGCGTTGCCCTATACTATTTCTTGCGCCCCGTTGGGGCTATATAGTACAACATGAAATGAAACAAGGAATTTTAAAACCAGATTAGCCCGTAAAACTTCACAACCAGAATAAAACACCTACAAGGTCAAAATTTCGGGCTCTTTTATGAAAACGTTATGATGTGTTTTCTTGTCAAGTCTCTGTTTAACGTAATCCAGCAAGGTTCGAAAATGCACATAATCACTGTCGTTGCAATCAGGTGAAGAACACGATGCCTGCACGGTCTTGCAAGAGTTGTTCGTGTAAATTGAGATGATATCCTGGGCATCATTTCCCCCGCTGGAAATTTGTTCGGGCAAACTATTGAATCGCATTTTCACCAGCATGTTATAAACATACTTCATATCACGTGATGAAAGAGCAACGTGCATCAACGAATCATGATCTTTAACGTGTCTTTTGTGCAAAAAATGGTAAGAACGCCTGTATGAGAATAGATACGTGCCGCTTTTCACCACAAAATCGAAATCCTTTGGCATGTTTCCCGGCAGGCTATCGATGGTATTCAAGTCGGCACATGGCTGAATATCATTGATACAAATAGTATTTAATTTGAAAATAACATATGTACCCTTATTTTTAACCAGGTCGACTTTAAAGTATTTGCTTTCTTGAAACTGGAACAAGTTTCTTATGTAGAAAGATGCAGTGTAAATCATTTGACCATTCAAAATCGATGAATCTGATATCTCAACACGAGTGAGTTCAACATTTCCTGTGATGATATCATGGGCGAGCCTGTAGAAAAAATATTCATTTACCGGATCGGTGATGTTGTAATCTATAAGATCATCAAACTCATTATGAATGAACTTCTCACCACCGCTGAAATGTGCCTTAAAGTCGTCGAAGAAGCTGCTGTCTATTGCAAAACGAGTAAACAGATCATAATCACACTGCTCAAGAGACGTGAAAATAGCTTTACTCAATCCAGCGATATCACGGGGGCAATTGAATGGATCAGAAATTTTATCGTTCAACACGTAACCTTCGAAAGGCAGCATGAGATGCCTGTCATTTTTTTTAAAACCACGATAATTTGAAATGTTATTGTTCCTCGAATTCAAGAAAATCATATTATCGGGCAATGTCGGTAGTCTTGTTATCTTGTTATCCTGCATTTTAAGGAACTTGAGCTTCTCTGGTAACGAGGGGAGGCTTGCAATTAAGTTATTACTACAATCTATATATTCAATATCTTGAGGCAAGTCTGGTAGCGCACGCATGCGATTCCCCTTGCACGACAACGATTCCAGGTTCGACGGCAAATCAGGTAAAGAATCAATCTTGTTGTTATTACATATCAATGTTTTCAGCTTATCAGGCAAGGGAGGTAAAGTTCTGATACCAGTGTGTTCGATACAAAATGTTTCAAGATACTTGGGTAATGATCGCACGGTTGAGAATTCACCACCATCAATGGTGAGATACTTGAGGCGTGCCGGGAAATTATCATCCGCCATCAACGAAGATTGCCTACAGTATATACCCATGACACTCGATGGCATATGCTTGAAGCTTGTCACCTTGCATGACTTCAAGTAGATGAAACGAACGCTCAAGAAAATTTTTATTGAGCTCCAATCATCTATGGTCAAGCCATCGATACAAATCTCGTACGTCCTCACATACATATTATCGATACCCGTTTTCCCATCATCTTTATAGTGAGATGCCAGATATCGAGCCAGACCATCATCACCACGCTGTGCATCACATACGAGCCATAATGCCAGGAGACAAACAACAGCTATTATCCTATTAACTCTCATATTCAACATTATTTGCCATTAAGGAGACACAAACGATCGATAAAGATCAGTATAAAAAACACATAGAAGTATATACGCGGGAGAATAATTACACAAAATGACACTAAGGTTAGTGACGGGGTAACTTCAAGTCACCCCGTCACTAACCTATATGAAGATAATTACTTCGTTGCAACTCAAAAACTCCACGCCAAATCAGCCCCAACGGGGCGCAAGCAACAGCACGGGACAACGCCCCGTGAATTGCTTCAAACCTTCAAGGTTTCCAAAACCTTGAAGGTTTTTCCCTGTAGGAGCAAGAGATTGTACCCCTATAGAACTTCCAAATCTCTCTGATCGACAACATAGGGCAACACACCATACTATTGCTCACACCCCCTTGAGGCTGAAACAAAAATCTCTCCGCGAATCTCTGTGCCCCTCCGTGCTTCTCCGTGAAATAAAACTGTTAACAACTTTCACCTACAAAAATATATACATCCCCATTGTTATTCCCCATTTATTTCAGATATTGCCATGCATTACCGATTTAGTTATAATTAATAAAAACATGAAATTATGGCAACTACCACTGCTACTGTACACAAAACAAACGTCATGAACCTCGACAAGTTCGTGATAGAAGTCACCACCTTTGGTGCGACGTACAATCCCTCGAAAACAAGCATCAAGCTTGATGCCCTGAACGCATTCAACACGAAGGTGAAAGCCGTTGACGATGCAGAAACCAAGTCGCTACTCACCGTCAACAACGCCCGCAATGCCAGGGCCGACAGCTTTGCCAAGAGCACAGACGTGATAACACGGGTGGCCAACTCCATTCGTGCCTCGGACATCTCCGACAGCACGCAAGACGACCTGCTATCGATAACCGACAAGTTCCTCGGACGCACCCGTGGTGCCAAGAAGGAAACGACCACCACCACACCAGCTGGCACCACCATCAACACACTGACCTCGCACAGCACAGCACCTGCCGACGTGGACTCGAAGCTCACCTACCTCGACGCACTCATCAAGCAACTCACCACCATCACCGCCTACAACCCCAACGAGGCCAACCTGAAGGTGGCAGCTCTCACCACCCTCTACACCGATATGAAGACCAAGCGCACTGCCGAGATCACCGCCGAGGCAGCACACAGCACCACGGTGGAGGCTCGCAACGAGGTGATGTATCCCGACAACACGGGCATAATAAGTGTTACTAACGACGTGAAAGCCTACGTCAAATCCATCTATGGTGCCAGTAGCCCCCAGTACAAGCGACTGACGGCGCTGAAGTTCACGAAGCCCAAGCTATAACACGCGAACAGCATACTGATATTTACGAATGGCATACTGAATCATACAAACGCCTCCCGCAACTTTACGAGAGCAATCCCGATAGTTACGAGAGGCGTTCTTATATTTACGAAGGCCATACTGATGTTTACGAAGGCAGTACTGATATTTACGAAATCAGTACTGATATTTACGAAGGCAGTACTGATATTTACGAAAGCCGTACTGATAAATGAAAAGGTGATACTGATATGTGCGAGGGGAATGCGGATAAATGAAATGGTACAAGGTAGATGTTCCACATTTTAGAAATGTGGAACATCTTTAACGAGCATTACTCCCCAAATGACAACACTAATTCAGCATGCAACATGCATTCGATGCGATACGATTTAACAAGTAATGTTTTTACACGAACAATAATCCAATAGCATTATATTTACAGAGTTATAAATGCTGCATGAAAATGAAATTTTCATGTTAAAAACAATAGTAATGGCAGAAGCAGTAAACAAACTTATACTAGGAGATAACCTTGAGATCCTCAAGAAAATGGAATCTGATATGGTAGATTTGATTTACCTCGACCCTCATATTGAGCTGAGGTTATAATCAAAGCGATGTTAGGTATTGGCAAGGCTGAGCCTTGGGCTGTTTCAACAATGAGAATCAGGTGCAACCTGACCAATAGCACGACGGCAGCAGAGCCGACCGCCTAACATCGCGAAGATCATAGCCTCAAGCGAACGGGGCGGGGGACGAGACGAGAAAGGTGAAGTGACAAGCAACTAGTGCGAGTTGGCAAGCCCACGATTTCAATCGTGGGGGAAAGATTTACAAATGGCAAATACAATAATATGAAAAGAATAATTACCATTGCCTCGATAGGCATGCTGTTGTGTAACCTGGGATTTTCGAGCGACACGATTCCAGGTAGAATAATCTTTTACAGGAAGCACATCGTGCAGGGAGCATATGTTTCGCACAGGGTAAAAGTGAACGATTCGCTGGTGGTTAACCTTGACGACAATAGCTTTTTCGAGTATGAATGTAAGCCAGGAGCGTACTCGATCGGTATTGATAATGACCCGGAAATGCATCTCGAGGTGAAGCCCGGCAGAACGTATTATCTGATGTTCGGGGTGGCATCTGCATACTTTACAAGCAATTATGATTTCACGGTTGTTGATAGTGTATCGGCGTATCCAGCGATTTCGGACATGAGAATGAGGAAACTGGACAGTAATATTGCCAAGCCAACTCGATACAAGAACAGGATAGGCGGTTTCTTCGGTTTTGAATTCGGTTTTGATGAAATACCTATGTACATGGATATGAACGGAGACTATTCATCACTAAATTTTGGTAGTGGCTTGGCATTTGGTGCCTCTTACAGCAGGGAAATCTTCCGTTACTTCACCGTTGATGTTGGTGTTACTGGTGCATACACGTCTTTAACACCATACATGGATGATATCGATGTGACATTCGGTAGATGCAATGTCTGGGCAACTCCGTACCTCACCATCCCTTTCAAATTAATGTATGACAATAGGTTGAAGTTTGGTTTTGGCCCCGATTATTATTGGATGGTGAAACTAACGAAGAGTAGCGAGCAGTATTATTCGAAGTGGTTCAACGACACGTGGCAATACGAAAACACGCTGGGGTATCATTCTTCGATCAAATTGGAGATAGATGCAACGGAAAAAACCGGAGCCTTCATCCAGCTAGACTGGAACGTGGTGCAATACAAGTTTGTGTCGAGCAAAAAGAGATATTATGTGCCGGAGAAGCTAAAATCGCCCGATGGATCGAACATTAGTTTGTTGATGGGAGTTTATTTCTTTTTTTGAATATGCTATCCCACGTTCTGTGGATGATGAAAGGTACATGTACAAAAGCGATCAGGCAAGCCCATGATTGAAATCGAGGGTGATGAAAATAATGGGAATGCGGAAGTAAACGATGGGCTGTATGGTCAATAGCAAAGCTTGTAACTTTACTGGGAGACCGGCATAAAACAAGTTCAGGGAAGCAAAGTATTAAACGACAGGTTTTATCTGTTCGATGATAAAAGATTGACAAAATAAATCTCAAGTACATGCTTCGAGATAATGCTTCGAGTGCAATAAATTATGGCTATTGATACAAAATAAATAGAGCCACAAGTCGTTAAGCGTGTCGTGGTGTGATTCTCTAAAAGATTATACTATATACAACGCAATATATAATCTGACATATTAATAATTATTACCTTTGTAAAAACTGAGGTAATATGAAAACAAGAGGAAAGCCTGTTGATATAAGCGCAATCAATGCAGATGAGCTTAAGCAATGGATTCAAGATGACGCAAACCGTCAAAACGCCATTAAGTGCCAGGCGTTAATCGCGCTAACCCAAAACATCAGTGTGACCGCGGTTTGTACCGTGCTCGGAGTAACACGTGAGACCCTGGGCCAATGGCGCAAACGTGTTGCAAGAGAAGGTGTTACCGGCTTGACGGCAAAAACCGGGAGAGGCCGCAAAGCTGGTCTTACAAAACAAATAGAAGAAGACCTGGAAGTTCAATTGATGAAACCCCCATCGGAACTCGGGTACGCCCAGGCAATCTGGGATGGTAAACTGGTTTGCAAGTACATAAGAGAAAAATACTCTTTAACTATTGCCGTTCGAACAGCTCAAGATTGGTTGCAGAAAATTGGGTTTACCAGGCAGAGGCCAAGACATATCTTTAACAAGGCTGACCAAGAGCTGAACGAGCAATTTAAAGCTGATGTTAAAAAAAACTCGCCGAACAAAAAGATGATGAAGTGATTTTGTTCTCGGACGAGGCCGGGATTTCATTAGAACCAAAGTTGGGTTCCGTGTGGTCTTTAAAAGGACAGCAACCTGTTGTCCCCACAAACAGTAGCTGGGCACGGGTTAATCTCACCGGGTTTGTTGACCCATGCAGGGGAACAATAATGGTGAACACTATGCCCAGGGGGAATTCGGAAAATTTCGTGAAACAATTAGAATTGGTTTTAGAGGCTAACAAAGACAAGAGGTTGATAACTTTATATCTCGACAACGCAAAATGGCACAAGACCAACTTGGTTAAGGATTGGGTAAGTGAAAACCCAACGGTTAGAATCGAGTATCTGCCCAAATATGCCCCAGAGGTCAACCCGATAGAGAGGCACTGGTGGTATTTGCGAAAAGCAACAACTCAAAACGTCTTGTTTGAAACAGCTGAGCAATGTTGGAATGCGATAGAAAATCACTTTGCAAACCTGACATCTGATAAAATAATTAGATTATGTCAGATTTAATTATGCGGTATATATATTTGGAATTAATGGCTTTCCCTAAAACAGTTCAATTTTGGTTTCCCCCTAGCTCGCCGTAGCGTGTAAGTGAACGTGGGTTCGGCATTCTAAGACAAAAGCAAGAGAAAAGCGATTTTTTAAATTAAATATTTCCCTCCCCGGTTCCCAAACACGAAGGTATGAAGCGGTGGTGCGCCTTGTCAAGGGTGTATGAACGGCTCGTGCCTCGCCACCCTTGACAAGGCGCACCACCGCTTCAAATAAAGTGTTTACGACACGGGGAGAGCGACAGTGTAACCGTTTAACCCTTGTACTTCATCGTGTCAACGTAAGGCGTGCCGCGTTTCACCGCGGCGAATACCCTGCCCAGCAACTTGTTCCTCACCACATTGATGGTGCTCATCTTGTCCTTGCCAGACGCCAATCGCCTCTCGTAATACTCCGTCATCTCCGGGTTGCAGGTTATGGCAGAGGTGGCGCAATTGCTCAAGAGCGATTTCATCTTGAGGTTGGCCATCGGGCTCACCGAGTCGCGGCCACGGATGCTCGTCCCCGACCGGTTGGGGAAAGGGGCGATGCCCGAGTACGACGCGAACTTGCGCGAGTCGTCGAACAGGGTGAAAGCGTTGGTGTAGACGATGATGTACATCGACGTTTGCTCGCCGACGCCTTTCACGCTGCTCACCAGCTTGAACTGCTCGTTCAGCAACTTGTCGCCCTTTATGATCTCACGCAGGCGTTTCTCGAGCTTGCCCACCTCCTTGTCGAGTGCTTTTATCATCTCCTGGTGAACCTCACCGAAGATGCCCCCGTCGTTGCCGGCGCAGCGTGCCTCGCCGGAGGAAACCTTGTAGCCGGCACGCTGCCTCACCAGCTTGTCCATCAGTGACAGCAGCTTGCGCAGCTCGAGGAGGCTGGTCGACGACAGGACGTATGGCTTGAGCTCCTCTCGCCTGCGGTAGGCGTACAGGGCTATGGCCCTAGTTCGCCGTAGCGTCCACGCTTCGTCAGGTTACGTTGGCTTCCAGCCAGGCATAAGAAATTGCTTTGTTCGTTGCAGGAATAACTGCTATTTTTGTTGCATGGGAATGGTAGAACTTTTCG
>Ga0209373_10005300_pt1 | contig 10584 bp, 8 predicted proteins | sample Higcelweek5metaG_FD_187173 | JGI IMG/M metagenome (GOLD analysis project Ga0209373, IMG submission 187173) | Freshwater pond sediment microbial communities from the University of Edinburgh, under environmental carbon perturbations - High... | ecosystem: Environmental > Aquatic > Freshwater >...
TATTTTGCTAATAACATTATTAGTTTCGTCATTTGGGTGTTCCTATCTTAAAGAAAAGGAAAACCAAAAAGATCAGGTTATCAAAGATACCACTAAGGAAGATCAAACAGAAGAAATAGTTGATACGTGGCCATCTAATGAATTTACTGATCAAGTACCAAAGTTTACTTATGGTATAAATGAAAAAGTTTATGAAAATACTGATGAAGGCTTTATCTATAGCGCTCTTGATGTAACAAAAGATGAATATACTTTGTATAAAAAAGAATTAAGAAAAGCAGGATTTAAGTATAATATTAGTGAGATAGTTGATACAATTACCACCTATACAGCTACTAAAGACAACTACGAGGTCTCCCTTAGCTATGTGGATAATTCTCTAACTATAACAATTATAAAAGAAAACCTACAACAAGAGTAGGCTTTTTTAATAACTTCTTTCGCTTTGCCCTAAACAGTGAGTACCATATATATCTTCCTTATAAAGCTCAAAATCGGCAGCAAGCTCTTGCAATCTTTTATCATCGTTAATTGCTAGTGCAGCTCGGTGTTCTTTTTTATACCATTCCATATCACTTCCATAGGTTCTTTTTGTTTCTTCTAACTGCTTTTTATAATAAGGATTAGCACTTTTTATCTCTTTATCTAACCATTCTTCAAATTCTGGCAACCAGAATTCTTTTTCTTTTTCCATAAAGCCTCCATCTACAATTTATTATACCTCTAATTCTTTTCCTTTTCATATTTCTTTCATATTCTTTTCACATTGTAAAAGTATATTTTAAAGAAGAAAGAGGAATTTATGAAATATATTTTTAAAAATGCATTTAAATCCATTACTAGAAACAAAGGCAGAAATATATTGATGGGGATAATAATTATGGTTATAGCTTGTGCTTGTGCTGTTACCTTATCAATAAGGAATGCTGCTAACAAACTGGTTGAAGCTTACGAAAACAAATACAACGTTGAAGCGAGTTTAACTTATAATCGAGAAAAACTAATGGAAAACATTGCCGCTGATGCTGATAGTGCAGAAGAGAAAATCGAAGCATTTAATGACATTGAAGCCATTACGATTGATGAAATAAATACTTATGGTGATAGTGATTATGTTGATTATTACTACTATACTTATAATGTTGGGATGAATAGTGATGATATTGATGCTGCTACAGAGCAAATTGCTAAAGTAACAACATCAACCAAAACCACTACAAATCAAGGGGGCTTTCCGGGAGGATTTGGTGGTGGTAGCCAAAGTACAACAACGAGAAAAACCGAAATCATTCAAAACATGGGAACAAGTGGCGATTTTACTTTAGTTGGCTATAGTTCTTATGAGGGAATGACTGATTTCGTTGATGGGTCTTATACCATAACTGATGGTGAAGTAAGCGATGATTTTACATCTAATGATTGTGTAATTAATTCTGAGTTAGCGGAATTAAACGATTTAGCCGTTGGCGATACGATAACCATTCAAAGCGTTAATGATGATGATTTAACTTATGATTTAGTTATAACGGGAATATTTACGGATAGTAGTGAAGCAACAAATGATATGACTAGCATGTATTCATCTAGTGTTAATAAAATTATTACTAATTCAACTTTTGTTGAAAAAGTAGTGGCTGACGATGATGATGCTAAGACAACCATAACTCCAACGTTTGTTTTAACTAGCAAAGATGTTGTTGATAAATTTACTACTGAAGTAACAACTGAAGGTTTAGATGAAAATTATGAAGTAACAACCAATTTAGATACTATTGAAAGTGAAACTGAATCCATTACTAACGTATCAAGTTTTGCTACTACATTCTTAATTGTTACTTTAGCAATAGGTGGTGTGGTATTACTAATTCTTAATATGATTAATGTTCGTGAAAGAAAATACGAAATAGGGGTTTTAAGAACAATTGGGATGAAGAAAAGCACCGTCACATTACAATTTGTCTTTGAACTATTATCGATTTCCGTCATCGCTCTTTTACTAGGGGCGGCAATAGGGGCGGTTTCAAGTGTGAAAATCGCTAATAAAATGTTGGCATCAGAAATTACCTCAGCTAGTGAAGAACAAGAAAAAATAAGGGAAAACTTTGGTGGACTAGGTAAAACTTCAGAGTCAACTACTGACGAAGATACAACTACTGAAACAGATACTACCGATAACAAAGTTGATGTTGCTAATGGAGTTGTTAAAATTAGCGAGGTAACAAGTATTGATGCTGTAGTTGATTTTAAGGTCTTAATGGAGTTAATGGCCATTGGGTTAGGATTAACATTGTTTAGCAGTTTATCAGCGATGATAAGCATTGCTAAGTTTTCCCCATTAGCTATATTGAAAGAGAGAAGTTAAAATGAAGATATTAGAATTAAAAGATGTTTGCTATCGATATGAAGATAGTGAAAAAGATGACTATGTTTTAAAGAATATTAATTATAATTTTGACCTCGGTAAAACTTATGCTATTAAAGGTAAAAGTGGTAGTGGTAAAACAACTCTACTATCATTAATATCGGGTTTAGAGAAATGCAAGGAAGGTAAAATAATTTATGATGGTAAAGATTTAGCCAAATCCGATTTAGATAAATATCGTAGTAATTCCATTGGTATAGTCTTTCAATCATATAATCTTTTACCGCACTTGACAGCGATAGAAAACATTGTTTTATCAATGGATATTAGTAAATTGAAAATTAAAGATAAAAATAAAGAAGCGATTAGATTGTTAGCTAAAGTAGGATTAAGTGAAAAAGAAGGTAAAAGAAGAGTTTTAAAGCTATCTGGTGGCGAACAGCAAAGAGTAGCAATAGCGAGAAGTCTTTCATATAATCCGGATATTATTTTAGCTGATGAACCAACTGGTAATTTAGATGAACAAACAGAAAATGATATTATTAAAATTTTAACTGACCTAGCTAAGAATGAAAATAAATGTATTATTATTGTTACACACTCAGTTAATGTTGCCAATAAAGTTGATATAATTTATGAACTTGTAAAAAGATAACCGAAAGGTTATTTTTTTAAAATTGACTTTTCTAAGCGATATCGATATACTTTAATTGCATTGGAGGGCTAAAATGAGAGAATTTAGCGAACAAGAACAAGTAAGAAGAGAAAAAGTAGAAGAAATAAAATTGGTATGTAATCCCTACCCAGAAAGATTTGTTGTAACTCATGAATTAAAAGATGCCGCATTACTGCCTGATGAGACCAAAAATGTTAGTGTAGCGGGCCGTATTGTCTTTATGAGAAAAATGGGTAAATTATCCTTTGTTTCTATTCAAGACGTTGAAGGCAGACTACAATTATCAATAAAAGTTGATTGTGTTGGCGAAGAAGAAAATGAGAAGTTTAAAAACATTTTTGATGTTGGTGATTTTATAGGTGCTACTGGAGAAATATTTACAACTCATACTGGTGAAAAGACTTTAAGAGCCGATTCTTTTGTTTTTTTAGGTAAGGCTTTAAAACCTCTACCAGAAAAGTTTCATGGTTTAACTGATACGGAGTTATGTTATCGTAATCGTTATGCTGATTTAATAATGAATGAAGATACTCGTCAAAGGTTTTTACTTCGTTCAGCTTTTATTAGAGAATTAAGAAATTATTTAGATAATCTAGGCTATTTAGAAATTGAAACCCCGATTTTAAATAATAAACCGTCCGGAGCTTTAGCTAAACCATTTATCTCTTTCCATAATGCTTTAGATCAAAGCGTATATTTAAGAATAGCTCCAGAAACTTATTTAAAAAGAGCTGTAGTTGGTGGTTTTAATAAGGTTTATGAAGTAGCTAGATGTTTTCGAAATGAAGGCATGGATGCCTCTCATTTACAGGATTTCACTATGGTAGAAGGATATGCTGCCTATTATAATTATGAAGATAATATGATTTTTATTGAAAAAATGTTAAAAACTATTATTGAAAAATTATTTGGAGCTTTAATAGTTAAAATAAAAGGTGAAGAAATAGATTTAAATAAGGTTTGGGAGAAAGTGTCTTTTCGAGATGCTATAAAAAAATATGCGGATATTGATATTAATGAATTTAATACCAAAGAAAGCTTATTAAAAGAAATAACTAGTAAAAAATTAGAACTGGATTCTGAGACTCCTCTAAAAGATTTAGGCTATGGCAATTTAGTTGATCAATTATATAAAAAAGTGGCTAGACCAAATATGTTAGGGCCAATCTTTTTAACCGAACATCCAATTAGTTTGTCCCCTCTGGCTAGAGCTAATGATAAAGATAAAAGTATCACTGATCGTTTTCAATTAGTTATGAATGGTGAAGAAATTGTTAATGCTTATTCAGAATTAGTTGATCCTAAAGAACAAGAAAAAAGATTGTTAGAGCAAAGTGAGTTAAAAAATCAAGGTGATGAAGATGCGATGATGATGGATTATGACTATATTGAAGCGATGGAATATGGTATGCCACCAATTAGCGGTTGGGGACTTGGTGTTGATAGATTATTACAGTTATTAACCTCTAGTGAAAACATTAAGGATGTTGTTATGTTTCCTTTAATGAGACCAAAAGAGTAATTTCACCAAAATTACACACAAAAAGGTTTGATAAACCTTTTTTTTTGATATATAATGCAATTGTAGGAGGAAAACATGAAAAGTTTTTTTGAAAAACATGATTTATTCAAAATAGTTGGGATTGCCATTCTATTAATAGTATTTTTAACTTGGTTAATTCCTGTAGGTAGCTTTAGTAGCGGCGAAATGGTTGTTTCTGAAATCACCAGAGTTGGATTAAATGACCTTTTTACTAATGGCTTACTAAGTATTTATTATTTTGCGATAATAATAACATTTTTACTTATTCTTGGTGGGTTTTATCAAGTATTATCCAAAACAACCGGTTATCAATCATTAATAGACAGACTAACTAAATTTTTAAAAGGAAAGGAAATAGGCTTTGTTTTAATTGTTTCATTTATATTTGGGGCTTTAGCTTCAATTAGTAATGAGATTTTTCAATTATTAATTTTTGTCCCATTTATTATTACTTTAATATTAAGATTGAAAATGGACAAAATAACCGCTTTGTGTACTACTTTTGGTAGTATTCTCATTGGGGTCTTGGGAGCAACATTTAGTCCGATGATTCTAGAGTCTTTAAATGGGTATTTAACTTTAACTTATACTTCAGATATAATAACTAAGGTATTGTTATTCTTAGTAACTTATTCATTATTTAATTTCTTTAATTATATTCATATAAGAAAGACTTTAAAAAATACTAAAAATCAAGTTGATGAGGTAAAAGAAGACAAGTTTGCTTTACCAGAGAAAACTGAAAAAAGTAATATTTGGCCTTTAGTGATTGTCTTAGGCTTCTTAGCTTTATATGTCATTATTGGCTATATAACTTGGAAAGATTCTTTTAATATTACTATATTTAATAAATTTAATACTTGGTTAGTAGGATTAAGCGTTAAAGATGTTCCGGTTGTTTCATATGTTCTTGGGACATCATATGCTTTTGGGACTTGGGATTTATATACTATTCAAATGATTATGTTGATTGCTACTGGTGTAATAGCTTTAGCATATAATATTAAATTAGATGAATTTATCAAATCATTTGGTGAAGGCGCTAAAAAGATGCTAAAACCATTAATTATTGTTTTAATGATTTATATCGTTTGCATCTTCGCAGTTGTTTATCCAGTTGTGCCGACGGTTGCTAGTTTCTTAATGAAAGCAGCCAGTGGATTTGCTAAATTTGGATCAGCTATTGTCACATCACTATTAACATCATTATCAGTTATTATTGCTTCAGTATTTAATGTTGAGTTAAGATATGTCGCTTCCAGTTTGGCACCTTACTTTGCTGCTACTTTTGGTAGTACAGCAGCCAATCCAATTATTTCGATCATTTTTCAAAGTTTCTATGGCTTAGTTCAATTCATAGCACCAACTAGTTTGATGTTAATGTTAGGACTAGCATATTTAGAAATTCCATATAAAGAATGGTTTAAGTATATTTGGAAATTTGTTGTTATTTTATTTGGCGTTTTATTGTTAATAATAATTGCCTTGTGTTTAATAGCAGTACTTTAAAAATAATAAAAGAATAGAAAAAAAGCTATTCTTTTTTGTTGCTTTCATTTATAATATGTTTTTATATTATTTGTTGTTTTTTAGAACAAATGTATGATATAATAAAACGCGGAGATATTTTATGGATAAGATAATTATTAGAGGAGCTCGAGAAAATAATCTTAAGAATATAGACTTAGAGATTCCAAAAAACAAGTTAGTAGTTATGACCGGAGTTAGTGGTAGTGGGAAAAGCAGTTTGGCTTTTGATACTATCTATGCTGAAGGTCAAAGGAGATATGTTGAATCGCTTAGTGCTTATGCTAGGCAGTTTTTAGGTGGCACAGAAAAACCTGACGTAGATTCTATTGAAGGGTTATCACCTAGTATTTCCATTGACCAGAAAAGTACGAATAAAAATCCTCGTAGTACAGTAGGAACTATCACCGAGATATATGATTATCTGCGTCTTTTGTATGCACGTATTGGTATACCACATTGTCCTACTCATAAAATTAAAATTAAAAGTCAAAGTATTGAAGAAATGACTAATAAAGTATTAGATTATCCAGAAGGATCAAAAATAGAAGTAATGGCCCCAATTGTAAGAGGTGAAAAAGGGACTCAAAAGGATTTGTTTGATAAATTAAGAAAAGGTGGTTATAGCCGCGTTAGGGTTAATAATGAATTAAGAGATTTATCAGAAGATATCATTTTAGAAAAAAATAAAAAAAGTAATATTGAAGTTATAATTGATCGGATTATTTTAAATAAAAATGATCGTTCTAGATTGTTTGAAGCAATTGAGAATAGTACCAAGTTAGCTAATGGGAAAGTTTTAATTAAGATAAATGATGAAGAACTTTTAATGAGTGAAAAGTATGCTTGTGTTCATTGTAATTATTCAATTGATGAGTTAGAACCTAGAATGTTTTCTTTTAATTCGCCATATGGGGCATGTCCAGAGTGTAAGGGTTTAGGGGTTAAACTAAAAGTCGAGGAGAGCTTAATCGTTAATTCTTGGGATAAATCTCTTAACAAAGGGGCTATTGGTGTTATAACAAGTGATAATAATATTTATTTTACGAGTTTGATAGCTTTATGTAATGAGTATAAAATCGATATGAATAAGCCTTTAAAGGACTTAAGCCGTAAAGAGTTAGATTTAATATTTTATGGTTCTGATAAAAAAATTCTTTTTAAATATGTTTCTAAAAATGGTCATAAAAGTGAAAAGACTGATTATTATGAAGGAATAATAACTAACTTTCAAAGACGATATTTAGAAACAACTAGTACTTGGGTAAGAGAATGGATTGAAGGATTCATGATTGAAAGCGAATGCCCAGTATGCCATGGAGCCAGATTAAGTGAAGGAATCTTATCAGTTTTAATTGATAATAAAAATATTTATGAATTAACTTTGTTATCGATAAAAGACTTATATTGCTTTATTGGTAATTTAAAACTAACCAAAGAAGAAGAAAGCATTGCTCATTTATTAATTATTGAAATAAAGAATCGTTTAGAGTTTTTACTTAATGTTGGTTTAGGATATTTGAGCCTAGCGAGAAGTGCTAGTACTTTATCGGGTGGCGAAGCACAAAGAATAAGACTGGCTACGCAAATAGGATCAAAATTAACGGGCGTTTTATATGTTTTAGATGAACCTAGTATTGGGCTTCATCAAAAAGATAATGATAAGTTAATCGCTTCGTTAAAAGAAATGCGTGATCTAGGTAATAGTTTAATTGTTGTAGAACATGATTTAGATACAATGATGTCTGCGGACTATTTAATTGATATTGGCCCTGTAGCTGGTAATAAAGGTGGTTATGTTGTAGCTTTCGGTACTCCAGAAGAAGTTATGCAAAATGAAAATAGTATTACAGGTAGGTATTTAAGTGGTAAAGAAAAAATTGAAGTACCAAAAACCCGAAGAAAAGGTAATAAAAAGCAAATAACCATTAAAGGAGCATGCGAGAATAATTTAAAAAACATTGATGTTGATTTTCCTTTAGGAAAGTTTATTTGTGTTACAGGAGTTAGTGGTAGTGGTAAAAGCAGTTTAGTAAACGAGATTCTTTATAAAAGTGTGGCTAATAATTTATATCGCAGTAAAGAAATCCCTGGTAAACATCAAAGCATTAAAGGTTTAGAAAATATTGATAAAGTGGTAATGATTAGTCAAGATCCAATTGGGAGAACGCCAAGAAGTAACCCAGCTACTTATGTTGGGGTTATGGATGATATTAGAAATGTCTTTGCTGATACTAAAGAAGCTAAGATGAGGGGATATAAATCAGGAAGGTTTTCATTTAATGTTAAAGGTGGCAGATGTGAAGCTTGTCAGGGCGATGGAATTAAGAGAATTGAAATGCATTTTTTACCAGATGTTTATGTTCCTTGTGATGTTTGTCATGGGAAAAGATATAATAGTGAAACTTTAGATATTAAATTTAAAGAAAAAAGCATTGCTGATGTTTTAAGTATGAGAGTGGAAGAAGCTGTAGAGTTTTTTGACAAAATACCAAAAGTAAGACATAAATTACAAACCATGATGGATGTTGGCCTTTCTTATATTGAACTTGGACAGAGTGCCACAACATTATCTGGCGGAGAAGCAGGAAGGACTAAGTTGGCTAAAGAATTACAAAAAAAAGCCACTGGTAAGAGTTTATTTATTTTAGATGAACCAACAACTGGTCTTCATAGCGAAGATATTAAAAAGCTATTAAACATTTTAAATCGTATTGCTGATAATGGCGATACAGTAGTAGTTATTGAACATAATTTAGATGTTATTAAAGTATGTGATTATATAATTGATTTAGGACCTGAGGGTGGCGATGAAGGCGGGATGGTTGTGGCTTTAGGTACACCAGAAGAAATAGCTAGAAATGTCAAATCATATACAGGTGAGTATTTAAAATCAGTTCTATAGTAGAAATAAAGCTTAAATTATTATATAATTATAATCGGAGATGATTTTGATGAATAAAACAAGAATAAGAGTAATAACTAAAGAAATTATGGCAGCAATTATTTCTTTAATTTTAAGTGCTTTAATACTTTTGGCAGCGGGAATGATTTTCAAAGGCTTTTATATTGAATCTTTCTGGGTTGCTATTGTAACATCTGTTGTTATAACAATTTTAAATTACTCAATAAAGCCATTATTAGTTTATTTAACTTTACCAATTACGATTATGTCTTTAGGTTTATTTTATCCAATCATTAATGTTATTATTTTAAAGCTAGCCAGTTTAATAATAGGTTCATCATTTCAAGTATCAGGAATATTAGCACCTATATTTGTCGCTATATTTATTTCTTTTATGAATCTTTTATTACAAAATTTAATAGTTAAACCAATAGCAAGGAGTTAATATGAATCCCATTTTAATAGATTTAGATTTTATTACCATAAAGTGGTATTCGGTGCTTATTTTAGTCGCTGCTTTTGTTGGCCTTTCTTTAGCTTTATTAGAAGCGAAAAAATTTAAAATATCAACCGACTTTGTTTTTAATTTGAGTTTTTGGACAATCATTGCTGCTTTTGCCGGCGCAAGACTTTATTATGTTTTCTTTAATTGGTCTTATTATAGTTCTAATTTTTGGGAAATTCTTAAAGTGTGGCACGGCGGTTTGGCTATTCATGGTGGAATAATTGGGGGCTTCCTAGCTATTCTTATTTATACTAAAAAATATAAAGTAAGAACTTTTAAATTTGCCGATATAATTGCTCCTAGTTTGCTTCTTGGTCAAGCAATAGGAAGATGGGGGAATTTCTTTAATGGTGAAGCTCATGGAGCAGCGACAACATTAACGGCTTTACAGAAATTAAAAATTCCTAATTTTATTATTGAAGGCATGAATATTGATGGTGTTTATTATCAGCCAACTTTCTTTTATGAGTCTTTATGGTGTTTATTAGGTTTTATTATTTTAATAATTATGAGAAGATTAAAATATATAAAAGTTGGTCAATTAATGGCTCTTTATTTAATGTGGTATTCAGTAGGGCGCTTCTTTATTGAAGCAACTAGAACCGATTCTTTAATGATAGGATCGTTTAAAATGGCTCAAATAATCTCAATTGCTTTATTTATTATTGGGTTAATTTTATTTATTGTTTTTGGTCAACGTGGGTCCAAGTTAGATAACTTATATGGTGAAATAGGAAATGAAGAAGATATTAGATTCTAAGGAGAAATTATGATTTATGATGTAATAATAATTGGGGCAGGACCGGGAGGAATAAGCGCCGCTATTTATGCTAAAAGAAGTGGAATGAAAACTTTAGTACTTGAGAAAGGAATGCCCGGCGGATTAGTTAATTATGCTAGTTTAGTTGAAAACTATCCCGGTTATAAAAACATTTCTGGGCCTGATTTGGCGATGAAATTTTATGAGCACTTATTAGAAACGAAAGTTGATATAAAGCCAGAAGAAGCTATTAAAATTATTCCTGGTGATATTAAAGAAGTTATCACGAAGAATGGTTCTTATAAA
>Ga0209373_10005302_pt1 | contig 10582 bp, 9 predicted proteins | sample Higcelweek5metaG_FD_187173 | JGI IMG/M metagenome (GOLD analysis project Ga0209373, IMG submission 187173) | Freshwater pond sediment microbial communities from the University of Edinburgh, under environmental carbon perturbations - High... | ecosystem: Environmental > Aquatic > Freshwater >...
GGAGACGATGTCGGAAGCCTATTCGAAGGTGGAAGAAGAGGTCGGAGATCTACTGTTCGCGACGGTAAACTATGCGCGGCTAATCGGAATCGACCCGGAGCTTGCGTTGACGACCGCAAATCGTAAATTTGTGCGAAGATTCACCGCGGTGGAGCAAATGGCAGATGATTCGGGACGTGAGCTCACACAGATGTCGCTTGCTGACATGGACGAGTTGTGGGATAAGGTGAAACAGAAGGAGAGAGAGAATCAATGAGACTGGATAAATTCTTAAAGGTTTCGCGTGTGATCAAGCGCAGAACGGTCGCAAATGAGGTCTGTGCCGCCGGCCGTGTTTCTGTGAATGGCAAGCCGGCCAAACCCGGCGCTGAGCTAAAGGTCGGCGACATTCTTGAGATCGGCTTCGGAAACGGGACGACGAGAATTCGCGTGCTTGATCTCAAGGAGACCGTGCGCAAAGAGAGCGCGTCTACGATGTACGAGATCCTTCCGTAAGAATTCGTCGCGAGAAACGGCGGCATATATTACCCGATCTTTACACGGGGTTTACATCTCGCTCAAAACCGAACAAATTATGAATTCTGCGAGGGTTTCTCCGCGTGGAACGGTTGAAGATGTCCGTATAGGTCGGCTACAATGACAAACAGAAAGAATACTTGACAAAGGATTGTACGCATGACGACGATGAATAAGCGAAAGAACCGGAAGACCCGGACCAAATATGGAAAACCGGAAGGCGCCTCGGTAACTCGAGTTGTCGTCATGCTGGTGATTCTTCTGCTTTTTGCTGTCGGAGCGACGATGATATTGAACCAGAACGAACAGAAGGCCCGCGTCGACGCCAAGGCTGAAGAGCTGGCGGATCTCGAGGCGGAGGCCGTAGCTGATAATGAGCAGGCACAGGCACTTGAAGACAAGGTCGGAAGTGATACCTTTGTTGAAGAGATCGCAAGAAATGAGCTCGGTATGGTGAAGACCGGCGAGATCATTTTTGATACAGATAGTTCTTCCTGAAGAGAAGACCGTTATTCATTCAACTTAAACCCAATTGAGATTAGAAATCGTGACGTCCCCGCATAGCCTTGGATAACGTCATGTCATCAGCGAACTCCAGATCGGAACCCATCGGGAGTCCGGAAGCGATTCTTGTAACGCGTATGCCTGACGGCTTCACGAGCCGTGATATATACATCGCTGTTGCTTCGCCCTCAGCTGTCTGATTTGTCGCAAGAATGAGTTCTTTAACGTCCGGATTGCCCTGCAGCCGCGTGATCAACTCCTTGAGCTTAATCTGATCGAGGCTGACACCGGTGAGGGGAGAATAGACGCCGTGAAGGACGTGATAAAGTCCCTGATAATCTCGCATCCGCTCCATCGTGGAGACGTCGCGAGGATTCTCGACGACACAGATCATGGTATGATCGCGCCGATTGTCCGCACAAATCTCGCAAGGATCCTTGTCGGTAAAATTCTGGCAAACAGAACAGAGCTTCGTTGACTCTCGCGCCGCGAGAATGGCGGCGGAGAGCTCAGAAACCTGCTCGATTGGCATCGAAAGGATGTGAAAGGCCAATCGCTGCGCTGACTTGTGACCTACGCCCGGTAGTTTGCCAAGTTCGGCGATCAACCGGGCGACTGAAGGAGAATATCGTGCCATTCGTATCTCCGATCGTCAGAACGGAAGCTTCGCACCACCGGTGACCTGCCCCATCTTTGTGGAGGATAGCTCCTCGAGCTTGCGAACCGCCTCGTTGCAGGCGGCAACTATAAGGTCCTCAAGCATCTCCACATCTTCTGGATCGACTGCTTTGGGATCTATCTTGAGCGAAACCACCTCGTGATTGCCGTTAATCGTTACGGATACAACGCCGCCGCCTGCTGTTGCGTCGACCGTTGAACTCTTAATTTCTTCTTGTGCCTTCTCCATATCGCGCTGCATTTTCTGCGCCTGCTGAAGAAGTTGTCCCATGTTGCCGCCGCCCATGCCGGGCACACCGCGAAAACCACCCTTAGCCATACCCTATCCTCCAATTCTTTGTTCTCAAAATTATAACTCGTCCGGCATCTCTACGGGAATGCCGGCTTCTTGCGCGTAGGAGACGATTTCGGAAATCCACGGATGTATTGCCGGAGAAATCTCGGCATCCACCGGTCGATCCGATGTAGCCGAAGATGCGGAATTCATCTGGGAAACCGTTCGTACCTGAATGGAATCGACATCCGAGATCACGGTCCGGATATCTTTGATGATTCTCTTATATTCCGTCCGGTCTGTCAAACTATTCGCGTAGCCGGATGCGTTATCAGGGAAAATGATCAGAAGATCTTTTCCGTCGCGGCGTATGGTCGCGTTTCGGAGCTGGAGTACATCAGAAAACATGAAGTCCGTCCAGCGAGTAAGAAGAACCTCCCACAGTTCCCGCAAGGGAAGCCCGGAAGAAGCCGTTACCGGAATGGTGCTCTCGTCATCTGCGTTCTGGGCGACAGTATCGCTCGGCGGCAATTCCGAATCATCCGATGACACCGTGCCGTCCGTAGCAGCGAAGAGACTCAGCTGACCCGGGAGAACCGGAGCCGGTAAGATCTCGTCAGATATGGCAGCAGATACAGTCGGGGTAACGCTTGCCGTAGCACTGGGCAAGATGTCAAGAGGCGGCGGGGCCATATATTCGAGGTCCATCGCCGGAGCTTCGCGACGCACGGTTGTTGTCGGCGCTGCAACACGATCGTTTGCTCCGAAATGAATCGGGGCGCGCGGAGTCTCAATGGAAATCTCAGGTGGAGCTTCAAGAGAAATCTCAGGCGGAGCCTCAAGAGAAATATCAGGTGGAGCCTCTATGAAAACTTCATTCGGCGCGGTCGGCGCCGGTGCAACCGGCCGCACGGATACTGCCGGTGCAGCAACGGGAGGCGTCTCAGGCACAATGCTTGTTGGAGCCGAATGAACCTGCGCGACGGGGATAGTCTCCCTGCGCGGAGAAGGAGAAACCGTATTACGCGAGACGGCAACTGTCGGGAGATTGCCCTTGTCTTCGGAATTCCGACGGGCGGCGCCGAAACTCAGCAGAGCGATCTCGAACGAGGTTCGCATCTCGGGTGACCACTTGAGTTCAGACACCAGTGCAGAGAGTCGCGTGATCGCCTCGGTCAGCGTCCGCTCATCGGTGATTGACCCAATCTCGTGCATCCTTGCGATCGATTCGGAGGTTGCCGCCACGAGCCAGGGCTTATCCGGAGCCAGCGAAACGACAAGAATATCACGGAAATATCGGGCGAGATCGAGTGTGAAACGAATGAGATCACGCCCGTCCATCAGAAGCTGTTCGGTTAAGGTGATCATTGCGACAGCGTCATCCGCAAGAAGCGCAGATGCCATATTGCCGAGAAACTCGTCATCCACGACACCGGTTATCTTCAGCACATCATCGCGTGTGACGATTCCGATCCGGCCGGTCGCGACCTGATCCAGAAGCGAGATCGCATCGCGCATCGCTCCGTCGGATAGGCTGGCAATCGTGGCGAGCGCGCCCGGATCCACAGAATAGCCTTCCGTGTCGGCGATCAGCGATAGCCGCTCAATCATGCTCTCGGTTGGAATGCGCCGGAAATCATATCTTTGGCAACGAGAAATGATCGTCGCGGGAATACGGTGCGGTTCGGTGGTTGCCAGAATAAAGATCGCGTGCGACGGCGGTTCTTCCAAGGTCTTCAACAACGCATTAAACGCGCCGCCGGACAGCATGTGAACCTCGTCGATGATATATACCTTGTATCGGGCGCGGGAGGGAAGAAACATGACTTCGTCGCAAATGCGGCGGATGTTATCAACACTGTTGTTAGAGGCGGCATCCATCTCGATGACATCCAGTAGAGTCCCGTCGAGGATCCCGCGACAAATCTCACACTGGTTGCACGGATTGCCGTCGCGCGGAGAAAGGCAGTTGACCGCGCGGGAGAATATCTTCGCGATCGAGGTCTTGCCGGTACCGCGTGTTCCCGAAAAGAGATACGCGTGGGCAATCTGCCCCGAGATGACGGCCTGCCGGAGAGCAATTACAGCGTGCTTCTGCTCGACGATCTCATCGAAGTCCGCCGGACGAAACCGCCGATAGAGCGCTACATGTCCCATGAGAATCCGGCCTCCTTCGAAAATAAGCCTCCTCCGAAGAGAGAGGCTCACAATAAAAACAACCCGTCTGGACTGCAGCCGGGACAGGCACCCCCGCGGCACCTGTGATATTCCGCTTACTGCTGCTTCCTTCCGGACCTGACAGGGTTCACGGGTCACATCGCACGGGACCCGCCGCCGACTGCAGACCAGACGGGATGTATAAAATGCTTCGTTAGTATATCACACCACCCCTTGGAACGCAAAGCCGTTATGCATAACTAACTTAGGAATACAAAGCCGTTATGCATAACAGGACAGGAGGTATTCGTACACCATGTTGCCGAGCGTGCTCTCAATCGCGCGCGCGCGTTCCTGGTCCGCACACTCCACGTTGACCGAGAGAATGAACGGCTCCTGCGCGAAAACAAGCGCTACATCGGTCTCGCATCCGAGGCTGGCATCCGAACCGGTGCGGTGGCAAACGAGGACATCTGCCGGAAAGCTTGAACCAACGCCCCAACTGTCGGATGATAAGCACAGATCGTTAAACAGCGCCTGATAGGTTAGCGAATCCGTCATGTAACGAAGATAGAACGCCTCCATATATTTTGCCATGTCCTGGGCGCTGGAACGGTTGCGACCCGAGAACATCTTGCCCGCATAATCGGCGTAGGTTACAGGTGTCCTATAATCGACAATGTTGCTGATCGTCTGCAAACGGGCGTTCACCGGATCGATCCCGCCCTGACGGCGAAGAAGCATCTGAATCGCCGTGTTATCCTTCTCGACCATGGAAAGATAAGCGAGAGTACGAAGGTCGTACGTTTTCACGGAAGGAATCGTACTATCGCCCGGAGCCACATCTTCCGACGTGTAGGTCATCATCTCGACGGGGGACGCCGTCTCTTGGGCATACATCTCATAGAGGCAAAGATTAATCGGAATCGAGAATGCACCGGCCGGCGTGAAGGGCTCCATGTCGTTATGTCCGAACGCCTCGCCGCCTTCAAGATTCAGGTAGTAGAATCCAATGCGCGCGTCGATCTGACTGTCGATATATTTTTGAATTTCCTGCTGGAGTTTGTGAAAAGACGCGTCCCGAACCTTGTGCGAGACGGTCTGAAGCGCTGTGGATTCAGGAATATAAAAATCCACAGCGGGTACCACCACCGGAGTTACCGTGGTCTCGTCAGACGTGCCCTCGGTTGTGCCGGAGGCATCCGCAGGCTGTGTCGTTTCGTCGGCTGAACTTGACTCAGTCGCTTCCGTGGCCGCGGTCGTCTCGGATGTTCCGACGGTTCCCACGGTAGTATCAACGGGTGGAGTCGGACTCAATGAAGGGAGAGTTTCCATGGATTCTGCAAAGGAAGCCGAGGTCACGCCGGTGGGGAACGCCTTGTCAATCTGATCCTTCTGCATAATGACATATACGAAAAATATCCCTCCGAGGAGAAGGAGCACAACTCCGCAGAGCAGAATGATCTGCCGAACCTGTCGCTTCTTCTGAACCGAACGAGCTTCATAAACCGAAAATGTTACGGGATTCTTCATGGATGCAAGTTACCTTTCATCGGCGGCTCAGAAGAGACCGTCAATTACACCGTTGGCATCGATATCAATCGATTCAGCCGCCGGCTTTCTGGGCAGGCCGGGCATTGTCATGATCGTTCCGGTCAGAGCGACCAGATAACCTGCGCCGGCGGATAGTCGCAGCTCGCGAACCGTTAGGACGAAGTCGCGGGGACGTCCGAGGCGCTGCGGGTCATCGGAGAGAGAGTATTGCGTCTTAGCGATGCAGACAGAAAGATGGCCGAAGCCGAGTTCCGAGAATGACCGGATCTTCTCCGCGGCTTCCGGGAGAATGTCTATATCGCAAGCTCCATAGACCTTAGTGGCCAACTTTCTGATCTTGGATTCGATCGAATCTTCGAGGTCGTACATGTACTGCGGCTTCTTTTCTGTCGCGTCATCCATCGCGGCGAGCACAGCTTCGGCAAGCTCCTTGCCTCCTTCGCCGCCTCGCGTAAAGACCTCCGCAGGGGCAAAACGGACACCGTTTACTGTGCAGAGCTCATGCAGTACGGCAATCTCCTCCGGAGTATCCGAAAGGAAGCGGTTCGTGGCGACGACACAGGGGATTCCAAACTGCGCCATGTTCTCGATGTGCTTTTCGAGGTTCTGAAAACCCTTGCGCACGGCCTCGGGATCCGGACGAGAGAGATCACTTTTCGCGATGCCGGCGTTGTATTTGAGCGAGCGAACCGTCGCGACCAAGACGACCGCGTCGGGCCAGATTCCGGCGGCGCGACACTTGATATCGAGAAACTTCTCCGCTCCGAGATCCGCCCCGAAGCCTGCCTCGGTTACAACGATATCTCCGAGCTTGAGCGCTGTTCTCGTCGCAATCACACTGTTGCAACCATGGGAAATATTCGCGAAGGGTCCCCCGTGAACCAAGACCGGTGTGTGCTCGACCGTCTGAACGAGGTTCGGGAGAATCGCGTCCTTCAGAAGCACGGCCATCGCGCCCTGCGCGCCGAGTTGCCCGGCCGTTAGGAGATTCCCGTCCTCATCATATCCGATGACAATTCTTGCCAGGCGCGTCTTCAGATCCTCAATGTCGGTAGAAAGACACAGGATTGCCATGACCTCGGAGGCCGCTGTGATGTTGAAGGATTCTTCCCGAGCGACTCCGTTCGTGCCTTCGCCTACTCCGACCTGAATCTTCCGGAGCGCGCGGTCGTTCATATCAAGGCAGCGTTTCCACAAAATGCGGTTCTTATCGATATGCAGGGGATTTCCCTGGAAAAGGTGGTTGTCAATCATTGCTGCCAACAGATTGTTGGCCGAGGTTATCGCGTGAAGATCTCCCGTGAAATGGAGGTTAATATCGTCCATCGGCAGAACCTGTGAGTATCCGCCGCCGGCCGCGCCCCCTTTGACACCGAAAACCGGCCCGAGAGAAGGCTCGCGTAAAGCGAGAACCGTCTTGTGACCGAGCGCGGAAAGGGCTTGCCCGAGGCCGATACTGACCGTCGTCTTGCCCTCGCCGGCAGGTGTAGGATTCATGGCAGTGACAAGAACGAGTCGGCCATCCGGCTGGCCTTGGCGCTCACGAAGGACCGAGAGGGGTAGCTTTGCCTTGTAGTGACCATAGGCTTCAAAAGAATCCTCGGAAAGTCCAAGATTTGCGGCGATATCCCGGATCGGCAGCAGCTTCGCGTTTCGTGCGATTTCGATGTCTGATAGCATAGTAATCCTCCCTTTACGGTCCGTTCGAGTCCTATATTGTGACCGGAACGTAATATTCCTCGCGCTTCGGTACATTTGTTGATTTGCCGCAAAAAAACCACAATATTTGGCGTTTTATCGACATTATAACCACAACAACTAGTGTTTTTCGTTGACAGTTCTTATTATACCTGATATAATTCTGTAACAGTAGCCGCCGCATTTGCGAACATCCTGAGTGTTTTCGTAACTCAGTATAGGACAAGCGCGGGAGTCCGGCAAGTAGCAGAGATTTTCGACGGATTTGTCTGACATAGATGTGGTTACAACGAAGTTCCTATACCCGGTTTTATGTTCATAAGGGTGTAGGGAACCGGAATTTTGCGGAGGTACGGAACATGATTGTTAAGACAGATCTTGAAGCATGTAAACATGATTTAGAGACGTTTGTCGGCAGAAGAATCAGACTCACGTCCAACGGTGGCCGGAAGCGCATCATTGTGCACGAAGGCGTTCTTGACCATTGCTATCCGAATGTATTCACCATCCGTTGCTCTCGACGCAGCGCTGACGGTTTGAGTGAGATTATTTCCTACAGTTATGTTGACGTCCTGACGAAGGTCGTCGAGATTTCTGCGGTTCCGGTAGCGGCGATCGTAGGTTGAGGACAAGGCCGGGTTTATCGTTATGATTCGATACCCTATAACCACTCGCGCGCGATAAGGGCGCGGGTGGTTTTTTTACAAGGGAGGAACAACAATGGCCATCTATCAGGCGAGCGAGAGCGCATATGCCAAGATTAACCTGTTTCTGCGTGTTACCGGTCGAAGAGACGATGGTTATCATCTGCTGTCCACGGTCATGCAGACGGTATCCCTCGCGGATGAACTGACAATATCGTGCTCAGACAAAGCATCCGAGGACGGGTTTCGGCCGGGTATCGCGCTCACCTGCAATGTGACCGGTATACCGACAGACCAGCGCAACACAGCGTACAAGGCGGCAAGGACATTTCTGGACCGCCTGGGGATGCCGAATATCGGCATGAACATTCATATTATGAAGAGAATTCCTTCGCAAGCAGGGATGGGGGGCGGAAGCGCCGACGCGGCCGCTGTTCTTCGTGTTCTCAACGGGTTCTTCCCGGGGCGTATCGGAAGGGATGATCTGCGTAGAGTCGCAACAGGTATCGGGGCCGATGTGTCGTTTTGCCTTCGAGGCGGGACACAACTGTGCCGGGGGATCGGAGATGAACTTTCTCCGCAGAGATCTCTGGCGGGATTACCCGTTCTGCTCATCAAGCCGCCTTTTGGCGTCTCAACCCCGTGGGCATTCGCAGAAGTCGACCGCCTCAAGATCGATCGCTCCCAGGAGGCTATGGACGAGGATCGGATTCTGAACATTCTATTTGGCGATGCGACGTTCAACGCGACGGAGCGAATGACACAGGCAGCGCCATTCTTACTGAACTCTTTTGAGCGCGTCGTAGGGGAACGTTACTCCGAGATCGATCACTTGCTTATGACACTTCGCGAAAACGGAGCCATCGCGGCTCGTATGAGCGGATCAGGAAGTACAGTTTTTGGTGTTTTTGCGACGGCGGAACAACGTGACCTTGCGGAAGAGAAGATTCGGGCAGGCTGTGATCCGATGATCGCTATTTATCCGGTCGTGACCTGTGATACGGCATCGGCTGACAAGGAGTATTGACGTGTTTCAGAGATATGTCGAAACCAATCTGAAATCGTACCGGCGCATTCTTGCCAATATCCTCGCGATTCCGGCTTTTACGGGCTCCGACGAGGACCTTGGAAAGGCTTTTATCCGTTGTGGCGAGAGGGTTATGCGCGGCGAGTCTGAGATGGATCTTTTGCCGGAATCCTTCGCCTTGATCATCGAGGCAGCGCGACGTGCGCTTCATTTGTCAATGTACCCGTCGCAGATTCTGACCGCAATCGCAATGGTACACGGTCGAATCGCGGAGCTGCCGACGGGAGAGGGGAAGACTCTCGCCGCTGTTCTCACGGCCGCGCATGGCTCTTTGGCAGGCAAGGGGGTTCATGTTCTGACCTTCAATGACTACCTGGCGCAGAGAGATGCGGAATGGATGGGACCCGTGTATCGATTGCTCAACAGGAATGTGGCATTTATCAAGGAGTCGTCGGACGTTGGCGCGCGTCGCGAGGCATATGCCGCGGACATTACGTATATCACGGCCAAAGAGGCCGGATTTGATTTTCTTCGCAGCTTTCTTCACTATCATCCGGAGGACAAGGTACAACGACCGTTTCACATGGCGATCGTCGATGAAGCCGACTCGATCATGATCGACGAAGCGAGAATTCCTCTGGTCCTCGCGGGTGACGACACATATCACATTTCGTTTGACGAACGGATCTTCGAGGCAGTACGCTCACTTCTACCCGGGCAGGACGTCTCGATCGATGAATATGGCAACGCTATTTCGCTCACCGAGGAAGGCATAACCCGGATGGAGCGCGCCCTTCATATTGAGAATCTCTACGACGCACATCACACAGAGACGATCGCAAGAATTCAGATGGTGCTGCAGGCCGAGTTCCTGGTTCACCGGGATGTGGATTATTTGGTGCGTGACGGCAACGTTCTTCTGGTCGACGAATTTACCGGACGCACGGTATTGAATCGCGAATGGCCCGACGGTCTACAAGCAGCCGTTCTGCAGAAAGAAGGGCTTGCTCCCAAGGAATACGGCACTGTGATGAATCGCATTCCGCTTCGTGACTTTCTCGGTTTCTACCCGAATCTATGCGGAATGACCGGAACAGCCGTTCCTGCCGCGGCGGACTTCTGGACGTTCTACGACAAGATCGTTACGGTTATTCCGCCGAACCGGCCATGCATACGCCGGGATCGTCCGGATCGAGTCTATGCGACGAGAGAACAGAAGTTCGACGCGGTCGTGGATTTTATCGCAAGACTTCATAAGACAGGACAACCTGTACTGGTCGGGACCATGTCGGTGGAAGATTCTGAGAATCTTGCACGGCGGCTGTTGCCGGGTATCCCCGAGATCGCTGTGCTCAATGCGGCGAATGATCACGACGAAGCGCAGGTTATTGCAAGAGCGGGTCGGCAGGGTGCTGTCACGATATCGACCAATATGGCGGGACGAGGTGTCGATATACGGCTCGGACAGGATGACCCGAAGGAAGCGGAGCGCGTTAGGCAAATAGGCGGACTCTACGTCATAGGGACCGG
>Ga0209373_10005303_pt1 | contig 10582 bp, 10 predicted proteins | sample Higcelweek5metaG_FD_187173 | JGI IMG/M metagenome (GOLD analysis project Ga0209373, IMG submission 187173) | Freshwater pond sediment microbial communities from the University of Edinburgh, under environmental carbon perturbations - High... | ecosystem: Environmental > Aquatic > Freshwater >...
TTCCTCAAGATCGAAGACGGAATCATCCAGGACGCCAGCTTCCAGACCTTCGGCTGCGCCAGCGCCATCGCCTCCAGCTCCGCGCTCACCGAGCTGGTCAAGGGCAAGACCGTGGACGAGGCGCTCAAGATCTCCAACAAGGACATAGCGAACGCCCTGGGCGGGCTGCCCAAGGAGAAGATGCACTGCTCCGTCATGGGGCAGGAGGCGCTCGAGGCGGCCATCAAGAGCTGGCGCGGCGAAAAGGTGGACAGCGTCGAGCATTCCGAGGGCGAAATCGTCTGCGAATGCTTTGGCGTCACCGATCACCAGATTTTGGAGGCCGTGCGCGAGAACGACCTTAAGACCGTTGAGGACGTGACCTACTACACCAAGGCGGGCGGCGGCTGCGCCAAGTGCCATGAGAAGATCGCCGAGCTCATCGCCCAGGCCAGGGGCGAGGCCGCGCCCGTACCCGCGCCCGCGCCCAAGAAGCTCACCAACCTTCAGCGCATGCGCATGATCGAGGAAGTGCTGGAGAAGGAAATCCGCCCGCGCCTGCAGCTCGACGGCGGCGACATCGAACTTGCCGACGTGGAGGGCCTGGTCGTCTCCGTGACGCTGCGCGGCCATTGCGTGGGCTGCCCGGCCAGCCAGGCCACGGTGCATGGCACGGTGGAGCGCATCCTGCGCGACAAGGTCGACCCTGAAATCCAGGTGCGGGAGGTGTAGGCCATGACTCAGCCCGTGATCTACATGGACAACAACGCCACCACCCGCGTGGCGCCGGAAGTGCTTGAGGCCATGCTCCCGTTCTTTTCCGAACGCTATGGCAACCCGTCCAGCATGCACAGCTTCGGCGGCGCCGTGGGCAAGGAGATGCGCGAGGCGCGCGAAAGCCTGGCCGATCTGCTTGGCTGCGCCTCGGACGAGATCGTGTTCACCTCCTGCGGCACGGAGAGCGACAACACCGCCATCCGCTCCGCCCTGGCGGCCCAGCCGGAAAAGCGGCACATCGTCACCACCCGCGTGGAGCACCCTGCCGTGCTCTCGCTGTGCAAGTTCCTGGAGCGCAGCCAGGGCTACCGCGTCACCTATCTGAGCGTGGACAGCGAAGGCCGCCTGAACATGAAGGAGCTTGAGGACAGCCTCACCGACGACACCGCCATCGTCTCCATCATGTGGGCCAACAACGAAACCGGCGTCATCTTTCCCATTCCGGAGATCGCCCGGCTGGTGAAGAGCCGCGGCATCATGATGCACACCGACGCCGTGCAGGCCGTGGGCAAGGTCGCCATCAACCTGAACGAGCTCGACGTGGACATGCTTTCGCTCTCCGGCCACAAGCTGCACGCGCCCAAGGGCATCGGCGCGCTGTACCTGCGGCGCAAGCTGCCCTACCGCCCGTATCTCATTGGTGGGCACCAGGAGCACGGCCGCCGCGCCGGCACCGAGAACACCACGAGCATCATCGCCCTGGGCGCCGCCGCCCGCGCCGCCAAGGCGCATCTGCCCATCGAGAACACCAAGGTGCGCGCCCTGCGCGACCGTTTGGAGACCGCGCTTTTGGCCGCTGTGCCCGATAGCCGCCTGAACGGCCATAGGGAGGACCGCCTGCCCAACACCTCGAACATCAGCTTCAAGTACATCGAGGGCGAGGCCATTCTGCTGCTGCTCGACCAGCTGGGCATAGCCGCAAGCTCCGGCTCGGCCTGCACCTCCGGCAGCCTGGAGCCCTCGCACGTGCTGCGCGCCATGGGCGTGCCCTTCACCTTCGCCCACGGCTCCATCCGCTTCTCCCTTTCCCGCTACACCACAGAGGCGGACGTGGACTACGTGATCAAGAACGTGCCGCCCATCATCGAGACTTTGCGCAAGATCTCACCCTACAAGCAGGGCGCGGCCGATCCCATCGACCCGAACAAGCCCGCCTGCAGCTGTTGACGCTGGCAAGAAAAGGCAACGCCGGAGAATGAAAGCGATGCCGCCACCTGCCGCTGGATTTTCGGAAAACCGGAGACCAGCGGCGGAGGCCCCCGAAGCCCCGGCCTTTGCGGATGTGCGGCAGGGGAAAGGCGGCAAGGCGGAGCGGCGCAGACTGGCCGCATCCGGCCAGTCCCCCGCTTGCCGAAGCCGTCAGGCTGGCGTAAGCCAGTAAAAGACTTCGGCAAATGTTCGATTTCAAAGGGCCGCGGACATGATGGGCGGCCCCGCATCATCCAAGGAGCACAGCATGAACATCGCGCAATCCATGGCGGAGCTTATCGGCAAGACGCCGCTGGTCCGGCTGAACAAATTGTCCGCGGGCCTTGGCGCGACCCTGGTGGCCAAGCTGGAGTCCCGCAATCCCGGCGGTTCGGTCAAGGACCGCATCGGCGCGAGCATGATTGAGGAGGCGCTCAAGGCCGGGCGCATCACCACGGACAGCCTCATCGTGGAGCCCACAAGCGGCAACACCGGCATCGGCCTGGCGCTCATCTGCGCCATCAAGGGCATGAAGCTGGTGCTGACCATGCCGGAAAGCATGAGCGTGGAGCGGCGCAAGCTTTTGGCCGGGTACGGCGCGCGGATCGTGCTGACCCCCGCCGCCGAGGGCATGACCGGAGCCATACGGAAGGCCGCGGCCCTTGTGGCGGAGACGCCGGGAGCGTTCATGCCCATGCAGTTCGATAATCCGGCCAACCCGGCGGCGCACAGGGCGACAACGGCTCTGGAGATCTGGGACGACACGGACGGCCAGGTGGACTGCTTTGTGGCGGGCGTGGGCACGGGCGGAACCGTTACCGGCGTTGGCCAGGTGCTGAAGCAGAAGAAGCCCGGCGTGCGCATCGTGGCCGTGGAGCCCAGCGATTCGCCGGTGCTTTCCGGCGGCAAGGCCGGTCCGCACAAGATCCAGGGCATCGGCGCGGGCTTTGTGCCCAGCGTGCTGGATACGAAAATTTATGACGAGATCATCCAGGTGGGCGCGCAGGAAGCCTTCGACACCGCCCGGCGCATGATGCGCGAGGAAGGCATCAGCTGCGGCATCTCCTCCGGCGCAAACGCCTTTGCGGCCATGCAGCTGGCCGCCCGGCCGGAAATGGCGGGCAAGCTCATCGTGTTCATCGTGTGCGATACCGGCGAGCGCTATCTTTCCACGCCGCTTTTTGCCGAGGCGGAGTAGGGGGCGGCGATGATCGACGAGATCCAGCTTCCCTCGGTGCAGGACAAGGACGAGGTGCTTGCGGACACGGTGGCGCGCCTGTGCGCGCCCGGAGCCTGCGAATCCGCCTGCCTGCACATCAGCCGCGACCAGGCCATGCCCTCGCTGGACGCCCTGGTCGAGATAATGGAGCTGCTGCGCGCGGTGCTGTTCCCCGGCTTTTTCGGCCCATCGGACGTGAGCGACCGCACCATGCCGTTTTACACCGGCAGCGCGCTGGACCGGGTTCTGAAGCTGCTGGCCGAGCAGATCAATCGCGGCTACTGCTTTGTGTGCGCCAAGAACAACCGCCAGCCCTGCACGGATTGCGAGTCGCGGGCCGGGGCCGTGGCGCTGGAGTTTGTGCGGCGCCTGCCCCAGGTGCGCGAGCTGCTCGCGGGCGATGTGCAGGCCGCCTTTGACGGCGACCCCGCCGCCAAGACCCCCGGCGAGACCATCTTCTGCTACCCGAGCATCAAGGCGCTGACCAACCACCGCATCGCCCATCAGCTGCACCACCTGGGCGTGGACATCATTCCGCGCATCATCGGGGAGATGGCCCACTCCGACACCGGCATCGACATCCATCCGGGCGCGCACATCGGCCCGCGCTTCTTCATCGACCACGGCACGGGCACGGTCATCGGCGAAACCTGCATCATCGGCCAGAACGTGCGCCTGTACCAGGGTGTCACCCTGGGGGCCAAAAGCTTCCCCAAGGAGGACTCGAGCAGCAGGCTGGTCAAGGGGCTGGCGCGCCATCCCATAGTGGAGGACGACGTGACCATCTACGCCGGCGCGACGATTCTTGGGCGCGTGACCATCGGCAAGGGCGCCGTTATTGGAGGCAACGTGTGGGTTACGCAGGATATTGCCCCTGGCGCGCGCATTGTGCAGGCCCGCGCGGCGGAACAGTTTTTCATCAGCGGGCTGGGAATTTGACGTTCACGTGATATTTGTTTCAGAGTTGGTGGAAAAGTTCTTGAACTCTTCCGCGTATCCGAGTAATGATTGTGCACAGTTGGGTGGTTTTAAACGTGGAGCGCGCCGTGAACCAGGATTGCATCTTTTGTAAGATCATCGCAGGCGAGATTCCCTCCGCCAAAATTTACGACCACGGCGGAGTGTATGCCTTTCTGGACATCGCGCCCGTGAACAAGGGACACGCCCTTGTTGTGCCCAAAAAGCACTACGCCACGTTGTTCGACCTGCCGCCCGATCTCGGCCGGGAACTGACCACGGCGCTTCAGGTTGTAGGGCGCGCGGTCATGGACGCCACCGGAGCAGCCGGGCTCAACCTCGGCATGAACAACTTCGAGGCCGCAGGCCAGCTGGTGCATCACGCCCATTTTCACCTGATTCCGCGTCACGCCGGGGACGGACTGACCCTCTGGACCCAGCATGCTTATGGAAGTGTCGAGGAAATGCAGAAGCTAACCCAGGCCATCCGGTCTGCTGTCGGCTGAAAAAACGGGAACCCCACGGAGGTTTCATGAGCGGTCAAACTCTGACCAAAGCGCACATCGTTGATGCCATCTACAAGAAGACGGACCGCAACCGCGCGGAGATCAAGGATCTGGTGGAAGCCACCCTTGAGTTGATGAAGCAGGCCATCAAGAAGGACCACGCCATGCTGGTGAGCGGGTTCGGCAAGTTTGAGGCTTACGACAAGAACTCTCGCCGCGGCCGCAATCCGCAGACCAACGAGAGCATCACCCTGCCGCCGCGCAAGGTGGTGGTTTTCCGCTTGTCGCGGAAGTTCCGGGCCGAGCTTAATCCGCTGGAATAAACGCCTGCGGCCAATCGGCCTTCAGTTCCTCCAGGGCCTTGCGCGCCGCCGCAAGGTCTTGGAAGGGGCCGGCCTGCACGCGGTGGTACACCGTCTGGGCCTGCTCCGCGCGCGTTATCCGCGCATCTGAATATCCCTTATCCTTAAGCCACGTGAGCGCCGCATTGGCGTTCTTCTCCGTGCTGAACGAAGCGATCTGCACCAGATACGCATGTGGCGCGGCCTGTGCCGCCGTTTGCTGCGCCGCGCCCTTGGCCGGCTCGGTTCCGGTCTTCTGGGCCGTTTCAGCCTTCTTGCCTTCGTCCGCCGCCGCTTGCGACTCCGGCTGTTTTTCGGCCTGCTTCTCGTCTGAAGGCTTGGATGCGTCGGCTTCCCCGGCCTTCTTGACGTCCGGCTGCGCTTCCGCCTTCTCCGGCGCCTTGGTCTCCGGCGCCTTGACCTCCGGTTTCTTCGCCTCGTTCGGTTTCGCGGCTATCTGTGCGTCCGCCGTCGCCTCGGACATTCTGGCGTCCACCTTGGCCACGGCCGTATTGATCTGCGCGTTCGTGTTCTGCGGGTCCTTCTTCTCGGCAAGCACAGTCTCGACCACAGGACCCTGCAGGGCCGCGCTCTGCGCTGGCGGCGCCGGGGGCTGCTCGGCCGGTTTCGGCTCGCCGGCATGGCCAGCCTTGCCGCGCACCATGCTCTCGGTGCGCACTTCGGGCGGGTCGGACGGGATGGGCTTGCGCGCCGCGCAGGCGGGCAAGAGCAGCGTCGCCATCAGGGCCAGGGCTATTTTAGGGGCATGGTGGCGAGGTCCTTTCATGGGGCCCTCCGAGGTGGTTTGGCGGGTAAGGGACACGTAAGCCTAAACTTTATCTAGACTAGTCCAGGGCGAAGGGGATTGCAAGAGGCTGTGCCCAGGTGCCGGACGAAAAAAAGGGCGCCCGGTCTTTTGACCGGACGCCCACCATTGCCGATTGTCCCGAGGGACTAGAAGCCGTAGCCCAGAGCCTCGCGGAGATCCGCGGGCAGATTGGCCTTGCTCTCAGGAGCGGACTTCTTCTTGGACTTGCCAGCCTTGTGGCGGGCAGCCTTCACGTCATCCAGCGCAAAGGTGCGGGGGATGTCGAAGACCTGACCGGGGTAGATCAAGTTGGCGTTCTTGATCTTGGCGCGGTTGGCCTTGAAGATCATGGGCCACATGAAGGGGTCGTTGTAGATCTGCTTGAACTCAGAGATCCACCACAGGCAATTGCCCTTCACGACCGTGTAAGAAGTGGGCAGCTTCGCGTAGTCGGCCTCGTAAATCTGACGAGGAGACATGGGCGCAGGGGCCACTTCGCGGGTCTGAGCAGCGGGCGCGGGCGCAGGCGCGGGCGCGGGCTCAACCTTCTTGGCACAACCAAGGGCGAAAACAACACAGCAGGCAACAGTAAGCAGCATGAGCTTTTTCATAGTTAACTCCCTCCTCCGTTGGGAACTCAAGAATATTCCTGGTAACCTAGACCTGTCAAGCTAAGTCGCCATCCTTTGGCTCCAGTTGTCGAGAATTTTTTTCTCCTGAAGCACCAGGCGGTCGGAGGGGTTTATACCCAATGCCCCCTGCACTGCAAGGGCTGCTTCATCAACCCACCCCCCCAAACGCAAACTTTGTGCAGCCAGAACGAACATCCGCTCCGGATGCTCGCCGTACACTGTGCTGATGAGGTGCTCGTAATCCGCGCCAAAAACCTCCCGCACCAACGCATTTTGGGAGAAAAGATAGCGCGCCAGCAAGGCGTTCTCCTTGTGGCGGGCAAGATAAATGGAAAGGAGCTGGCGGCTCTGCGACATGATGAAGCGGATGCGGTCGATCTCCCGGCGCATGCTTTCCTCGGTCTGGCGCAGCACCTGGAACAATTCCTCGACGACCACTCGCTCTGCTTCGGGCAGGTCGCGGCCGCGCAGGGCCAGGAACCACGGCGCATAGGTCAGGGCCTGGTAGGCATCTTCCTTCAGTTTTATGGTTTCGTGGAAAATGTAGCCCAGGCCCCAATCCAGAAACTGGCCGGTGAGCGGCGTTTCCGGATCGTTGCGGAACACGTGGTGCGCCGTGTCCTTCATGCGCCACAAAAGGCCCTTGTCCATTTCCTGGCCGATCAGGTCGCGCAGGATGGTGAAGGCCACCGAGCCTTCATGGTCGAAGGAGCGGAACTGCTCCTCAAGCGCCTTGCTGGACAGGCAGAAGTTGCGGAACATGTCGCGGACAAATTCGGGCAGCTTGGCCCTTATCCAGGCTTTGGACACGGCGTTAGCCCCTTCCCTTGCGCGGGTTTTCGGCCTGGGCGGCCAGCTTGGTCAATTCAGCCAGGCGCGCGTCGACCATGCTGTAGAGCGAGCCCGGCGTGTAGCGGCCGTCCTTGCGCCGGGTTCCGGCGGGCAGGCCGGTCAAAAGCGTCATGGCCTGCTCGATGGAGGCCACGGGGTAGAGGTGGAACTTGCCCGCGCGCACGGCCTCCACCACCTCGTCCTTCAGCATCAGGTGCACGGTGTTGTCCGCCGGGTAGAGCACGCCCTGCCTGCCCGTGAGCCCGCGCCTGCGGCAGACCTCGAAGAAGCCTTCCACCTTGCGGCTCACGCCTCCCACGGCCATGATGGCTCCACTTTGGCTCACCGCGCCGGTGAAGGCCAGCGAGAGGTCGATGGGCGCACTGGACAGGGCGGAAAGAAGCGCCGCCAGCTCCGCGCCCGAGGCGGAATCGCCCTCGACCCCGGCGTAGTTCTGCTCGAAGCACAGGCTGCCCGTGAGCACCAGCGGCTTGTCCTGCGCGAACAGGCGCACCAGGCAGCTTTTGATGATCATCATGCCCTTGGTGTGGATGGGGCCGCCAAGCTGGGCCTCGCGCTCCAGGTCCAAAATGCCGCCGTGGCCAACGCCGACGGTGCAGGAGATCTGGTGCGGCAGGCCGAACTCGTAGTCGCCGAAGAGCGTGACCGAAAGGCCGTTGGCGCGGCCCACGGCCGTGCCGCCCGTGGCGACCTTGATGATCTCGCGATCGTAATCGGCCATGAATTCCTCTTCAAACAGATTGGCGCGGAAGTCGTTCTCGGTCACGGCGCGGGCCAGGTCCGTCGCCTCCACCAGCTCGCGTCCGTCGCGCCGGGCGATGGCCGCGGCCTCGATCATGCGGCCGCGCACCTGGGTGAAGGACAGGGTGAGCTGCTTCTGATCCTCGGCCAGGCGGCTCGCGTGGTCCACCAGTCCGGCCAGGGCCGAGCGGGAGAAGGGCGGCAGCTTGTCCTCGTCGATGATGCCCGCGAGGGTGACGAGATAGTTGCGGATGCTCTGCGCCGTGCGCGGCACCGTGCCCTGCAAATGCGCCTTGAGCTTGAAGTGCTTGCGGAAGCGGTCGTCGTTGGTCAGCAGGGCCTCGTAGGCCTCGTCCGTGCCGACCAGGATGATCTTGAGATCAAGGGGGATGGGTTCCGGCTCGATGGTGCGGGTCTTGGCCTGCTCCGCGTCGCCCGGATCCTCCATGCGCAGCTTGCCCAGGCGCAGGGCGCGCAACAGCCCTTCCCAGGAGCCCTGGTTTCCCAGCAGATCCTCCACATTAATAATAAGGAAGCCGCCGTTGGCGCGGTGCAGGCTGCCCGCGCGCACCAGGGTGAAGTCCGTGTAGAACGCGCCAAGCTCGCTTTCGCGCTCGATGCTGCCCAAAAGATTGAAGGACGTCGGGTGGTCTTCCACAATGACCGGGGCGCCGCCCTTTTCCTTCGCGCTCTTGCTGTTGTCCACGAAGAGGTTGACCTCGTGGCGGTAGCTGGGGTCCTCCGCGGGCGGCTGGGCATGGCCGTCCGGGTGCTGCCCGTGGGGGGCGGCAGCGGCGGCGGCGCTGGCAGCGGTCTTGTCCGCCGCATCGCGCGGGAGGAAGTAGCTGATGTTCTCGATGACGTCCTTTTCCACTGCGGTCAGGTGCTCCAACAGCCGTGGAATCTGGCCGAAGTCTTTGCGCAGGGGCTTCAGGTGTTCGGTCAGGGCCTCCTGGGCGATTTCGCGGTGCAGCTTGCTTTCGCTCTGGCGGAAGCCCTGTTCGCTCAAGGTGAGCTTGCGCAGAAACACGCTGATCTCCGAAAGCAGGTGCTCGCCCTTGGTCTTGAGGAGCTTGCGCCGCGCCGGGGCCAGGCGCCCGTATTCCTCGTCGCCCATGATCTTGCCGCCGACCAGTGGCATGATGGTGAGCCCGCCGGCGTCGTCCATGTCGAGAGAGAAGCCCTTGGTGCGGGCCATGGACTCCATCTTGTTGAAGATGCTGTCGCGCTTGGCCGAAAAGCGCTTGAAAAGCGTCTCGTGCTTGCGGCGGTAGGTGTCCTCGTCGAACGTGGCGGTGATGGTCAGGCGCACGTCGGTAAGGGCCTTGGCCAGTCCGGTCTTGAAGGCGCGGCCTTGCCCGGCGGGGAGCGAAACGGCCAGGGGCCGATCCTCGTCCTCGAAGTTGTGCAGGTAGAGCCAGTCGCAGGGGGTGGGGCGCTTGGCGGCCTCCGGCGCGAGGAAATGCCGCACGAAGTGCGTGCGTCCCAGGCCGGGTTCGCCCGCGACAAAGACATTGTACTCCAGGCCGGGAATCATGAGCGCCATGCCGAGGGCCTGCATGGCGCGCGGCTGAAAGCCGCCCTGGCCGTTCTTTTTGGGCACGGCGCGGCTGTCCTCATAGGGCAGGGTGGCGGGATCCAGACGATTTTTCAGCTTCTCCGGCGGCAGGGGAGTGGCCGCTCGGGCGGGAATGGACGGTGTCTTTTTCGTCATGCTCTTTCCATGATAAAGTGTGGAGGCGGAAGCGGGTGGTGCTCCGCTCCATGATCTGTACTGGCTTCCGGGCGGATTGTCACTAGAGGCCTGAGCCCCGGTGGCAGGGACGGAAAGGGGGAAAAGTGGAAAAATGCGTGGCCTTGGCCGCGAACCGCATTGACTGCCTTTTGGGGTTGTGCTAGCTACTTCTCCTTGTGAAGAAATGAACGTCCCGGCCTTTTGGCCCAGAAGCGGACCGTTCGGGGTGTACCATGTTCTTTCCCAATCAGGGCAAGCCTTCCGGCGCACTGGAGATGCTCTCCACCGCCGGAACCATTGGTCTCCAGCTGGTGGTATCCACCTTCATCGGGCTGGCCATGGGGTACTTTCTCGACAAATGGTTGGGAACAAGCCCTTGGTTGCTGGTGATATTTCTTATCCTGGGCATCGTGGCGGGGTTCCGCGATGTGTTTCTGGAGGTGCAGCGCATCCAGAAAAAGGATGGAGGGGATTCAGGAGCGGGAACCGGTGATTCCGGTTCGGGGAAATGAATTCGGCCCATGCCGGGGCTGGATTTGACGAGGCTTCATGCTGAAATTGCTTGTCCAAAGAATAGACGCCATGCTGTTTCGCCGCGGGTTCGCCCTGGCGGATGCGCGCAGGCTGATGCGCAATCAGATTCTTCTGGCCACCGGTTGCACGGTGGTTGCGTGTCTGGCGACGGGGTTCTCCAACTGGGGATTCTCCTTCGCTGCGGGGGCGCTCATCATCAGCTTCAACTTCTGGTGGCTCTCCAAGGCCGCGCAGGAGCTGGTGCGGGTGAAGCAAGGCGCCATGTTCACGCTTTTGACGCTCTTTTATGGAAGGTTGGCACTGACTGCGGTCG
>Ga0209373_10005304_pt1 | contig 10580 bp, 3 predicted proteins | sample Higcelweek5metaG_FD_187173 | JGI IMG/M metagenome (GOLD analysis project Ga0209373, IMG submission 187173) | Freshwater pond sediment microbial communities from the University of Edinburgh, under environmental carbon perturbations - High... | ecosystem: Environmental > Aquatic > Freshwater >...
TCGGTATTGATATCGCCATTTTCCATTACCCCATTGTCGGTTGTTGCACTTGACGATACAACATACATTCCCTGGTGTGCGCCGGCATTAAAATCATTATTAGGGTCATGAGAAGTGACGTAATCGCCATCGACATGATAAATGATCATTCCGTGGCCAGGTACCCAATAGTTAAACCCTGTCCATTGCTTGTTTTCACAAAGAAAGTATTCGTTCGGTGTGGTCGTGTTTATTTGTACAATATCGGGGTAAGTAACAATATCCCTAAGGGTAACTGTTTGTGCATTATTAATAACTGTTGCAGTTGCCCAATTAAAAATTTTGGATTTAGTATATGGATTATGTTGGGCAGGTGTGTTGCCATCGTTATTCCATGAGCCACCTGCCATAACATCCCATTGATCGGTTCCAGGGTATTGCCCATCGGTATCATAATTGGTGTCGTAATAATCGGGAGCTCCAAGGCTATGGCCAAATTCGTGGCAAATAACCCCAATTGCAGTCATGTCGGTTCCATTGTTTCCGCGTAATTCGCATGAACATGCATATTTACTGACAACGGTACCATCAAGTGTAAGTTCATCAATACTTGAAGCATGAGCCCATATTGCATCGGGGGTATCACCACCTCCAGCCTCCTCGCCATAACCTGCATAGATAACATAAATTCCATCAACTTTTCCATCTCCATCATTATCGAAATCGGAAAAATCAACGTCGTTATCTGCTTGATTAACTGCTTCGGTAATTAATTCTCCAACTCGATAGTCATCCGACGGACTGTTTGTGCCATAATAAGCCATAGTATTAGTAGCAGTGTAAACTCCAGCGACTGTAGTATTTATTGTCAGGTTACCGTAAGAATTCTCAAAATAAAAATCTTTGAAACATCCTGTGCCATTGTAATTTGTCTGATTCATCAGATTTTCAAAGTCGGTTTCGGGTTTTGAGAATCCTACGTCTTGAAATTCAACCAAAATCATTAAGAGGTTTATGGTGCCAGTTACAGGGAATGCTTTTTCTTTTTGGTCACTTTTGATTTTCATGACTTGTTTTAATACATTGACCTGTGATTTGCTGTAGGAGAGTTTCTTTTTCGTTTTTTGAAGAAGTGAAATGTCTTTAACCGTACGTTTGGAAATTTCCTTTGCTAATATCCCGGAGCATGTAAGGTTGCCATTCTTATCAGATATTCCATATTCCCAACCACCTTTTTTATTTCGCAAAAGCGTATAACCATCTGTTGTTTCTGCCCAGTGGACTTTTTCATCCCCCTTCATTTTGATGGTTACTGTTGTACCATCAGGTTGTTTGTATTGAATGGGAAATGGATAAGCACTTACGGCAACCGCTTCTTTTTGAAAAGACAGCAGTGCGATAAACATGAAAAATGTTGCAATGGATAGAATGTGAATCCTCATGGGTTGGGTTGTTACTTTAATTATTGTAAAGCCACAAAAATAGTTCTATATTATAGTCTTAATTGCGTGAAACGTAGGAGTAAAATCCCTACTTTGTATCTACATTTCTGCGTTCGACCTTGAAGCAAAATGCAGTAGATGTATCTAATTAACCTTCATCAAAAAGTCGGTAAGATTCTCTTCGGTGTTTAAATTCAGTTTTTTGCGTAGCCGATAGCGAGCCATATCAACACTTTTAGGATCTTGAAATGTGAGGGCGGCAATATCTTTGGTCGAAAGGTTCATTCGCAAGAAAGCACATAACTTCCGTTCTTTCGACGTTAGGTCAGGAAACTGGTTGTTGAGTGTTTGATAGAACGATTCATAAACGTTTTCGAAGCGGGTCTCAAATTCCTGCCAAACATTTGTTCCGGTATTGAGGTTTACCTGACTAATTACCGATCGGATTAACTCGTTCCCTTTTTCGTTTGTGAAGTCAATAATTTTCTTCAGGTTTTCAATGAGTTTGTCATTCAGTTCGCTATAATGAATTAACCGGAGTGCATTTGAAGCAAGCTCTCGTTCTTTATTTTCGAGTATCGCTTTATGTGCCTGTTTCAGATCGGTAATGTCTGTCATTATGCACATTATACCTAGGGGATGTGATGGCGAGCTATAGAAAAGTGTTTTCGAAAAGATATAAGTTCGTTCTGCCAATTCGCATTCGTATGAAATGTTTACCTGCTCATTTATAAGCGTATGGTCTTGTTTATAATGTATGCTTTTAATGTTGAAATAATCATGATCGTACAAACGGGTGCCGGTGATGTGGGAGCCAGTCAGACTTTCAAAATGGCGGTTGAATCCTTCAATTTTGCCATCGAGTCCATAGTATACCATTGGGTGTGGAATACTTTCCATAAGGGCCGATATGAAACTATTTTTTTGCTCAATCAAGAGGTATTTCTGCTTCAATTCTTTTTTCGAATCGGAAAGTTGGAGCATCGACTTTACTCGGGCAATCAGTTCAATTTTGTCGACAGGTTTGCGAACAAAGTCAACTGCTCCAGCCGTAAGTGCGGTGTGCAGGTTCTCCGACGATGTCATTACCCCGGTGCACATAATTACTGGGATGTCGGAAGTAGTTTCATCGTGTTTCAATCGTTTAATCAGCTCAATGCCATCTATTCCGGGCATTTCCCAATCGGTTATAATTAGGTCGGGCAGTTCAGCCGATGCTATTTTGATGGCCAGTTCGCCGTTCAATGCTTGGTAAAGAGTATATGGTTCAATCGATTCGGCAAGACAGTTCCGTATGGCCCTGATGTTATCGGGCTCGTCGTCAACAATCAGTATTTTGTGTGTCATCATAGTAGTTTTTGATACAAAAGTTCATTTCCCGAGTCGATGGCATTGAGCAATGCTTGTTTCCATGCTTTAATTTCATCATTTGAATCATCAATGGTTTCAAGAATAGCCATTATTTCGGTGATTTTATAGAATTCGGTCCTTTGTAAATCGGCTAACTGGGAGTTCATCTCATCTTTGCTGGCTTCTGACAATTTGGGTTGCTTAAGCGTTCCTGTTGTATTTGACGATTGACCGAAAACTTCTACGCCTTCAACGTTGGGCAAAGTAAACCAGAACTTCGAGCCTTTTTCGAATTCCGATTCCACACCAATAGTTCCTCCATGTGCTTCAACCATCATTTTGCAATAGGTTAACCCCAGCCCTGTTGAGCGCACCGACCCTGAATTTTTTGCTAGTACTTGTCCAAATTTCTGGAATACCAAGTGAGTTTTATCGGCTGGAATACCAATGCCATTATCTGCAATCGAAATCTTCAGCCATTTTTCTACATCTCTTTCTGAGTCTAAAACAATCTGCCCATTGTTAGGTGTGAATTTAATGGCATTGGTGAGGATATTCACGAAAACCCTTTCAATGATTTCGGCATCGGCACGAACCCCAAGTTTGGGTGAAATGCTGTTTGTGATGGTGATGTTTTTCTCGCTGCTTAGGAAAAATACCTGATCGGTAGCCCGTGATGCAATACCAAGCAGGTTGTGATTTTCGATAGTAAGAGGTATTTCGGTCTCTTCATACTTCGACACATCGAGAATATTCAATACCAGGTTCAGCATTTGCCGCCCTGTTTGTTTTATGCGTGTTAGTTGTTTTTCAGGATTGGCACTGCCTGCGTTAATGATGGCATTGATGGGGTTTTTTAAGTCGTGAACAATCATGCTGGTAACGCCTTGTTTGAATTTATCCATCTCGACCAGTTTTTCGTTGATGGTTTTCAGCTCGCGGGCTTGTTCAATAATCTCGCCGGTACGTTCTTCAACAATTAGTTCAAGGTACTCTTTTTGCCGTTGAAGCCTGCTGGCGTAAAGCCGCATTGCCAGGTAAACTATAGCAATTGAAAGTAGAATATAGATTGTTATTGCCCACCACGAGCGGTACCAAGGGGCGGTAATGATAAAATGATATTCTGCGACATTGCTCTGTGCACCGTACACGTTTATGGCTTTCACCCGAAAGGTATACTTCCCTTCGCGAAGGTTGGTGTAAACAGCTTTATTTTCGGTCGATGAGTTGCTCCAATCTTTATCGAAACCAACCAACTGATACTGAAATTCGGTCACCTCGGGGTCTTCGTAAAACAACCCTGCAAAATGGATGGTGATTGAGTTGTATTTGTAGTGTATGGTTGGAATGAATTCAGGTGTTTGTGTTATCGATGTTTTTTTAACCGAATCGTTCAAGGTGTAAAAATTTCCACCGAAAAGCAACGAGTCGTTGTTGATTTCAACTTTGGTGATTATGGTGTTGAAGTTTTTTTTGAAATCGCGATGATTTTTGGTGTCGTAATGGTATAAACCTTCGGTTGACGAGATGCTTATCAGTGAGTCGGCATTCACATTAAAGCTAGCTACACCACAACTTAGCCGAATAAAGCCGCAAGAATCGAATAGTTGTTTTGAGCCGTGAACGGTGGCATAATGCATTCCATTTCCGGCAACAATGTACTTGTTGGCTGCAACGGGTGCAATATACCCAACTGGGTCAGCAATGGTATCGCCAAATATGGTTGAATACTCAAATCGGATCAGTGAATCGGGTGCATCTTTGCCTTTGGGAAATTTTGGCGATAGAATTCCGTGGTCGGTAGTAATGTTTATTTCATTATTTACCAAATAGGTACGTGTGCCGCTCAAATTGGGAAGACCGCTTTGTTCGCCCAGCAAAGTAACCCTGTAGTTTCGGATGTCACCACCAATAAACCGTATAAAATAAACCCCATCGAACTGAGTATTTAACCAAAGGTTTCCGTCTTTGTCGGCAGTAATGCGGCGTATTTTTTCTGTTACTTCGGGAAAATCGATTTTTTCGATTACGCTGATATTGCCTTCGTTTAAGTCATTCGACAACTTGATGGCTTCGAGCTTGCCCCGCATCCCAACAAAAAAGGTATTGGGGAACAACGGATTTGCGCTAAAACAGTGTGCTTTTTGGGGTGCATCGACCTGATAAATATTTCTGGCTTTTTTGCCATCAATCAGCCATATACCTCTGCTGCATACAGCATATAGGCGATTGTTCAGCACCTTAAAGTTCCAGCATTCACCATCGATGTTGTCGATTTTAATGAAATGGCAGCCCCGATCAGGTTCTTCAACGTTGTAGTCTGAAAGATAAAAAAGACCATCTAGCGTGGCTATATATCTTTTCCCGTTGAACAAACACGATGTTTGAACATTGCTTTTCACATTCTGGGCCTCCCCAAATTTTGTTACAGGGTAATTGATGTCGATTTTTGCAACGCCTTTCGACATGCAGGCCCACAGATTTTTATCGCCATCGACAAAAATAGAATTGACAACCCCGCTAATCAACCCGTTTCCGTTGTTGATGACCTGGAGCAGTTCGCCAGTGCCAGAAACAACAATTAGGTCATTGTTTCTGGTACATAAAACAAACATGTTATCTTCTATCCTGCAGATTGATAAGATGTGACTTTGCTTTAAGTAATTGCTGATTGGAGTTTTAAATTCTGAAAACACCTTTGTTTGCAGGTCGAAAGTCACTAGTTCTTCGGTAGAGCCATTAACTGCAATTGTTTCATTTCCCTTTTTTTGGGTCATCAGGAAAAAGATATTCTCAGTAACCGGGGCTAAAAGAGTATCGTTCAACAAGCACATCCCGCCTTTGGTTGGCAGGTACAACTGGTCGTTTACAAGATAGGCATCCTGCACATAAAAATCGACCGGAATGGTTGTTAGTTTCTGTTTGTGATATCTGAAAACGTATTTGTTTGAACAGAAGTAAATTCCATGCGAGGTTGCGAAAACCTTCCAGATGTCGAGAAATTTTATATTTTGCTCGACAATAGGCTGTGCTATTGATTTGTATTCCATTTCTCCACGACTATTGGGCTGGAGCATCCCAAAATCGTCGGAACAACCGACATATACGCACCCCAACGAGTCGACGGCCATGTAGCGGACGATGGAATTGTTGGCCGTTTCAATGCGCCTCCATTCTCTTCCGTTAAATTCAATCACCCCACTAATATCGCCAGCGTAAACCATCCCCCGTTTATCCTGTGCCCAGCACCAAATTTGTGGCCCGCCAACTTTCATCTCGGTCAGTGTGTAATTTTTGATGTAAGGAGAACCCTGTTCGGTGCGGGTTTGAGAAAACCCAATTGATGAGAAGAAAATCAAGCAAATCGTTGTCAGGCAAAAGTGGATTCTTTCAGATCTTTTGGTTTGCATGGTTAATTCTGTAATAACTGATGGTTTAGTTTACTCGGTTCAAATATAATGGAAACAACTTTTAGTTGTAGTGAACTTGTAGTGATTTAATGGCATTGCAATACATTTTGTCAAATTACTTTTGTCAAATAAAATCGGACAAACAGAATGCAGAACTTATTTTTTAAGCATATTCAACGCATAGTGCTCAAAATGAACTTGCGTTCAAAGATGTTTATTTACTTTTTGGGCGGGACATTTATTGTTCTTGTGTCGGCAATGTTCATTATTGGAGTTAGCATGTTCCATCAATCGGAAAAGCATGGGCTGCAAATTGCCGAAGCCAAAGCCGCGCAGGTAGGGCTCGACTTGAAGCGTTATGTTTCGGAGGCAATATGTGCTACCGAGGGATTGAAAAATACCGTTGTCGGGATGCGGAGGTCGGGATCGCCTTCGCGCGAAGTTTTGTTCGAGATTGTTGAAGAGCAATTAATTGCTAATCCGCGTTTCCTTTCTGTATGGCCTATTTTCGATCGTGATCAGTTCGATGGAAAAGATAGCCAATACCTTGCAGATACATTATACGAGTCGTCGGAAGGGATGGTTGACTATGCCCGATTTAAGGGATTGGGTGGAAAAATCATGTTTGAACCTGGATACCCATCTGATTTAGAAGATATTTACTGGACAGTGGCTGCCAATAATCGATGTATTTCAATTCTCGAACCCAGCGATGAGCCTTACGATGGCGATACTGTTGCTTATTATACAATGTCAGTTGTTTCTCCTCTAATCGAAAACGGACGGGTAATTGGAGTGTTGGGTGTTGATCTGGAAATGGGTGGTATAGGCGAGTTTGTGAATGAAAATAAGATATTCGAAAATGGTTTTGCAGCACTAATTGCCCACGATAATAATCTTGCTACATATCCCGATACAACTTTTGCAATGAAACCCCTTGCAGAGTTGGTTGGAAATAATTTTGCTGAGATTGAAAAATCGATTACCGATGGAAAGGATTACTACTATGAAGGTTATTCGAGTTACTTAGGTAAAGATGTACTCCGTTATTTCAAACCGGTGGTGCTTGCCGAAAATAATGCTCCATGGATGGTTTTGGTTGAAGTTCCGCTTGCTGAAGTGTATGCCAATGCCAATTCTTTTGTGCAGATGAGCATAATTATAACCATTACATCGCTACTCTTGATAGCCGCAATAATTTTCTTCATTTCTAATGCTATTTCGAAGCCTATTATCGCTACTGCCAAATTTGCAAACGAGGTTGCCAATGGAAATCTTAATGCTGAAGTTTATAATGTTAAAACCGACGATGAGATTGCATTGATGGTGCGTTCGCTGGCTTTAATGTCGGAAAAGTTGAGGGTAATAGTTGGCTCATTAAAGCAAGGTGCTAATTCTATCGAAACTGCTAGTTTGAATATGAACCAAACATCGGTAAGTCTTTCGGAGAGTACTACAGAGCAGGCCTCGTCGGTCGAGGAGCTATCGGCTTCAATTGAGGAAATATCTTCGAGCATTCAGCAAAATGCCGAAAACTCGACCCAAACCGAGAAAATAGCTGCCGATTCGGCAAAGAATATCAGGGATGTGGCTGCATCATCCGAAGAGAGTCTTAGTGCGGTGCGGCTAATTACTCAAAAGATAAAGGTTATTGATGAAATTGCTCTTCAAACCAACTTGTTGGCACTTAATGCCGCCGTTGAAGCTGCCAGAGCTGGAGAATATGGACTCGGATTTGCTGTTGTTGCTTCTGAAGTAAGAAAACTTGCAGAACATACCAAAACCGTAGCGAAAGAAATTGTGAAGCTCTCTAATTCAACATTGATTATTACCGAACAATCGAGCCAAAAGCTTTTGGAAGTGGTTCCTGAAATAGAACGTACTGCAAGTTTTGTGCAAGAAATTACAACTGCAAGCTCGGAACAAAGTATGAGTGTTCTGCAGATAAACAGTGCAATTCAGCAATATAATGCTACAACACAGCAAAATGCGGTAACTGCCGAGGAGATGTTGGCCAATTCAAACGAGTTGGCACGACAGGCAGAAACGATGAATAAACTTATGGCACATTTCAAATTTTAGTTTAATGTTCATTGTGGGTTTCATTGTTTTAAGTTCGTTATTTATAATATTGTAATTGTGTTCTTTATTTCGCTTTTACTTCATACTTAATATCTTTGCCCCGTATAAAGAATTGTGATGCGTTATTAAAACGTACAATTGGCTAAACATTATGGACTATTATCGAAAATTATTGCTGTTAGTTATCCTGTTTCTCTTTTCTGGAGCGTTGTTTGGACAGAAAGAAGTGCCTGTAGTTAACAATGGGGTTCTTGACTTTAGTGCATGGGACTTTCAGCGCGACGGAAATTTAAAGTTTGAAGGGAATTGGGAGTTTTATTGGTCGAAGCTCTATTTTCCGTCTGATTTTCGCGATACTACAATTATTCCGGATGCTTTTGTTGCTGTTCCAGGGGTTTGGACCGGTACTTTGATAAAAGGGAATGCAATCTCTAACACAGGTTGTGCAACTTATAGGTTGACCGTAATGGCCAACGGCGATAACCATTTGATGTTATCATTCAAGGAAATAATCTCGGCATACAAAGTTTGGCTCAATGGCGAAGTAATTGTGCAGGCTGGGGTTGTTGGTAATAGTCCCGAACGCGCAAGACCGGCCTACCAACTCAATAAAGTGCAGGTTAACTTCAAAAAAGGGCCAAATGAAATCATAGTTCAGATTTCAAACTTCAATCACCGCGCAAATGCATTTGAATATGCGCCGGTTGTTGGTACTATAGAAAATATTGATAATGAAGATTTTGCCGATAGTTCGGCTGATCTGATTATTCTTGGTCTGTTGCTAATTATGGCGCTTTATCACTTGGGATTGTTTTTTTTCAGGCCACAGGAATCTTCGTTGTTAATATTTTCCATTTTTTGTCTTCTTGCCCTATTTAGGGGAATGGTTACAGTTAATTGTTTGCTTGGCCGTTTTTTTACTTCACCGTCATGGGATCTTGTCTATTTTATTAAATATTTCACCTTCTATACAATAGTCCCGCTACTGGGCTTATTAATCCAGCAAACGTTTAACGAGAAGAGGTTTAAATGGGTTTTTAATTCGCTTTATATTGTTGCAGGTCTTTTCTTGTTAACGTTGTTTTTACCATCGTTAATATACACTCAATTGCTAATCGTTTGGGAGTGTATTGTTGTGGCTTATTATGTGTTGGTGCTGGGTGTATTTTTGGTTAAGTATGCTCTTTCTAAGCTCGATGGTGCTGTAATACTTTTGTTTTCAGTGACATTTTTAGCCATGACCACCGTTAACGATATGCTTTTTTATAACGATGTGATCAATACATTTGAGATGGTGCCTCTTGGTATTTTCATTCTGATATTAGGCGAAGCACTTACTTTGGCCAAGCGTTTTTGGTTGGTTTATAATAAGAACGAAGAGTTGGCAGCAATGCTTGCCGATAAAAATGAAAGCCTTCAATCAATTGTAAATGAACGAACAAAACAATTAGAGGAAGAGAAGCTGAAGCTGAGCGAATCAAATAGTAAACTTCTGAAATATTTTACAGCCATTGAACACGCTTCGGCAACCATTGTAATTACAGATGTTGAAGGGAACATAGAATATGCCAATCCTCAATTTTCGAAAGTTACAGGCTATTCTATCGAGGAGGCAAAAGGAAAGAACCCAAGGATTTTGAAGTCGGGCAAAATGTCCGATTCTGAGTATAAAGAGTTGTGGCAGACCATTTCGAGAGGCGAAGTTTGGTATGGTGAATTTGTTAATTTGACCAAGCAAAAGCAAGAGTATGTTGAGCGGGCAACTATTTCGCCGGTGAAGAATGACGAAGGTAAGATTGTCAATTATATAGCAATAAAAGAAGATATCACAACTCTAAAACGTTACGATTTTGAGTTAAAAGAGAGTGAAAGAAAATACAGGCTGTTAGCCGAAAATAGCACCGATGTAATTTGGGTTTTGAATTTACAATCTCTCAGGTATTCTTATATAAGTCCTTCTATTTCAAAGTTAAGGGGTTTAACTGTTGAGGAGGCAATGAACGAGCAGATGATGGATTCATTAACCGAGGAATCTTTTCGAAAAGCAACAGGTTTGATATTGGATGCAGTAGAAAAAGCAAAAGATGGATGTGTTAGTTTTGAGGGGGTTAAAGAATTTCAGCAACCTTGTAAGGATGGAACAATTATAGATGTTGAGGTAAGTTATGTTGTGCTATTTAAAGATCAAAAGCCTTTTGAGTTGTTGGCTGCCAGTCGTAATATAACAAAACGTAAAGCTGCTGAACGGTCTTTAAAACTTAGCGAAGAAAAGTACAGGCTGATTGCCGAAAATACTTGTGACCTGATAGGGAAGATT
>Ga0209373_10005306_pt1 | contig 10577 bp, 6 predicted proteins | sample Higcelweek5metaG_FD_187173 | JGI IMG/M metagenome (GOLD analysis project Ga0209373, IMG submission 187173) | Freshwater pond sediment microbial communities from the University of Edinburgh, under environmental carbon perturbations - High... | ecosystem: Environmental > Aquatic > Freshwater >...
CAACATCGCGAGCAGTTTTGTAACCAGGAATTTTCATCAAATAAATGCGTTCAATATGGTTACGTACAAAATTTCCAATCCTAGTTTGAATGAATAACCCGACAAAGAAAAAAATGGCAAGAATTGTGACAACAAGAATCAAGTAAACAGCAAATTTTGCCAATGAAGAATCGGTCTCATACAACGAAACAAGGGGCTTCAAATACTTCTCAACAAGCCCTATTATCCATCTGAAAATAAAAACAATAATTCCAAGAGGAAGTATTGCTGCCAGTCCACCAACAAGAGCGGTACTAAAAAAACTTTTAAGCTTTATCATTTATATCTCGAATTTCAATAATCAAATCAGATTAACAATTAACTAACCTTTTGGGTTGCTACATCTACAGGTAAAATTCGACTATTCGCCTTTTAATTCTGACATTTTCGATGAAAAATGAAGTGCTTTGTATCATCATTTAATCTGAACCAGAAAATTAAGTCATGAACATTAGCCTTTACGTCGACGATTTTATAAACCTGTGGGAACGATCATCTATCCTGTTTCCTAAACTGGGAGAAGAAATTTCCGTTGCCGAAAAAATTAAAAGAGAAGAAGAATTAGACCAGTTTTCGAAGAAAGCTAAAAGCAGTGCAATGACCGGAAAATCTGATTTTTATGCACACAAAGAGCTAAAACTTCAATTCAAACAAAACATAATGGCCTTTGCGAAAAACGCTTTTAACTTTCGAGATAGTGAACTGGCAATGATGTCGGAAAAAGGATTTACCAGCGCAACGAAAGATTTTATGCGAATGGCTCGCAACTTTGACCCTGATGTAAAGATGGACGATGTTTTTCAGGCTTGCCGCAACCTGTGGATTATCAATAGCCTGCAAATAATGATGCAAGAACCGGTACAAGTTACGCCTTCAATTTTCGCGTATAGCATGTTGTACCCTTACTCCGATAATTATCTCGACGATCCGTCCATCACAAAACAAGACAAGATAGAATTCAGCAAACGATTTAGAATGAGGCTTAGCGGAGAGATTATCCTGCCAAAAAATAGTCACGAACGTGCAATTTTCGACTTGGTATCGATGATTGAAAGCGACTGGAGCCGAGAAATCTACCCAAATGTTTACGAAAGTTTGCTGGCAATTCAAGATGCACAAACCAAAAGCATAGTATTGCTCGGCGATAAAAAAGAGCTTAAAAACAGAGACTTACTCTCTATTTGCATTGAAAAAGGTGGCACATCGGTGCTTGCCGATGGATACCTGATAAACGGAACCATGACCAAAGGACAAGAATGGTTTTGTTTCGGGTTTGGGACCTTTCTTCAGTTCATCGACGACATTCAAGACCTCAAAGAAGATATGGATGATCAGCTTGAAACAATTTTCACCCGTGCTGCAAAAACGGGCAACCTCGAAGAATTCACCAACCGGACGCTCTCGTTCAGCAATGAGGTGATGACCGACCTGAGTTGTTTTCAGGGCGAAGAGCTCGAAGCCATGAAAGGTCTGATGATCAAAAGTTTGAATTTCATGACAAACGAAGCAGTTGGATTAAATCAGCAATACTTCAGCAATGAATATTCTGCATCTTTCGAACGCTACTCGCCTTTCTCCTATTCTTTTTTGAAAAAGAAAAGGACCAAAATGGATCCGAACAGAATTTCAATCATGAAGAAAATTGAGGAATTTATTTTCCCCGAAGATAGAAAAGCAACATTAATAGTTTCATAAAACATAGGTTAGATTTAGATTAGGTTTAGTTAGTTGATTAAAGAAAGAGGGGGACCAGCATTGAGTCCCCTTTCTGCTTTTATTCCATACCAGTACCTATCATTTTTATAAACAATATTTGTTTCAAATCGTTTTTTACTATTGCATAAAATTATACAAATCAAACATTGTCATGATTTATGAAAACTAATACAATGCTCTAACCCGAATTATTCATCACGGGCACAACAAATTGGGAGCAAAGTGTTATCTTTAAGGTGATTAAACAAGAAAACAACACTTTTAGCAGCAACCAATTATGAGCCATAAAAAATCATTGTTGTACGCTGTCTACCAACGCTTAATGTCGTTTGCTTCAGCCGAAGTATTTCCAAATATGAGAAAAAGATCGTAATTTTCATCCTCACCACTCATACACGATATGCCCCAGATGCCCGTTTTTCACCCGTTCGAACCGGCCACCCAGCGACCTTGCCATGGTTCATCAGAATTGTTCAAACCATTGGGGAATAAATATAAAAACGCAGGAGTATCCCCTTCGGAAACATATTTCCGGTTGGGATATGCAGCTCCCAATGCTCCATGATTTTGAACATGGGTTGCCAGCCAGCTATCGTCGGGTTGCCAGCCATAAACCCCTGTAGCCCTTATGTAAAACATTTCAGGAAAATTCTTGGCAATCCATGTACCTGCATTGTCCTGCCCCAGTACATCGTACACCCTTATTTTGCTGACAAATTTCTTTAAATCAACGTGAGTTCGATCTAAGCAGCATTTACAATTCTTTTATTATCAATATTTTCGATATTTATTGATGGTTTCTTTGGTAGGAAGCTATAAGCAATAAGTCTGGAAATCAGATTAGCAAGGAAATTGTCAACACTACGGTGTCGCGTATGTTCAATTTGACAAATTATCAACTCGACCGGTTTTATAGCATTGGTCGATGGCAATGGGGATGGTAATTTCAAAATTCCTGCGAATTTTTGGCCCCCAAAACTTGTCGGAAATGTGAACCGATGTAAATGGAATCGGTTCAATAGGATAGGCTTCCTTTTTCTCTTTCTGAAAACCAAAAAACACAAAAGATAAGCCAACAACTATTGCAAGGCTTAGTATTAAAATCAGTTTCTTTCTCATCCAATCCTCTTGATTTATGTTTCTAATTGTTTAATTATGGCTTAATCGTCAAAATAACCCTTTTGTACTTTGTGAGCCGTGGTTCGCCTTTGTCGGTTACTTTAAGGATAACATGAACCGTTTGCTCTTCTTTAACAACAGGAGCCGTTCCGGATATGCGGTGTGAATTTTCGGGAAGACCCAGATTAATTATTTTTTTGTACGAGCCAGCTTCTGGGTATTGAAACCAAAGAAAGCTCAGATTGTCTCCATCAGGGTCGTAAGAATCAAAGGCATCTAGCATAAAACCTTGACCTGACTTAACGGTGATTTGTTCGGGGTGCGACAAAACCGGGACAGGCGGATGGTTGGCTTCATCGTACGATTTTGTGCACCAGTCCATGCGGGCAGCAAAATCATTTTGAAAATCGTCTCGCCAACGCCATAACGTTACCTTGTAATCTGTAAAAGTAACAGTGTCCTGTTTAACGGCACGCCCATAATCGCTGGCCATATAAGGAGTATAACTGTCATTGGCATTAGTCCAAATTGGTCTGGTTTCAGGTTCGTAGGGAACACCCGAACCTGCGCTACCATTCTTTCCTTTTACAAAATCGGGGTTGTACAGTTCATACCTACCGCCCCAACTGCCAAAATCGGGTCGTTCGGGTTGGTTCAGCCCGTTGCTTATCAACGACAAGAATGCAGGAGTATCGCCTTCGACTCCCCACGCCACATCGGGGTAAACTGCACCTAACGGACCGTGGTTTTGTTGAATGTTTGTAGCAATCCAACGATTGCTAATAGTTTCATTGTTAATGCGATTTACCACAGTATTTATACCCGCCCAAGTAGCATCACCGCCACCACCATAAAAATCGCTTGGACTAACGATGTAAAACAAATCGGGAAAATTATTCCGAATCCAGATACCACTGTCGTCCTGGTCGGAAATGGAATAAACCCTGAGTTTGGCAATCAATTTTTTTGATTCTTTTTTGCTTTTTGTTTTTTCGATTTTATACAAGGCTTGGGCAAGTGTATTTACCCCTCCCCAGGTCGAAATCCAAAGCGGGCGGTTATCGTCCTTCTCCAGTTCTTGAATAATCCAGTCCGATCCCTCAGAGTCTTTTCCTTCTCCCACACCCAACATGCCATATTCGGGCAAGCCTTGTTTTACTAATTGCATAAGACGTGAAGCTTCCGGAAAGTTTTCATCATGCTTCAACAGGTTTGAATGTACCTCGCCGTATGCGTTGATTACCTTTTTAATCGAACCGGGATTGACTTCGGTTTTAAGCCAGCAGGATGTTGTGGCAACCAAACCCGTTATACCTATTTCGTTTGAATAGAGCAGCAAGCGCACCAACGACTGCGTATCGTCAGGATCGGCTTCAATATCTGACAATACAATTACCCTTTTTTTTTGAATGGGCTGACTGCAGAGTAGGTTGGATATCACCGCGAGAAGAATTAAAAGGATGTAAGGTCTCATCGTTTTACTATTTTTAAGGATCATATATTTCAAGCATCTATTTTATCATGAACTTTTCACAAACCTGATCGCACTTATTTTCAACCAATAAAAAATACTGACCAGGAAGCATTTCACTAATATCGATATCATTTTCCAATTGAAGGTCAGAAACACTTCTAATTATTTTTCCATTTGAGTCGCGGATTGTCAGATTGCCATACCTCAGATTAACATTATGTATATTCACACGCAAAAAACTATCAGCAGGATTTGGGTAAATCAATATACTTTTACTTTCGGGTAGCCTATTATAGCCAGTTGATGTATCTATGCACCAGTCGGCACGTTCCTTAAACTCGGTCTGAAAAGCAGCTTTCCATTTTGATATGCTTGAACCACCAACACCATCGACAAAATGATTCGTTCCTGTCACCCGAACATATTGTCCGCCCCAGCTTGGCTGAGTAGGATCTTCGGGATTGTTAATTCCCCGGTTTGCACTAATAAGATATAAGAATGCAGGAGAATCACCTTCAACAACACCATCGCCGGCAATGGCCAAAGGAGGATAGATGGCGCACAGTGGCCCATGGTTGTTGATGATATTTTCGGTTACCCAGGCTTTATTATCACTATAAAACATGCCTTGGTAGGTTTTTTTTGACTCAACGATATGCAAATTGGGATAATTTTCCATGAGCCATTGGTGGGTTGCATCCTGACAACCAATCAGGAAAATTCTGAATTTACTAATGAATGCATCTAATTCGGCCTGACTTCGAGTGCTTTTTACTTTCCAAATGGCCTGTGCTACTTCTCGCGGACCACCCCAAACGCCAATGTAAATAGGACGTGGGTCAGGTTTGTCGGCTGCTGCGATTATTGCATTTGAAGCTTCGCTGTCTTTGCCCTCTCCAATTATATCCGTCCAAGGTTGTTTATCGCAGCCCCACTGTATTTTAATGTTGTGGTTGTTCCCCTTCCCTTCGTAAGTTACTGCCCGCAACGCATCGGCTGTTGGAAATTTAGTATCTCTTTTGCGAAGGATTTCATCTACCTGGTCATACTTATCGAGCACCTCCAAAATATTCTTTTTCTGAGCAACCATACCATAAGTTCCTGCCGAAGCAATCAACCCTTCCACATCAAATTCGTTGGAATACAACAGGAAACGAACCATCGATTGCACATCGTCGGGGTCACTGTTGGTTACCGGAATAGGTGGAAAATCGGAAGACACCATTACCCGAAGCCGTGATTGATCGGCTACGTTGACAATTACCCGCCGATAAGCATAAAGCGCAGGATTGCCTGAATCTTTAAGCTCAAGGATGAAATGAATTTCTTTTCCGGAGGCATCGGATGGAATTACAACAGAAGCGTTTGCTGAAGTGCTGTTTTGAATACTCACCGTTTTTGAATATGTTCCGGGATCGGCATAATAAAACCATCTATATGAAAGGGTATTACCATCTGGATCGAAAGAACCTGCCGCATTTAGCTTAATATTTGCACCTGACAGTGTAGCAATTTTTAGAACCTGTTTCGTTGAATCGCCATTCACAATGGCTACAGGATGATGATTAGCCTCTGCATAATTACTGGTTACTGACCAGTCCATCCGAGCCTGAAAATCGTTGTTGTACGCTGTCAACCATCGCTTAATGTCGTTTGCTTCAGCCGAAGTATTTCCAAACATGAGATAAGGATCGTATTTTTCATCCTCACCACTCATGCACGACATGCCACGGATACCAGTTTTTTTGACTCTTTCAAATCGACCGCCCCAGCTACCTTGCCATGGTTCATCTGGATTGTTCAAACCATTGGGGAATAAATATAAAAACGCAGGAGTATCCCCTTCGGAAGCATATTTCCGGTTGGGATATACGGCTCCCAATGCACCATGATTTTGAACATGGGTTGCCAGCCAGCTATCGTCGGGTTGCCAGCCATAAACCCCTGTAGCCCTTATGTAAATCATTTCAGGAAAACTCTTTGCAATCCATGTTCCTGCATTATCCTGCCCAAGCACATCGTACACCCTTATTTTGCTGATAAATTTCTTTAAGTCAGCTTCTGAACGGGTATTTTGTACTTTCCAAAGTGCCTGTGCCAGTGTGTTGCCGCCTCCCCAAAAGCACACCCAAATCGGGCGCGGGTCGTCTTTGTCGACAGCCGAAATAATCAGTTCAGAACCCGGGCTGTCTTTGCCTTGACCTACATCGGCCATACCATAACCTTTTTGTCCCAATACCGATACCGATTTCAGGTGTTCAAGCGAAGGAAAATCAGCATCGTGTACCCGAAGATTGTCGACCACCTTACCGTAGGCATTCAACAAATTGGTCAACATGTTGATGTTCGACTGTGTTTTTTTCCAGCAACCGGTTGTTACAATCAATCCTTCAACATCATATTCGTTGCTTTGCACAAGGAAACGCACCATCGACTGTTCATCATCGGGATCGGCTCCAAGGTCGGTCATGTTGATAATTCTTGGTTTATTAATTACTTTTTCAGAAATGAATTTCTGGGCAATTACATCTTTTGTACAACCAATTAGGCTGGCAAATGCCATTATCAACATCAGATATACATGAAATATTTTCATATTAGACTCATTTAAAAACATAAATAAAAATCCTCAAATTTTGCTTTTTACAAACGGCTCATTCTTTTTAGAAAATCCGTCAAGAAATCTTTTCTCCAACAATTGATTGTTTTGATACCTATATGGCCTTCTTCCATCAAGTTTGGCGAAGGATCATCGGTAAACCAATTTGGAAAATTCGGGTCGGGATTTTGTTTATTCGCGACAGTTGGTGAATATGATCGGATAACGCCTTTCAATTCATTTAAAGAAGGTATATTACTCAAAATGGTATACTCGTAGGTTTTAGCATCTTTGGGCGAAAACAAAAACTTCACCGTATTGTTTACAATTGCTCCTTCCACCAAACGGTCAATATCAAGGGTCGCATAAAGAGTATTGGAATTATTGTTTGTTTCGAAAGGGATACAAAGTTCCAAGACGCCAAACCGTTCAATACTATCATTTTCATTTGTAGTACGGTTAAACTTTTTATGCGGCCTTTGCCAAGCTTTTATATATTGTCCACCCCAACTTGGCTGAGTCGGATCTTCGGGGGTGCCTTTTAAAAAATAGGCCAAGGATGGGGTATCACCCATTTTCATTGTTTTCCCATATTTGTAAAAATAGTTACCCATAGCCCCATAAGGCTTCACACATGTTTCTACAAATTCTGTATTGCCCCATTTGCCTGTTTGTTCTCCACCAACAAACCATCCACGGTAAGTTGCATTCGATTCGATCATCCAGAGTTCGGGAAAATTTTCGGCTATATATTGGTAGGCATTTACTGACCACTTTTTATTCGGGCCACCGATAAAATACACCCGAAGCTTCGGAAGAATATCGGGTGCATCGTGCAAAGCTTGTGCTAAATCCTCAATGCCTCCCCAAATAAGCACATACAATGGTCTTGGATCATCTTTGCGGGCACTGTTCACAATCCATTCGGAGCCTTCAGTCGGGCTTGAGTAACCAACAGGCCCAGGATCGGCTAACGCCCCTTGCTTTGAAATACTACGCAAGTAATTGGGCGTAGGATATTCCTCGTTGTGGGCAACCAATTTGGGGTAATCGATCTCATAAGCATCGATGGCTTCAAGAATATGTTCTTTTCGACCATCACCAAATGGAGATGAGATAATTCCCTCTATATCCAAAGTGTCGGCATATAGAAACAAATGAACCATGCTCTGGTAGTCATCGAAATCGGTTCCTCCAATATCGGTTGAAACAATTATCCGATATGAATCTTTCGGCTTTTCTGCTTTACATGAAACAAAACAGGTAACCAATAAAGCAAGAAAAATTGGAACAGATATATGTAATTTCATTTCAGCACACATTAAGTATCTATTTTTCAACATTAAATATCAATCGCTTATATCGAGTAAGCCTTGGCGTACCATGATCGGTTACTGCCAAAACAATATGGATAACCCCAGTTCCTGGTTCCATGACCCGTTTTGAAGGAACTTCGAACCACGCTTCAGGCTGATCAAAATTCTTAATTTCAATGGGTTGGCTACTCCGAGCGCTTGATACTGGAAATGTGCCCGCTTCGTGGTAATAAAACCATTGGAAAGACAACGCGTCACCATCGGAATCGGTGGATTTTTTGGCATTGAGTTTCACCATTTGCCCTGGTTTTACGGTAATAATTTCTTCGTTTTCAGCTATAATAACTGGAGGGTGATTCGCTTTTTCGGGCGGAAGGATCGTCCAGTCCATGCGTGCTGCAAAATCGTTTTGGTAAGCGCTACGCCATCTCCAAATTGTTTCGTGATTTCCATCGTGCCATCGTCCGTCAACGCCCATCACCTCATCGTCTGCATCGGTCCAAATTGGTCGCGTTTCGGGGTAAAGGTGCCATTTCTGAAAACGAGGTGTATAAAGCTCATAACGTCCACCCCAACCACCCCAATCAGGATGTTCTGGATTACTTAATCCGTTGTTTATTAGATTGAAGAACGAAGGGGTATCACCTTCCATCAAATATTCCCAAAGGGGATATTCAGCACCCAAAGGCCCTTTCTTTCTAACATTTTTGTCGAGCCATTCATTCGAAACGAGCGTAAAATCTGCTCCATCGCAACGCGCATGAAAAAAATCACCACTAATACCACTCCAGGTTGCATGATGATAAGCGCCTCCGCTGCTAAATCCAGGACTTGCAATGTAAAACAAGTCAGGAAACTCTTTACGTATCCATGGTCCTGAATCGTCTTGGTCGGATATTGCGTATACACGTAACTTAGATACAAACTTTTTCAGTTCCTTTTCCGATCGGCTTTTCTTAACTTTCCAAAGCGCTTGTGCCAAAACATTGGGGCCGCCCCAAACTGTCACCCATAATGGGCGTGGGTCGTCCTGATCAACGGCCCTGATCAATTGTTCCGAAGCAGGTGAATCTTTTCCTTCTCCTACTGCTTGTAGTCCATATTCGGGCAAACCTTCAGTGATTGTTGCAAGCACCTCATCCCCCGTTGGAAATCCGGGTTCATGTTTTTCCAAATTATCACGTACTTTACCATAAGCTTCCACTATCTCTTGTATCCGCCACGTTGCAACATGTTTCTGCTGATGAATTGAGGTGGTAGCGGCAAGCCCTTCAATATCGAAATTGTTGGCATAAACCAAAAAGCGAACCAGAGACATGGCATCGTCGGGTTCGTTTTCGATATCGGTTAATACAAACACCCGTGGTTTTTCATTGGCATGTAATTGAACAAAGAAGAGTACAAACAACACACCTAAGATCCCTCTAAAAATGTATTTTTCAAAATATTCCATTATCATATCTATTCGTGTTTTTAGTTCATTGTCATGTCGTAATGTTCGGGTTTTAACCATTTTGTAATAAAATGCCACTGCATTGTAACATTGTTTAATTCTTGGAGATTCGATTCTCGGGAATGCTCTGGTCAATAAAAATATCATCTGAATTTCCAGTAATTTGAATCCACTTGCCATCATCCTTACCCTTATACACCAGGTTTTTAAGTGAAAAATGCCTAGTGTCGAAAACACTTATTGGAATTAATTCTGGATGAATCCCTTCTATTGTAAATTTTTCTATTTGAATGCTATCGGAAAACGCGATGGATACAGCCGGCCCTTTGGTGTTGTTTACGGCAATATTTGTGAGCGAAATATTCCTAGCATCAATTATTTCAATACCTTTTTGACCCTTAAGTTGAATGTTTTTGAAGGTAATATTGTTTACAGGCATCTCAGGGATACCCAGAATCTGGATTACATTTTGTTTGGCAAAATCGCAATAAATGTTTTCGTAATGGATGTTTTCGATTACTGGAGTAGTGCTGTTTACTTCCAAAGCAGGAAGCCTTTCATTGCCTGAATATAGCATATTTATACGAATGGCTTGTTGCTCAATAGTATCAGCAAAAATATCTTTAAACCAGCAGTTTCGAACATAGCCACCGCGTCCACGGTCGGTTTTAATACGTATAATTCGGTCGGTTCCATTAAAACGGCAATCGTGAGCATATACATTTTCAACGCCCCCCGACATTTCACTGCCAATAACAACACCTCCGTGCCCTTGTAAACCTTTATTATAACGTATCAGAATATTTTTGCATGGAATCCCAATTCTACGCCCGTCATGATCGCGTCCCGATTTGATGGTGA
>Ga0209373_10005307_pt1 | contig 10576 bp, 9 predicted proteins | sample Higcelweek5metaG_FD_187173 | JGI IMG/M metagenome (GOLD analysis project Ga0209373, IMG submission 187173) | Freshwater pond sediment microbial communities from the University of Edinburgh, under environmental carbon perturbations - High... | ecosystem: Environmental > Aquatic > Freshwater >...
CCGCGCGTACGTATCCTGGCGATGCCGCGCAGTTGCCTACGGTTACCCCATACGCTTCGGCAAAATGAGTCGTCGCATTACTGTTATCCTGTATCGAAAGGGTCCAAGAAGCCCCCGTCGCCGCAAGGCTGATACCGTTCGCGTAAAAATTATCGCCGACAACGATTGTCTTTCCGCTGAGATTTCCTAAGTCGAAGGATCCTGAGTACGCGGCGGGTAGGGGTAAGGCGGTTGCGTCCGGGAATGCAGTTTGGATCGTCGCGTTCGGCGCCTTTGTTCCTATTCGGCTTGGTGTGCCTCCTGCCGCATAGGAAAACAGCGTCGCGATACCGGTATCGGCGTCTGCGATGCTGTACCCGCTACCCAAAAGCACAAGGTCCCGCGACGTCGTTATCGAGTCTCCCGTCAAGTTAATTATTCCCGCGTAGAGGACGATATTCTGCGCCGTAATCGGCGAGGCCAGGTTGATTGTTTTAGTCGGATCCGCCGCGATATGGAGGTTTAGAGTGAATGGTATCGGGGCGGATGTTGAATTCCTGCTGAAGGTCATGTCTGCCCCCGTTCCGAAGAGGTACACGTCCGTCGCGAAGGAGATGGTGCCGTTTGCAGGCAAGGTGCTTGTTGTCAAAATGCCGCCTGCAAGCTGGTTTAGACCAGCGCCGTTTTGCGTGAAGTTAGCGCCCGCTCCAGCTGTCAAGTTTATGTCCGCGTCCTCGTTTGTCTGGAAGCGGCCCGCGTTGGTGATGATCAGGCTGTTGGCGGCATTTACCGCCGTTACTGGCGCGTTAAAGATAATGTTGCCATTCGCAGCGGCCGTCGTTTCGATCCTCACAGAATTGGTACCGTTTATCGTCACGGTGTCTGCCGCTGTGTCGCCGAAAGTGATGCTTCGTACCGAAGTGTAGGTAAGCGCTAAAGCATTAGTGAAGGTTACGTTTCCGTTGAAGACAGAATCGGTTGGCGCCACTCCTCCCGCTATCTGCGTGATATTGTTCGTGAAGACAATCGTGCCGTTTCCGCTCTGGGAAATGCCGCTTCGCGTCCGCACCGTGTTGCTGAATGTGCAGGTTCCGGTGCCGTTAACCGTGATCGCGTTTGTGGCGCCCGCGCCGGTACCGAGCGGATTTACCAGCGTTCCTGCTTCGTCATCGAAGATAATGGTGTTGCCCAAGACAACATCGGGTCCGACGGTGAGGTTTTGTGCACCCGAGACAGAACTGTATGCGTGGATTGTCTGTCGGGAGTAGAGGTTCACAGGCCCTGTAGTGAGCGTTGCAGCGCCATGAAGGTCGATGCTTGCCGCCGCGGCAGTGCCGGCGGTCATGGTTAACCCGTCGAGGGTGATGTTCGTGGCGGTTACGTTGATGCCGGCGGCGCCTGTTGTGGTAACGTCATCACGGATGGTCGTGGTGCCGGCACCTGCCGATTGCGTAAGGCTTGCCGACGCGACGGTTGAGTTGAACGTTACGTCGCGGCCATTGGTGACGGTGATCGCGCCGAGCTGGGTTGGGTTGCCGACCGCAAGATCGAAGGTAATGGCGGAGCCTGCCGCATTGTTCGTCTCGACGGAGAGGGCCTGTGCGCCAGAGACGGTACCGTATGCGTGAATCGTCTGACTGGCGTAAAGGCTTGCGAGCCCTGTCGTGAGCGCGACGGTGCCATGAAGCTCGATGAGCGCAGTAGCGGCAGTGCCAGCGGTCATGGTTAGTCCGTCGAGTGCGATGTTCGCGGCAGTTATGTTGATGCCGGTCGCACCAGTGGTGGTAACGTTATCAATGAAGGTCGTGGTGCCGGCACCTGCCGATTGCGTGAGGCTTGCCGACGAGACGGTTGAGCTGAATGTAACGTCGCGGCCATTGGTGACGGTGATCGCGCCGAGCGGGGTTGGGTTGCCGACCGCAAGATCGAAGGTGATGGCGGAACCTGCCGCGTTGGTTGTCGCGACGGTGAGGGCCTGTGCGCCAGAGACGGTACCGTATGCGTGAATCGTCTGACTGGCGTAAAGGCTTGCGAGCCCTGTCGTGAGCGCGACGTTGCCATGAAGCGCTATGAGCGCGGTCGCGGCAGTGCCCGCGCTCATGGTTAATCCGTCGAGTGTGATATTCGTGGAGGTAACGTTGATGCCAGTCGCGTCCGTGGTGGTAATATTACCGTCGAATTGCGTAGTGGTTCCCGTCGTTTGCGTGAGGCTTGCCGCGTTTACCGTCGAGTAAAACCGCACCGCGTTCGCGCTGTTGACCGTGATTGCGCCGAGTGCCGTTCCACCGCCGACCGCTCCATTCACCGATATATCGCCCCCGTCAGCGGTCAATCCGAGCGTATAGGCTGTCCCGTTGCTGACGGCCCCCAGGGTGATGATCGCGCCCGTGACATTATCGGTTGTTATCGATGCGTTGTTTCCGAGCGTCAGCGTTCGAAGCGTCGCCCCCGTTAACGTAATAGCCGCGTCGTTCGTTATAAGCTGTCCGCTGAGCGCGGAGTTGCCCGCTGTGTGCGTTACGCCGCCCTGGAATGTTGACGTGTCAAGGTTGTCATTTCCGAACGTAACGAGTTGCGATGTCCCGAACGTTGTGCTGTCGGTTATATCGGTGTTTCCGTTGAAGGTTATCGGGAACGTAGTTGCGCCGTTGTTGAGCGTGACTGTAGTAACGTCCGCGTTGAAAGTCACGGCTGGACCGCCGTTTAGGTTAATCGTGGTTGCGGTAACGTCCGAGTTGAACGTCGCGCCCGTGCCTGCGCACGCGGTTATGGTAAGCGTCGTGCACCCGAGGGTTCCCGGGTCTACCGTGAAGAATCCTCCAGCCTTGTTTACCGTGAGGGTGATGAACGATCCTGCTGTCGGCGGGATCAGCGTCTGATCGCCGGTGCCGTCGAATATGACGATTCCGGCGGTCGCGGTAAGCGTTCCGCTCAGGTCGGTATTGGACCCGCGAAAATTCGTGTTGGTCCCCGATGTTGTCAGCGTGGACCCTGCGAATCCGGTATAGTCCCCGGCGAAGGTCATCGGCACAGTGTCGCTACCCTCGATCGTGTCGTGGTTGGCAGTTGTTGTCGTTACGGACAGCTCAACGTCGTTAAGGTTAAGACCAAGGGTTCCCGCGATGACGGAAAGGGATGCCGCGTTCAGAATGTCGCCGGGCAGTGTGCGCGTGGCATTCCATGTTCCCCCACCGGTGATCTCGAGAAAGTTGTATCCGTCAAGGGTTGGAAGGTCTCCTCCGCCTATGGCGGAATAGCGGAACGTGCCTTGCGCATTGTCGCTCTCGCAGATGGAGCCGGAATTGTCGATCTCGATTGTTCCGTTATTGGTGAGCGTGGCAATAGCCGTGATGTCGACGGTGCCAAGCGTAAGCGTCGCTCCTAAATTGACCGTAAGATCGTTGTATGAAGCCCCCCAGGCTGCGGGGCATGTTCCGTCATACACGACCTCACTCGATCCGCCGTTTACGATCGAGAATGCGCTGATCGCGCTCGATGGGTTTCCGATGGTAACGGTTCCGTTGTTTGTCAGCGTATCCCCGACGGTGAGCGCCGCATTGATCGTTAGCTCGGCTCCGCTATCGATTGTCACGCTGTTGGCATTTCCTGCCGCGCTCAAAATCGGGTATAAAAAGCCGATCGATACCTGCGGGATAAGGACGTCATCGCCAGGCACAGGTATCCCAATGGACCAATTGGTGGCAATTCCCCAGTCGCCCGTGACACCAAGCCATATATTGGTTCCCGTTGTAGTAACGGGCAAAACTCCTGTGATAACAAAACTCGTTTCACCGAATTCGGGATTGGCGCTGCCGCCTGGAACTGAAAAGACGCAAGTTCCATCGCCATTAAAGGTGGTCAGCCCAACATTTTGATCAAGGTAGAGGGTTGTGGTAACCACGATAATCACCCCATTCGTAAGAGTGAGGTTATTGGTTGCATCCTCGTTTGTATCGAACGTATCGCAATTAATGGTTCCATTGCCGTTGATCGTGACATTCACGCCGGGGTGCGCCGCGACGCTGGATCCGATATTCAGCGTGCCCGAGAGCGCAAGGTCGTATCCCGCAAGTTTGAGCGTTACGGCATTCGTGGTATCGAAGGTCAGAGACGTCATCGAAATGTCGGCGGAAAGAGTAACGTTTGCGGGTGTTGCCGTGTTCGTGAAGGTCGCCGTATCAATGGCAAGTGTTCCCGGTACGCCATTTGGATTCCAATTGTTACCATCGTTCCAGGAAATGAGGTCACCTCCGCCATCCCAGGTATAGGCAACCCCCCAAACGCCCGTTGTCGTCGAAACAAGTATCGCTGTCGTAATCACGAGAATATATTTGAGTGATTTGAGTTTCTTCATGTACCGGTGCTCCTGACTTTAATTGTACTCCCCTCTCCACGAATTTCAAAAGATTTATATCGTAGAAAAAGGTTTTCCTTATTATCATTTTCGGCAGGAAAATGGAGAAATTTATGATATCTGGTTGATATAATCAGGATTGAATGATCTGGACATTGCAGTATACCTACCGGTAGGTATAGAAACCACCAAAATAAAAATCACTCCGCAAACGCGTCAATCTCGTCCTTTTTCTCTTTCCCGCAGGTATCAACCCGGATAATCACCTTGTTTGGCAGGCACGCGTTCCATTCGCCAGACCGGAAAATGCCGGGCGCGGAGACGCAGGTTTGGTTGGGGCAGGGGGATTTGACGATACGTGCCTTACCGTCGCGGATTTCGACGGTGGAGTCGCCGAGCGCGCCGGGGATGTCGACCGAAATGTCGCGATCAAGGCCGTAGACCCAGGTGCCGGAAGGCGATTCGATGACGATCCGGGGCTTTTCTCCCCGGTCGCCATAGACCTTGATGCCGGAAAAGACCGCGGCACCGAGCACCGCGGTCAGGAGCAGAACGTCGAGAAGCTTCATGCCGGGTTTTTGAAGACCTTGGTGCCGGGGGCGACGGATTCAATGATCCAGGAGTTTCCTCCGATTGTACTTCCCTTGCCGATAACGGTCTCGCCGCCCAGAATGGTCGAGCCGGCGTAAATCGTCACCTCGTCCTCGATTGTCGGATGGCGCTTTTTGTCGGCCATGGACTTGCGGACGCTGAGCGCCCCGAGGGTTACGCCCTGGTATATCTTGACGCGCCTGCCGATTATCGCGGTTTCGCCGATCACGACGCCCGTTCCGTGGTCGATAAAGCATTCCTCGCCGATCGTGGCGCCGGGGTGGATGTCGATTCCCGTTTTACCGTGGACGTACTCGCTCATGATCCGGGGGATGATCGGAACCCCTTTCGTGAAGAGAAAGTACGCGATTCGGTGGACGAGGAGGGCTTCGAGTCCGGGATATGAAAGGATGACCTCTTCGACGCTTCGGGCCGCAGGGTCGCCTTCGAGGGCGGCCTTTGCGTCCGAGGCCGAAAGGCGGCGGAATTCGGGTATTTCGTCGATGAGCGCGAGAACGATCTGCTCGGAATACTTGTAGCAGCCAGAACCGTCGCGATTGCTCATCAGGCAGATGTATTTTATCGCTTTCAGGACCTCGTTTGTCAGGTTGCGGACGATGCGATGGAGCCGTTCTCCGGTGACGAAGCGGAGGGTTTCGCGGTCGAGGGTAATGTCCTCGCGGAATCCCGGAAAAATCACGCTTTCTATGTCGTTCAGCGCCGCGACGACGCTTTGCCGATTCGGGAAGTTCTGGGCATCGGTCAGGTTGATGCCCCCGTCGGCTTCGTAGCTTTCGAGGATGCGCGCGATCCGGTCATCGAGGTTGCTCATGCTGTGCTCCTTTTCTCTCTTTTTGCGCAAGATTTCGCCGCGCGCTCAGGCCGCGGTATCCCGTCGCGAAAAACGCTTCTATTATTTGGCTCTGCGCCATCGTCGCCTCATAGCCGAAGTTGATCTGGAGGTCCGGCCGTTCGAAATCAAACGGCGATCGGTCGTTGGCGACCAATATCGACGCGCTTGGGATATCCTGCCGGCTTACCCGCGTCTTGGGACGGGCGTACAGGGCACAGTCAAAGGACCGCAAGAGCACGTCTGCCGTGTTCTTGAGTCGCGAACGGTCAATCTGGCCGAACCGGTCCAGGTAGACGGCGAAAACATGCTTGATCCCATGTTTTCGCGCGATCCACACCGGGGTGTTGTTCCTGAGGTATCCGTCCGCGAGGAGCATTCCGTCCTTTTCAAACGGCGAAAACACCCCTGGAAAGGACGATGATGCCCGCATCCCATCGGCGATCGGCCCTTCTTCGAGGACAATCTCGGCGCCGGTATAAAGATCGGTAGCGTTGCAGTAAAACGGGATTGCCGTATGCCCGAATTCCACCTTTTCCGTCAGTTCAAGCAGTAAATCACGTACCTTGCCGCCAGAATCGACGCCATCGGACGAAAAAAGGTTTTTAATCCCGCGTCCTATCTGGAAAACCTTGTTGATAGGACCGTGGGAAAAGAAAAAGTCCGCGTCGGTCATATAATCGGTTACGTCAAACCTGGTTCCGAGAATTTTCCGCATTTCCGCGGGTTTTCGCCCCGCGGCATAGAGCCCTCCGACGATGGCGCCCATCGAGCAGCCGGCGATCAGCGACGGCGTGGGGATATGCATCTCTTCGAGGGCTTCGAGGACTCCGATATGCGCGAGCCCGCGCGCGCCGCCGCCTGAAAGAACCAGTGCCCATTTCATGGTTTGAATATAGTAAGACTCGGAGGTTTTGGCTATCTGTTTCGTCGCTGGCGTTCAGTTGACTTTTTCCGCAAATTGACTCGGAAGCGGTGTTCTTCCCTTGACAAATCACGTACCCTCTGGTATCTTGGCCAAGCATCTTCAAAACGTGGATGCGCGCGTAATTTCTGCTCCTATAGCTCAGTCGGTAGAGCGCAACCATGGTAAGGTTGAGGTCAACAGTTCGATTCTGTTTGGGAGCTTTATCATCCATGATATAAGGGGATTCTAAATGGCCAAGAAAACATCGGTAGAAATTATCGCTATGCAGTGCAGCGAGTGCAAGCGCAAGAATTATACGACTCAGAAGAATCGCAAGAACACCCAGGGTAAGCTCGAGCTTAACAAGTATTGCCCGTTTGACCGCAAGCATACGCTGCATAAAGAAACGAAGGTAAAATAAGTCGCCGCTTGTATGGGCGTTGAAGCCTTTCGGTTTCGCCGAAAGGCTTTACTTGTAGATAGGGGTTAGTGGTAAAACCGCTGAAAACCCCTAAAAAGTGAAGTTTCCGGTTTCCGGAATGCTTAACGTGTTTGCGGATGACGACGATTTGGTTGTTTGCGAACAAAGGTGTGGAGTTTTTCAGGCTTGCCTGGAAAACTCCAAGAGTTCAAAAAATAATCGCTTATCGATTATTTTTTGAACTCAGGTCAGTAGCTCTAATGGTAGAGCGTCGGTCTCCAAAACCGAATGTTGCGGGTTCGAGTCCTGCCTGACCTGCGAAAATAAAGCGATTTTCGGGGCTTGCGTTCCGGGTCGTGGGGATGCGCGGATGGTTTTTGCGCGTTTCTGTTCGAATCAAATGTGATAGTGAGGACTGGTATGTCGAAAATCTTCCAGTTTTTCAATGAGTGTGCCGCTGAGCTTCGTAAAGTTGTTTGGCCGACTCGCGATGACGTAATTTCCTCCGTCAAAGTAGTTGTAGTTTCTACAATTATCATTGCGGCTATTCTTGGGTTGTTTGATGCAGCTTTGGTAGCCGGAATGGACCTGGTTTTTTAGGCAGTATCGATGTCAAAAGGCTGGTACATTCTGCATACCTATTCCGGGTATGAGAATAAAATCGAAAGAACTATCCGTTCCCTTATCGAGACTGGCGACATTTCGGCCAGTGTTATACTTGATATCAAGGTGCCGATCGAGGAAGTCGTCGAGGTTAAGGACGGGAAGAAGCGGAATGTCACCAAGAAATTCCTTCCAGGATATATTCTGATCGAGATGGAGCTTCCTGAGCTTGGCTGGAAGGCTACCTGCTCCGCTATCCGCAAAATTCAGGGCGTTACCGGTTTTGTCGGAACCCCGAGCGGTGTTCGTCCGCAGCCGATTTCCCCGGACGAGGCCAAGGCGATTCTTCAAAAGGCTGGCGAGATTAAGGGCGAAAAGGCTCCTCGCATGAAGCAGTCCTTCGCTATTGGCGAAACCGTCAAGATTATCGACGGCCCCTTCGATTCATTCACTGGTACAATAGAAGAAGTTAACGCGGAAAAGAACAAGCTTCGCGTTATGGTTGGTATTTTCGGCCGCTCTACGCCGGTTGAAGTTGATCTATTACAGGTTGAAAAGATCTAGCTTGTAGGACGTGAGTTCCGCTTTTGGCGGAACTTTTGGTCATTACATATGGGAGAGGAAAACGAGCCTCTGGCTCGTTTTCTTTGAGAATCCTTCCTTGCGGTCGGATTCTCAAGACAAAGTGTCACTTTGTTCCTCGCTATCACCACATAGGAGAACCTTATGGCAAAGAAAAAGATCACTGCCCTCATCAAGCTGCAGTGCCCCGCGGGAAAAGCAACACCTGCTCCTCCCGTCGGCCCCGCGCTTGGTCCGCATGGCGTCAGTGCTCCCCAGTTCGTGCAGCAGTTCAATGATCGCACGAAATCCATGGAAACCGGGCTTATTATCCCGGTCGTCATCACCGTTTACTCGGACAAGACGTTTACCTTTATCCTGAAGACCCCGCCGGCTTCCGTTCTTATCAAGAAGGCTTGCAATCTTCAGAAGGCTTCCGAGAACGCGTCGACTCACAAGGTTGCGACCCTTTCCAAGGCAAAGCTCGAGGAAATCGCGAAGATCAAGATGCCCGACGTTAACGCGAACGATCTTGAGGCCGCGAAGAAAATCGTCGCCGGTACCGCGCGCAGCATGGGTGTAGAGGTGGAGCGATAATATGAAACACGGAAAAAACTATCGCAATGCGCTCAAGAAGTACGATTCGACCAAGTCTTTCGACCTTCCCAAGGCCGTAAGCCTCGTAAAAGAGCTTAAGTTTGCCAAGTTCGACGAAACCGTCGAGGTGCACGTCGCGCTCAAGCTCAGCAAGAGCCAGTCGGTACGCGACACCGTCGTGTTGCCTAATCAGTTCCGCGAGGAAAAGAAAGTCCTGGTATTCTGTAAGGATGAGCGCGCCAAGGAAGCCCTTGACGCTGGCGCTACCTTCGCAGGTGCAGATGAGTACATCGAAAAGGTAAAGGGCGGTTGGCTTGATTTCGACATTGCCGTCGCCACCCCTGATATGATGAAGGACGTCGGTCGTCTTGGTATGGTTCTCGGACGCAAGGGCCTTATGCCTAACCCGAAGACCGGAACCGTTACCAACGACATCGCCGCCGCCATCAATGAGCTCAAGAAGGGACGGACCGAGTTCCGCGCCGACAAGACCGGCGTTATTCACCTCGCGGTCGGAAAGGTTTCGATGGACGCGCCGAAAATCGCCGAAAATATCGAAACGTTCCTTACCGAGATGATGCGCAAGAAACCCTCCGATGCGAAAATGGATTTTGTCCAGTCCGTGTCGATCAGTTCGACCATGGGCCCCGGCGTTTGGGTTGACTACAAGGTAGGAGAGTAATTATGGCAGTAAAAGCAAAGAAACTGCAGGCCGCCAAGACTGCCGCCATCGCTGACATCAAGGCGCGGTTCGAGTCGGCTTCAGACTATATCTTTACCGAGTATCGCGGTCTTACCGTGGAGCAGATCACCAATCTGCGCCGCCAGCTCCGAGCAACCGGATGCTCGTACAAGGTCGTCAAGAATAACTTCGCGCGTATCGCGTTCGAAGAATTGAAGACCTCTGACGTATCCAGCTTTTTCTCGGGTCCGACCGCTGTCGCTCTCGCCGGTGAAGAATCTGGCGCTGCGGCGAAGGTTCTTTTCGAGTTCGCGAAGGAAGCTCCCGCCCTTGTCATCAAAGGCGCCTTAATCGGCGGCGAATTGTACGATGCCAAGAAGATCGCGGCGTATTCCAAGCTTCCCGGAAAGAAGGAACTTATCTCTATGCTTATGTCCACGATGCTCGGAAATACTTCCAAGCTTGCGCGGACTTTGCAGGCCGTTGCCGACAAAAAGGCAGCAGAAGCGTAACGTAACCGTGGCCAGGCTTCAAGGGTTGCGAGACGTTTCGTCGAGCCGCTCTATGCTGTCGTCCTGGGCATGGAAAAAAGCCGGTTAAATCCGGCACCAGTTCGTATGAACTGATTATATTCCGTAAGGAGAAGATAATATGGCAGCTTTAACTAATGATCAGATTTTGGACGCGATCGCGAGCATGACTGTGCTCGAGGTTTCCGAGCTCGTAAAGGCGATGGAAGAGAAGTTCGGCGTAACCGCCGCTGCTCCCGTTGCTGCAGCCGCTGGTGGCGCCGCCGCCGCTCCTGCCGAAGAGCAGACCGAGTTCACCGTTACCCTTAAGGGTCTTTCCGCCGATGACAAGAAGATCTCCGTCATCAAGGAAGTTCGCACCGTTACCGGTCTCGGCCTCAAGGAAGCGAAGGATCTCGTCGAGGGAGCTCCCAAGACCCTCAAGGAAAACGTTTCCAAGGACGAAGCCGCGAAGATCAAGGAATCGATCACCGCAGCTGGCGGTATCGTCGAGGTTGCTTG
>Ga0209373_10005308_pt1 | contig 10576 bp, 9 predicted proteins | sample Higcelweek5metaG_FD_187173 | JGI IMG/M metagenome (GOLD analysis project Ga0209373, IMG submission 187173) | Freshwater pond sediment microbial communities from the University of Edinburgh, under environmental carbon perturbations - High... | ecosystem: Environmental > Aquatic > Freshwater >...
AGGGAATAGGTTGCCGCGCCGATCATGGTCGGAATGGCGAGGAAAAAGGAAAATTCAGTCGCGGTGCGGCGGTCGAGTCCGAGCAGGAGCGAGCCCATGATCGTTGCGCCGGCGCGCGAGACCCCGGGGACCATCGCCAGCATCTGACAACAGCCGATCGCCAGCGCCCGGCCAGGGGAAAGGGTCTCGATGCTGTTGATCTCGAAACGATGGCGCATCCGCTCGATCGCCAGAATGACAAAGCCGCCGACGATCAGAGCGATCGCCGCAACTTCCGGGGCGTCGAGCAAGACCCGGATATATTTATAGAGCAGAGCCCCGGCGAATCCGGCCGGCAGGAAGGCCAGCAGAATATTACGAACAAAGATACGGGCCTCCGGCCGGTCGAGGTTGGACGCCACCGACCATAGTTTGCTGCGGTACGCCACGCAGATCGCCAGAATGGCACCGAGCTGAATAACAATCTCAAAAGTTTTGCCGGGCGGCCCCTCGAACCGCAGCATTTCGCCGATCAGGAGAAGATGGGCGGTGCTGGAAATCGGCAGGAACTCGGTCAGACCTTCGACCAGACCGAGAAAAATCGCCTCTAAATAGACAGACATTGTTTCTCCGGACACGAGGAGGGAGCGATCGGCGCGGACTCTGCTCTCCTTGGTCCCAGGGCGCAATCCCGATTGACGATGTGACATAAAACCGCAACTGGAGTCTTGGTGTCACAGTCTGTTAAGCCTTTAAGGCATGGGGGGAGCCAACAGACTCCGGATCACACGCCATGGATTTCGATATCATTACCCTCGCCAGTGGTCTGCGCGTGGCGTTGCGCGGTCGGCTGACTTTCATTGAGAATGAGGCTTTCCGTCGCCTGCTCGTTCTGCTGACCACTACGCCCGGCGGCGGAACACCCATTGAGTTTGATCTGAGCGGCGTCAGTTTCATCGATTCCGCCGGTCTTGGCCTATTACTGCACGCCCGCGATTCCTGGCGCGGCCGCTCTGGACAGGTAATCTTGCGAGGCGCCTCCGGTCAGGTGGCGCGGATGCTGGTCCTGGCCCGGTTCGGCGAGCTGTTCGATCAGGCAGCCTGAGGGGCAAGCACTCGTGACTCTTTTGGAGGAGGCCGTCCCGCTGGCGGCCCCGATGGGATCTTTGCCGGAGGGGCGCTGGGCCCGTCTGGTCGCCCTCTGGCGGGACGGGGATGTGCCGGGTCTGGACCGATTATCGATCCGGGCGCGTTTTATCGTGCTGGTGGCGCTGGCGCTGGCCGCCGCCGTCGGATTCGGCAGCGTGCTGGAGGTCGCCGGCGCCCGGATCGACACCATGCTCCAGGCTCAGGATCAATATCGCCGGCTCAATGATCTTGCCGCCGACATGCGGTCCGGTGCGGCCGCTGCCGAGATCCAGCAGGAATTGTTTCTTCAAGATCGCGATCCCGCCGCCGCCGAGGCTTTCCGCCAGGAACTGGGGCGGATGCGCGAACGATTGGAAGCCATGGCCGGACTGGTGGCAAGCGGGCCGATGGCCCAGGCGGTCGCCGAAGCGCGGACCGGGCTTGGCGGAGTCGATCAGGCGTTTGCCACCCTGGAAGCTCAGGCCCACCGCCTCGGCCTGACCGAACGGGAAGGACTACGCAGCCGTCTCGATGACTCAACCCGGGCGATCGAACAGGAACTGGCGCAATGGCCGCCAACTCTCGGCGCCTTGCCGGTGTGGATTGCCCGGATGCGGCTGGCCGAACGCGATTTCATGCTTTATGGCCAGACGGCGGCGCTCGGCCGTCATCGTGCCGCCGCCGCTCAGGTCGATCTGGCGATCGATTCATCGCCGCTGCCGCCGTCAACCCGCGAAGATTTTCGTCGCCTGCTGAAACTTTATGCCGCCGATTTCCAGGCCTTTGCCGAGGGAAGTCAGGCGGTGCGCCGGGAGACCACCCGCGAGCGCGAGGGGTTCAAGGCCTTGCGTCCGGTGATCGCCCAGATTGCCGGTTTTGCCCGCGAAGGGATGGCCGACGCGATTCTGGCCCAGGAACAGGAGCGGCGGGCCGCTAATCGGATGGTGGCTCTGGTCGGGCTCTGTGCGGCCGCTTTATTCATCGGGGCGGCACTGCTGCTGGCCCGCAGCGTGACTGGGCCGTTGCGGCTGATCCGACGGGCGATGGAACGTCTCGCCGCCGGAGATCATGCGATCGGCGTGCCCGGTGGCAGCCGGAGCGACGAAATCGGCGAAATGGCCCGCGCGGTTGCGGTGTTCAAAGAAAATGCGATCGCGATGGTTCGCCTCCGCACCGAACAAGAAACGATCCGTGCCGAAGCCGCTGAAGCCCATCGGACCCACCTGCTCACCCTCGCCGATCATTTCGAGAGCGCGGTGAAACAGACCGCCTCTCTGGTCACCGATCGCTCGCTGGCGATTCGCGATACGGCGCGGCGGATGGCGGAGCGCAGCGAATCCGCCGGATCGGGCAGTCTAGCCGTCGCCGAAGCAGCCGAGCAGGCCCGGGGCGCGGTCGAAGCGGTGGCCGAGGCGGTGGCCGAAATGGAATCCTCGGTGCGCGAGATTGCTGGCGGCGCCAGTGCGGCGAGCACCGTGGTTGCCGGCGCCGTGGAGGAACTTGACAATAGCAGCACCCGGATTCAGGGGCTGGCCGATCAGGCTGGCCAGATCGGCCGGGTGCTGGCCCTGATCACCGAAATTGCCGGGCGGACGAATATGCTGGCGCTCAATGCGGCGATTGAGGCGCAACGGGCCGGGGAGGCTGGCAAAGGCTTCGCCGTCGTCGCCGGAGAGGTCAAGAGCCTCGCCGCCCAGACCGTGCGCGCCGCCCATGAGATTGCCGCCCAGATTACCGCGATTCAGGCCGCCACCGGGGAGACCGTTGCCACGATCGACGGGATTGGCGGGGCGATCCGGCAGATGGATGGAATCGTTCGTCAGGTTTCGGCGGCGGTGGCGCGTCAGGATGAGGCAACCCGGCGAATCGGACAGTGCGTCGCCGAGGTGATCGCCGATACGCGGGTGGTCAGCGAGGGCGTGATTGCGGTCACCCAATCAGCGGCGCGCTATTGCGGCGGCGCGATCGGGGTGATGTGGGCGGCTCAGGATCTGGCCGCTCCGGCGGAACGACTGGACGCCGAGGTCGGCGATTTCCTGGCCTCAGTCCGAACCTGAGGCAACAGCCCTTGTTACGGTTGCTGGCGTCTGCCCCCAACAATCATTCCGACCGAACCGGGGCCAGTGCATCACCGGGTCCATACACTTTAACGAAATTAAACGGCGTTTATCACGACAAGTCACCAAGGTATTATCCCCCCCCCTGGCTTCAGAAGGGGGTCTCCCGCGTTGCTGTTCGGGAAAAACCATGCTTAAGTATTACCTAGCGAAGTGAAGCCGGTCTCTTTATCGTTCGGGATAGAACAAGAATCGGGAGATAAGCCCCGGCACGAGCCGGTATTGTCCGACAAAAGGGAAGAGGCATGCCTGCATCAGGAGAGACGGCAGCTTGAGTTTGGGGACGAGCGAAATGAAAGTGCTGCTGGCCGACGATCATGCCTTGTTCCGCGAGGGCGTTCGGATGGTGCTGGAGACCATGGTCGAGGAACCGCTGACCGTCGTCGAGGCCTGTGACTTTCCTCAGGTGCTGGCCCAAGTCCACGCCACCCCTGATTTCGATGTCGCCCTGGTCGATCTGGCTATGCCCGGAATGGATGGGGTTTCTGCGATCGGAGCGATTCGCCGCGCTGCCCCCGATCTTTATCTGGTGGTGGTTTCCGCCTCGGAAGATCCGCAAATGGTCCGCCGCGCACTGGATGCCGGAGCCCATGGCTATATCTCCAAATCCGCCGGCAGCACCCAAATGATGAAGGGCATCCGCTCGGTGTTGAGCGGGGAGAGTTTCGTCGCGCCGCCGGCCGCCGCTGCCGCTGCCGCCGCCCAGCCGGGCGATTTCAATGCCGAACGCCTGCGGACTCTGCTCACGCCGCGTCAGCGCGACGTGCTGGCGATGTTGCGCCAGGGCAAATCGAATAAAGAGGTCGCACGCGACCTTAATCTCGCCGAAATCACCGTCAAATTGCACGTCACCGCGATTCTTCGCTCGCTGGGGTGCGAGAATCGGACCCAGGCAGCGATCCTCGCGGCACGAATGGGGCTCTGATCCCGGCATCGGCCCGGCAAAGGCGATCTTGACGGGATCCGCCTGAGCGCGGAGCGTGCGAAGGAACCTCGACCGAGAACCGGACGCTCGCGTCGTCGGCTCTCCCCCATTCCTCCTCCGGACCCCAGCCCGCCAAAGGCGCGGCCCTCTCCCGCGTGCATTCCGCTTCCGGCATCGCCAGGACGGTGCTAGCCTCCCAGCCCTTCCGGCTTGGGCCGGGACGTCGAGACGACATCGCCAAGGAGCCTTTTCCCATGTCCGCCGCCGTAGAGGCCCTGCCCAACACCCGTCTGCTCCTGTCGGGCAATGACGCCATTGCCCGGGGAGTGTGGGAGGCCGGAGCCAGCATCGCCACCGCTTATCCCGGCACTCCCTCCACTGAAATCCTGGAGACCCTGGCGCTTTATCCCGACCTCTATGCCGAATGGTCGGTCAATGAGAAGGTGGCGCTGGAAGTCGCAATCGGCGGCGCAATGTCGGGCGCCCGCGCCTTCTGCGCGATGAAGCACGTCGGCCTCAATGTCGCCTCTGATGCGCTGATGACCATCACCGTCAGCGGGGTGGTTGGCGGTCTGGTGATCGCGGTGGCCGATGATGTCGGCCTCAGTTCATCGCAGAACGAACAGGATTCCCGCTACTGGGGCCGCTTCGCCCATCTACCGATTCTCGAACCGGCGGATTCGCAGGAAGCCTATGAGATGGTCAAAGAGGCTTTCGCTCTGTCGGAAGCCTGCAATACCCCGGTGCTGTTGCGTCTGACCACCCGGGTCTGTCACGTCAAAGCGGTGGTCGAGATCGGCACCCGGGTCGCGCATCCGGTGCCCGGCTTCACCCCCGATCCGCGCCGCTGGGTGATGGCCCCGGCCAATGCCAAAGGCCTGCTGCCGGCCCAGATCGCCCGCGAGGGCAAATTGCGGGCTTTGGCCGAGACCTCTCCGCTGAATCGGATCGAGGACGGCCAGGATCACCGGATCGGCTTCATCACCTCCGGCCCGGCTTATCTGCATCTCCGCGAATGTTTTCCCAATGCCCCGGTGCTGAAGCTTGGCTTCAGTTATCCGGTTCCGGTCGGACTGGTCAGCAAATTTGCCGCGACAGTCGGGCAGATGGTGGTGGTCGAAGAGACCGAACCACTGATCGAAACCGAATTGCGCGCCGCCGGAATTCCCCGGCTGCATGGCAAGGATCTGCTGCCCCGTCTCGGGGAACTGACCCCGGCGGTGTTGCTGCCGGCGGTGCACGGTCTGGTCGGCGAGCCGCTGCCGCCCGGTGCGGTCTATCCCAGCAGCAATCCGTTCCCGCGTCCGCCGACGATGTGCCCGGCCTGTCCGCATATGGGGGTCTATTTTGCCCTGTCGCGCCTACGCAAACAGGTGCTGATCTCGGGTGATATCGGCTGTTACACCCTGGGCGCCGGCCAGCCGTGGAACGCCCTCGACACCACCATCTCGATGGGTGCCTCGATGGGAATCGCGCTCGGGATGGATAAAGCCCGGGGCGAGTCCGGCCGCGACAAAGCGGTGGTGGCGGTGATCGGGGATTCAACCTTCCTGCATATGGGCATGCAGGGGTTGCTGGATATTGTCTATAATCGCGGCAATGTGACCGCGATCCTGCTCGACAATCGCACCACCGGGATGACCGGCGGCCAGCATCATCCCGGCACCGGCAAGAGCCTGAAGGGCGAGACCGCCCCTCGGATTGACTTTGCCAAGCTGGTCGAAGCCCTCGGCGTGGCCCCGGAGCGGATCCGCAGCGTCGATTCCTACCAATTGCCGGTGGTCTATAAGACGATCAAGGAAGAGATCGCCATTCCGGAGCCCTCGGTGATCATCACCACCCGGCCCTGCGCTTTGTCGGAATTCTTCGAACGTCAGCCCCCCTACCGGGTGATCGAGGAGACCTGTACCGGCTGTGGCAATTGTCTCAAGGTCGGCTGCCCGGCGATCTCGGTGCAGCGGACCGACACCCGGACCCGCAGCGACGGCAGTTCGGCCGAGCTGAAATACGTCACGATCGACGCGGCGATGTGCACCGGCTGTCGGATGTGCGTCGAATCCTGCGGGCCGAAAGCGATCACCGTGGCCCAGCCGGTTGCGGTTGTATAATTCTCGACAGGTGACTCCTCCATCATGACTGACGTGATCACCAATATCCTGATCTGTGGCATCGGCGGCCAGGGCGTGATGACCGCCGCCGAAATTCTGGCCCAGACGGCGATGGCTCAGGGCTTTGATTGCAAGAAATCCGAAATCGCCGGCATGGCCCAGCGCGGCGGGGTGGTCACCAGCCACGTCCGCTTCGGCCGGAAGGTCTGGTCTCCGGTGATCACCCCCGGAACCGCCGATCTGCTGGTGGCGTTCGAACTGGCCGAAAGCTCGCGCTGGGCCGACCATCTCCGTCCCGGTGGGGTGGCGTTGGTCAATACCATCCGCCTCGCCCCGCCGATTGTTTCCTCGGGTCTGTATCACTATCCGGCCGATCCGCTGGCGCAGATGCGCGCCGCCGGCGTGCCGGTGATCGAGGTTGATGCCGGCACGATTGCCCGCGATCTCGGCAATCTGCGCTTGGTGAATACGATCATGCTGGGAGCGATTGCCGACCACCTGCCCTTCCCCGCCCCCTTGCTGGAAGAGCAGATCGTCGGCCGCTTCCGCGAGCGCAAGCCGGCGATGGTCGAGATCAACCAACGGGCGTTCGAAGCCGGCCGTCTGGCGGCCCGCCAAGGAAGCGCGGCACCGGTGCGGCAAGCCGTCTAACCTCTCTTTCCCCCGCCGGGGCCGACGCCCTCAGGCCCGGTCCCGGCGGGGTGTCTTTTTTCGTCGGCCTGGGCCGAAGCCCCGCGCGTGGTGCGCTTGACCCGGTACATTGCCTCGTCAGCCGCTTTCAGTAACGTCTCCAACTGCTCGCCATGGCGGGGAAACAGAGCCATGCCGACACTGGCGCCGATCTGAACCTGTCCGTTGGACAGAGGGAACGGTTGCCCCAGGGCCCCAACGATACGGCCGGCAATCAGCCCGGCCAGGGTGTCGGAGACCCGTTCCGCCAAAACGACGAACTCATCCCCGCCAATCCGGGCCACTTTATCGGTGGCACGGACGCAGCCGAGCAGACGCGCCGCCACCTCACGCAGGACGGCGTCTCCAGCCTCATGGCCAAAGGTGTCGTTGACCGGTTTGAAATGATCGAGATCGATGAATAACAGGGCCAGTTCGCTGCCGTCGCGGCGCGCCCGCTCCAGAGCATCGCTCACCAGATCGCGGAAATGGCGCAGGGTGGAGAGACCGGTCAAAGCATCGTGATTGGCAAGACGACGGATCTCGGCTTCGGCCTCCTTCAGCGCGGTGATATCGACGAAGGCAAACAGCAGCAGATCCTCGCCCTGAATCGGGATCTCCGACATGGAGGCCAGCCCCCACACCAGCCGTCCGTCAGGCCGGCGCAGACGGAGTTCGAAATTCCGCACCTCTCCTTCTTCGACGAAGTGGAGCAGCATCCGTTCCCGCTCCTCGGGATCGACGAACAGCTCACGCCAGCCATGGCCGAGAATTTCGGCTTCCTTGATCCCCAGACTCTCGTTGAAGAAACGGTTGGAAAACAGCACCCGCCCATCTTCGACCGCCACAATCAGAATGCCGGCCGGGACGGTTTCATTGAAAGCGCGCAGACGAACATCGGTCAGCAACAGGGATTCGAAGGAGGATTCCACCACCGGCCCGGCCGAAGCCTCGGGCCGTCCGCTGATGGGGGCCATCGGACGGGTCAGAGTCGCATTCATGGTGCCCCCAGGGGACTATGGCTGCCGGGCCGGGGCGGCGGTGCCACCCGAGTCCGGTTACGCCCGTCGCGCTTAGCCCGCAGCAGAGCCGCCCCGGCCCGGTCGAGCGCCGCAGCCGGCAGCTCCCCATGCAACCCGAGGGCATCCGCTAGACCGATGCTGACCGAAACCGGCGGGTCGTAACGGTCGCGGCCCGGAGTCGAGAGGGTGGCGCGGAGGATTTCGGCCAGCGCCAAAGCACGGGATAAGGGCACCGCACTCAACAACACAGCAAATTTATCGCTGCCCAGCCGAACGATATGACTATCGGGTGGCAACAAACGCGCCACGGTGGTCGCCACCCGAATCAAAGCGGCCTCCGCTGAATCTTCGCCGAGGGCTTCAGCCAACAGACGGAAATGGTCAATATCCAGAACCAGAAGGCAGCCCTCTCCGCTCCCACTGTTGCTCCGCGTACTAATCGCACGCAGCTCGGCGAACAAGGCCGCAACCTGGGATGGATCATGCTCAAGCAGGGGCAGGGATTGTCCCATCCTGCAACTCCCTTCGTCAGTCTTTATTACATTATCGATATCAGTCTATAAAGCTAGGTGATTTGTGATGTTAATTGCAAGAATTTTCCCACCCTCCGGCAGAAAATAAGGGGGGTTTGGGGGCCTTGGCCCCCAAGCGGGGGCCGGGGCGGCAGCCCCGCATCAAACCGCGATCAGCCTGACCCAAATATCAGAAGCGACATTCCCGCCGATCGCGAGCTGGCGTCCATCCAGATCAAGCAGAATCGCACCCCCCGGACCACGCCCCGCCAGCATGCAAACCCGTCCCGGGGTCAAACCGGCGGCAATCAGTTGCTCAATCTCCCGACCGCTGCCGCGCACGACAATAACCCGGATCAAGTCACGATCCCGGGCGGCACTGAGCGGCATGGCGCGCACCGTCTGCTTCAGCAGCGTCGTCGAAGCGGCAGAGAGATGAGTCATCACCTGTCCTTTCCCTGAGCATCGGCCAATGGGCCGGAATGGAAACGATAGCCGCGCTTCCCCGAGCGCTTGACCTGATACATCGCCGTATCCGCGCTTTTGAGCAGATCACTGCCAGATGGGATTCCATCGCCAATGGCAATCCCAATACTGGCCGATACGGTCAGATCACCCCCGGCGAAGGCCACCGGCCGCGAGATCTGCTCGACCAGATGGCCCGCGACCCGCCGGACCCCCGCCTCGGCATTGTCCTCGAGCGGAGTCAACAGCACGACAAATTCATCCCCCCCCAGGCGGGCGACCAGATCCCCGACCCGCAAAGCGGCGGTCATCCGCCGGGCGATCTCGCACAGCAGGGCATCCCCGGCATCATGCCCCCGGCTGTCATTGACCGCCTTGAAGCCATCGAGATCGATCAGCAGCACCGCAACCCGGTGCCCCCCCCGACGAGCGGCGACCAGGGCGGTCTCCAGACTCTCCTCAAACATCCGCCGGTTGGGCAAGCCGGTCAGCGGATCGTGATTGGCCGCGCGCAGGATCCGATCCTCCTGACGCTTGCGTTCGGTGATGTCGAAATAAAACCCGACCAGGAAACCGCCGCCCGCCTCCGCACTGACCCGGGTGATACTCAGCCAAACAGCGTAAGGCGTCCCGTCCTTGTGCCGGTTCCACACCTCGCCACACCAGAGCCCCTCCCGATCGATCGCCTGATGGATCGCGGCATGAAAAGCCGGCTCATGATGATCCGAACGCAGCACACTGACCGGCTGGCCGACGATATCGGCGCTCTCCAACCCGGACAGGCGGGAAAAAGCCGGATTGACGATGATGATCGTCCCGGACAGATCGGCGACCACGATCGCCTGGGGCGACCATTCCACCACCGCTGCCGCCAGACGACGGCTTTCCTCCGCGTGACGCCGCTCGCGAATGTCACGGAACACCACCACCGTCCCGGTGACCCGGCGGGCTTCGACGATCGGCGCCGCGACGATCTCGATCGGAATCCCCTCGCCCTGGTCACTCCGCAGCAGCGCCTCGACCCGCTCGCCCGCCTGTCGGGGCAGGGTGGCCAGAAAAGGGAAGAGGACCTCGCCCGGCTGCCCCAGACTCTGCCGTTCTCCAACCCCACTCAGCCGTTGGGCCGCCCGATTGAGAAAGGTCACCCGCCCCTCGCGGTCAAGCCCGAGCAGACCATCGGCAACCGAATCAAACACCGCTTTATTGAGGGCGGCGATCAGATCTCCCCCGTCCCCCGCAGGTCGGTCCCGTCGTCCTCCCAGCCAGCGCGCGATCCATTCCCGGACTCCCCCGGCCCTGGCCTGCTCTAACTCTGTCTTCATGATGTGTACTTCGGCCCCAGCCCTGCCCCGGAGCGATCTCCCGAGAAGTGATTTTGAGAGTTATTCTCATTTCTTCCCCCGCTGTCAATCTTTCTGCGCGCAACCAAACGCCCAGTTCCCCCTGACAATCGCCCTAAGGGCTGATGGTCGCGGGCTTCCGTTGACAAGGGAAGCGCCCTAAACTGCGCCATCATGTCGATCCGCCTGCTCCCCCCCACCCTGGTCAATCGCATCGCTGCCGGCGAAGTGATTGAACGTCCCGCCGCCGCAATCAAGGAACTGGTCGAAAACGCGCTTGATGCGGAGGCGCGCCGCATCGAAATCAGTCT
>Ga0209373_10005309_pt1 | contig 10575 bp, 6 predicted proteins | sample Higcelweek5metaG_FD_187173 | JGI IMG/M metagenome (GOLD analysis project Ga0209373, IMG submission 187173) | Freshwater pond sediment microbial communities from the University of Edinburgh, under environmental carbon perturbations - High... | ecosystem: Environmental > Aquatic > Freshwater >...
TATATTCAAGACCGATGGAAATGGAGATAATCAGCAAGTAGTAGAAACATTTATTGATAATCCAGGAAAACTACCTTATTATACTAATTTGTGTCAGGCCGATAATGGAAAGTTATATGGTATGACAACTCAGGGTGGAACGACAAATTATGGAGTTATATTTGAATACGATCCAATCACAACTATCTACACTAAAAAGTTTGATTTTGATGGTATCACCAATGGATGTAATCCTTATGGATCTTTGGTTCAGGCTTCCAATGGTAAATTGTATGGACTTACCTCTCTGGGAGGAACAAATAATATGGGAGTTTTATTTGAATACGATCCCGCCACCTCAACTTTCACAAAAAAGATGGATTTTACAGGTGCATCCGATGGTTCTATTCCTGTAGGTTCTTTGATTCTGGCCGCAAACGGTAAATTATATGGACTGACCTCTCAGGGAGGAGCAAATAATATGGGAGTTTTATTTGAATATGATCCCGCTACCTCAACTTACGCAAAAAAGCTGGATTTTGCAGGGGCTACTAATGGCCGTAATCCTAATGGCTCACTGATACAAGCATCAAACGGAAAATTGTATGGCATGACAAAAGAGGGTGGAACCAATGATTTAGGAGTATTGTTTGAATTCGATCCTGCTACGACAGCATATTTGAAGAAACTCGATTTTGCTGGTGCCACCAATGGCAGTTTGCCTCTAGGCACACTTATGCAGGCCTCCAACGGAAAATTATACGGAATGACTAAAGAGGGCGGAGCTAGTAATTTAGGCGTTTTATTTGAATATAATCTTGCTACATCAACATATTCGAAGAAACTCGATTTTGCAGGTGCCAGCAATGGATCTAATCCTACCAACTCACTAATTCAGTCAGACAACGGGAAGTTATACGGACTGGTCGCTCAGGGAGGCGCAAATAGTTTGGGGGTATTATTCGAATACGATCCAAGCACATCAACATATATTAAAAAGCTAGATTTTGCAAATGATAGCAATGGAAAATATCCTATGGGTGCTTTGATGCAAGCCTCCAACGGAAAATTGTATGGTATGACTTACCAAGGAGGCGTAAGCAACATGGGAGTATTATTTGAATACGAGGCGGGCGCGTCAACTGTTGACAAAAAGATTGATTTTGCAGATGCCTCAGATGGCTCAATGCCACTTGGTTCTCTGATGTTGGCATCAAATGGTAAATTCTATGGAATGACTCTCACTGGAGGTGTAAATAGTTTGGGAGTTATATTCGAATACAATCCTATGGATTCAACTTATAGCAAATTGTTTGATTTTGCTGGAACCAGCTCTGGCTCTTACCCTAAAGGTTCTCTAATCCAGACTTCTGACGGAAAATTTTATGGAATGACTCTTCGGGGAGGAACGAATGACTTTGGAGTTATTTTCGAATATGATCTAAGCACTTCCACATTCACGAAAAAAGTCGATTTTACAGGCACTGCAAATGGTAGTTCTCCTTATGGCTCGTTGATGCAAGCTGCTAACGGTAAATTGTATGGAATGACCTATGATGGAGGTACTAATAGTAAAGGAGTTTTATTTGAATATGATCCAGGCAGCTCAACATACACCAAGAAAGTCGATTTTGCTGGCATAAGCAATGGCTCTTTTCCTTATGGTTCGCTGGCAGAAGCCGATAACGGAAAATTGTATGGAATGACATTTCAGGGTGGAGCAAATAATTGGGGAGTATTTTTTGAATTCGATCCTAGCACTTCCACATATACAAAATTGCTTGATTTTGCTGGTATGAGTAATGGTCGGTACCCTAAAGGCTCTTTGATTGAAGCCACCAATGGGAGAATGTATGGAATTGTTACTGAAGGTGGGGCTTTTAGCAGTGGTGTAATAATTGAGTACGACCCATTAACCTCTAGCTTTACAAATATTCATGATTTTGCTGGCACCACCTATGGTCGTTGTTCTGAAGGTTCGCTAATCCAGGCTGAAAATGGGAAATTTTATGGAATGACTGAGGCGGGAGGGACAAGTGATTTTGGAGTTTTGTTTGAATACGATCTAATCACATCGACTTATACAAAAAAGTTGGATTTTACTGGAGCAAATGGAAAAAGTCCAATTTACACAAATCTTGTAGAAATCTGCTCTCAGCCAAAATTCTTAACATCAATGACAGATATTTCAATTTGTCAGAATTCTGATACTTGTTTTGTTGTTTCGGCATCGGGTAATGGTATAACATATCAATGGCAGGTCGACGAAGGTAGTGGTTTTGTAAACTTATCAAACAATTCCGTTTATTCAGATGTTTTGAACGATACTTTGCGATTAAACGGAGTCCTGTCTAATATGAATAATTTTAGTTATCGCTGCATTGTTAGCTCTACTTGTCCAATACGTAGTATAGAATCAGATACAGCAATTCTGACTATCTATCCATCGCATGAATACACAGAAAATCAAAGTATATGCGAAGGTGAAGTTTTTTATTGGCAAGGTGCAGATTATTCTTCTTCAGACACTTATGTTGCAAGTTATACCAACGAATATGGTTGTGATAGTATTTACACTTTAAATTTAACTGTAAACATTCCGGCAGTTGGTAGTATTACTGGACTAGAACCAAACTATTGTCTTTCGTCTCCAGTAGTCGAGATAACTGGTTTACCACTAGGCGGAATTTTCACTGGGCCGGGAGTATTAGGAAATGAATTTTCTCCATCAGCAGCAGGAATTGGAACATGGGAAATTACATATAGTTTCACTGATGCAAATAATTGTGAAAATTCAACTTCACTAATTGTAGATGTATATGATTGCTCGGACATAGAAACTGAAAAGTTGGGAAATATTCAAGTTTATCCAAATCCAAACAATGGTGATTTATACATTTCACTAGTTGAATCAGGCGAATTTAATTTTAAATTGGTTAACACCATTGGGCAAGTTATTTGGAGCAAAAATGGGAATTTTGGCACAGTTTCAAAGTTAAGCGTTACAGGTCTAGATCCGGGAGTATATTATTTGCAAATAACCAATACCGAAATGTCAGGTTTTGTAAAGATAATTGTTAGATGACATATTTAAAAGATTAAATTATTTACTGATTCTAAATGTTTTAGCCGGTTAATCATACAATCATTAACTTAAATTGTGTAATGCTTTTGAATTTAGAATGCGCAATTTTGTTGGATGAAATATCAAATAAAAGCTCATTCTAAGTTTCGATAATTTTTTGTATTAAAAAAATCAGTAATTTTGTCCTTCAATTTTCTAAAATTAATAGTATGGAAGACAATTTTTCTAAAATCAGAAATCTATCTGAAAAATATAGCAATTATACTGCTGAGAACTTATCAAAATTAGTTAAGATAAAATCCCTGAGTACACAGGAAAAAGATGTACAGCTCGAACTTAAACGTCAGATGGAAGAAGCTGGTTTTGACGAAGTTTTTATTGATGGTTTGGGAAATGTTATCGGTCGAATCGGAAATGGTAAAAAGATTCTCGCTTTTGACGGTCACATGGATACAGTTGACTTTGGGAATATGGCTAACTGGTCTTTCGAGCCTTTGAGTGGTGAAATTAAAGACGGTTTTGTTCATGGACGCGGTACTGTTGACCAAGAAGGAGGTCCTGCTGCTTTTGTTACTTCTGGAAGAATTCTTAAAGAACTTGGTTTTGACAAAGACTTGACGATCTATTTTGTAGGAAGCGTTATGGAAGAAGATTGTGACGGACTTTGCTGGAAATATATTGTTGAAGAAGATAAGATTGTTCCAGATTTTGTTGTAAGTACAGAACCAACAAACTTGAATATATATCGCGGACATCGTGGTAGAATGGAAATTCATGTTCATTTTTACGGAGTTTCTTCGCATGGATCAGCTCCTGAACGTGGTAAAAATGCAATTTATATGGCTTCACGTGCTGCTCTGGAAATCGAAAAACTGAACGAAAAACTTGCTTATGATGAATTCTTAGGTAGAGGTAGCGTAACAATTTCTGAAATTATCTCAGGAAGTCCTTCACTTTGTGCTGTGGCTGATTATGCTCGTATTCACCTCGACCGCCGTTTAACTTGGGGCGAAACAAAGGAATCAGCAGTAAAAGAAATTGAAGAAGTTGTAAAGGGAATGAATGCAAAAGTTGAAGTTCTTGACTACAACGAAACAGCTTATACTGGCTTGCAATACGGAATGGAAAAATATTATCCTACATGGAAGATGGAAGAAAGCCACGAAGTCGTTCAGACTGGCGTAAATGCATATAAAAATCTATTTGGTGATGCTCCAAAAGTTGACAAATGGACATTTTCAACCAATGGAATTATGACCTGCGGAACATACAAAATTCCAACAATTGGATTTGGCCCTGGAAACGAAGTTTTAGCTCATGCTCCGAACGAAAAAGTTCCAGTAAAAGACTTGGTGATTTCTGCAGCGTTTTATGCAGCGTATGCTTATGAATTAGGAAAATAGGGAAACGGTGACTTCGATGGTTCGGCTAACTCACCAACCTCAGCTCAGTCACCTGCGAATCCGGTGACTGAGCGGAGCCGAAGGCACCAACAAAAAATACAATAAAAACATAACTAATTAGCTATATGACAACATTAGAAAAAATACAAGCGTTACAAAAACTGGAATCCGGTTTATACAAGAAAGACTTTTTACTGACTTGGGAAAAGACAGAAAAAGATTTGCGAATAATCCTTGAAGTAGCTGCAATTTTAAAAGAAATGCGTGCTAAAGGAATTTCACCAAGAGTTTTTGACTCTGGTTTGGCAATCTCCAATTTTAGAGACAATTCAACACGTACAAGATTTTCGTTTGCATCTGCGAGCAATATGCTAGGTTTGGCTGTTCAGGATTTGGACGAGGAAAAATCACAGATTGCTCATGGCGAAACTGTTCGCGAAACAGCAAACATGATTTCGTTTATGTCTGACTTTATCGGAATACGCGACGATATGTTCCTTGGTGAAGGAAATAAATATATGCGCGAAGTTGGTGAAGCTCTCGACGAAGGTTTTGAAAAAGGAGTTCTTCCAGTTCGTCCGGGTATTGTTAATTTACAGTGCGATATTGATCACCCAACTCAATCTATGGCAGATTTGATGCACTTGCAAAATGAATTTGGCTCTCTTGAGAATCTAAAAGGAAAGAAAATTGTAATGAGTTGGGCATATTCACCAAGTTATGGCAAACCACTTTCTGTTCCTCAGGGAATTATTGGTTTAATGTCACGTTTCGGAATGAATATCGAACTTGCTTATCCAGAGGGTTATGGTTTGATTCCTGATGTAGTTGAACTTGCAAAGAAACAAGCACAACAGAGTGGTGGATCTTTAAATGTAAGTCACTCAATGGAAGATGCTATGAAGGATGCTGACATTGTTTATCCAAAGTCTTGGGCGCCTTACCACATTATGCAACAACGTACCGAACTTTTAAAGAATGCTGATAAAGCTGGATTAAAGGAACTCGAACAGGTTTGTCTTGCTAACAATGCAAAATACAAAAACTGGGAATACGATGCTGCCAAGATGAAAACCACAAAGAATGGTGACGCACTTTATATGCATTGTTTACCAGCTGACATCAGTGGAGTTTCGTGCAAAGAAGGTGAAGTTAACGGTGATGTATTCGAAAAATATCGCATTAAAACCTACCTCGAAGCAGGCTACAAACCATATATTATTGCTGCAATGATGTTCACCAATCGTTTCCAAAAACCTGGTGATGTACTTAAAGATATTCTGGATAGAAACAGGTTGAGAGTTGGATTTTAGTTTTAAAAACCTATAATATTTTGTAAAAAATGCGGAATTTAAATCCGCATTTTTTTGTTTATTATTATGTATCCAATGTTTGTGTTTTATGAATTGACATCTACCACACGAGGCAATAAAAAAGCACAGGGAATTGGAGGTGATATTTTGGCACCTCCAAGCTTCGCTGTTACCTAATTATTGTAAAATGTAGCTTGGTATATCAATCTCACAACACAAACTCTCGGTAGCGTAGCATCATTATTCTCTTGAAGTTTTAAATCCTATTTTTCGACGATTATTATGTTCAAATTGCTGTTGCTTGTTTTCTTCAAACTGTTTGAGGTACTCAAAAATTAACATAAACTTTTCTTCATGATTGCCAATTTGGTTGTTAATTTTATCAATTTCTGCGATTATTTCTTTATGCTGAATAAGCATTTCTCGCATTTTATTAAAAATACGAATAATCTGAATATTCGTTTCAACAGCTTTGTCTGAGCTTAATACACTTGACAACATTAATACACCATGTTCAGTAAACGCAAATGGTGCATATCGTAATCCCTGTCTATCTGAATTGGAGGTGACATTTTGGCACCTCCAAGCTTCAAACTCATCTTTGCTAAGTTCGAACATAAAGTCTTCAGGAAATCTATTGCTATTTCTTTTAACTTGTCGTTTAAGATATTTTGTTTCAACACCATAAAGCTCGGCCAAATCTCTGTCTAACATTACCTTTTGTCCTCGAATAAGATAAATCTTACTGAGGATAACTTCCTCTGGAATCATGACTTTGTATTCTAAGTCGCTCATGTACATTATTTTACTTCAAAAATAAAATAAAAATTGTTTTGCAACAAATTTTAAATAAAAACCAAATTTCTTTTTGCACATTGCTCCACCAAGAACATGCTTTGTAGGTCTCACAGTTTGTGATACCATAAAACGTATCTCGTTATCTCTGCTACCGCAACCAATGGCAAACCCAAATTCTATCTTCTTATAAAGCCTCCAGAATCAATTTGAATCACCAATTCTCCATTCTCAATCACAATTTTTCCATTCTTGATAACAGTTTCGGCAAGACCTTTGGTTTTGAAGTCTTCAAAAATATCAAGATCGCAATTTTGGTGGTGGTTTTTAACTGAAATTGTGTTTTCAAAGTCAGGATTCCAGATTATAATATCAGCATCGAATCCAATGTCAATGCTTCCTTTGTACGACAGCCCAAATATTTTTGCAGGTTGTGTTGAACACAAATCTACCCACTTATTCAAACTAATTCTGTTTTTGAGTACGCCATAAGTGTAAAGCAGAGCTAGGCGATGTTCAACTCCACCAGCTCCGTTCGGAATTTTTCTAAAATCATTAATTCCTGCAGCTTTTTGTTCAAGATAAAACGGACAATGATCTGTACCGATAGTTTTTACTGTTCCATCAGAAATAGCTTTCCAAAGTGCTTCCTGATCTTCTTTTTTGCGAAGTGGCGGACTGATAACATAAGCGGCAGTTTGATTAAAATCCCCAGTATATTTTGAATCGTCAAGCAAGAGATAATGAGGACAGGTTTCGGCAAAAACTACTTGTCCATTTTTCTGTGCTTCAGCAATATGTTTTAATGATAAATGGGAAGATACATGAACAATATAAACTGGACATTGCACCAGTTTTGCCATATCGATTACGTTTTTTACTGCATCTGATTCAAAAATAGCAGGACGTGACAAAGCATGGAATTCAGGACTGGTTTTATTTTCTGATATAAATTTATTTCGCATTAAATCGATTTCATCACCCATTTCGCAATGAACAGTTACCTGACCACCTGCTTTACTCACCGCTTTTAAAACTTTAAATAAATCCTGATTACTTAAACCAACAGTATTTTTGTAGGCCAAATAAACTTTGAATGAAGTAATCCCTTGGGCTATACATTCTTTAATCTCGTCTTCAGTGGTATCTCTACATTCTATAGGACTAACGTGAAATGAATAATCAGTCAACGCAATTGAAGCTTCTTGCTTTCTAAGTTCCAGAGCATCGGTTAGAGATTGTCCTTTATGAGGAGTTACGAAATCGAGTAGGGTAGTTGTTCCGCCATAAAGTGCAGCGATACTTCCAGACAAAAAATCATCTGATGACGGTCTAGCAGGAGTTGGTAATTGCATGTGAACGTGCGGATCAATACCACCTGGGATTACAAATTTATTTTTTGCATCAATAATATTTGTGTTTTCGGGACATGAAAGGCTTGACCCGATTCTTAGTATTTTACCATTTTCAATATATACATCAGCAATTTCTGATTGCGCAGAAGTTATAATGGTGCCGTTTTTAATAAGTATTTTCATTCAAGCAATATTTGACACAAATTTACACATAAATCACAGTTTAAATGGAATTATTTGGTGATTTTGTTTTGTCAAACAGATATCTTTCAAACAAAAGACGGTGATTTTTTCATTTCAGATTGGCTAAGAAATAGAAATACAGTAGAATTTCTTGGAATTTGGGAATCTGTAAACAATCCGAATTTTAATTATGGCGAATTCGCCATAATTAGAAATCAGGCTGGATTAAACAACTATAAAATAAGTGTCAGAGAATGGGTTGAAAAAACTAATGCAATTGGACTAAAAGCATCAACTGGAAGATATGGTGGAACTTATGCTCATTCAGATATCGCCTTTGAGTTTGGGATGTGGATAAGTGCTGAATTTAAAGTTTATCTTATAAAAGAATTCAAAAGACTTAAAGATGATGAAAATAATCGCCTCAAACTAGAATGGAATCTCTTACGCACTCTTTCCAAAGTGAACTATCATATTCATACTGATGCTATTAAAGAAAAGCTAATTCCTCCCGAAGTTTCCAAAAAGCAACAAGGTTTCATATATGCATCTGAGGCAGATGTGCTAAATGTGGCTTTATTTGGGTGCACTGCTTTTGAGTGGAGGAAACAATACCCATCTAAAGAGGGTAATATAAGAGATTTTGCAGGCTTGGAACAACTGGTTGTTCTTACGAACCTAGAAAGTTTAAATGCTGTTCTTATTGCACAGGGGTTGCCTCAGGGAGAGCGTCTCAGACAACTTAATTTTATAGCAATAAATCAATTGAAAACTTTAAGCAAATATAATTCTGCTAAAAAAATCACTTAGACCAAATTTTTCTCAAATTTCCCTTCGCCAGTTTCTTTAAATCCCTGTTTCCTAAGATATAGCGAATATGTTTTACTGTTGCCATCAGCAACGATTTTCTTGATACCCGATTGTGTAAAACGATTTTTCAGTCTGAAATAGATGTACTTTCCATTTTTAAAATCGCGATATTTTGGGATTACATAATCTAAACCGACTCTAAGAGTATCATCGTCCTCTTTGTGTGCAAGAAAAACGCCTGCAACGAGCATATCTCTCATGATAAAAAAACTCACAGTATTCAGTTCCGGTTGGTATGAAAATCCAGGAAAATGGTTTTGAATATCAGAATTGTGAAACTCGAGAAATCTAATTAGATATCTGTTCTCTGGCCTGACTTCTAGAATTTCGAATGACTCTTTTTTTGAATATATTTTAATCAGATAGTAAATATCCACAGAAATTATAAATGCGTTTAACAAGCCAACCGGATAAGCTCCAATAATAAATCCATAAGTCGAAAAAGTAGTTGCTCCAACAAGATTTATCCATCTGAACTTTACGATAGAATTCATCGTCATCGAAACTGCAATAATGATTGAAGCAATATAACCTATTATTTGAAGTACTGAAAATTCCATAAACTATAACTGAACTATTGGACTGCAAAATTAACAAATAAAAGGCAAAAAATGCTAATGAAAACTTCTGTGAATCTGTGTGAAAGTAAATAATGAATTTATTGAAGTTTTTTGGAACTTGGCCCTTCGATAAACTCAGGGACCAAAGTTGGAACTTGGAGCTTGGAACTTGGAACTTGTTATTTGTTATTTGCCTTTTGCATTTATGCCTGCATTTTCTTCCACAATTTCTCCGAACCCTTCCATGACTCCTTCAAAATTTCATCTTCATCAACAGTTTGAACGATTCTGTTTTTAACGATAAGTTTTCCATTCGAAATTACATCAGTTATCATTGCTGAGTTAAATCCAAAAAGAAAGTGACCGTAGAAATTTTCTTTGCTAAATAGAGTAGGGGATTTGTAATCTAGAATTACCAGATTGTTGTCGCCATCGCCAACAAAACTGTTGTTTTTCAAATAATGGTGAACATTTCTAAATCGCTGATAAGCAGAATCATATCCTATAATATCAGTACTTTGACCTGCAAAGAAAGCAGCTTTTGCCGATTGAATCATATCGCTATGCATACCGTCGGTGCCAAGCATAATATTGTTGCCTAAATTTTTAGCCGAAAAATATCCAACTTTGTTATTTAGGTTGCTTTCCATGTTTTGAACTACCCAAACTGGAGATTTGCTGATTAATTCGCGTTCTTCTTCGCTCAGGTGAAGGCAATGTCCAAGAATCGTTTTCGGGGAGTTTAACACACCATTTTCGAAAAGTCTGTTTACAACATTTTTACCATAAGTTTTTAAACAATGATTCTGATCCGAAACATCTTCAGCAACATGAACATGTATTCCAGACTTGAATTGGTTCATTAGAGTAACTGCTTTTTGCAAGGTTTCTTTACCAACGGTAAATGATGCATGCAGCCCAACTAGTGCTTGATTATTTTGCAGATATGAAGCAGTTTCTTCGAGACCTTTTTCGGCAATATCTTTTCCGTCTCGGTCTGATATTTCGTAACAAAGTAGATGCGAAACACCA
>Ga0209373_10005310_pt1 | contig 10575 bp, 12 predicted proteins | sample Higcelweek5metaG_FD_187173 | JGI IMG/M metagenome (GOLD analysis project Ga0209373, IMG submission 187173) | Freshwater pond sediment microbial communities from the University of Edinburgh, under environmental carbon perturbations - High... | ecosystem: Environmental > Aquatic > Freshwater >...
TCTTCGGCAGCTCCGCCGCCCGCTCGTAAAAAAGCCGCACCGGAATCGCGGCGGCCAGCGGAATGCCGATCACCACCAGCAGGCTGTTCACCACATGCAGGAAAACGCCCGGCGCCGGATTGCCAATCACGACCGGAATCAGGAACGGAAACAGGAGCGCCATCCCGAAATTCGTAGCGAGAAACGCGCTCACCGCGTAATCGACCCGCCCGCCGAGCAGCCCGACGATCACCGCCGCCGCCGTCGCCGTCGGCGTGATTCCGGTGAAGAACGCCGCCTGCGCCAGATCGCTCCCGGCAAACGGCTTCAGCAGGAGCCAGCTTCCCATGCCGATCAGCACGTTGGCCAGCAAAATCCTGCCGTGCGAAAGCCGCAGCGTATGCCAGGAAAATTTCACCTGGAGGAAGACGAAAAACATCATCGCCACGATCAGCCAGCGGATCAGCCCGTTCCAGGCCGAAGCCCACGGGCAGAGGAACCCCAGTACGAAAGCCGCCAGCATGGCGGCGGTCCGCAGATGCCGCATCATAACGACGCCCGTTCCCGTTTCAGGAACCGGGCCACCGCGTCGGGCAGGTCTTCGGCGACGTCGATTCCGGTGATGTTCTCTTTGCGGATGGTCTCAAGCCCGTAGCCGGTTTTCAAAAGATAACAGGCGCGGCACCCGGCGGCGCGCCCCGCCTCGATGTCGCTCAGCCGGTCCCCGGCCATCGCGGAGCGCGCGGGGTCGATGTCGAGATCGCGGCAGGCGGCCAGCAGCATCCCCGGCTGCGGCTTGCGGCAATCGCACGGCACGCCGAACTTCGGGTGGTGCGGGCAGTGGTAAAATCCATCGACCGCCGCGCCTTCCGCGGCCAGCAGTTGGCGGATCCGCTCATGCACGGCGTGCACGTCGGACTCGCCGTACATGCCGCGCGCCACGCCGGACTGGTTGGTCACCACCACCGCCAGGAAGCCGTGCTCGCGCAGCAGCCGCAGCGACGCGGCGACGCCGGGCAGGATCACCACCTTTTCGGGCTGATAGAGATACTCCAGCTCTTCGTTGACGACCCCGTCGCGGTCGAGAAAAAACGCCTTGTTCATCCTTCCGATCGATCCTTTCTGCCGGGGAGACTGCCGGCGGGAACCAGCCTGATCTCCCTCACTTTCCCCTCGCCGACCGCCTGGGCGATGCGGGCGAGGAACAGATCCAGCGACGGCGTGAGCTCCCGGACCAGCGCGCTGTGGCGCACTTCGAGAGAGAGCACCCCGTCGGCGAACCGGGCCGGACTGGCGTAGGAGGCCAGTTTGCCCGGAATGATTTCCTTCCACTTCGTATTGAGCGTGATGAAGAGCGCGACGTCTTCGTCGATCAGCTTTCCGCACAGCTCGCGCATGACATCGGCGGCGTTGACCACCCGCGCGGTGTACGCGGTCATCTCCACGGCGGCGCGCTCGCTGCCGTACCAGCCGCGCAGGAGCGGCATGAGGTTGCGCCGTTTCCGGTACTGTTCCCGCCGGGATTCGCCCATCCGGCCGCCTCCGCTAGATATTGATGTTCAATCCGAACAAGGAAACCGGCAGCAGCAGCGTATGGAACACCAGCTTGCCTGGAGCGATGCCGCCCTTGATCACATAGACCAGCCCCCGCTTCAGGTTGCCAAAACACATATACCCGAGCCCCAGGGGGAAATAGAAGAATTCGTAGACGTCCTTGCCCATGTTGAGCATGCATTTCCCGGCGTTGGAGATGCCGCGGTAGATGTACGGCGCACTCGCCTCCGCCACCTTGATGGCGATGGGGGCGAGAATGGCCAGTGTGACCGGGTCGAACGCCTGCGCTTCCGGCGCCGGGAACAGCGTCGTCATGCAGACGACCAGCAGAGTGATTGTGATAGTTCTTCTCATGATCTTCCTGATATTAGCTTTCCTGTCGTTTTCACGGTTCCTGCGGCGGCGGGAGCCGGTCTGAAATTTCCGAAAGCAGCCGCTCCGCGGCGGCGGGCGCGGCCAGAGCCGCCGCCAGAAGCCCGCGCTGTTTCAAGCGGCCGGAATCCGCGAGGAGCCCGGCCAGCAGCGCCTCCATCCGTTCCGGGGTGCATTCGTCGTTCGGGACCAGCTCGGCGGCCCCGGGGTCCGAAAGATAACGGGCGTTGTCGAACTGGTGGTTCTCCGCTGCGTAGGGGTACGGGATCAGCATCGAAGCCCGCCCGAACAGCGCCAGCTCCGCCACCGTGCTGCCGCCGGAACGGGAGACCACAAGATCGGCGGCGCCCAGGAAAAGCTCCATCTTCTCGCTGCTCTCCAGCAGCAGGAGCGGAAAATCCACCGGGCCGTAGGCAGCTCTCGCCTCTTCCAGCTTCTTCGGCCCGGCCAGGTGCAGCACCTGGAACTCGAACCGGTCGCGGAGACGGCGCAACGCCTCCGGCAGCACGCCGTTGAAAATCGACGCGCCCTGGCTGCCGCCGAAGACCAGAACGGTCGGCAGCGCCAGGTCCAGCGAAACGCCGAACTCCCGGTTCAGCCCGGCGATCGCCCCGTCGCGGGAGATTGCCGACGCGCGCTCCAGTTCCGGGCGCAGCGGCATCCCGGTGGTCATATGTTCGCAGTTGCAGCGTTCCACGTTGCAGGGCGGGAACGCCGTGGCCAGCAGCCGCGCCCACCGGCTGAAAAACCGGTTCGCCCGGCCGATGCGCGCGTTACCGTCGTGCAGGAACACCGGAATTCCGCCGCGGCGCGCCGCCAGGACCGGCGGCAGCGAGGTGAACGACCCCATCCCGAGCAGCGCCTGCGGCTGAAAATGGCGCAGCTCGCGCCGCGAAGCGGAGTAACCGCCCAGCGCGCCGCGCAGGAAGCCGACGGCGGAACCGATTCCGTGCGGCGACGGCATCCGCGGCAACGCGACGGCGGGAACTCCATACGATTCGGCGACCGCCTTCTGCTTTTCCGCATTGACGCCGGAGAGCAGCAGCAGAACCTCTCCGCCCTGTTCGCGGAGCGTCCGCGCCACCGACAACCCGGGGTAGAAATGCCCGCCGGTTCCGCCGCAGGAGATGACCAGTTTTTGCAGTCTCATGATTGTTCTCCGGTTTTGCGGTACCGGCGAAACCACGGCAGGAAGGAGAGCTTCGTGCGGATCACGTTCCAGTAATGCATGTTGTAATTGGGACAGACATTGTCGAAGGCGACCGAGGCGAGGATGCCCACCGCGGCCAGGCTGGCCATGATATTGCTGCCGCCGTAGCTGATGAAGGCGGCGGGCATTCCCTTGGTCGGCACCGAGCCGGTCACCACCGCGATGTTGATCGCCGCCTGAAGCGTGATGCCAAGCGTGAGCCCGCAGCCGAGCAGCATCCCGAGCCGGGAGCGCGAATTCATGCTGATCCGGAACCCGTACCAGGTGAAGAAGGCATAGAGCGCCAGCACGCAGAGCATCCCGACCAGCCCGAGCTCCTCGCCGACGATCGACAGGATGAAGTCGGTGTGCTGTTCGGGCAGATAGTCCTGCTTGAGCCGACTTTCCATGAAGCCGACGCCGGTCCAGCCGCCGGAGCCGAAGGCGAGCAGCGAAGTCCAGAGCTGGTAGCCGCCGACCTGGCTGGTCTCCTCGGGGCGCAGGAAGGTGGTCACCCGCCCCAGCCGCACCGCGTCGAAGAAGAAGACGTACAACCCGGCCAGGGTGACCAGCGCGCCGGGAACCGCCAGATAGTACCAGCGCAACCCGGCCACCAGCGCGATCGTCACCGCCACCGCCAGGACCAGCGCCGCGGTGCCGAAGTCGCGTCCGGCGAGAATCCCGCAGATGACCACCCCGGCGATGCCGAGCAGGGGAACGATGCCGTGGCGGCCGCGGAGGTTGTTGAACGTGCGGATGTTTTCCGAACAGTATTTGGCCATGAACAACGCCACCGCGATCTTGGCGAACTCGGAGGGCTGAATCGTCATTTCCCGCCCCGGCAGCGGAATCTTGATCCACCGGTTCGCCCCCTTGATCGCCGGGGAGAAGAAGGCGATCATCAACAGCAGGAAGATGATCCCCATCAGCGGCAAACTCCACGACGCCAGCTTGCGGTAGCCGATCACGAAACCGGCGACTCCGCCGACGCACCCCAGCGCCGCCCAGACGAGCTGGTCGCGAAAGTATTTGTAACCGTCGGTCCCGTAACTGGCCGAGTAGAGCATCGTCAGCCCGAAGACGACGATCAGCGTCACCACGGTCAGGAGACCGAGCACCGCGTTCATCGACGCGGCGCTCTCCCGCGTATCGAGCTCCACCGGAGCGGAGGGCTCCTCGTTCAGGAAAAAGCTCCTCACTGCCATCTCCCGTTACCCGAACAGCAGTTCCGCGCCGCGGGCGACCCGGGTGATGCCGTGCGCTTTGACATAAGCCGCGGCATCCTCGTCGTCGAGCACCGCGAGCGGCGAAATTTCGATTTTCGCATCGACCTTGCCGTCGGCGGCGCGGGGGATTTCGACCCCGGCCTTTTCCAGCCGCTTCGCGTCGCGCTCGATCAGCATGGCGCGGCAGCTCTCGACCGAATCGACGCCGGTCGGATTCTTGGTCGGCGCGAAGACGCTCTCGCGTTCGCCTTCGAGCACCATGGTCCGCTTCGCCAGCGGCATCGCGTCGAAGATGAACGATTCGAGCTTGACCGCGTTCGGCGACGCCGGACTGACCGGATTGCCCGCCGCGTCCACATAAGAAACCTTCTTGTCGGCGCGGTGCCACGGCAGTTTGAGGCTGCCGCCCGCGGTAAGCTGTTCGACGAAGGCGCGGGAAATCATATGGATCGCCGGACTGCCCGCGATGAAGCGGAGCGTGCCGTCCGGATTCCGGCTCTCGGCCAGATCGGCGGGCAGGTCGCTGTATTCGATGATCTCCAGCCGCCCGTTGGTGACGCAGAAGTTGCCGAGTTTTTCGAACGGGCCGGTCTTGGCCAGCATGATCGCCGACATTTCGGACCCTTCGAGCGCGTGCAGCCCGAGGAAGAGCGGCGAAACCATCGGAACCAGCGGGTTATCCACCTGGAAGTAGGAGAGGTAATCGACCCCCTCCTTCGCCATGCGGTCGAGCGCGCCGGATTTGCGCAGCGCCAGAAGCGTGCCGCCGTGGCCGTCGGGCGAGAGCGAGAGCGACGACTTCGTCGCCAGCAGCAGTTTGCCGTCGTAACCGCAGGCGGGCATGGTGCCCTGGGTGAAGAAGAAGACCTGCTCCGGAGCCAGCCCGAAGAACGCGTTCGCCCGGAAGAACGCCTCGGTCGCCTCGCGGTTGAGCAAACTGGTCATCACATACCAGGTGAGCGGTTTGCCGTACTTCCGGCCGGTGCGTTTGATCGACTCGGCGAAGTAGGCGAAGAGCGAACGGCCGCTCACCGGGCCGATCGGATACGTTCCTTTGGGGCCGTCGAAACCGAGGCGGGTCCCCTGCCCTCCGGCCACGGTGAGGCAGCTCACCTTCCCGGCGCGGAGCAGCTCGACGCCGCGCGCGGTCGCCTTTTCATAGAGCGCGGCCTGTTTCGCGTCGCGCGGGACGAGCGGGAAATAGGGGGCGGGGCCGAGGTCGGCGGGGATTTCGGTTTTCGGCTTGTTCAACACATAATCGCGAATCAGCCTGGCCATTTCCGGAAAATCGATCGCCCGGATCTGTCCGGCGAGTTCTTCTTTTTCCGCCGCGGAAAGTCCGTTCCAGAAGCGCAGCAGCTGTTCCTGTCCGGCGGGGGCGGTCATATTCAAGAGTTCCTGATAGGCGTCCATGTTCAAAAAGCTCCTTACGAATGAAAAATGGATCTCCGGCATTGCCGTAAGGCGCGGTTGCCAAAAGGCGCGACGGGACTTTTGGCAACCGCGTCCTGTAAGCCGCAGAGTACAATATAACTCCCTTCCCGGCTCCGCGCCAGTTCTTTTCGGGATTATTTGCGAACTTTTGCCGGATGCGGTTGCAAGACGCGAAAGTATCGTGTATTTTTATTCCGGGCTTCAGACGGCCCCGGGAAAAACGTGATGAAAAATGCAGAGAAAAGTAAAAAAAAACGGAAGTGGCCGTGGATCGTCGGCGGCCTGTTGCTGCTGGCTCTCATCGCGGCGCTGACCGTCGCGGCGCTTCTCTTCGGCGGCGGCCGGGAGTTCCCGGTCGATCCGCTCCGGCCGGAGGACTACGTGCTGGTCGGCAAACTGACCGGGCGGCTGCTCACCGAGCTGCGCACCGGCAAACCCGCGGAATCCGAGCTGGTGCTGACGCCGAAAGAGGTTGAATCGGTGCTCCGCCTCGCCGACAACGGAGTCAGGTTCGGCGCCATGCCGAAGAGCGCCGCCCCCGGCAAAACGAAGTGGCACAGCTTCCGCTATGAAAACGGGCGGTTCGAACTCGTCGCGCCGGTCGAAACCGGGGTGGACTGGCTGTGGGGAGGCATCATCGTGGTGGAGACCAGCGTCCGCCCGGAAAAAGAGGATGAAACCTTCACCCTCGACGTCTCGCGGTTCAAAGCCGGGTCGATCACGCTCCCGGATTTCATCGTGAAACGAATGCGGGAACGGTCGCTGGAGGACTTCCGGAACCGGAAGGAGTACCGGCAATTCGACCGCTGCGTGAAATCGATCCGGATCGACGGCGAGAACAATCTTCGCATCGTCTATCGTCCCGTCGAACTGCTGAAACTGCTGCCCGAGGAGTCGAGGCGGATCCTGCTGCCCGGCTCCGGCAGAAAATGAGAATAGAGGAGGAGATGATCATGGGGAAAAAACTTCTGTTTGTCATCGCCGGGCCCCGCCTGGCGGGATCCACCGCCTTCGCCGCCCAGGTCGCGGCCGAGGCGGCGCGTGAAGCCGGCAACGAAGTGACCATCGCCGAGCTGCCCAAGCTCCGTGGCGGCATCACCGGTTGCCTGGGCTGCGGCTGCTGCCAGCACGGCAAGGAGTACCGGTGCGTCATCGACGACGGCATGACCGAGCTGGTCGCCTCCGTTCCCGAATACGACGGCGTCGTGCTCGCCAGCCCGGTCTATTTCTTCTCAATGACCAGCCAGGCGAAGTCATTTCTCGACCGTTGCTACAGCCTGCTCAAATTCACGGACGGCAAGCTGAAGACGCCGCTTTCGCGGATCCGCTTCGCCTTCATCGCCACCTCCGGCGAGGACGAAAGCGGCAGCGGCGTCAAAAACATCTACCGGATCATCCGGGATTGCGCCGATTTCTGCAGCGCCCCCAAGCCGCTCTTCTTACACTTCGGCGGCTGCGAAGACCCGAAGAAATTCAGGGCCGATCCGGCCGTCGCGGAAAAAGCGATGGAATTCGGCCGCAAACTCTGAGGGAACAGGCGTGGAATTCTGGCCGGGGCCGATGGAAGGAGTCATGACTCCGGCGCTGATCCGCGCCGCGAACGAACTCGAACTTGTTTCGCGCTGGATGACGCCGTTCTACCGGGTCAACTCCGGCGCGCCGAAGCGGAAGATTCTCGACGCCTTCCTCGCGCCGTTCGCGGGGAGGAATCCGGTCACGGTGCAGCTGATGGGGACCGATCCGGCGGCGGTGGCGGAGTGCGCCGTTGCTTTCGCGCAGCTCGGTGTTTGCTCATTCAACCTCAATTTCGGCTGCCCGAGCCGCCAGGTGACGTCCGGCGGCGCGGGGGGCGGCGCGCTGCGCGACCCGGCCGGAATGCTGCGCATGACCGAAGCGGTCAAGGCGGCGGTTCCGGAGCTGCCGCTCTCGGTCAAACTCCGCACCGGCTGGAGCGACCCGGCCGAACAGGAGGTGTTCCTGCCGTTGCTGGCGAAGAGCGGCTGCGTCGACGCGTGTTTCGTCCACTACCGGACGGTGAAGGAACAGTACCTTCCGGCGGAGGGCCGCGCGGAACGGCTGAGGCGGGCGCTGGAGCTCGCCGCGCCGGTCCCGGTGGTGCTGAACGGCGACGCGGACACGGCGGAGGACGCAAAAACCCTGCTCGCCGCCCTGCCCGGAGCGGCGGGAGTCATGTGCGCCCGCGGCTGGCTCCGCGACCCGTACCTGCTGCGGCGGCTGGAGGGAAAGACCGCCCCCGACCCGGAAATCGGGCGGAAACGGCTCTTCCGCGCCGCGGTCGGCGACGGCTTCCCGGTCCCCAAGGCGATCGAGCTATCGAACTTCCTGTGGGGCAAGGAGAACAACCCCTACTTCCGGGAACTGGTCGCCCTCCCCCGCAACGCGGAGTTTCACCTGGAGTCGCCGGAACGATGCTGTCCCGGGAGGTGACGCGCCTCGATCCGCAGTTGAAGCGTGTCGAAGTTCAGGTGAAACCGGCTGCAGAGCCGCCGGAGCGCGGCGTCGAGCGGCTCGTCGGCGAGCTCTTCGGCGGAGTGGCATCCGGGGCAGCAGAGCAGATATTTCCGCCGCGTCCGGCGGGTCATCCGATAAGATCCCCGCACGACACGTTCGTCCGGCGGAACCGCCTCGATGATTCCGCTGCGGATCAAGAGCTGGATATTCCGGTATAAACTGGCCCGGTCGATTGCAACGCTCCGCACCTTCACCAGCGGCAGGATGTCCCGCGCGGTAAAATCGCCTTCATAATGCGTAATCACATCCAGAATCGCCCGCCGGACGGAGGTGAAGCGCATATTCATCTCCTCCAGATAAGCCTGGAACAGCGCGTGTTCGTCTTCCATTGACCAGTTCCGAAGTTAAAAGCCAAATTGAAACCATTCGGATAATTTAATCTTGTTTCCGAAAAAATCCAGAGTCACGGGGAGAATCGCCGCGAAAATGCGACTTTTCGCAATTCGCGTGCGGTCACTCGGCGAGGAATTCCCAGACCGGGCGGTCGGGGGCGAGCAGGTCGGACGGCATCGGGAGGGCGAGGTCGAACCATTCGAAGGTCTGCCCTTCGAGCGCAATCAGCTCCGCGGTTTCGGGGAGCAGCGCGCGGATGAAGCGCAGATGAATCACCGCGTGCTCCGTCTCGTGGGTGATGCGGAACATCTCGTCGAGCGCCAGCACTTCGACGCCGAGCTCCTCGCGCAGTTCGCGCTCCGCCGCCTGCTTGAGCGTTTCGCCGGGTTCCAGCTTGCCGCCGGGGAACTCGCGCCCCGCCGGAGGCTTGCCCGCCGGGCGGGTGGCGAGCAGGACCTTCCCGTTCCGCCGGATCACCACGGCGGCGACGGTGAGACGCTTCTTCATTCGAGCATCCTCCCCATCGCGCGGGTAATGGCGGCGATCTCTTCGGGCGGCGTGATAAAGGGCGGCATGGCGTAGAGCCACGGCCCGAACGGGCGCAGCCAGACGCCGGTTTCGCGCACCAGTTGCTGGACCCGCTCCGGCGTCGGCGGCGTTTTCAACTCGACCACGCCGATCGCGCCGAGCACCCGAACATCGGTCACGTTGGGGTGAGCGCGGTACGGTTCGAGTTCGCGCCTGAGCTGCGCCTCGATCGCGTCCACCTTCGCCTTCCAGTCGTATGCTTCGAAGAGGCGGAGCGAGGCGACGCCCGCCGCGCAGGCCAGCGGATTGGCCATGAAGGTGGGCCCGTGCATGAATTTCCCCGGCGGCGCGGCGGAGATGGTTTCGGCAACGTGCCCGGAAGCGACCGCCGCGGCCAGCGTGATCGCGCCGCCGGTGAGCGCCTTCCCCACGCACAGAATGTCCGGCGCAATCCCGGCGTATTCCCCCGCGAAATAGCGCCCGATCCGCCCGAAACCGGTGGCGATTTCGTCGAGGATAAGCAAAATTCCGCGCTCGGAACACGCCTTGCGGAGCCGTTTCATATACATCGGGTGGTAGAACCGCATCGCGTTGCCGCCCTGGAACACCGGCTCGATGAAGAGCCCGGCGAGCTCATGTTGATGCCGGTCGAGGAGTTCCAGCATCGGCGCAAACTCCGCCTCGTCCCATTCGCCGCCGAAGGGAATGCGCGGCTGCGGCAGAAACACGTGTTCGCGCAGGTAGTCGCCAAACACCTTGTGCATCCCCTCCGGGTCGCAGAGCGCCATCGCGCCCGCGGTATCGCCGTGGTAGCCGCCGCGCAGCGCGGCGAGGCGGCGGCGCTCCGGCCTCCCGGCGGCGTACTGGTACTGGATCGCCATCTTGGCGGCGCATTCGACCGCCACCGACCCCGAGTCGGCGAAGAACACCCGGTCCACTCCGGCGGGCGTATGCTTGACCAATTCGGCGGCGAGTTCAATGGCGGGCGCGTGGGTGAACCCGGCGAACATCACCTGGGCGAATTGTTCCGTCTGCTCGCGGATCGCCGCCATGATCGCCGGGTGGTTGTGGCCGTGCGCCATGCACCACCAGCTCGAAATTCCGTCGATGAGCTCAAGCCCGTCGTCGAGCCGGATGCGCGTCCCCTTCGCGGCCACCGCGAGGTTCACCGGCGGCGGCGCGGAGATCGACGCATAGGGATGCCAGAGGTGTTTGCGGTCGAAGGCGAGCAGTTCATCGCGGGTCATCGCGTCACCTCCCGAAAATGGCGGAGAAATCAACGTCGGGGAACGGCTCCTTCACCTCCGGCAGCTCGACCAGCGTCTCGGGCATATCGTATTTCCCGAGGTACTTGCGGATCATGCGCGGCGAATCCGCGTCGATGACCGGGTCCGCCGCCGGGAAGCGGTTGTAGATGGTCCCGGCGAT
>Ga0209373_10005311_pt1 | contig 10575 bp, 11 predicted proteins | sample Higcelweek5metaG_FD_187173 | JGI IMG/M metagenome (GOLD analysis project Ga0209373, IMG submission 187173) | Freshwater pond sediment microbial communities from the University of Edinburgh, under environmental carbon perturbations - High... | ecosystem: Environmental > Aquatic > Freshwater >...
AGCGGTTCGGCATCGTGGGGTTTGGGGCCATCGGCCGCCGCGTGGCCGAGCTGGCCAACGCCTTCGGCATGCACGTGCTGTGCAGCGTGCCGCGCCAAAAAGAGCTGCCGCCCTACGGCCCCTTTGACTTCGTCGGGCTGGACAGGCTCTTCGCCGAGTCCGATGTGGTGAGCCTGCATTGCCCGCTCACGGAGGCCAACAGGAACATGGTGGACGCCCGCCTGCTTTCGCTCATGAAGCCCACCGCCTATCTGGTGAACACGGCGCGCGGGCCGCTGGTGGACGAGGCCGCGCTGGCCGCAGCCCTCACCGCCGGGAAGCTCGCCGGAGCCGCGCTTGACGTGGTGCGCGAGGAGCCCATCCACCCGGACAACCCGCTGCTCGCCGCGCCGAACTGCCTCATCACCCCGCACGTGGCCTGGGCCAGCGTGGAGGCGCGCACCCGGCTTTTGGGCAGCGCCACGCGCAATTTGGCCGCGTACCTTGCCGGAACCCCGCAGAACGTGGTGAACGGGGTGGAGTAGGCTGCGCTTCTTCAGCAGCGGGGGGCCGAAGCAGGCCTTTACAGCGGCACGGAAATAGAGCTATCCGTGAGAGCTGCCCCCCCCCCGCGCATTCTGCCACATTTGACCAATCCGGAGGTTTCGCCATGCGTCAATTATCCCTCGCCCTGGCCCTTGTGGCGCTGCTGGCCTTTGCCGGCAACGCCGCCGCCGCCGAGTCCATCCTGGTGGGCACCACCACCAGCACCGCCGACACCGGCCTGCTCGACAACCTGGCCCCGAAAATTCTGAAAGACACCGGCCTCGACATGCGCTGGATAGCCGTGGGCACGGGCAAGGCGCTTGAGCACGGCAAGAACTGCGACGTGGACATCCTCATGGTCCATGCCCCCGGCGCGGAGAAGAAGTTCATCGACGAGGGCAACGGCATAAGCCGCGTGGAGTTCATGTTCAACGACTTCGTCCTCGTCGGCCCGGCCAAGGACCCCGCAAAAATCAAGGGCAAGGGCGCTCTGGAGTCCTTGAAGACCATCGCCGCCGCCAAGGCCCCCTTCGCCAGCCGCGGCGACGACTCCGGCACGCACAAGCTGGAGCAGAAGCTGTGGAAGGACGGCGGCCTCGCCCCGGACAAGGACGCCTGGTACATCCAGGTGGGCCAGGGCATGCTGGTCACCCTGCGCATGGCCGCGGAGCGCGGCGCCTACACCATCACCGACCGCGGCACCTGGATCGCCTACGAGGCCAAGGACCACGGCAAGTCCGGCCTGGTCATCCTCTCCGAGGGCGACAAGGCGCTGCGCAACCAGTACAGCATCATCCTGCTGCCGCCCAAGTGCTCCAAGATCAAGCACGAGGCCGCCAAGAAGTTGCAGGCGTGGTTCGTTTCCCCGGTCGGGCAGAAGGCCATTGCGGACTTCAAGCTCGAGGGCAAGTCGCTCTTCACCCCCAACGCCGCCAAGTAACGACCCGGCGTGGACTACTTCAGCGAGGGCCTGACCAGGGCCGTTGAACTGCTGCTGAGCCTGGACCCCGAGACCTTCTCGGCGGTGTGGGCCACTGCGGTGGTGACGGTCCTGGCCCTGGCCGCAAGCCTCGCCATCGGACTGCCCCTGGGGTTTGCCCTGGGGCACTTCCGTTTTCCCGGCCGCCGGGCCGCCCGGCTTTTTACCGACTGGATGCTCTCCCTGCCCACGGTGGTCATCGGGCTCATCGTTTACGCCTTTTTCAGCGCGCGCGGGCCGCTGGGCGAGTGGGGGCTTCTGTTCACCGTCTCCGGCATGGCCGTGGGCCTCACGGTCCTGGGCCTGCCCATCATCATTTCCATGACAGCCACCGCGGTGGAGAGCACCGACGTGCGCCTGACGCAGACCGTGCTCTCCCTCGGCGCGGACCGCCTGCAACTGCTCTTCGCCACGCTCTGCGAGGCGCGTTTCGCCATGGCGCTGGCCGCGGCCTCGGCCTTCGGGCGCATCGTCTCGGAGGTCGGCATCGCCATGATGGTCGGCGGCAACATCAAGTGGCACACGCGCACCATCACCACGGCCATTGCCCTGGAAACCGGCAAGGGCGAGTTCGCCACGGGCATTGCGCTGGGCATTGTGCTCATGCTGGTGGCGCTGGTGGTGAACCTGCTGGTGGCGTTGCTGCGCCGGAGGGCCGGGGCATGAGCGCGCCGCTGTACAGCCTGCGGAACATCACCGCCGAATATGAAGGCCAGCCCGTGCTCGACCTGCCAAAGCTGGACATCGCCCGGGGCGAGATTGTGGGCCTGGCCGGGCACAACGGCAGCGGCAAGAGCACGCTGCTCAAGCTGCTGGGCTTTTTGCTTTCGCCCAAGGCGGGCGGCATAGTGTTTGATGGCGAAACGGTGGACCACGCGGCCCTGCGCGCCGGGCACCTGCTGCGGCGCAAGGCGGTGCTTTTGGGGCAGGATACCTGTCTTTTGAAGCGCAGCGTGGCGGCCAACGTGGCCTATGGCCTGAAGCTGCGCGGCCTGCCGGCCGAGCGCGAACGCATAGCCTGGGCGCTGGGGCTGGTCGGGCTGGGGTATGCCGAGTACGCAGGCAGGCCCTGGCGGCGGCTTTCCGGCGGGGAGGCGCGGCGGGTGGCGTTGGCCGCGCGGCTGGTTCTGTCGCCCCTGGCTTTGCTTTTGGACGAGCCCACCACCGGGCTTGACCGCGCCAGCACCGGGCACGTGAAGCGGGCAATCCTGAGCGCGCGCGAGGCCCACGGCGCCACGCTGGTCATAGTGAGCCACGACATGGGCTGGCTTTCCTCCTGCGCAGACAGGGTGCTGACCATGGAAGAGGGGCGCCTCATGGGCTGACGCCCCTGTTCATCGGGCCGGGGGTGGGCCGGGCGCGGGCCGGGCTAGAACGCGGCCACCATGTCGTCGGACAGGGCGCGGTACACATCGGCCACCAGCACCACGCCCAGCACCTTGCCGTTTTCCACCACCACGGCCCAGCCGCGTTTCTTGCGCAGAAAAAGCTCCAGCACCACGGGCAGGGGATCATTGGGCTTCAGCATGGGCACGTCCGGCTCCATGTGGCCGGCAAGGGCCGTGTGGGCGCACACCGCGCTGGCCCGGGCAAAGGTCTTGTCGAAGTCCGTTGCCTCTACCATGTTGAGCTCGGGGTCGCGCAGCACGCATTCGTCCAGGGCGGCCAGCACGGTCCAAATGGACACCGCGCCCTTGAGCGCGTTTTCGCGGGGGCCGTTTTTTCCCAGCACAAGCACCACATTGTTTTCCGGCGCCTTCTTCTGGCTCTCGCGCAGGGTGCGCACGGCCTCGGCCAGGCTGGCGGACTCGTCAACGGACGCGAAGTCATCGCGCATCAAATCCCAGGCTCTTTTACGAAACAGCATGCGGCACTCCTCATTGTCTCTTCCGCCCACAAGAGGGATAGACGCCGGGCGGTCAATCCCTATAGCCCGGCCGCAGGGGGCGAGGCAAGGCCCGCCATGCGCCGGCATCGCCCGGACCTTGACAATCCGCTTGCCAGGCCTCACTCTGCGGGTTATGAAGCGTACCCTTGCCCTGGCGTTGCTGGTTTTGGCGCTTTTCTGCGTCCCGGCCCGGGCGGAGCTTCCTTTCGGCCCGGGCGAAAAGCTCACCTACGGCATCTACTGGACCGTGATCCGGGCGGGAACCGCCACGCTGGAGATGCTGCCCTCCGAGCCGGTTGATGGCGTTGCGGCGCTGCATTTGCGGGCGCTGGCCCAAACCACGCCCTTCATCGACCATTTTTATAAAGTGCGCGACACCATCGAGTCCTGGGTGGACACCGGGGTGACCCGCGCGCTGCTGTACAAGAAGGACCAGATCGAGGGAGACTACGAGCGGCACTATGTGGTGCGCTTCGACAGGAACGGCAACGTGGCCTATCGCTACAGCAAGGGCGTGCTGAAGAACGCCGTGATCATTCCCTCCGGCACCTTCGACCCGCTGTCCATTTTGATTCTGTGCCGCGTGAAGCCCCTTGCCGTGGGCAAGGAGTTCGCCGCGCCGGTGACTGATGGCGAGAAGTGCGTCAACGGAACCGCGCGGGTGGTGCGCCGCGAGACCATAACCACCAAGGCCGGAGAATTCGACACCCTGCTTGTGGAGCCCGACGTGCGCGACATCGGCGGCGTGTTCCGCAAAAGCCCCAACGCCAAGCTTCAGGTGTGGGTCACCAACGACGCGCGGCGCATTCCCGTGCTTGTGAAAAGCGCGGTGATCGTGGGCTCCTTCTCCATGGAACTCACGGGGTACGAACCCCCGAAAAACAAGGCGGTCCATTGAAAAATTCCCGTTCCGGCAAGTCCACCAAGTCCCAGCACCCCGGCTCCCGGCCGCACCGCCCCGCGCGCAGCGCGCCCCGGCCCCAGCGCCAGGCCCATCCCCTGGAAGGCCAGGTGCTGCCCCTCACCATCGAGACCCTTGCCCTGGGCGGCGCGGGCGTGGCCCGGCTTGGCGCGGACTGCGGCGTGGAAGGCGCGGCCGGCCTGACGGTCTTCGTCACCGGCGGCCTGCCCGGCGCAACCGTGTCCGCGCGCATCCTCAAGATGAATCGCCGCCACGCAGAGGCCCTGGTGGAGCAGGAGCTTGCGCCCTCGCCCGAGGCAGTGGAACCCTTCTGCCCGCACTTCGGCCTCTGCGGGGGCTGCGCGTTGCAGAACCTCAGCGCCGAGCGCCAGCTGTACTGGAAAGAGCGGCAGATTGTGGACGCGCTTTCGCGCATCGGCCGGGTGGCGCCCGCAAGCGTGCTGCCCGCGGTGAGCGCGCCCGCGCAGCGGGGCTTTCGCAACAAGATGGAGTTCGCCTTCCAGGGCGTGGGCGCCGGGCTGCGGCTGGGGCTTTACACCCGCGCCGACTCCGGCCGCGTGTTCGACCTCACTGCCTGCCCCATTTTCCCGGAGGGCGGCTACGCCATTGTGGACGCCGTGCGCGCCGCCTGCCGCGCCGAGGGGCTTGCCGCCTACGACCGCCGCACGGGCCAGGGCCTTTTGCGCCATCTGGTGCTGCGCCACAGCGTGCACCAGGACAAGTACCTCGCCCAGCTCATCACCGCGCCCGTCCCGGCGGACAGCGCCCCGGCCCAGGCCATACTCAAATTCGGCGCGGCGCTGGTGCGCGATATTCCGGCCCTGATCGGCTTTGTCCATGCACAGCGCGCCAAGGCCGACGGCCTGGCCCAGTCCGAACGCACCCTTCTGGCCCTGGGCGAGGGCGCGCTCATTGAGGCCCTGGAACACTCCAAGTATTCCATCAGCGCGGACGCCTTTTTCCAGACCAGCACCGGCGGCGCGCTGGCGCTGTATTCCGCCGCGCGCGAGCTGGCCGATTTGGCCCCCACCGACGTGGTGTTCGACCTGTACTGCGGCGGCGGCGGCATCACGCTGTTTGTGGCGCCGGGGTGCGCGCGCGTGCTCGGGCTTGAGGTCAACCCCTCGGCCGTGGCCGACGCCGAGGCCAACGCGCGGGTCAACGGCGCGGAAAACTGCCGCTTCCTGCGCGCGGACCTGGACGGCGAGAGCGCCGTGCCCGAGCGCCTGCCCGAAGGCTTCGCCCGGCCCGACGTGGTGCTTGCCGACCCCCCGCGCGAGGGGCTTTCGGCCGGTGTCGTGGCCTGGCTTTTGCGCGTCAGGCCCTCGCGGCTGGTGTATGTCTCGTGCAATCCGGCCACACTGGCGCGCGACGCCGGGCTTTTGGCCGCGGGCTTCGAGCTGGCCGCTGTGCGCGCCGTGGATCTGTTCCCGCACACGGCCCACGCGGAGTGCGTGGCGCTGTTCCGGCCGAGGTGACGCCCCCCTTGCCGCCGGGGTCCAAGCGCGCTAGGCTGATGGCCATACATACTCCCGGGAGGGGCTGATCATGTCGGCGGTAATCCGCAAGAGCTTGCTGCAATTGGTGTTCTCCGGCGCGTTCATGAAGCGCTGGAACGACCGCCTGCGCCCCATGGAGCTTATGGAGGTGGACAAGCAGGCCCACAAGATGATCGTGACCTGGATGCTCTTGACCCGCATCACCGCGCACATGGACATGGACGAGCGCCTGGCCCTGGTGGAAGAGGTGGTGGAGGGCGGGCTCTTCGACTACTTCTACCGCCTGGTCATAACGGACATCAAACCGCCGGTGTTCTACAAGATCAAGGCCAACCGCGACGACTACCAGAAGCTGACCCAGTGGGTGCTGCCGCAGCTCAAGCCCCGGCTGGCCCCGCTTGGGCCGGAGTTCTGGGCGCGCATGACCGAGGCCCTCATGGAGCCGGAGGAGAAGACCCTGGCCCGGCGCATTCTTTTGGCCGCGCATCTGTACGCCTCCTACTCCGAGTTCCGGCTGCTCAAGCCCATGAACACCCACGACGAGGAAATGCCCGAGATCGAGGAAAGCTTCCGCTCGCGTTTGGAGGCCCTGACCGACATCCCCGGCGTTTCGCTTCTGCTCGCCGGCGACAACGAGTTCAGCCGCTTCGCCGCGCGCGCGGGCCAGCTGCGCTTCCAGAAGCGCTGGTCGCAAACGCCCCGCGTGCCCGAAACCACCGTGCTTGGGCACATGTTCCTGGTGGCCACGTATTCCTGGTTCTTCAGCGTGGAGGCGGGCGCCTGCCAGGCCCGGCGGCAGAACAACTTCTTCACCGGCCTGTTCCACGACCTGCCGGAGCTGCTCACCCGCGACATCATCTCGCCCGTGAAAAGCGCCGACGCCTCCATCGGCGAGCTCATCAAGCAGTATGAGAACCAGGAGCTGGAGCGCAAGATCATCGGCCCGCTGAAAAGCGGCGGCTGCGAGGACCTGGCCGGGCGCCTGTCGTACCTGCTGGGGCTTTCCGTCGGCTCGGAGTTCATCGCCACCGTGGTGGAGGACGGCGAAGTGCGCCACGTCACCGAGGCGGACCTGCTGGGGGCGAAAAATCGCGACGAACTGGACCCCAAGGATGGCCCGCTGCTCAAAATGTGCGACCGGCTGGCCGCGTTCATCGAGGCCGACACGGCGCTGAGAAACGGTATCAACAACGAGCAGTTGCACCAGGCGCGCTGGCGCATCCGCCAAACCTACGAGAACCGGCCCGAGGTCATGGGCATCCAGGTGGGGGCGCTGCTTGCCGATTTCGACTGAACATGCCGAAGCCGCGCCGCAAACCCGCCCGCCCCTGTCCGCCGGGCTGTACCTTGTGGCCGTGCCCATAGGCAACGCGGCCGACCTGACCCCGCGCGCGGCGGAGGTGCTGGCCCGCGCCGATGTGGTCATGGCCGAGGACACGCGCCGCGCCGGGCTGTTCTTCCGCCGCCAGAACCTTGTGCGCGCCGCCGGGCACAAGGGCTTTATGAGCCTGCACGAGCACAACGAGGCCGGGCGCATTCCGCAGGTCATGGACATGATTTTGGCCGGGCGCTCCGTGGCGCTCATCAGCGACGCCGGAACCCCGGTGCTCTCCGATCCCGGCTACCGGCTGGTGCGCGCCTGCCGGCAGGGCGGGCTGTACGTCACCGCGCTGCCGGGCCCCTTTGCCCCGGCTGTGGCGCTCTGCGCCTGCGGGCTGCCGCCCGCGCCCATGACCTTCCTGGGCTTTCTGCCCCGGCAGAAAGGGCAGGCCAAGAAACTGTTCTCGCGCCACGCGGGCACCGGCGCCAGCCTGATATTTTTTGAGCGCAAGGACCGGCTTGCGGCCAGCCTGACCCTTGCGGCCGAGGCCCTGGGCGACCGCGAATTCGCCATCTGCCGGGAATTGACCAAGCAATACGAGGAGTTTATTCTGGGTCGGCTGGGCGCGCTTTCGTCCGTGGACTTGAACATTCTGGGCGAGGTGACGGTGGTCATTGGGCCGGAGCCCCTGGCCGGGGGGGCGTTTCCCGTCGGCATGGCCGAGGGGGACGACGAACCGAAAGCCCTGCTTGACGCCGTTTTGGCCGAGGAGCGCGCGCGCGGCGGCAAGCCCCGCGAAGTGGCCCGCCGCGTGGCCGAGCGCCTGGCGGCGCAATTGCCTGGCCGCACACAAGGCCTGGGCGTGAAGGATATTTATGAGCTGCTCAAGCGCTGAACCCGCGCAGGACGCCCTGGACCGGGCCATCGCCCTGGCGCTGGCTTGCCAGCCCCTGGACCCGGCCGCCGTGCGGGCCGTTGTGGACTGCCCCCCGGCCGACCTGCCGCGCCTGCTCGCCGGCGCGCGCGCAGTGCGGCTTCGCCACTTCCGCCAGGAGTTGCACCTCTGCGCCATCGTCAACGCCAAGAGCGGCGCCTGCACAGAGGACTGCGCCTTCTGCGCCCAGTCCTCCCGCCACAAGACGGACAGCCCCCGCCACGCCTTCCTCGACCCGGAGGAGATAGGCCGGGCGGCGGCGGCCATGCTGGCGCTCGGGGCCTCGCGCTTCGGCATCGTTGCCAGCGGCCTGGCCCCGACAGAGGCCGAGTTCGAGAAGCTGTTGTGGTCGGTTTCGCTGGTGCGCGCCTGTGGCCTCGCGGCGGATGTCTCCGTGGGGCTTTTGACGCGGGAGCGGCTCACGCGCCTGAAGGACGCCGGGCTTTCCGGCGTGCACCACAACCTTGAGGTGGCGCGCAGCTTTTTCCCGCAGATCTGCACCACCCACGACTACGAGGACGATGTGGAGGGCGTGCGCCTGGCGCTTTCCGAGGGACTTTTCGTCTGCTCCGGCGGCATCTTCGGCCTGGGGGAAAGCATGGCCCAGCGCGCCGAGCTGGGCCTGACCCTGCGGGAGCTGGGCGTCTTGAACGTGCCCATGAATTTCCTCATCCCCATCCCCGGCACGCGCATGGCGCAGCGGCCCGTGCTCCAGCAGGACGAGGCCCTGCACACCGTGGCCTTGTTCCGGCTTTTGCTCCCGCGGGCCAACCTGCGCATCTGCGGCGGGCGGGGCGCGGTGTTCGGCCCGGCCGGCGGCGCGGGCCAGCGGGCCTTGTTCGAGTCCGGCGCAAGCGGGTTGATGATCGGCGACTATCTGACCATTGCGGGCAGCCCGCCCCAGGCAGACCTGGACCTGGCGCGGGAGCTTGGCTTTGCGCCCGCAGGGACGGAGGCCTAGGCCATGACCCTGCGCGAGAAGTTCTGGAGCGAGCGGGGCAAGGCGTATCTGCGCTGCTTCTTGCGCACATATCTAGTGGGCGCTTCCATGAACCCGCGCGGGCTTATGAGCGTGGGCCTCCTGTACGCCATGCAGCCCGGCCTGTGGATCATCCACCGCGAGGCCAAGGCGCGCGAGCAGGCGCTCAAGCGCTATGCCCGGCATTTCAGCTCGCATCCGTTCTGGGTGCCGTGTCTGGTGGGCATCTTTTTGTCCGTGGAGGCGGAAATCGCCGGACGCAGGCTGCCGCCGGAGGCGCTGGAAAAGGTCAAGAACACCACCAGCTACACGCTTTCGGCCATCGGCGATTCGGTGTTCGCGGGCAGCCTGCTCATCTTCTGGAGCCTTTCCACCTCCTGCATGCTTCTGCTGGGGCAACGCGCGTTGCCCCTCATGCTTGGCCTTTTCTTTTTTCTTGGATTGCAGGCTTTCCGCGTGTACACTTTCCTTGGAGGCATCCGCCGGGGCTTCAGCTTTCTTTCGTCGCTCAGGCGCTGGGACCTCATCAACTGGGGCCGGCGCATCAAGTTTGTGAATGCGGCCCTTTTGCTCTGCCTGTGGACGCTTTTGTTTCCCCGAGCAGACGCGCCGACCTGGGCCTGGGGCATGGGCGCCTTTGCGTTGGCGGGGGTGCTTTCCCTCCGGCCGGTGCTGCCACGCTGGGTTGTGGCGGGGGTTGTTCTGGCCGTGCTTTCGGCCATTCCCTGGTTGATGCAGCGGACGGCCGGCCTTCCCCCGGTGGGGTTGCCGTAATACCTATGACGACGCATGACGGACAAGGACAGCGGTTGACGAGCATGATGGAGACGAGCGGCACTTCGCAAGGCGGGGACAGCCCCGGAGAGGATTGCGTGCGGCAGGTACTGGTGGCCAACCAGCTGGGCCTGCACGCGCGTCCCGCCAGCCAGATAGCCCGCGAGGCCCAGTCCTACGCCGCCAGCATCAGCCTGGTGGGGCAGGGCCAGGCGGTGGACGCCAAAAGCATTCTGGACGTGCTGACCCTGGCCGCCGGTCCGGGCAGCACCATCGAGATACGCGCAAGCGGCGCGGACGCCGAGGCGGCGGTGGAGAAGATTTCGCAACTGTTCGCCGCAAGGTTCGGGGAGAAATAGTGGCCAGAGCCATCGTTCGCGGCATTTCGGTGTCCACGGGCTTCGCCATAGGCAAGGCTGTGTTCGTCAACCGCAGGCACCACGCGGAAGTGCCCCGGCAGTCCATCGCCCCCGTGCAGCTGGACGCCGAGGAGGCGCGCCTGCGCAAGGCCTTCACCGACGTGGAGAACGACCTGGCCAGCGCACGCGACCGCATTCCCGCGGAACTGGCCGAGCACCGCCACATCCTTGAGTCGCATCTGATGATCCTGAAGGACCCCAAGCTCTGCGGCGCGGCCGCGCGCTCCATCCGCGATCTCGGTGTCAACGCCGAATGGGCGCTGGAAAAGGCCGTGGCCGAGCTGGAAAAGGCCTTCGGCCAGTTGGACGACCTCTACATCCGCGAGCGCCTGCAA
>Ga0209373_10005312_pt1 | contig 10574 bp, 9 predicted proteins | sample Higcelweek5metaG_FD_187173 | JGI IMG/M metagenome (GOLD analysis project Ga0209373, IMG submission 187173) | Freshwater pond sediment microbial communities from the University of Edinburgh, under environmental carbon perturbations - High... | ecosystem: Environmental > Aquatic > Freshwater >...
TTTTTCATGTCCGTTCCGTTTAGTTGTCAGTTAATGCATTGGTCTTTCCCGGCATGTCTTCTCTCAGGGCAGTGCCGATTGTATAAATGTCACGAAGTTTGATGCGATAGCCGGAATAAACAGCGGCGGCGCCCGCCACTGATGCTGCACCCGCTATTGTAACTTTCCTGTTAAAGTCGCGCCTGGAAGTCTCAACCACTTTATCAAGATCCGGCTTCTCACTACTTTTTTCCTGCTTCTCTTCTGACATTTTCTGTTGATTGATGTGCCACTCAAAGGATTATTCCGGAGGTCAGTTTATGGCATCGGCCTGGTGAGGCATAACCTTTACTGCAACGTATCCGCATCCGTTAATTGCTTCCTTGATTTTAAGAGAGTCGACAAGCGCAGGATTGTATTCTACAACAGCATTCCCCGCGGTATGCGAAGCGGTAACCCCAATGACACCGGGAACCTCTGCCAGACTTGACTGAATTGTGTTCTCACAGCCTGTGCATGTCATTCCGGTTATAGATACCTCAATCATTGCCGTTTCGCGGGCTACATCAGTCTTTACCTCCTTTTTGCCACCTCCGCCACATGATGTGAGGATGAACAGTGATACAATCAGGAATGAACACGCTGATAATTTTGATTTTAGCATAATTATACGGTTTTAGGTTAGTATACTTTAAAGTAATCAGTGTGGATAAATGTATAAAATTTCCGGTTCAATCCCGAGAAAAATTATAAAAATCAGCATCGAAAAAAAGTGTTAAAGGCCATTCTAAAAAAAAAGCCCCTTATGACAGGGGCCATGGGAAGCTATTTTGTTTGCCTTATAAGGAAAACCGCCGGAACGGGTCTCTGCCCGGGTTTGTCACTTGGCTTTATTGTTTCTATGCCGTTAACAAGCATACAGCTGCTTCCTCCGCCGTCGAGATTGAGAGCCTCCACACACCCGAGTGACCTGAGCATTTCAGCCTCCTGGACCAGGGTAGCGCCCTCAGCCAGACCCGGAAAACGGCCCTGCACAGCCATGACTATCAGAAATCCGTCCGCAGTGTAACCCATTGCAGTGCGCGGATGCCGGTCATTGATAGCTTTGCCGGAAAACATACGCTCTTCGTTGTTGGTTATATTAATTTCACCGTTTGTAATAAGCGTCGGACCGCCACCTACGGCTGTCTCCATTTTCCAGCGTTTTACCGGACGTCGCAGATCCTGGTTGGAAAGCTCCTCCAGCTTCGCATTATCCGGCTGCCGCTTCATCCCGGCTCCTGTCAACGGTGCCTGCCGGCTCTCATAGGCCTTCTTCTTTAATGAGTCTGTGATTATCCACGCCACATCCGCCCGCCGACGTCTGTCAATACCTATTGCACTGCGGGTTACATAATGGTACAGGCTGTCTTCTTTACTGTAAACAGATGGAATATTGAATGAAACCATCTCGCCCCCGTCAATAACCACATTCACATTTCTCCTTTCAGGGGAAAAGAAGGTGCAGTTGACAACCAGCAACGGATTGCCGTTCCTTTCAAAATATGCTGTGGGTGTCAGTCCCCTGTTAAGGGCGGTATCGGCATCGAAAATAATACCTGCATCCTTTAGCGGTACTTTCACATAGTAAGCAATATTCGGCTTGCCGCCAAGGCTGTCACTGGTCCGGAATACATGCATTGTCGAAGGCATTACTCCGAACTCTGAGTCAACATTCCTCCAGGTGACCTGGGCATTGAGATTTCCCAGAATACCGCATAGCATTAAGGCAATAACAGGTATGATTTTCATTTCTTCAGGGTGCGTTTAAGTATAAGTCCGAGTGACAGAATGATCAGCACTTCACCTGTTACAAACAATGTCCAATTATATCGCGACGGGATAAAACTCATCATTAATTGGGTGAAATTATCGCGGGCAGTAATGTTGCCGGGGGCGGACAGTAAACCGCTCCGGAAAATCATGCCGGTAAAATCCCATATGAAAGTGCAAAATATTATAAAGGCCCCCAGGTATATCAGCCCCCATTCGTACCTCTTTATGATGACAGTGTAACCTTTTTCCTGAAGGGGTAAAATGGTCACTGCCATCATGATCATCGTCAGAGAGCTTACTACGGGGGCAAGTACCGGCCCAAGCCACGTTACCGGAATAAGGAAAAGTATATCCCAGGTCAGCAGCGATGCCGGCCACCCGAGAAACAGTTTCAGCGCCACATAATAGAAGATGTCCCAGACAGCAAAACTGTACAGGAAATATAGAAGCTTCTGCAGGGTGTTCCTGCCTGCAATGATCCCCACCGCAGCAAGCATGACAAGTGTTGCGATTTCCCTTATCCACTCCACTGTAATAATTTCAGGCGACATCACCGAAAGGGGAAAGGCAAATCCTTCCGGATAATAAATCTGTCTGAGGTATACAACGACTATAGCCTCAAGGAACCCCATTGCCACCGCAAAAACGGCAAGCCATGCAAATTTCATCGAGGCGTTCATGTCATGTGATCTCATCATACAGGATATTTAAGATCCGAAATTTAAAGTAAAAATGGGAATATGGCTTTCCTGTCGCCGGGATATCCGGTAAATTGTTTCTGATACCATTTATGGTGGTCAAGTGCCCTGGGCACAAGGTTGCAGAATGTCCAGATGAAGAAGGATAGGGCAGGCAATGACCAGCATAAAACCGCAAAACCGAACCACTCCACAAGTTCACCAAAAAAATTGGGACAGGAGATCTTATTGAACAGCCCGCCGGCCGGAATACGGTACCCGTTGGTGCTCTCTTTGCGTAAGGCCATCAGCCTCCCGTCAGCCCACAGGTTTATTCCCATCCCTGTCAGGAAAAGCACTGCACCGGTAATAAACCTCGGATCGGTCAGCCAGTCAGCAGTGTACATTGTCTGAAGAGTCCCGGTGTAATAGCCCAAAAAACTTGCATTTGCGGTGTTGAATACAATGGCCATAAGTGCAATAACCAGCGGCATCTCTTTGCCTTTTGTTCTTATTCTGAGTGGAAATATTATTGAACGGTTTGTATAATGAGCTGCATATAATGCTGTAATGACCCATACTGCCTCACTCTTTTCACCTCTTCCGGAGATTACAAAGACAAGAAAGATAACCAGTGCGGGGAGCTCCATCAGCATCCAGCCGAACCGGTTCGGGATTGAAATACCCCATTTTTTTGATGAGTGCCTGCCATATGGTGCGGTAACAAACAGCAGGATAATGAATGTTATGATCGCAACCGCAATCCATGCCCAGACCAGAGTGTTAAATATTGCGGTCTCTTTCATCAATTTGAAGTCTTATAAGCATATATTTATTACGGTCAGTCCCCCCGGGCGATTTTTTTGCTCATTCCGCTGAATACAATTCCATGAAAAGGCAGGACCGAAAACCAGTATAACCTTCCCCGGAGACCCAGGGGTCTGAAAGTTGCAGTCTGGTAAAGTTTACCGTCTGATATTCTGAATTCCAGCCAGGCGTCTCCCGGGAGTTTCATCTCAGCAAAGAGCAGCAGCCTCTTTTCCTTCCTGTCGGCATCCAGCACCCGCCAGAAATCTAACGCATCGCCAGGCGAAATTTCGGTGATGCTTTTTCTTCCCCTGCGAAGACCGACGCCTCCCTTCAGTTTGTCAATGAAACCCCTCAGTTCCCAGAGCCAGTTGGCATGATACCAGCCGGTTTTCCCTCCTATAGACCAGATCTTGTTCAGTGCCTTCTCTTCATCATCAACCTTAATAACTCTTCTGTCAGAGTAACAACCGAAGGTGGGAACAATTATCAGGTTCGGAATCCCACCGGAAAGAACATTGCTGGAAAGCGCATCGGTCCAGCTTGACAGTATTTCCTGCCGCTCGATTTTTTCAAAAGCCATACGTACCGCTTCGTCAAAGCTTAAAAGCTTGATTCCAAGCCTGCTGTGCAGGTCATTTTCCCGGCATATAACCTCTATCTTCATACTGTGCACCAGGTTGACGGCAAGCTTATATGAAGTGGATGTTACAAAATAGAGCCAGTACGATGAGAGTTTGGGAGTCATTACCGGCACGACAAATATCCGTCGCTTCAGGCTCCTGATTGCAGCAAACCTGAGAAGCATCTCTTTGTAAGTCAGTATGTCAGGCCCTCCGATGTCAAAGCTTCGGTCATATGTATATTCATTCAGGACAACCCCGTTCAGAAATTCGACGACGTTTTGCACCGCTATGGGTTGTGACTTTGTATTCAGCCACTTCGGAGTGACCATCACAGGTAACTTCTCCACCAGGTCCCTCATTATCTCGAATGAGGCGCTTCCGGAACCCAGTATTATCCCTGCCCTGAGCGTGGTAAGATGGTATGAGCCTGTTGCAAGAATCTCCTCAACAGCCTTGCGTGAGGCAAGATGTTTTGAAAGCTCTTTTTCATTGACAATGCCGCTGAGATATATCACCTGCTTTACCGCAGTCTCCTGTATCCTTTTCCTGAAATTGATTGCGGAAGCACTTTCCATTTCTTCAAAATCACCAACAGATGCCGACATCGAGTGGATAAGATAATAGGCAACATCCATATCAGCCGGAATATTTCCAAGCGAATACAGGTCCAGGAAATTGACCTCGATGACCCTGAGGTTCGGCGTACTGAATTTTGATACATCGAATCTCTTTTTGTCGCGAACACAGCATGTAACCTCATGGCCGCCTGCCAGCAACACCGGTAACAACCTTTTTGCAATATACCCGGTAGCACCGGTAAGGAGTATCTTCATTTTATCGTCAACATCGGAGTTTTGTACTTGTTCATATTGCCAATAAACCGGCAACTCTGCTGAATGCATTCATATTTTCCACTGTAGTTCCCGGAGTAATCTCACAACCGGCAGAAATAATACATCTGCCACCTGCCTGCCTGAAGAATGAAATTGCATTTTCAGTGATTGAAGCTTCGTCACCGTCCTGGATCACCGAGACAGGATCACTTTTACCTGAGAATACCTGTCCGGGAGAAAGCATACGCAGCTCCTTCGCAACAGATTCCACCCTGTGGTCTATGTCAATGATGTCAGCTCCTGTCGCAATTACATCAGCCAGAATTGCGGATGTATTACCGCAGATATGAACCTTGGCATAGGCGCCCAGGGAATGTATGTGATCAATCAGTATCTTCTCACGCCCGGATGCAAACTCACTGAACAGCTCCGGTGAAATCAGCGAACATACTGAATCACCGATGCCAATACAGTGAGCCCCGGCCTTTACCTGTGCCGTGATGAAATGAATTGCACTTTCAGTTATAATGTCGAGGGCACGGTGGACTTTATCCGGATACTCATAAAGGTCAGTCATTGCAAGCGATATGTCCCTGATGTCACAGTACTCCGCCAGGGGCCCTTCTACCCACCCGCAGACGAAGTACTTCTCCCCTGTAAGCTTCCGGTATTCCTCAATCTCGCGGACTCTTTCGGATAACCTTGCATGGTCACTCACTTTTCTGACAGAGAGCCTGTCGATGTCATCGATGTCAATTATGGCATATTTCCTTACAATTGGAAGGCTGTCGTCGGGGTATTCCAATATTGTCCCGAATGCCTCGGCTTCGGCATAAGGATCAGACATTGTATTCACCCAGTCAGTGTTAAAATCCTCCGCGCACCTTATATTTCCACGGCATTTGTGGGTCGCACTGAGACAAAAATCGCGGTAAGGTATCCCTGCGTGTTTTGCTGCAAATCTCATCAGGATAGGGTGGAAGGGTACACGGTCAGTGGCCTTGCCTTCTATGAAATCTGTGGTTCGGGTAAGTGAATTCATAATGTTAATTTACAGTGGCTTAAAGATAGTTGTATTTGTGTTGCAGAATCACTTACACCGTGACAGTTCTTCTCTCTCCCACCTGCTGACGCCACATTGCATAGTAAAGTCCCTTCTGAAGCAACAGCTCCTCATGCGATCCTGATTCGGTGATCTTGCCCTTTTCAAGTACGTGGATTACATCCGCATGCATGATTGTCGACAGACGGTGAGCAATTAATATCGTAATCTGGTTGCTTCTTTTCGAAATGGTGCGGATTGTATTTGTGATATCCTGTTCAGTTATCGAATCGAGGGCCGAGGTAGCCTCGTCGAAAATCAGCAGGCGCGGATTCCGCAGCAGGGCCCTGGCAATAGAGATACGCTGTTTCTCACCTCCTGACAGTTTCATTCCTCCTTCGCCAAGCACGGTACTGATACCGCTGGCAGACCGTTTCAGCAACCCTTCACACGATGCCTGGTTCAGTGCATCGTAAATCTCCCGGTCTGTTGCATCGGCCTTGACGAATACCATATTTTCCTTTATAGTGCCTGCAAACAGCTGTGTATCCTGTGTCACAAACCCCAGCTGACGCCGAAGCTCGTTGTACCTGACCTGGCTAGAGGTGTGCCCGTTAAAAAATATCTCACCTTCTGCCGGCTTGTATAGTCCAACGAGGAGCTTTACAAGCGTCGTCTTCCCCGAGCCTGACGGCCCAGCAAAAGCAACTGTCTCCCCGGTCTTGGCACGGAATGAAATGCCGTCAATGGCATTAAATGTGGCTGTCCTGTGCCGGAACACTACATCCTGGAACGAAATGTTCTCCAACTCACCAATCTCCGTCGGGTTTTCTGGTCTTCGCTCAATCGGCTTCTTCATAAGCAGGTCGAAACTGCTTACCGAAGCTTCAACTTCGCGGTAGCTGAGGATAATATTTCCCAGATCCTGAAGAGGGCCAAATATCGAAGTTGAGATGAACTGCATAGCAATCAGTTCGCCGGTTGTCAGTACGTGCCTGAAGATGAGCCACAATAGAATAAAGAGAATCGATTGTTTCAGAATACTTAAGGTGGTCCCCTGCAGAAAACTCAGCGTTCTCACCTTTCGGACCTTCAGCATTTCAAGGTCAAATATCCTCTGTGTCTGTTGCCGGAGCCTTTTTATTTCAGGGTATGTGAGGCCCAGGCTCTTGACAAGTTCAATATTCCGCAAGGACTCGGTAATGACCCCTGACATCTTGTTGGTCTCGCGGTTTATCGACCGCTGGGTCACCTTGATCTTTTTGCTGAGGAGCCCGGTCAGAGAACCCAGGATCAGGATGCCAATCACGAAAACGGGTATCAGCATCCAGTTCTTTGTCACTGAATACCAGATGAGAAATCCCATCCCGACCACCGATGAAAACAGGATGTTGATGAAGGAGTTGATAAACATCTGCGTGTCAGAGCGGACTTTCTGCAGCACCGAAAGTGTTTCTCCGCTGCGCTGTTCCTCGAACTCCTGGAATGACAGCCGCAGGGTTTGCTTGAGGCCGTCATTGAAAATCTGCATACCGAACTTCTGAACCACAAGCCTTGTGAAATATTCCTGGAACGATTTTGCAACACGTGCCAGCAATGCAATGAGGATCGCCACTCCAAGCCAGAATAACACTCCCTCTATTAGCTCGTCTTCACTCCGGTTGCCTGTATTAGTTGCATAATTATCGATGATTTTCCCGAAGATTACCGGATCGATAAGGCTCAAAAGCTGACTGACAGTTGCCAGAAGCAGTGAAAGCGCGATAAGCCATTGCTGCGGTTTTAAATATTTCCAGAGAATACTCATATTCTAATCGAATTGTCTGACTGCCTGATATTATGCACTTTAGTAATATGAGTGCCTTGTTGTAACTAAAGATAAAATTTATTTATTTTTGTTTATACATATCTGCGAAATCCAACAAATTAAAATTCCTTTACCTATGAGAACCCTGCCTGTTCAGTTAATAGTTTGTTCGGCTCTTTTCAGCTGCCTGGCGTGCTCCTCACCTGAGAAACCGGAAATGAGTAATGACCCCTATGTTGTTCTTTACGGGGAGTTTATGCACGAAGTTAATTCATTTTCTCCGGTGATAACTACAGAGCGTGATTTCAAAGCTGACCATCTTTTCTACGGTGAAGATGTCTTAAAATCAGCAATAGAGGAGGATAAGCAGCTGGCAGGATTCCTGGAGGCTGTCGATGAAGTGGGTAAAGGTACCGTGAAAGCTGTGCCGGTTATTCATGCAAAATCTATGTCAGGCGGTCCGGTTGACAGTGTTTTCTTTGCTTCTGTCAAAAACACCCTTATACAGGCTGTGACCTCCGGTGAAAAGATTGACGGGATCTACCTCTCATTGCACGGAGCAATGGGAGTGCAGGGTATGTTTGACCCGGAGGGAGATATAATTAATAGCCTCAGAGACATTGTGGGTGACGATGTAGTAATTGCAGTCTCTTTCGATCTTCATGCAAATGTCACAAAGAAAAGAGCAGATAAAGCTGACATTATTGTCGGGTATCATACCAACCCGCACCGTGATCATTTCCGGACAGGACGAAAAGCCGGCGAACTGCTCATCCGGACGATCGCCGGGGAGATAGAACCGGTAATGGTTGTTGACAAAATGAGCCTGCTTAAGGGGGGAGGCATGAATATAGACCTCCTTCCCCCGTTCCGGAAGATTTTTGCAGGAATGAAAAAGATGGAACGCGAAGAGGATGTTCTCTCCGTGTCATTCTTCCCGGTTCACATCTGGATCGATGAACCTGAACTGGGATACAGCACGGTGGCGATTACTGACAGGAAGCCGGAACTTGCGGTGAAACTGGCTGATGAGATCGCAGAAATGGCCTGGGCAGTGCGTGATGTTCCACAGCCTGCCGGCAGCACGCCGGAGGAGGCAGTCAGGATGGCACACGAAAAGAAACTTGCACGAAAGCTTGGCACACTGGTGTTCTGCGACGCTTCCGATGCGGTTGGCACAGGTACACCGGGAGAAAGCACCTGGATATTGAAGGCACTGCTTGAGAACGGAACCGACCTTACTTCATACATTGCACTTCGTGATGCCGGAGCCGCCGCCGAAGCGTGGAATTACAACATTGGCGATGATGTTACCCTGAATGTGGGTGGTAAAATTGATACCGTTTATAACTCGGCCTTGCCCTACACAGGTGTCATTACATGGAAAAATGAGACATCATTCGGCAAAACGGTAATTGTTAAACATGACGGCATCCATCTGATTCTGTCTGAATTGCCAATGGCTTCGCGCTTGCCCGCCGACTTCAAGGACCTGGGCCTGTCACTGTGGAAGGCTGATATAGTGGTTGTCAAGAACCTCTTCCCGTTCAGATATAACTTCCTCCTTTACAACAGGAAAACAGTAAATGTGATGTCTCCGGGACTGAGCAACACAGACCCTTTCGCGCTGAACTATGTCAATATTCCGAGGCCGATCTACCCTCTTGATAAAATTGCCTCCTGGAGGTAATTCTCCGGTCTACTGATATCAGGCACTACTGGCAGTGGTTTGCCTTTTACTTTGTTTCAAGGTCTGAATTGCTCACAAAGGCTATCTTTTTGCTGTCAGGTGACCAGCTGGGAACATTGATCGATCCCTGTCCGCCGTAGACATACGCTTTTATGACCGGTGTTCCGCCATCTGCAGGCATAACCCTGATATACACATGTTTATAGAAGGGGTGATCATCAGCCCTTACATCATTCATGAATGACAGGAATACTATCTGCCTGCCATCAGGTGATATGTGAGGAAACCAGTTGTTATAGCCGTCAAATGTAAGTTGCTCCTGGTCACTGCCGTCCGGCTTCATTCTCCATATCTGCATTGTACCGGTGCGCACTGAATTGAAGTAAATGTACCGGCCGTCGGGTGAATATTCGGATCCGTCATCGAGGCCCGGGGCTTCCGTCAGCCGGATCTCCTTTTTCTTCTTTACGGAGATTTTGTAAATGTCGTAATTGCCGTTGCGCTCTGCAGTATAAATCAGGTATCTGCCGTCAGGTGACCACCCGTGAAGATAGGAGGGACCCTCTTTTGTGATCCTTTTCGGGGTGCCTCCCTCAGCGGGCATTGTAAAGATTATCGACCTGTTTTCCTCTTCCGCAACGTGGTGGCTGATGCCCAGCATCCTGCCGTCAAATGATAGAACATGGTCATTGTTATTGTTTACAGCAAATCCTGAATTGATTTTTTCAGGCTGTCCGGTGCGGAGATCAAATTTGTATAGGAGCCCTTCGCTGTTATATATCAGGTAATTGCCGTCAGGTGTCCAGTTGGGTGCCTGGATGGAGCGAGGCGACTGCCACACAACTTTTCTGAGGCCTGTTTCAATGTCCATTACCTCAAGGTTACTCCCTATGTAATCGCGGTAGGGTACAAAGTCGTCTTTGGCGGGACGGATGACCCGCACGTTGAAGAAACGCGCCTGCTCCAGCACCTTATTGTTGTGTGAACACATGAATATTCCGGCAAATACTTCCCGGGCGGCCAAAAAGTCTGAGACAGTCATGGTATCGAACGGTTCACCTGCGTGCGCAAAGGAAAAAATGAACCTGTTACCTCTCCGCTCAAGCTGAATGACATCAGGGGCTATGGTCGTTGTTTTTCGTTCCTCTGTTTCGCCGTCGGGCTTCTTTCTGAATTGCAGTGATGTCAGCCCGTCGCCGTGAACCGTTCCGCTCACGTGAGGTGAATTTGTCTGAAGGGATTCCCTCACCATCCATCCGATCTTGCGGTGCAGGTAGCTGCCTTCTCCTATAAAGGCG
>Ga0209373_10005313_pt1 | contig 10572 bp, 5 predicted proteins | sample Higcelweek5metaG_FD_187173 | JGI IMG/M metagenome (GOLD analysis project Ga0209373, IMG submission 187173) | Freshwater pond sediment microbial communities from the University of Edinburgh, under environmental carbon perturbations - High... | ecosystem: Environmental > Aquatic > Freshwater >...
CCCAGAGACGGAAAACGATGTTATCCATGGCTTGGCAAACGAAACATCTGGACTGAAAGTACCGTTTGCGGTCCAAGAGTACGATGTCTCCGCGGTTACCGTTTCCGTTTCCGTGGTTCCGGACTTTGTTAAAGTGTCAAACCAATTCAAGTCCTCCGATCGGTCAAGAAAGTCCGTCTTGAACATCTTGTCGGAAACGAACGGCATGGTCAGTGTGAACTGCAAAGGCGACTTGTCGATCTGAACCGAGAAATTAAAACGATAGCGAAACGGGACGGATATACCGAAGAACGAGCTGGAGTTCCAATTTTCTTTTCCATTACCGTCAAACGTCGTATAAAACGACCCTGATGAAAGCTGGTATACCGTTTTGGAGAAACCAAGGTAAGCGCTGCCTGAAAACGATTTTATAAGGCTTCCAGAGGAAAATGATCCGTCGATGCCCGTCATGTACCCCAGATTGGAGTATGCGTCCGCGAGAACCTTGAGATAATTTCCCGAAACGTCCTTTGCGTCCTCTTCGAGGTTCATCATGAACAGTCCGTTCGGTTCCTGCTGTTTAAGCGTTGAATTCTGGAGGAAATTGCTGAATGTTTTTTTATCCTTATTCGAGGCACTTGCGCTTGACGCCGTTGAAGTGCTCGATGCCAAGGGCTTCCTGCCGAGCAAATAGGTAGAGGTTTGGATGAAATTCCCCTCGCGCGACCTGAATCCGAAAACCGGATGGAAAACCATTTCGTCCGACGGGTAGTAGAAAAACGGGAGATAAAAAACCGGTAAGGGGCCAATGTAGAAAACCCCGTTTAAAAGCGCTATCTCGTTTCCGGGAAGCAGCCAAATACGGGACGCGTTGATTGACCAGTGGGGTTCGTCCGCGTCGCAAGTCGTCAGAATTCCGTGCTTAAAGGCCATCGTCGAGCCGGAGTTCCTCCCGGAGACCTCCGCATGAATGACGTAGGGGTCGCTTTTCTTGTCGCCCGTATCCTGCGTGATGATACCGTCAAGAAAGACGCCTTCCTGTTTCTTTATGTTGAAAAGAAGCGCGTTTCCCTTGAATTCCTCGGCACCGCTTTTGCCGGATGTATGCTTATAGGTAACGTTTCCCCGTGCCTCGAGCGTGTCCTGGGTTTTGTCGTAGATAATCTCGTCCGCGCCGATTGCGGATACGGAATCCCCGTCGGTGACGGAAATTAGAACATCCCCCCGAAAGCGAATGATCTCGCTATCGGAATTCGAGGACTCCTGGCCGTCTACCGGCGCTTCAGTATTTTTTATGTACTCACTCGTCCGCGCAGACTCGATCTTGACGACCCGTTCCGCGCGCGCGAATGATACTGAAAGGAAGATCGCGCAAAAAGCCAGAAGTTTACGACTCATCTAGAACGATCCAACATTTCCTTGACGTAATAACCGGTGTACGATTCCTTGCATTTCGCGATTTCTTCCGGCGTGCCCTGCGCGACTATCGTGCCGCCCTTCGTTCCGCCTTCAGGACCGAGGTCGATTAGTTTGTCTGCCTGCAGAATGACGTCGAGGTTGTGCTCGATCATCACTATGGTATTGCCCTGCTCCACGAGCCGATTGATCACCTCCATCAGCTGCTTTACGTCAGCGAAATGGAGACCGGTCGTCGGCTCGTCCAGAATATAGAGAGTCTTTCCGGTGGAACGCCTCGCGAGCTCGTTCGCGAGCTTGACGCGTTGCGCTTCGCCGCCTGAAAGCGTGAGGGCGGATTGTCCGAGCTTGATGTATCCAAGACCGACGGAAAGGAGGGTTTCCATTTTGCGGGCGATGTGCGGGATGGGCGCAAAGAACTCCGCGGCCTCCTCTATCGTCATGTCGAGCACGTCGGAGATATTCTTGCCTTTGTAGCGCACCTCGAGCGTCTCGTTATTAAAGCGCTTCCCGTGGCATACGTCGCATGAGATGTACACGTCCGGCAGGAAGTTCATCTCTATCGTTATCGTGCCGTCTCCCTGGCAGTGCTCGCATCGCCCGCCCTTCACGTTGAAGGAGAACCTGCCAGACTTGTATCCGCGGGTCTTGGAGTCGGGAAGCGAAGCAAATAGGTCCCGAATCCCGGTAAATACCCCGACATAGGTCGCGGGGTTAGACCTCGGGGTTCGTCCGATTGGGCTCTGGTCTATGTTTATGACCTTATCGATGTTTTCGAGCCCGGAAATCTTCTTGTACGCGCCCTCTGGATGACTCGTGCGCATGACGCGGTTCGATATCGCCGGGTATAGCACGTCCGAAAGCAGCGTCGATTTTCCCGAACCGGACACGCCCGTTATGCAGGTAAAAGTCCCAAGAGGAATCTCGATGGAGACGTTCTTGAGGTTATGCTCCGTCACTCCGCTGAGCGATATCGCAGAACCGTTACCCTTCCTTCGGGTTTTGGGAATTTCCATCTTGAGCGTGCCCGCGAGGTACTGTCCGGTAAGGCTGTCCTTGACCTTCATCACCTCATCCGGCGTGCCCTGCGCGACTATGTAGCCGCCGTGGACTCCCGCTCCGGGACCGAGGTCAACGATGTGGTCGGCCGTGCGGAGCGTCTGCTCGTCGTGCTCTACGACGATGAGCGTGTTACCAAGGTCACGGAGATAGATTAAGGTGTCTATGAGCCTTTGGTTATCCCTCTGGTGGAGACCTATTGACGGTTCGTCGAGGATATACAAAACCCCAATCAAGCTTGAGCCGATCTGCGTCGCGAGCCTGATGCGCTGAGCCTCGCCGCCCGAGAGCGTCGCGGCCTTTCGCTCGAGCGTGAGGTAATCAAGTCCTACGTTTTTCATGAAACTCAGGCGCGCTCGAATTTCCTTTAAGATCTGGTTCGCAATGTGCTCTTCGGTCTCCGTAAGTTTGACGCTGTCGAAGAACGCGATCGACTCGGTAACAGAGAGGCTTGAAAGCCCATGGATGTTATTTCCGCCGACGGTTACCCCGAGTGCCTCGGGCTTAAGCCGTTTTCCGTGACAGACTTCGCAGTCGCGGTTCGACATATAGCGCTCGTAGTTTTCTTTCTGGTTGTCCGAAAACGTCTCGTTATACCGGCGCTTCATGTCCGCGACGACGCCCGGCCAGGGCTGATGGTACTTGAAGTGTCCCGTTCCCTCGCGGTTCTCGTAGACAAAGTCGATTGACTCATCGCCTGAGCCGTTTAGAATTATGGAAACGATTTTATTGGGGAGTTCGGCTATCGGGGTCGATAGGGAGAACTTGTATTTCTTTGCGAGTGCCTCGAACCTGCTCCTGTTCCATGCCGCGTCCGGATTGTATGGGGCTAAGCCCCCGTCGTCGAACGAAAGGTTTGGGTCCGGTATAATCAGGTCCGGATCGAATTCCTGCTTGGCGCCAAGTCCGGTGCATTCCGGGCACGCGCCAAAGGGGTTGTTAAACGAGAAGAGCCTCGGCTGAAGCTCGGGTATGGATATTCCGCAGTCGGGGCACGCGTTTTTCTGGGAGAAGAAAACTTCATTCTCGCCTGCGGTTCCGTTACCTTTATCGCCTTTATCCTGGCGGATCGCAAGAAGGATTCCTCCCGAGCTTTCGAGCGCGGTCTCGATCGATTCAGCGAGGCGCTTGCGCACGTCGGGCCCGAGTACGATGCGGTCGACGACGATCTCGATCGTGTGCTTCTTCTGCTTATCCAGGTGAATCTCGTCTTCGAGGCTGACAAGCAGGCCGTCTACCCGGGCTCGAACGAATCCAGCCTTCCGGGCATCCATTATTATTTTCTGGTGCTCGCCCTTTTTTCCCCGGATGACCGGTGCGAGAATTTGTATCCTCGTGCCTTCGGGCCATGAAAGGATTGTGTCGATCATTTGGTCGATGGACTGTTCTCGAATTTCCTTGCCGCACTGCGGGCAATGCGGATGACCGATACGCGCGAATAGAAGGCGGTAGTAATCATAAATTTCCGTAACGGTACCGACGGTCGATCGGGGATTTTTATGCGTTGTTTTTTGCTCTATGGAGATTGCGGGCGAAAGCCCCTCGATGTAGTCGATGTCCGGTTTGTCCATACGCCCAAGGAACTGACGCGCGTACGCGGAAAGGGATTCAACGTACCTACGCTGTCCCTCGGCGAAGATGGTATCGAAGGCAAGGGAACTTTTGCCGGAGCCGGAGAGCCCCGATATGACGATCAGTTTGTCCCTCGGCAATTCAATGTCGATATTTTTTAGGTTGTGCTCGCGCGCGCCTTTAATGATGAGTTTATTCAAACCCTGATGGGCCGGTTCCTGTTTCTTCATGTATTGATAATACCTGTTGTTGAAAAATGGGTCAAGTAAGCAAAATGCTGATTAATAGTTATGCTCGGTAAGTATTGACCTGTACGGGCGATTTCTGGTAAGGTAAGTTCATCGGGCGCTTAGCTCAGCTGGTACGAGCGTCTGGTTTACACCCAGAATGTCGGGGGTTCGATCCCCTCAGCGCCCATAGAACCAAGATTTCTTGGTTCTTTTTTTTTATTCATCCCTGATCGTCAAATACCCAATGTTATACGCCTCGCTGTATATCGACTTAAACCCCTCATCGTACCCATAAGCGAGCACGAACATCTGCACATAGAATTTTTTATCGGTCGACTCATCAAACGTACCGTATGTAACGTCAACATCGCCGTCGTTTATCTCGTCGAACACGAACGTGTAATTTGCGTTATCTTTCTTACTCTCCCCGTCCAGCGTTCGAAGTGCGAGTCCGTAGTCGACTGTGCTCGCCCCAATGGCAACCGTAAAGCTCTTAGGATATACGGTATAGTCGGATAGCCGGATAGTTACCTTTTGGTTATTGTACGTGGGTTCGTCGTTCGGTATCAACGGATACTGACCTATCCGGGTTTCGGCGCTGAGGCGGACGTATTTCTTCGTAGTTATGATATAGGAATATACCGTCGCCGGATAATTCGTGTTCTGATACGTTATTGATGAAACGTCGGACGCGCGTGTATCCTTGTTGTTATAAATGCGGTAATAGATCTCGAAGCCCTTAAAATAGGTATTCCCCGCGTTTTTCGCGTTTTCGGTGGGAAAGTAGATATAGTTATTAGCAAGGTCCGTATCCGATGGGAAATTATAGTATTGGCTGACCGGATATAGATAAATATAGGTATCGAGTCCGCACGTGGTGAGTATCGCTGTCGCGAAGGCCACAATTAGGGCCATCGCGACGCGTAATGTCGCGATTCGCCTCACTGCAAATAGTCTACCAGTTCATAGATGACGACAGGCCGGTTTTTGCCCTTAACCCGTATGGTATCCAACTCGCGGAAGACGAACTGGTCCTTAACCATGGCGTACGTGTATTCGCTCGCGATTATCATCGTTCCATATACCTTGTTCGTTCCTTCGAGCCTTGCGCCAAGGTTGACGTTATCCCCCATCAAGGTGTAGTTCATGCGACCCTCGGATCCCATGTTTCCGACGGTCATGATTCCCGTATTGAGCCCGATTCCGATAGCGAGCCGCTTTTCCGCAGGCCAAGATTCGTTCAGTTCCTGGAGACGCTTCTTCTGCTTAAGAGCGCAGTCGCACGCGCGGAACGCATGGTCCTTAACCTCAAGCGGAGCACCCCAAAAGCACATGATCTCGTCGCCGACATACTTGTCGAGCGTTCCGCCTGTCTCGAGTATGATATCGGTCATCGCCGAAAGGTATTCGTTCAGATGCTTTACGAGCTCCTGCGGCGAAAGAGTCTCGGATAGGCTCGTAAACCCGCGGATATCGGAGAAGAACACGGTAAGCTCGCGGTCCACTCCGCCAAGCTCCGGGGGATTGTCGATCATCTGCGCGACCACATCGGGGCTCACGTATTTACCGAACATCGCCTTGATCTTTCGCTTTTCGTGCTCTTCCGTGCTTGCCCGGTAGAGAACAATGGTGATGTACGTAAAAACCATGCCCGCGAACGGAACTGAGTAGTTATACAGGATGTTCGACTCGTCGAAGAGCAGAGAGCACCCTAAAAACATCAATAAGGCGATTATCAGCGATATTGGAAGAGACCAGAGATCTTTCATCCTCGCTGCGATGAAGGCGATCAACATTACGCAAAAAAGCGTTAGCGCGATTTCGATCCACACCGGCAGGTGTCGTATGAAATTGCCGGTTAAAAGAGTGTTCAGTGAGTTAGCGTGAATCTCGATTCCGAACATCATGCCGTAGGGCGTTTGCTTTTCGTCGTCTGCCATGCCCTTATCGAAAGCGCCTACCATCAGTATCTTTCCGGCGACCGATCTCGTTTCAGGCCACTCGGCGCTGTCTTCCGGCGTTTCTCGCGCGTAACCGGCGTAGGATCTTACGGGGAAGGTTTTTGCGCCCTCCGCCGCGATAGACGATGCGCCACCCGTGTAATTAATCAGAATCGCGCAGTTCTGGTCGACGGGAATCGTGATATTCTTATTGCCCGATCGCTTCACGGTGATGGACTTTCCGGGAACGACCTCGCAGTCGTCCGTAGTGCAGCCCCAATAGCGCAACGCAAGCGAAAAGGTAATGGACGGCATGAAGTAGTCCTGATAGATCTCTATCACGCGCGTTTCTGCCTCGGATGAACCGTCTCCGTCGGCGTCGTACATAAGCGGCGGCGCCGATTTATATATTTCTTTTTTAAGTCTGGCGAGGGTCTTTTCCGTCAAAGGCAAGTCGATCTGGTGCTCGAATCCCTTTTTATCGAACCAGCTTAACCGTTCAAAGCGTGATTCATCCACGGAAAAGTCGCCGTCGAGCGCCTCAAAGGGAATTTCGTTGAGTAACTTGGAATATTTCGCGACAAGCGGCTGTCTTCTGACAATCTTGTCCTGCTCGTCCGGAACGACGTTTGCCACTCCGTAACCAGCCGTTGCCTCGTTCAAATCCGGAAGGTTCGTCTGCAGTCCGCCGGACGCGATCATTTCCTTCCACTTGCCGCTTACTTTAGTGAATGTACCATGCTTGTCGAAGAGTATTTGCTGTCTTTCAAACATCTCTTCGTCGATACTCTCGCCCACGGGCGAATTTTCGAGTATTGATTCGAGGAAGACCGTGTTTGACGCGGAGATGCTTTTAGCGAGCGCGGCATCATCTGAGGGGTTGCCCTTGTCGATGAAGAATATATCGAGAAACAGGGCCTTTTCGCGCTCGTCCTGGTTTTGAATGCGCGCGAAGGAATCGATCAGGTCCCCGTGAACGGTTCGCGGAAAGGGCCAGCTTCCATACTTCTGAAGCGCCTTAAGGTCTATACCGATGATCATAATGTCCTGATTGATCGCCGGATTGCCCTCATCGCGCCATACTCCCTTCTGCACCGCGTTTTTCGTCACGACGCCTTTGAAGGAAAAATAAGTGTCGATAATCTTGGACTCAAGGTTGACGAACAGCCCCGAGAACAACCCAGCCAGACAAAAAAAGACCGAAAAGAAGAATCCGATTGCGAGACCGAAATTTCTCGTCTTTAAGAACCAGTGAGTTTTTCCCGTAGGCATGCCAAATCCCCCCGATTATTTTATCTTGAGAGCGATAATCCTTGATTCGGCGAGCAGCGTCCAGTCGTCATCCGGATACTTCTCGACAAGTTTTCCGTACGCGGCAAGGGCTGCGTCCTTGTTGGATCGCTGTTCCTCAACGCGGCCAATATTGAAGAACGCGCGGGTTTTCATGGGGAAATTCTCGTACTCCGAGGCTTTTGTAAGGTATTTAACCGCGTCCTCGGGAATTCCGAGCTCGTCGGCGCAAACGCCCGCGTTAAAGTAATTGATACCGGCCGTATAGGCCTTCGGCGAACAGGCAATCGCGCCAAGATAATACTTCTGTGCGTTTTGCCAATCCTTCCTGGAGAAATAGATTTCCGCGATCGCCATATTGGCGCGCGCGCCGCCAAAATTCGCCTTGTTGGAATCGGCTACCTTCTGAAGACTCGCGATAAATCCATCTTCGCTTGCCGCGAGACCGGACTTGTCGGTAGCAGAGCGGGATTCTTCCCACTTCGCGACGACCGATTCCACGCTTTCGAAGGCTGCTTCTTTCCGGTTGTCGTTGATGACCGAGTACGCGAAAACCGCGCCCATGACGATGACCAGTACGGCGAGAGAGACGATAATGACCATCCGTGATTTAACGAGAAAATCGTTGATTTTCTGCACGAAGGTCACATTTTCCTCGGAATGATTGTGTACGGCTTTCGTTGACATTGTCTTATTTCTCCTTGATTTCTAGTTCTTTTATCAGTCTGGACAGATAAGTCCGTTGGATATCCAGAATCTGCGCAGCGGCCGTCTGATTCCAATCATTATCCTCGAGCACTTTCTGAATATAATGCTTTTTAAAAAGATTTATGACCGACTTGAGACCTTTTTCCTGATACGTATTATTAGCAGGCATTGACCGTATGTTCAAGAGGAGGTCTTCCTCCTGGATATAAGGCGGTTTACCTATTACGCAGGCCCTTTCCACGGTATTTTCAAGCTCCCGGATATTTCCCGGCCATGAATACGATAGAATGGTGCTAAGGGCACTTTCGGAAAATCCCTTAAAGTCTTTTTTTACCTCATGCCGGAATTTCTTCAGGAAGAAGTCTGCGATCTCGGGTATGTCTTCTACCCGTTGTCTGAGCGGTGGAATGTAAAGCGGTAGTACGTTGAGTCGATAGTAGAGGTCAGAGCGGAATTTCTGCTCCTCGACTAATTTTTCAATGTCGCGGTTCGTGGCAGCGACGATCCTTACGTTTACGGTGATCGTGTCGCTGGAACCGACCTTCTCGAATGATTTATTCTGGAGGACCCGAAGCAGTTTTGACTGTAAGGTTAAGGGTAAATCACCGATTTCGTCGAGGAAGATGGTACCTTTGTCCGCCGTCTCAAAACGCCCTTTTCGGTTGCTGATCGCGTCAGTAAAGGCGCCTTTAACGTGGCCGAATAACTCACTCTCCAGCAAACCATCCGGAAGCGCCGCGCAATTAACCCGTATAAACGGGAAGTTAGCCCTGTCGCTCTTCAGGTGGAGCTGCTCGGCGAAGAGCTCCTTTCCTACCCCGCTTTCCCCGAGAATCAGCACCGATGAGTCCGATTTCGCGACCCGTTCGACTATGTCGAGCTTTTCCAGAATTACCGGGCTTCGCGCGATCATCGTATGATACCCGCGATCGGTAGCAATTTGGTCCTGAAGCACGACGATCTCGTCGCGAGACCTTTTCAAATTGCTCGCGTTCTGATACGCGATCGCGGCCTGGTTCGCGAGTATTTCCAGAAGCTCAAGATCGGCAAGGCTAAAGTGCTCGCAGATCTTCTTGTTCATTATCTCGATTACGCCGATGCATTGGTTTCTTACGCGCATCGGCACGGCAAGCATGTTCTTGATTGTGTATCCGGTGGATTTCTGTACGGTGGGGCTGTACCTGGGGTCGTTTGCAAGATCGTTGGCGATAAGGCTTCGGTTGTTTTTAACGACCCAGCCGGCGATTCCCTCGTCCATCTTGACGACGAACTTCTTAGCCTCAAGCCCTTTCGGGCCGAGTGCTACCTCGAATCGCAGGCTCTTCCTTCCTTCGTCCACCAATAAAAGAGAACCCGAATCACCCTCGACAACGCGCATCGCGGATTCTATGATCTGCGCGAGCAACACGTTAATGTCGGAATAATTCGAGTTTATCAGGGTGTTGATATCGATGAGCGCGTTGAGTTTCTCTGTTTCAATCGTATTCGACAGTTTCATCAAGGCGACTCACCGATTCAACGGCATTAATTAGACTTGTTCTTCAGGAAATCCCCAAGGGTATAAGATCCGCTGTCCTTCTCTTCCTCGGACGACATATAGCGGGAGATTTCCTCGCGCTGTACTTTCTTCTTGTAATCCTTGATCGAGAAAGCTACTTTCTGCTTCTCCGGGCTGACCTCGACAACGACTACTTTGATTTTATCGCCGACGGTGTACTTCTTGACGGCTTCCTCATAGATATCCTCGCGGTTCTCTGTGAGGTTGGACTTATTGATCAAGCCCTCGATTCCACCGGTAACGCGGAGGAAGATGCCGAAATCTGTAATCGAGGTGATTTCGCCTTCAATCGAAGTTCCGGGAGGATTAGAGGCAGCGAAATTCTGCCACGGATCATCGGAAAGCTGCTTGACGCCAAGGCGGATACGGTGGGTCTCGGGATCGAGCTCGATAACCATAACCTCGATTTCCTGATCCATGGTAAGCTCGCTTCCGGGATGCTTAACCTTCTTGGTCCAGGAAAGATCGTCCACGTGAAGGAATCCGTCAATGCCGTCCTCAAGCTCAACAAAAGCGCCCGCGTTGGTCACTTTTACGATCTTTCTGGTGAGTCGGGTCCCGACGGGATACTTCTCGATGAGTCCTTCCCACGGATTGGCGGTTACCTGCTTGAGACCGAGCGAAACGCGACCGGCCTGGATATCGTAACCGAGGATCATGCACTCAACCTCGTCACCGATCTTAACCATGTCTTCCGGTTTGTTGATCTTCTTGACCCAGCTGAACTCACTGATGTGAGCAAGACCTTCGATACCTTCTTCAAGCTCGATGAAGGCGCCGAATTCGGTAAGCTTGGTAACCTTACCCTTGACCACGTCGT
>Ga0209373_10005314_pt1 | contig 10569 bp, 7 predicted proteins | sample Higcelweek5metaG_FD_187173 | JGI IMG/M metagenome (GOLD analysis project Ga0209373, IMG submission 187173) | Freshwater pond sediment microbial communities from the University of Edinburgh, under environmental carbon perturbations - High... | ecosystem: Environmental > Aquatic > Freshwater >...
GAAAAAGCAAGATTTGATTTGTGTTCATTCTTTCTTTCTATTCTCCATGCTACAAGATACTTGTCAATTTTCTCACCAAGGGCTTTACACCCCTCTAGTGGAATCATGCCAAGAGATCCTACAGGAATCGTTTCAAGGTTACGCTTTTCCTCGCGAATGGGCATAAATGGTTCCTCTCTTTCACTGATTACTTTTCAGTTTTTTCTTTAGTCGAATATCCTGTACATCAAACTTAAATACTTGATAATACCCAGATATTCTAGAAAAAGTTCTTTCTGAATATTGTTTTGCTACATTCTCTAAAGAAAGATTAGTAGAAATAATCGTTGATTTCTTTCTTAAGTAACGTTCATTTAGAATTAAAAATAATTGTGAAGAAACAAAAGAATTAGTTGTCTCTGTTCCTAAATCATCAATAATCAATAAATCACAATTAAAAACATGATCATATATATTTTCATTATCAGCCAAAGTATTATAAGGTCGAAAAGTATGCTTTGCAAGTACATCAAAAAGTTGAAATGCAGTAAAATAAATCACAGAATGACCGCTTTCCAATAATTCTTTTGCAATACAATTGGTTAAAAATGTTTTTCCAACGCCTACATTACCATAAAAAAAGAGGTTGCGATAATCGCTATCAAAGTGTGAAATATAACTTTTGCTCTCATCTACAATTTTCTTTATTTGTACGGCTTCGGTCTGATTATAATACTCATAAGAGAAATTGTCAAAGTTCTCTTTTTCCAAAACAGATTGTATGTTTGACTGTGTATAAAGCATACTGATGATTGCCTGCTCCAAACAATAGCATTTTTTTCCATCCACATACCCAGTATCCCTGCAAAGTTCACACTTATAACCAAGAGATAAGTAATCTAAAGGGAATCCGTATTCATTAAGCAACTGACTTTTTCGTCCAGTTAATCGTGTCAGTTCTTCACGCATCTCTGACAAAGCATTTTCGTCTCCAGACACATAGCGTTTACCATGTTCAAGAGAAATTTGTGCAATTGAAGAATCTATATCTTTATATTCTGGGATAAGATCATATACTTCTTCTTTGTGTTCTTCAAGTAAATGTCTGTTTTGTAACTGCACATCTTCATAATCTCTAAATATAACATTGTACTGCGTATTCGTGAGTGCCATAGTCACCCTCCATATATTGAAACAGGTCAGTTGCTGAGGATTTCCTTTTCCAGTTCGGAAAAATCATAGGAACGCTGATTAAAATTATTAAATTTATTATTTGTATTTAAAACATTTGAACCTGCTGGTAATTTAGGTAAAGAACTGTTTTGCTTTGCAATTTTAAACTTTTCATCTAAGACCTTAATATCATTGTAATGTTTAACATTATTTTGTTTCCAACTTGCCAGTATAGAGTCGGCATATTCAAAGCTTGCAGTATGTGTGGTTTTCATAGTGCGATTGCAGGCTTCTATGATAATCTGCGTATCAAACCCATAAATATCAGTCCACTTTTTGATAAAAACCATTTCGGGCTCGACAGGATTTCTGCCTGAAAGGCCAAGTGCCTTTAATATCTCATATACTTCTTTGCGATACAGTCCTACATTTTCTTTAGCCTCGTCTACAGTTGAAATGCCTGATTCTGCCCAGGATATAGCTACTGTTTCCATATATCGCATACTTTTCTTTTTATTATTAACACAATATTCTATCAAATATTCTATTAAATCAGTCGAAAAATGTAAAGAATCATACATAAATAGCAAAGTAGATATTTCAGTGCTACTAAGCGTTTTGCCAATGTACTGTTCAGCTATAAAAAGTAATTGTGCAATATCATCTTTCTCTTTAAATTCTGCCAGTCTGTCTAAAGAATAATCAGGTTTTGAAGGAAGGTGGAATATATTGTCTTTTTGTGATGCAACCGGCTTCTCAACAAGAACAGCAATTGGTAAATGATCTTCACGAAAAGAATTCGTAGTTGAATTATCAGTAGAATTTAAATCATGAAGCTTGATACCAATCAGATTTTTAGAATTATCAAAATCCAAAGAGAGTAACTTAGATTTTTCCCAGAATTTCAAAGCACGAATAACGTCTTTCTCAGTATAATTAAAACAATCCGCGATAAGTGATACTGAAATAGGCATATTGGCAGACATACATCTAAGTAAATATAGATATATTTTTATCTGTGCATCATTTGCACTCTGCATATAGTCATCTATGAATTTATTTGAAACAATTGTGGCATCAATATTGCAATCACTGTAAAGCGTTATCTGACTCATTTTCTCACTCACCCAATTCTAATATTTAAACTCATTGCCCCTCTCAAAGGCATTTGAGAACCAACTCAAGTAAGATGAATTATAGCACAACGTTTCAAAAAAAGAAACACTAAATTTGCTGAAAAGTCCGCATTTTTAGGGGGTTTCTGATAATGTGGATAATGTGAAAAGTGTGGACAAAAAAATGTTAATTCTTTATGTTGATATAAAAAACCTAGTGTTTAATAAGAAAATGTAAAATCAGAGAAAGTATTATGTAAATATAAAATCCACATCTGATTTTTAAAAAAATTCTCAAAAGATGTGGATAATGTGGACAGACTATTTTCCAAGTAAACTTTCGCCGATTTTAACAACGTCTCCGGCTCCCATAGTTATTAACAAATCTCCGTGAATACAATTTTCTAATAAAAAATTTTCAATTTCATCAAAAGAAGGAAAATAGTAAGCCTCAACATTCAATTTCTGCAATTCACAAAGCAAATCTTTGGAGCTGACACCTAATGTATCAGATTCTCTGGCAGCATAGATATCAGTCAAAACAACCTTATCAGCTAAGGATAGCGATTTGGCAAAATCGTTCAAAAAAGCCTTTGTTCTAGTATAAGTATGCGGCTGGAATACACACCAAGTGGTTTCGTGAGGATAATTTTTAGCAGCAGATAGTGTGGCAGCTATTTCTGTAGGATGATGTGCGTAATCATCTATTATGGTTACGCCGCCAATACTGCCTTTATATTCAAAGCGTCGTAGTGTTCCTGAAAAAACATATAAAGATTTTTTTATTGTATCCAAATCAATGAGGAGCAAATCTGCCAAAGCAATAGCTGCTAAAGAATTTGATACATTATGTATTCCTGGAACCTGTAAAGTAAAGCTGTCTATTAATTCATTGCTATGGATTAAATTAAAAGTAGCGCAAGCATTGGTATCAAAAATAATATTTTCAGCCGAATAATCTGCCTTATGATGAAGCCCAAATGTAATGACTTTGCAGGATAATCCTTCAACTAATTCTTCATAGTTATCAATATCCGCATTTATGATAAGCGTACCATCAGCAGGCAGTAATTCTGCAAAACGACGAAAAGAATTACGGATATCATAAATATCTTTAAAAAAATCCAGATGGTCTTCTTCTATATTTAAAATAATACTAATCTTCGGGAAAAAACTTAGAAAGCTATTTGTATACTCACATGCTTCTGTTACAAAAAGCTTTGAACCACCAACACGAATATTCCCGTTTAATGTTTTTAACACACCCCCAATTGAAAGTGTGGGATCTGCATCTGCGCCAAGAAGAATCTGGGATATCATAGAAGTTGTGGTTGTCTTACCATGTGTACCAGAAACTGCAATCGGGAGTTCATAGTTTTTCATTATTTGACCCAGTAATTCTGCTCTGGTAATGTGTGGAATATTACGTTTTATTACTTCAGCAAGCTCGAGATTGTCACTTTTTATGGCGGCCGTATATACAACCAAATCTATGTTGTCGAGAATATTTGAGGCCCTTTGTCCATAATATAGTTTAACTCCTTTTTTCTCAAGATCTTCTGTTAATTTTGAAACACTAGAATCAGAGCCAGAAATATAGAAGCCTTCTTTTAAAAGAATTTCAGCAAGACCGCTCATACTAATGCCACCAATGCCAATAAAATGAATGTGAATGGGTGTGTTAAAATCAATTTGATACATATCAGCACTTCCTAATAAATTATTTAAGATATTATCTCCAAAATCCTGCAACTTAAGAAAATCAAGGAACACTAAATTAGCAAGATTTTTTTGATTAGTTACATTATACCTGTATATTTGAAAAAAACAATAGCAAAATTGTAGTAAGCACTACTATACATGGAGTAAATCGAATTAGAAGTCATAAAAAAATATTTTAGTAAAAAGCTATATAATTCAAAAAAAATACCGCAAAAAATTGTAAAAAATGTTCACGGTAAAGAAAAAGTATGATATAATTATTTCACTAGAAAACTATGCAAGAGGTGATAGCGTGATTAAGAAAGAAATGATAGCAATGTTACTTGCAGGAGGTCAGGGCAGCAGACTTGGAGTACTTACGTCTAAGGTAGCAAAACCGGCTGTATCTTTTGGTGGGAAGTATAGGATTATTGACTTTCCGCTCAGCAATTGTATTAATTCAGGTGTTGATACGGTAGGTGTATTGACTCAGTATCAGCCTCTTCGTTTAAACACTCATATAGGAATCGGAATCCCATGGGATTTGGATCGTAATATTGGTGGTGTAACAATTCTTCCCCCATATGAAAAATCGGGAAATAGCGAATGGTATACTGGTACGGCAAATGCTATTTACCAGAATATTGATTACATGGAGACTTTTAATCCAGATTATGTGCTTATCCTTTCAGGAGATCATATATATAAGATGGATTATGAAGTCATGCTCGATTTTCATAAAGCCAATAATGCTGATGTTACCATAGCGGCAATGCCAGTTCCTCTGGAGGAAGCAAAGCGTTTTGGTATTGTAATTACTGATGAAGATAGAAAAATATTGGAGTTTGAAGAAAAACCGGAGAATCCAAGAAGCAATCTGGCATCTATGGGTATTTATATTTTTAGTTGGAAAGTATTAAAGAAAGCTTTGATTGCAAATGCAGAACAACCAGCACTTGACTTTGGAAAGCATGTGATTCCATATTGTCATGAAAATGGCGGAGCCTTATTTGCATATGAATATAATGGTTATTGGAAGGATGTCGGAACACTCAACTCATATTGGGAGGCTAATATGGAGCTGATAGATATTATTCCAGAATTCAATTTATATGAAGAGTACTGGAAAATTTATACTAGAAGTAGTATTCTTCCACCGCAATATATCTCTGGGGACAGTGTGGTTGAAAGAAGTATCATTGGAGAGGGTTCCAATATATATGGCAAAGTTTATAATTCTGTTATCGGTTGTGGAGTTACAATAGGAAAAGACGCTATAGTACGTGACTCAATTATTATGAATGAAGCTGTAATAGGTGATAATGCAGAAATTAATAAGGCTATTATTGCAGAAAATACTATTATTGGTGATGGAGCAATGTTGGGATTTGGTGATGAAGTTATAAATGAAACAGATCCAAATATTTATACAAATGGTATCGTAGCTGTCGGTGAAAACTCAATTATTCCAATGGGAGTCAGCATCGGTAAAAACACTGTTATAGCAGGTAAAACTGAAATAACAGACTATGTAAACAGAAGGCTGGAGAGTGGAAAATCATTGGTTAAGGCAGGTGGAGAATAATGAGAGCAATCGGTATTATTTTGGCAGGTGGCAACAGCTTTAGGATGAAAGAACTTTCTAAGAAAAGAGCTATTTCAGCTATGCCTGTGGCAGGAAGTTATAGAAGCATAGATTTTTCGTTAAGCAATATGAGCAATTCGCATATTCAGAGAGTAGCAGTATTTACACAATATAATGCAAGAAGCTTAAATGAGCATCTCAGTTCATCAAAATGGTGGGATTTTGGGCGTAAGCAAGGAGGACTTTTTGTATTTACGCCTACCGTGACGCAGGAAAATAGCTCTTGGTATCGCGGAACAGCAGATGCAATTTTTCAAAATCTAAATTTTCTAAAAAGTTCTCATGAGCCATATGTGGTAATTACTTCAGGTGATGGGATTTATAAGATGGATTACAATAAGATACTGGAATATCATATTGAAAAGAAGGCGGATATTACTGTTGCATGCAAGGATGTAGATGCAGGAGAAGATGTTGAAAGATTTGGCGTTATAAAAATGAATGAGGAGTGCAGAATTGAAGAGTTTGAAGAAAAACCAATGGTTGCACGTTCCAATACAATTTCGTGTGGCATTTATGTGATTAGAAGGAGACAACTTATAGAGTTAATTGAAAAGTGTGCAGAAGAAGATCGACATGATTTTGTCAGAGATGTCTTAATTCGATATAAAAATATGAAAAGAATTTATGCATATAAGATAAAAGAGTATTGGAGCAATATTGCTTCTGTCGAGGATTACTTTAGAACTAATATGGATTTTTTAAAGCCAGAAATTAGAGATTATTTTTTCAAACAATATCCGGATATTTATTCTAAAGTGGATGATTTACCACCAGCAAAGTATAACGTAGGATCAAATATTAGAAACAGTTTAATTTCCAGTGGATGCATTATGAATGGTACCGTAGAGGACTCTATTATATTTAAAAAAGTTTTTGTGGGAAATAACTGTTTTATTAAAAATTCTATTGTATTGAATGATGTTTATATTGGTGACAATACACATATAGAAAATTGCATTGTTGAGAGTCGTGATACAATTAGAGCTAATTCTTATTATTGCGGCGAGGATGATATTAAAATTGTATTAGAAATGAACGAAAGATATGTACTATAGGTTGAGAAAGAGGGTTTGATAACGATTTTTGAATTCAGTGGTGTGTAGACCCACTGGCAGGGAAGGGAGAAGGCAGGATGAAAATTACAGATGTGCGAGTGAGAAAAGTTGCTAAGGAAGGGAAAATGAAAGCTGTTGTTTCAATTACATTGGATGATGAATTTGTCGTACATGATATTAAAGTAATTGAAGGTGAAAAAGGACTATTTATTGCTATGCCTAGTAGAAAAGCTTCTGACGGAGAATATCGAGATATTGCACACCCCATTAATTCCGGAACGAGAGAAATCATTCAAAGAATTATTTTAGAAAGTTATGAAAAAGCACTTCTTGAAGAGGCAAAAAATCTAACAGGTGAATAAGAATATCAAGAGGCAACCATGGAAAGCATAGAGTTTTCCATGGTTTTTTAAGTAGTCAAAATGTATTCTTGTAGATAAGGGGTAACTCATGCTATACTATACGCTGAGAAATAAGAACTGTAGTAATTCAAACCGTAAAAATGTAAGCCAGATACTATTACAAATAGGAGTAAGATATGTATATTATAATAGGCCTTGGTAATCCAAAAAGAGAATACAAGAATACACGACATAATATCGGGTTTGATACAGTAGAGTTATTATCTGACAAATATAATATTATTATTGGTTGTGATAGGCATAAAGCTTTATGCGGTAAAGGTTCTATAGAGGGCGAAAAAGTAATACTTGCAATGCCTCAGACATATATGAATCTTAGCGGGGAGAGTGTAAGAGAGATAGTGGATTACTACAAAATAGATACTACTTCACAGCTGATTGTAATTTATGATGATGTCAGTTTGGATTTAGGACAGATTCGTGTGCGCCCGAAAGGAACAGATGGGGGTCATAATGGCTTAAAGAGCATCATAGCACAACTTGGAACCAATCAATTTATGAGAATAAGAATTGGAGTGGGAGAAAAGCCGAAGGGATATGATTTAGCTGATTATGTATTAGGCCATTTTTCTAAGACAGAGCGTGAGACTATTGATGAGGCTACTATCAATGCCACAGAGGCAGTTAGGTGTATTTTAACTTCAGGTGTAGAAGAAGCAATGAATATATTTAATAAGAAAAAAAAGGAAGAGTAAGGTGATTTTGTGGAGGCATTACGAAGTCCTCTAGAACAATTAGCGGAATTTGAGACAATTAGGGAGAAACTTAAAAAAAACAAAGGAATTATTGAAGTTTCCGGATGTGTTGACTCACAGAAGCTGCATATGATATATGGACTTAGCGATGGTTTTAAACATAAAATCATCGTTACTTTTAATGATATAAAGGCGAAAGAGATTTATGATGATTACAGGTTTTATGATAAAAGGGTAGCGTTATACCCAGCGAAGGATTTGATTTTTTATCAAGCAGATATTCATGGTAATCTTATTACGAAGCAAAGAATAAATTGCTTGAAAGCACTTTTACTTGATAAGCCGGTGACTATTATAACAACCATTGATGCTTTTATGGAACATGTAGTTCCTTTTGAACGCATCAAAAAACATATTTTTGAGATTAAAAAGGGTGACAGTCTGGATTTATCTGAATTAGCAATAAAACTAGTTACACTCGGCTATGAGAAAACAGATCAGGTAGAGGTAAGCGGACAGTTTGCAATCAGGGGAGGCATTGTCGATTTATTTCTTTTAACAGAGGATAATCCCATAAGAATTGAGTTGTGGGGAGATGAAGTCGATTCTATCCGCATGTTTGATGTGCTGAGTCAGCGTTCGGTAGAGGTCGGGGAGGAAATGGCAGGTGAGAGTGATAATTCAAAATTCACCTCACAGGATAAAGAAAAAGAAAATCCAAAGTTAATGCAAAGAGTTGTAATATATCCAGCAACGGAAACAATTCTATCATATGATGAGATTGCGGAAGGTGCAAAATATATAGAGAAAAGTGCAAAAGAAGCATCCGAACAATTACGGAAAGAATTTAAGACGGAAGAAGCACATCGTATGAAGCAAATAGCATCGGGGATTTGTGAGCAACTTTTGGAGCTTTCAGGAGTTTGCAACATTGAGAGCTATTTAGATTACTTTTATAAGGAACATGTTTCGTTTTTAGATTATTTTTCGAGTCAGGAAACAATCGTTTTTATGGATGAGCCTGGGAGACTTTTAGATAAAAGTAAAACCGTAGAGCTTGAATTCAGAGAAAGCATGGAAAACCGCTTATTGAAAGGCTATTTACTTCCTGGCCAGATGAATATTTTATATTCAAAAGAAGAAATTTTTACAAAACTGGTACGAGGAAAAGCAGTAGCACTTTCTATATTGCCAGCGCAGCAAGGTTTGTATAAATCCGAAGCAAAATATGCTATTACAACAAAGGCTATGAATTCATATAATAATAGTTTTGAAGCATTAATAGCCGATTTAAAAAGATATAAAAAAAGCAGTTATCGGGTAATATTGCTTTCGGGTTCTAGGACGAGGGCAAAAAGACTGGCCGCAGACTTAGTGGAGTATGAATTAAGCAGCTTCTATACTGAAGATAGAGATCACGAGGTCAAGCCAGGTGAAATCATGGTAATGTATGGAAGAATCGGACAGGGATATGAGTATCCACTTATTAAATTTGTCGTAATATCTGAGAGTGATATTTTTACAGTAGAAAAGAAGAAGCGTAAAAAAAGAAAGACATATGAAGGCCAAAAAATTCAGAGCTTTATGGAACTGTCAGTAGGAGATTATGTTGTACATGAGAATCATGGCCTTGGCATTTATAGAGGAATTGAGCAAGTAGTCATAGATAAGATTACTAAGGACTATATCAAAATTGAATATAGCAATAATGGAAATTTGTATATTCCTGCTACTGGCCTGCATGTTATCCAAAAATATGCATCGAAGGATGCAAGAAAACCAAAATTGAATAAATTAGGCAGTTCGGAGTGGGTAAAGACAAAAGCCCGTGTCAAGACAGCAGTCGATGTGATAGCAACTGATCTTGTAGAGCTGTATGCTGCACGAAATGAAAAAAACGGATATTTGTTTAGCCAGGACACAGTATGGCAGAGTGAGTTTGAAGAATTGTTTCCTTTTGAGGAGACGGAAGATCAATTACTAGCGATAGAAGCAACAAAGCGAGACATGGAAAGCAGAAGAATCATGGATCGTCTAATATGTGGAGATGTTGGTTATGGAAAAACAGAAATAGCAATTCGAGCAGCATTTAAAGCTGTTCAGGATGGCAAGCAGGTGGTCTATTTGGTACCAACAACGATTCTTGCACAACAGCATTACAATACTTTTGTACAGCGTATGAAGGACTATCCTGTCAAGATAGAGTTGCTATCTCGATTCAGGACGTCGACGGAACAGAAGAAAACCGTGAGTAACTTAAAAAAAGGACTTGTTGATATTGTAATAGGAACACACCGAGTTGTTTCGTCAGATATTGGATTTAAAGATTTAGGACTTTTAATTATTGATGAAGAGCAGAGATTTGGCGTGAGACATAAAGAAAAAATCAAGAAGTTAAAAGAGAGCGTTGATGTGCTAACTTTAACCGCAACGCCGATTCCAAGAACTTTGCATATGAGCCTTGTAGGTATTCGTGATATGAGCGTGCTGGAAGAAGCGCCTTTAGATAGAATGCCAATACAGACATTCGTAATGGAATATAATGAGGAGATGGTGCGGGAGGCAATTTGTCGCGAATTATCTCGTGGTGGACAGGTGTTTTATGTATATAATCGTATTAGTACAATTGCTGATATGACAGCTGTTATACAAAAATTAGTGCCAGATGTTAATATTGCATATGCGCACGGCCAAATGAAGGAACATGAGCTGGAACGTATCATGTATGATTTTATTAATGGAGATATAGACGTACTGGTATCAACTACAATTATAGAGACG
>Ga0209373_10005316_pt1 | contig 10567 bp, 8 predicted proteins | sample Higcelweek5metaG_FD_187173 | JGI IMG/M metagenome (GOLD analysis project Ga0209373, IMG submission 187173) | Freshwater pond sediment microbial communities from the University of Edinburgh, under environmental carbon perturbations - High... | ecosystem: Environmental > Aquatic > Freshwater >...
GGCGGTGGTCAAATAAAAGTCTCCATTGGTGAAATTAATCTCCACATTATTGGGACAGCGGGTGATCTTGCAGTATCCCTTCATGCCGCTCATCTTCCCTTCGCCAGGACCGATCTGCAGCATATTGTCCAAGTTATTGACGCTGAAGGTCCAGATCCAGCTGACCAATGAACGCCCGCCCCCCCTGCCGGTCATCATGAACATCCCATTGTATACGTCGGAATACATGGAGCGCACCATGCCGCACTGTTTCAGGTTGCTGACACAGTTGATGGATTGCGACTTGGCCCGCACCTTGTTGAGAGCAGGAAGCAGCATCCCGGCGAGGATCGCAATGATGGCGATGACCACGAGGAGCTCAACCAATGTAAAATTCTTTTTCATAACTCAACTTTTCCTTTTTTCTTGGACCTGGCGCCATGAAGTCCTGTCATTTTCTGGGTGCATTGACTTTCATGATAGATTAATGGTTAAGACGGTATGGGATCGCTTCGTCGGCGACAATCCGCATCGTCTTCACGACCTCAGGGTACGGCCGTCCGGTCGTATCCAGAATACCCAAACTCATATTTTCGCCATCGCCGGGGCGGCCGCAGACCGGCTGCTCAACGAATTGAAAATAGTGCATCCCGACAATGCGCGGATTGCGCAACGCGCTTTCATAATAGCGCTGCAGAGCTTCTCCCCGTTCTTCCGGCGTGAAGCCGCTCACGGCGAGCCCCGAAGCAAAGTGTCCCCGAGCTTCCACGCCGCCGATGTTGAACTCCGAGATCATCACGGGCATGTCGGGGATCTGCGGTGCAAAGTGATCCAGCCCCAACCAGTAACAGTTATAGCTGGCTACATCGACGTATTCCGGGAAAAGCTTGGCAACGTAGCCGTAGGCGGCTCCGGCACTCATCTGGAAGCGGTTGCCGAGGAAGAGGTGATTCGGCGAACACTCTTTGATGGTGTCCCGGCTCACTTCAAAGAACTTCCGGATCAGGATGTTGCTGAACTCCGCCAGATCGCGTTTTCCCTCTTGAGTGGTCGGCGCCGCAATATCGTAGAGGAAACTGTCGATTTTCGGGTACTTTTTCCCCCACACGCGGTTGAGATGCTCGACAGTAGAATAACGTTTCTTCAGGAATTTGAGAAACTCCCTCTTGCCTGGCTGCGTGGAAGGTTTTTCCATGATCTGCATCGCCCATGTGCCTTCCGGCCCGAAGTAGATCTCGTTAGTGACAAAGTAGCCGATGCACATCGGGTCGTTAAGCGTCCAGCCAAAGCTGCCGGTCAGCTCTTCCTTCAGAGCTTTCACAAAGGCGGGGTCGAAGCCGTCGCGCGCGCCGATGCCGAACATTCCCTCGTTTCGGAAGTGCATCAAAATAGGGGTATAGGGGCGTTTCCACTTCTTCACCTGATCCATCAGACACCACACACCCATGGTATTGACGCCCCAGGAATCGAGCCGTTTCTCAAACACCTCCCACGGGAATCCCGTCCCCCACTGGATAATGCTCCCCTCTTTGATATGGCGCAACACCATGCGCTTCACTGCGGGGGCGTACTCGCCCTTGCGTTCAAAGTAGTGTTCACGGCCGTCGATATGCTCCCCGTGCCACCAAGTGATGGAGCTGACCCCCAGCGAGAAAAAGAGCTTGCCTTCGGGGTCGACCAAATACCACTTGCCTTGATATTTTTCGGTACGGAAGAAGCCAGTAGCGCGGAGCGTTGGCCCGGGTTTATAGCCGCCGTAACAATCCCAGTCGGCCGGACGCGGCTGCCACGAGGCGGCCTCCTTTTTGGCACACGCCCGCAGCTCCTCGTCATTGTGGATCTTGCCCGGCCACTCCGCGTAGCGGTACTGACCGTAACGGTCGATCATCGGGAAATATTTCGCGGGATCGTCGAGCGGGGCGCAATTGGGCGCCAGCTCATCGGAAAAACGGAAGTTGGAGACCGTGAAGCGGCTGCTGGCCTTGTCTCGCTTGAGATAAGGGGTCATGGACCAGAAGATGAGTGCCGTCACGTGGTCGGCATCCAATCCACTTGACCCCTCCATGCCGAAGGGTTTCGCCTGCATATATTCGCCGGACATCAGTTTGATCTTGCAATCTTTGCGGAACGCGTAGAGCGGGATCTTCAGCGTTTTCGTTTCGCCGGGCATCAAATAGGTTCCGATCTCGGGGCGGCCGACGGGCTTCGCCTGCTCCGCTCCGGAGTGGATCCGCAGCAGCACATCCATCGGCCACTCGGAATCATTTTTGACGTCGCAGGAGAGCACCGTATGGCCGTTGAAGTCGAAGTACCCCTGCTTCGGCATGATGGCAACTCCGATAAAATCCTCCTGATCATGGCGCAGTTCTGCCGTAAAGGAGGGCTGATCCTTTTGAGAAAGGAGGGTCACTTTGGCATCACGTGTCTCCCCCGGAGCTTGCAACTCTACGCTGTGGCGTAAACGCAGCGAAGCCCCCCGTACCAGATACGGTGCCCCGGGAAAACCCGCCGCAAAAATGGCAGCAGAGGCCAGCAGCAGCATGAAAATAATGCATTGTTTCATTGGGTCAGAAACTCCTTTCTGTTGTTTTGTTTTATTCTCGCTTGCTTTTTTGAAACAGCCATATAACCCTCTTCCTCTCTACGGCACCACCTTAGATACCTGTTGAACACTGAGTCACGGTTCTTCTCCAAACATATTGCTTCATTTGCACATCGGAATACGATCTAAAATAGTACCTTTGGCAAAATAATGATAGATCGTGTGGGCGCTCCACGCATGACAATCAGAGCGGAACCACGCGCTGCCCGGAAAAACCTCCGGCATGGTCACCAGGCTCGGCAGGTCGGCCGTGGCAAGATATTTTTCCAGCCGTTTGTCAAAAAGTTCCCGCAAACCGAATTTCCGGCAAGCCTCCAAGTAATAGAACCCGAAAGCGATCCCGCACTCCGGCAACGCATTTTTTTCCAGCTCAGCGATGACGGATCTTTCACCCAGCGCCAGCAACGCAAATACCTGAGAGTGCTCGCAGCAGTACCCTGTTGCTTCGTTTTCAAAAAAGATACCGCGTTCAGGATTGTAATATTTTTTACGGATCGAGCCGGCGAGTTCTTCCGCAAAATTGACATATTTCTCTGAATTTTCCCGATTTCCAAAACAGGATTCGATATCGGCAAGATCTTTCAGCGAGAGCAACGTGATGAGGTTCAACGTGCAACCGATACCATCCTGACAGCCGGGAGGGATGCCGCCTTCCCAGTCATCGCGCCAGTCAATAAAATTCCAGCCCGGCACACGAAGTACGCCATCGGCGGTTCTGTAACCGTACAGATAATCCATTGTTTTCCGCAGGGTCGGGAGCAGTTCGCGAACCAGAGAATCATTTTTTCTCAACCGCGCGAAATCATGGACCATCTGGGTGTAAAAGGCGGTGAATGCCGGAATGTGAAGCCGGCAAATTTCTCCATACTCAGGCTGGTATTCGGCAAAATCCTTGGACGGGTAACGACAGGAAATAAAGCCGTTCTCGGAAAGGCCCTCGGCAAATTGACGCAGCGCTTTTTCCGTCAGCCTGAGATCATCTGTGATCTCATAAAGGCTGAGCATATCAAAGCGGGTGTCCGAAATATATTGCAGCTGTTCATAATAAGGGCAGTCCATAAAGGTTTCACCGGTGCAGGCTTTCAAGGTGGCCCAGCTCTTCTGCAAAAGGTTGGTTATCCGCTCATTACCTGGAACGTTGAGCGGGCGTTTCAGAATCCATGGATAGTCGGTCCGGAAAAATTTGGTGCTTTCAAGTTTGGCGTTGCCGTATAAGGTGATTTCCAGCGTGCGGCCGGCATGCCACCAGTAATCAAAATATTTGATCTTTTTTCCTGTCAGGATGATTTGATCTCCCGTGCTGGAAAAATAGGGATAGGCTTCTCCGGGTTTGGTCCCGGTGACAAATTTCTCATCGAGCTCTTCAGGCTTGACGCCCGGTTCGGCCCAGCGGAGGCGAACGGAGCCTGTGCCGGAAAATTCATACTCGCCGTAAACCTTAACGTAATCGGAAAAAAGAAAATAATTTCCTCTTCTGGTGTAGTCTAAAGTTTCCTCATAGAGCATATCCGGCAGGGACGTCGGCCGCAGATTCCGGCAATCGTCACTCCACACGGCAGGTTTCCAATCGCCCCCTCTTCCAGACGAGACCTCCCAGTTGAAACGCTCGTCTGCCAAAAGGTGAGCAAAACTGCCCCAGTCCGTCTTGCTCGTTGCAAAAGAGCAGCCCATGCAGAGTTGGATTTCCCACTCCGGAGAAAGGATCGGGTTCGGCTCCACAAAAATGCCGGGCTGAATGGATACCTGACCATATGCGGTCAAATCTTTTCCAAGAGCGATCAGCAAAAAAACGATGACGTGAGGCCCTGGTTCAAGCTCAAATCGATGGGTCATGGTGAACCATGTTTGAGCAGTTCCCCTGTGCGGGCCATCGGCAATGCGTTTGCCGTCGCAGAAAAGGATGGCTCTTTCATCGGCGGACCAGGTCAATGAAATCGTTTGCCGTTTTTCGATTTCAAAACGATTCCGGTATGCCGCCAAATAAGGTGGTCCTGTGAGCCACCCTGAAAAATGCATCCATTTGCCTAGATTGCGCATCATCATACTCCAAATAAGAGCTCATTGTATATTATTGTTCCGAAACTTTACTACTTGTAATATTGCCCAGTTGATTGACGCAAGCCGTACCCTTTGCGCGTTCCCGCGCCTGATTGAGCGCGGGCAGCAACAAAGAGGCAAGAATGGCGATGATGGCGATTACGACGAGAAGTTCAATCAGCGTGAAATTTTTTTCTCTGCCTTTCATGGCATTTCCTCTTTATCCGTTTGTTCTTCTCTTAGCCCGGGCTGATCTTTGTCTTTTTATATTATACCTTGAAAACAATTTCCCGGCAATGTATATTTATATGGAATAAATGTCGTTTTGTAACATCGGAGGATATTGGCCCATGAATGGGGATAATCGCGGATGTCCATATGAAATTCAGTTCTGTGGCTGGATGGAGCATATCTATCCCTGGATTCAGAACGAATTGGAAACCCCGTTCTGGCGTCTCTACTGGAGTCTAAAGCCAGGTGGAACGCTGCGTTTTGATAACACGGAAATGTGTTTGGAGCCCAACACGTTTGTATTGATTCCCGCGGGGTTTCGTTTTTCCACCTTCGCCCGATGTCCGTTTGAACAGGTTTTCATCCATTTCAACTTCAACGATCTGGTTCGTGTCTATGCCGACCGGATTTATACGGTTCCCGGCGATGAATTCTCCGCCGGATACATTCAGGAATTTGTCGGATTGTATCGAGAGCTCAAAGACAAGATTCGTTGCGAGATGATCGGATATCTGCTGCTCGGACACGCCCTTTTGAAATCGCCCGCCGGTCCCGTGATTTGCGAACTCCCCCTCGACCGGCGCATCGTCGAGACGATCCGTTACATCAGTTCCAATCTGGCCTCCCGGCTGGACAACGAACTCCTGGCGGAACGTTGCGGCATGGCGCGCAATGCGTTCATCCGCCTTTTTTCCGGTGCGATGAAAGAAAGTCCGCAAGCATTTGTTCGCCGCAAACGCATCGATCGCGCCTGCCGACTGCTGCATTTCAGCAGTCTCTCGCTGAAAGAGATCGCCCGGGAAACCGGTTTTGCCGACCAGTACCATTTTTCCAAGGTTTTCGCCCGTTTGCAGCACAACACGCCCAAAAAATTCCGGGATTCCTACGCCGAATTCAAATTCGCCCGGGAGGTCTTGTGACGTCCCCGCCCAAAAGGCGCGGTGTGACTTTGGGCGGGGGCGTCTCAATGTGCTGAGAATGAATCGAATTTCTTTGCATCCGGTATTGACAGGCGGCGGGAGAGGATGTGTAATATCTATTGTCACGAGCCAACTGGCACCGGATCGCGCTCACCGGAACACCGGTCGAAAACCGGCTCGCCGATTTGTGGAGCATCTTCGATTTTGTGAACCCGGGGTTGCTCGGCAATCTTAAAACGTTCCTCATACTATATGGGAACCGTAATCTGGAGAAAATCGATCCCATATAGCCTCCGAATGCGTAACGTTTGGTCCCTGCGGGCATAGCGGGGTGGCGTCTCCTCATATACCATCACTCTGGCTCCCGTAGAGGAAATCGCCGAAAGCGATCGACACCGGGCGGTCAAAGAGCGGCAGGTTGCGCAAGCGCAGCGTTCCGCCGCCGTTGGAACCGGAGATGATCTCCGCCCGTGGCGAGCGGTGGCGTAGATCGTTCCGTTCAATAGCTCCACAGTCCGCCGTCCGCGTCGAGCTTGACGCCGGTTCCGGGTTCGTAAAGGTTTTGGGCGGACTGCACGTCGATCCCGGCGACGGTCCTGACGCACGCCGCGTCGCGCCACCTGTCGAGCTGCTCCTTCGGCACGTTGACCGTGTATGGCTGGAGCTGTCGCAGCAGGTCGCGGGTCGGTCGCCCGGCGGATTCCAGCTCCTCGATCAACTCGGCGGAATTCCCGTACAGCACCACCAGCGGCGCCTGATACGCGTTGTCGATCATGTTGAAATCGGCGGAGAAGGAATCGAACTCGCACTCCGGCGCATCCTTGAAGTACCCGATGAAATTCGCTTTGTCGAACTGCGCGGTCATCCCGTAATAAAGCTTGAAGTACTTCCGATAGAACGCGGGCGTCATGACCAGCTCACCGTCGTCCGGCAGCAGCTCCCGGGCGGCGTTGCACCCCGCCTGGAGCGACGGCGGCGGCTTGCTCCCGAGATCGAAGAGGAAGACCTCGCCGGTCTCTTGCCGCCCTTCGCGGTTGCAGCGCCCGGCCGCCTGGGCGATCGAATCGATACCGGCCAACTCCCGGTAGACCGTCCTGAAATCGAGATCGACTCCGGCTTCGACCAGCGAAGTCGCCACTACGGCGATCGGTTCGCCGTTCTTCAGCGATTCGCGGATTTTGTCGAGCAGCTTCCGGCGTTCCGCCGGGCACATCGACCCCGACAGGTGGACCTTCTTCGGCGCGTCCACCAGGTCGTAGAGTTGGCGGCAAATCCGCTTGGTGTTGACGATGCACAGCACCTGTCCGGCGGAAGCGAGCTCGGCGGCGAGCTCCTCCGGCGAACGCCGCCCGAGGTGGCGGATGCGGGTGCGCCGCAGGGCGTCCGCCAGCGCCTCGGGGTCGGCGACTAGCGGTGTCGCCGGGGGCAGCCCCTCCAGCCGGGAGTTGTCGGACCGGACGATGCGGTCCTCCAGCGCCGGAATGGTCGCCGAGCAGAGCACCACCGTGCAGCCGAAATCCGCGACCAGCGCGCGCAGCGTCGCCAGGATCGGCGCCAGGTGTTCGCGCGGCAGCATCTGGGCTTCGTCGAGGATGATGACGCTGTTGGCGATATTGTGCAGTTTCCGCAAGTTCGACGCGCCGGACTTGAGCAGCGATTCGAAGAGCTGGACGTTGGTGGTGACCACCAGCGGCATGTCCCAGTTTTCCGCCGCGGGCCGGTAGGCCGGGTTGTCGCCGGGGTCGAAATTGGAGTGGTGCTCCAGCACGTTTCCGGCGCCGAAGATCCGCTTGTAGACGTCGGCCGTCTGTTCGATAATCGCGTTGTAGGGGATGGACATGATGACCCGATCCATCCCGTTGGCGCGCCGGTGTTTGAGCGCGAAGGCCATCGAACAGAGCGTCTTGCCGCCGCCGGTGGGGACGTTGAGGGTGTAAAAGCCCGGCTTGCCGTCCGCGTTCGCCGCCGCTTCCTCGAAGACGGCGCGGCGGACGGCGTTGACCGGACCGGGAGCCGCTTCCGCCTGCTTCCGCTCCATATACCGGCGGAAGTTCTCTTCGAATTCGTCCCAGGTGGCGTATTGTCCGCGCTGCGCGCTCCGTTCCGGGCTGTCGAACGCTTCGGCGTCGAGCCGGTCGGCGTCCACCAGCGCCGACGCCGCCATCCGGATCCAGAGCTGGATCGATTCCGGCCGGGTGAACGCCCGCCGCAGTTCGTCCTGCAACGCTTCGCGCGCGGCGTCCGGATCCGGAAAAAGCTCCCGTTCCGCGAAGGTCCGCAACTGCCGGTCCCGGAGGCGGTCGGGAACCTTTTCGAGATCGCCGTAGTAGTCGGGCAAGTGGGAGTGGTGGGCTTTGATCGCGTAGGCGGGGAGGGTCCCCCACAGGTCGCCGAAGAGCTGGATGCAGAGCGCCGCGCTTTCCGGCGCGTGGCTGACCTGGTTTTTCCCGGTTTTCAGGTACTCCTGCCACTCCGCCGACGCCTTCCCGCAGTCATGGAGCAGCCCGATCGCGGCGCAGGTGAACGGAGACCGGAATTTCCGGCCGAATTCTTCGGCGCGCCCGGCGACTTTTCGAAGGTGATCGATCAGCGGCTGTCCCGGCCTGGCTTCCTGAACCATACAATTCTCCCGCGTTATGATTGGGCAAATCCGCGACATCGATCGCTTCTTCCGGCCCTGAACGGCCCGGTGAAACAGCGATGTCAACGGCTCCGCGTTTTGTCGGTTAACGCATACCATATATCGCGGTTTGTGAATTGCAAGCCGCCGGAAGAGTTTATCGGGAACTGTGAATCATGGTATCATCAATATATAATTACTTGTATTAGTAATTTAATGGATGAGATGACGGAATGATGCGCGGCCCGGGGTGTTTCGGTTCGGGGCTTGCCGAATGTCAGAACGCCGAGTGCATTTTCGACTCGACTTCGGCGATGGCGTCGAGCATCTTTCGCATCGCGCCGGACTGCGGCTCCGGAACGTAACCGAAAAACTCCTTGAGCTTGCCGCAGGGGTAGTCCGGGCATTCGGAGCAGATCTTCACGCCCTTCTCCATCGCGCACGGACGGATTGCGCAGGAATGGTCGCAGTGATAGCACTTGCGCCCGCCCTCGGTCATGCAGCCGTCGCAGGGAATGAGTTCGGCTTTGATGTCGTCGCAGTGATAGCGTTTGCGCCAGTCGGCGGCGACGAGTTCGAGTTTCTCCGGGCTGTTCTCCTGTGTGGCGCGGTAAGCGTCGCACCGGGAACAAACCAGGCCGCAGGGGGAAATATTGATCTGCATGGTCGGGACTCCTTGTTCTTCTCTATGGGATAATGTATCATGCGAAACCGCGAAATCAAATTGCCGACATGGCTGCGGCCCCGGGACTCTTATTCGGCACCGGCACCTTGCCGGTCGGGTTCCAAGGGCGAAGCGCCTTGGCCGCCGGAGGCTACCGGCGCGAAGCGAAACTGCGACATGGCAAAATCATAGATTTTGCCGCGTAGCGCCGAGGCGGAGTTGACCGCACAGGTCAACTCGCCGGTCCGCCCGGAAGGGCGGACACCCGCTTCTTAAAAGGAATGGAACGTATGTCTTCAATCGTTTCCCAGCAGAGAGGAAGAGGGAAAGGGAGAGGCTCCGCCTTTGGCGCGAGCGGCAGCCCTTGCCTCCGGCGGTTGGGGAGCTTCGCCCCCCAAACCCCCGACCGGCAGGGTGCCGGTGCCGGATCCTGATGTTCGCCAGAATTTGGCGGTGTCACAAAAAAATGCGTTTTTTTTCGAATCGGGGTTGACCTGTCTACTGCTTTACGGTTTATAAGAGGGTCATGCCATGGCAAAGGTATCTCAAGTGAATCAAAAACAGGAGTGAATGTAAAATGACGAAGGACAAGTTTGTGGCGGTGCTGAAAGACGCCGGGCTCAATGAAACCCGGATGCGGAAGTTCCACGCGCTGCTCGAAGAACGCCATCCGGAAGACCACCAGGCGTTCCTGGAATGGCTGAACATCCCGGCCGCGGAGGTTTCGCGGATCCGGGCGGCGTCAAAGTAATCCGTTGACGGGACGGTCCGGCGGTGAATTCTGTTTGCCGCCGGGCCGTTCCATTCCATCATGGAAAACAAAACATACCGGATATCGGAACTCGGCAAGGCGTTCGGCCTGTCGCGGACCAGTTTGCTCTATTACCACTCGATCGGGCTGCTGTCGCCGTCGGAGCGCACGGAGAGCGGATACCGCGTCTATTACGAGTCGGATTACAAAAAACTTCAGACGATCTGCGTCTATCGGCGGACCGGGATGCCGCTTGCGGCGATCAGGAAACTACTTGACAGCCGCCGCGCGGACCCGGTTCCCGCCGAAATCCTCGAACGCCGCCTCGGCGAAATCAACGAACTGATTGCCGGGCTGGAGAAACAGCGCCGGGTCATCCTCTCCATGCTCGGCGGCGGAAGCGAGCTGGTCGCCGCGATCGCCTCCCCGGAACAATTCACCGGGATTCTGCGCGAACTCGGGTTCAGCGACGAAGACATGCGCGAATGGCACACGAAACTGGAGGCGGAAATGCCCGGCTTCCACAGTAATTTCCTGACCTTGCTGGGGTTTTCGGAAGAAGAAATCCGGCGCATCCGCGCCTGGAGCGCCGACGCCTGAATTGAACATCCCTCCCCCGCCGCGCACGAGCTCCCCTGCGAGATGCGAAGCATCGAGCACGAGGCCGCACGCCATGCATAACCCAAACAAGGGAATTCGCGCCAGACGGCCAGGAACCTTCAGCGAGGTTCCATCAGTTATCCAAAATCGCCTGCCAAGCCCC
>Ga0209373_10005319_pt1 | contig 10562 bp, 8 predicted proteins | sample Higcelweek5metaG_FD_187173 | JGI IMG/M metagenome (GOLD analysis project Ga0209373, IMG submission 187173) | Freshwater pond sediment microbial communities from the University of Edinburgh, under environmental carbon perturbations - High... | ecosystem: Environmental > Aquatic > Freshwater >...
GTTTTTTCTTCAGCCGGGTCAGCATAGCGTTGCTCTGAAGGAACCCGACACGCTCCTTGCGCTCGGTCCAGGCCTCTTCTCGGAACGCTCTGGCCCGGTTGTAAATGACGCGCACGCAGCCGAACGTCCGGGCCAGAAACTCCGCCTGTTCCTGCGTGGGGTAAAACCGAAATCGATAGGCCGCGTCGCACAACATTCCTTTTATGTACCCATATTTCTGGGCGTTTCCCACAACCTTACGCAGGAGGCGCACTTCCTCCCCGGCATCAATGCCGGGGTTTCCGCGCGAAAAATGGATGAAAGAAAACGGGGTCTGGGGCTGTGCCCCAGCCGGGCGCGGGCGGGAGCCCGCCAAGTCCGTTCCGCCGGGTAATGCTGGAAAAGCGCGGCCGGGCATCGTATATGAATACCCCTTCCCTTTCGCGTGTGCGAAGAGCAGGAGACAAAGTATCCATGGCCGAACGTTGGTCGCCCGATAGCTGGCGGGCAAAGCCGATTCATCAGGTTCCGACTTATCCCGATCCGGTGGCGCTGGCCACGGTTGAACGGGAACTGACGAATTTTCCGCCCCTGGTGTTTGCCGGCGAGGCGCGGCGACTGAAAGCGGCGCTGGCTCAGGTCGCCGAAGGCAAGGCATTTCTGCTCCAGGGCGGCGATTGCGCCGAAAGTTTTGTCGAATTCAACGCCAATATCATCCGCGACACCTTCCGTGTGATGCTGCAAATGGCGGTGGCGCTGACCTATGGCGCGGCGATGCCGGTGATCAAGGTCGGGCGGATGGCCGGGCAGTTTGCCAAGCCGCGCTCGTCCGATACTGAAACGATCGACGGCGTCACCCTGCCTTCCTATCGCGGCGATAATATCAACGGGATCGACTTCACCCCTGAGGCCCGGATTCCCGACCCGCAGCGGATGGTGCGCGCCTACAACCAGTCAGCGGCGACCCTCAATCTGTTGCGCGCCTTTGCTCAGGGGGGCTATGCCGACCTGCATAAGGTGCATCAATGGACCCTCGATTGCGTCGCCGGTACCCTCCAGGCGGCCCGCTATCGCGATCTGTGTGATCGCCTGGGCGAAACTCTGGCCTTCATGGAAGCGTGCGGCCTGACCTCGGACACCGCGCCGCAGATCCGTGAAACCGATTTTTTCACCTCACACGAGGCGTTGCTGCTGCCCTACGAACAGGCCCTGACCCGGGTCGATTCGACCAGCGGCGAATGGTACGATTGTTCGGCCCATATGCTGTGGATCGGCGAGCGCACCCGCCAGCCCGACGCCGCGCATATCGAGTTCCTGCGCGGGGTCCGCAATCCGATCGGCCTCAAAATCGGCCCCAGCATCACCGCCGATGCCCTGCTGGGCCTGATTGAACGGCTTGATCCTGACAATGAGGCTGGCCGCCTGACCCTGATTGTGCGGATGGGGGCGTCTGAGGTGCCGGTCAAGCTGCCGAGCTTGGTCCGCGCCGTCAAACGCGCCGGGCGCAAAGTGGTCTGGTCATGTGATCCGATGCATGCCAACACCATCAAGGCCGCCTCGGGCTTCAAGACCCGTCGTTTTGACGCGATCCTGGCCGAGGTGCGGGCGTTCTTCCAGGTCCATCAGGCCGAAGGCACTCATGCTGGCGGCGTCCACTTTGAGATGACCGGGCAGGATGTCACCGAATGCGTCGGCGGGATGACCGCGATCACCGAAGCCCGTCTCGGCGACCGTTATCATACCCACTGTGATCCCCGCCTCAATGCCACGCAGGCGTTGGAGTTGGCTTTCCTGATCGCGGAACAACTCAAAGACGACCGCACCAAGGCGGCACACGCCGTCGCCGTCTGACGGACTAAAACCAGGGGCCGCGCGGCCCCTGGTTTCATTTCCCCGAGGGGGATTACGGCCGACGATCGACCTTAAGGGTCGCTTCGCCTTCGAGCACCACCGTTTCACCAACCGAGGCGGTGGTGGTGAAGGTCGCGAGACGACGCTCCGGCACCAGGGCGGTCAGTTCGACCCGGGCGGTCACCGTATCGCCGATCCGCACCGGAGCTTTGAACTTCAGGCTCTGAGCGACATAGATACATCCCGGCCCCGGAAGACGGGTGCCGAAAACGGTGGAAATGAAGGCCGCCGACAGCATGCCATGGGCAATCCGCCCCTGGAACAGGGTGGTCTTGGCGAAATCCTCGTTGATATGGACCGGATTGAAATCGCCGGAGATTCCAGCGAAAGCGACGATATCGGCCTCGGTCACCGTTTTGGCGAAACTGGCCGACTGGCCGACCGCCAGATCCTCGAAATACAATCCGTGCAACGCCGCGTCGCTCATCCTCGTGACTCCCCGTTTCGGTTGATGTTGCATCGCAAAAAGGGAAGTATACCCATAGCCTGACCGAGTCCCAAGCGTGATTGTCGGGCTCCCGCCCGAACCCGGCTGGGGCAAAGCCCCAGACCCCCTCTCTTTTTGAAAAGAAGGGGGGGTTGGGGGCTTGCCCCGAAGCGGGGACCGGGGCGGCAGCCCCGGAAGACCGCTCGCGGGTTTCGGTTGGTCCCCCTCCCCCCCTCTGATATAACCCGTGGTTATATAGGGAAGACTCGCACAGCTCGTCCTCGGGAATGACCGCGAGAATTCGTCAAACCAGGGGAGAGACGATGGACCGCTCGCCGGATCTCGGGCGCATGGGCCTGATTGCCACGCTCGTCATCTTCGTCGGGCTGACTTATGCCGGATTCGCACCGCCGCAGCAGGCCCTCCCGGCGTTGTTCGCCGCAGCAGCGGATGCAACTCTGACGGGATTTGACCCGTTCCTCAGTGCCCCAGGCGGATTTGGCCCCTCCCTGCTGTTCCCACTCGCCCGCCTGGCCAGACTGGGGGCGCTCCCGGACCTGATCACCTATCCGCTTCATCTGGCACTCAGTCTCGCCTTGGCATGGTGGGCGGTGGCGGTGATCCAGCGCCGTCTGACCGGAGGCAACCACACCGCAGCCTTCCTGACGGTGCTGATCGGTCTTTTTTTCACCGACAAATTACTGCCCGGCATCAGTCTGGCGCTGGTGTCGGCCAACAACCTGACGCCGGCAGGACTGGCACAGAGTCTCGGGCTTGCGGCCCTCCTCGCCGGACTCGACCGCCGTCCGGCCCTGGCCGCCATCGGCGTCACTCTAAGCCTGGCGTGCGCGCCTGAAACCGGGATCCCGCTGGCGATCACCAGCGCTTTCGCCCTGGCTTTGGCTCCCACCCGGCGGGCATGGGCCGGAGTGCCCCTGCTGGCATTGGGCGCCCTCCTGCCGTCCGTCCTCGCCAGTGCTGGCCCCTTGCCCACACCGGCCCCACAGCCGCCGCTAGCCCTGGCGGTGAGTCTGGCAACCGCGGGATGGGCCTTTCAAACCGGCCGGAACAGCCCTGATGCCACAATACGGGCTTGGCTGTGGGGACTGAGTGGCGGAATGGTCCTGGCCGGGCTGGTGGCCCTGCTTCCTCCGGCGCTCGGACTGGCGCTGCCGGGGGGACTTGCCCCGGGTTCTCTACTGGCTGTCACAGGCCCCGCCGGCTGGCTGATCCTGACGGTCGCGGTGGCCCAGGCGGCAACGCCCTCCGCCGCAGGGGGGTTGGAGCGGCTCCTCAGGCTGGGAGCGGTGATGTCTCTCGCCCCGACTCCGGGGGCCGTAACGGCAGCAGCCGGGCTGGCTCTGTTCGCCCGCTTTCTCCGCCTGCTGCGCGAGAAACTGGCCTGGCGCCCCGGGGCTGGACTGGCACCGGTGGCGATCCTGCCCCCTTTGCTGATGGTGATCATCCTGGCCCGCAGCGATACTTTGCTCTTTGGTCCCGGCTGGATTGACTCGGTCGCATTTGCCGAAACCGGCCGCTGGAGTGACGGTGTGTTCGCCGATCCGGCAAACTGGCGAGCTTGGCAGGAGCTGGCCACGCTGCCGGATTTCCCATTGGTCGCCCTGTATGAAAACCGCGCCTTCCACGATCCCACCCGGGCTCGGGTCGCCCTCGCCGGCGGACTGATCCTCCATCCCGCCGCGAATCTCGCGGCCCGCAAATCGGGATTTCTGCCGCCGCCCGGCCTGCTGCCACAAGATCCGCCGTTACGGGAGGAAGCCCTCCGACGGGAAGCGACAATCGCGGACCTGATCCGAACCCTCGAACGGGGAGAACCGCCCTCTTCGCTTGCCATTGGCCGGGTTCAGGCCAGTCCCAACCGGCCAATCGTCGAGATTCCGCAATCGATCGAAGCGTTTCTGCGACAAAGACGGATGGGACTGTTGGTTCCCCCCGGACTAGCCCGCCTGTTCCCGCCGACCCTGCCTCGCCGTCAGGTGGGAGATCAGATTCTGCTTGGGTTCGGGATTTTCCCGTGACCCGGCAGTTTTTTATCATGCCCTCAAATTAAAAAGCTTTTCGTTTAAAACCTTACGGGCAATAGCCTCAAATCCAGAGGAAATCATCGTATCCAATGTAAATTTAAGGTTTACGCTATCCCCTCTATTGAGATTGACCATTTCAAACCAATCACCAATGTCACGTTTCTGCACGGCTTCAAACTCGGATCTCTCCCAATTTTTCTTTAAATCGGGGACAATTCCGGCAAAAAAATCTTCTGTCTTCTCCGCATCGAGAATCGCCGTTCCTTTTGATTCCTGCTTAGCCCCGGATGCCGACAAGCCGAAAAGATTGTGGGATATATTGTCAACAAAATCGACGCTATCCGCCCTGGCAAGAAGAGAGTTAGCGGCTATTTTCGCCCCCTTCCGTCTGGAGACAACATAGATGTTGCCCCCCGTTTTTCCCAACAGCTGGAGAGTGTGAATCGCAGACCCTTCAGAAAAGATAATATTCTTTGCTCTACGATAGATATTGATCTGCATATCCAGGGGAATAAGCTCTGGATGGATGACAAGAACGCCACATTTACTAAGGGCGTAGTCAAAGTAAGATTCGCCAGCAATCCCCCCCAAACAGAATCGAGAACGAGAGACATAGATCGTCTCAATATCCTTCCCGCCACTGTAGGGGGGGATAATTTTTTCCATGAAATCCAGATGTTCCGGTGACGGCCCTCCGCCCCCCATTCTCTCGGCCTGAGGATAGTATGACAATTCGCCAACACAAACTGGTTGCGATACAAAAACAACTCTATCTGTAGAAACCCCTAAATGACTCAATATTTTATAGAAAAAATCAGGAATATTTTCGATATCATTTTCATTTTTTACTGAAAAAAGCAAAGGTTCATCTTTTGAAAAATGAGCGGATGCCGCAATACGCATCCCGAAATCTGCGATTTGGTGCCCAAAATGAGCAACAGCCGGGCCACACCATAAGGCTTTCTTGATTTCTTTTTTGGCTTTCGAGCTATCTTTCGGTTCACTATCGACCGGGACCGGCTTCCCCCCCCGACAGAGTCTGGCTTCAACTTGAGTCTCAAAATCTGGCCACCGAGGCCCCCCCCTAAAAACATTCCCTTTCCCTGCAAGGGTAACCTCTGTCTTGCCAACAATGACATTTTCTATGGTAAATTTCTGATGACACACGACAGGCCTCTTTACTCAATTTAAAGTCACAGAAAATCGATCAGTTGACTTGGGCTATGATTTTTTCAAGATGTTTTCCGTAATCACTTTTGCCAAACTTTTTCGCTTGTACCGCCAGGTGATGGACATCAATCCATCCATTATTAAAGGCAATTTCATCAAGATTGCCAACCTGCAAGCCTTGCCGCACTTGCAAGGTCCGGACAAAATTACCCGCATCAAGCAAACTGGCGTGGGTTCCGGTATCCAGCCAAGCATAGCCCCGCCCCAACCGCTCGACGTTGAGGCTGCCTTCAGCGCGGTAAGCCTCAAGAAGATCGGCGATTTCAAGCTCACCCCGAACTGAGGGGCGGATTTCCCGCGCCAACTTTGGCGCCCGGCCATCAAGGTAATAAAGCCCCGTTACGGCAAAATTCGACGGCGGAACAGCCGGCTTCTCAAGGATAGCGCGAACCTTACCGCTGGGATCAAAGTCAACAACACCATAGCGTTCAGGATCAGCGACGTGATAGCCGAAGACCGTCCCCCCCTCCGCTCGCGTGTCGGCTTTGGCCAACATTTCCGGAAGGCCATGGCCGAAGAAAATGTTATCCCCCAGCACCATGGCTGAAGCAGAATCGGCCAGAAAATCCTCAGCCAGGAGATAAGCCTGCGCAAGACCGTCGGGCGAGGGCTGAACAATCCATTCGAACGACAGCCCCCACTGGCTGCCATCGCCAAGCAATCGCTGGAACTGTTCCTGATCATCAGGGGTCGTGATCATCGCAATCTCACGAATCCCCCCTAACATCAGGACCGAAAGCGGATAATAAATCATCGGCTTGTCGTAAACGGGAAGCAGCTGCTTTGAGATCGCCATCGTGATCGGATAAAGCCGCGTCCCGGATCCACCCGCAAGGATGATGCCTTTTCTCTGCGTCCCCAGTCTCATGACAAAAGCTCCCTCAAAACCTCATCAAGTCCGACACGCCAATCCGGCCTTAAAACGTCGAAAGCTGCCGTAAAGGCAGAACAGTCCAGTCGCGAATTTTGGGGTCGTTTCGCCGGAGTTGGATAGTCCGAGGTTGCAATCCCTTCGATTTGGCAGGAAAGGCCAGCTCTTGCCATAATCTCCCGCGCAAAATCGGCCCATGTCGTTACGGGCGTTCCGGCAAAATGATGAACGCCGCCATCGGCCCCCTCGACCATCTTTTTTGCCGCGTCAAGTAAGGCGTCAGCGATCGCCGTTGCCGGGGTCGGCCCCCCATATTGATCCGCGACAACCCGCAGCCTCTCGCGCTCCTGCCCCAACCGCAGCATCGTCTTAACGAAATTGGTTCCATGAGCCGAAAAGACCCAGGAGGTTCGTAGGATCAGAGTGGAGCCTCCCGCCGCCAGGACCCCCCTCTCCCCGTTCACCTTGGATCGACCATAAGCATTAACCGGAGAAACAGGATCCTCTGGGAGAAAAGGACGATCTCCATCTCCAACAAAGACATAATCTGTCGAAATGTGCAGGAAGGGAATCTTCTTTTCCGCGCAAGCGGTGGCCATCGCGCTTGGTGAGGCACCATTGACGAGGGTTGCGGCCGCCTCCTCGGTCTCGGCGAGATCAACGGCGGTCCAGGCCGCAGCGTTAATCACGGCATTTGCGCCGGTTCCGGCCACCACCCTGGCACACGCCCCAGGATCGCGCAAATCGACATCGTCTCGGCCAAGAAACTGCGCGGAAAGGCCTGGGGGAAGTCGCCGCCTCAGTTCGGTCGCAACTTGCCCGCTTCGGCCAAAGACCAGAAGCCTCATGCTGTCCTCTCGACCCCCATTTTTAAAAGGATCATCTCACGTCAATCCCGTTTTTCAGGAAAACTCTCTAGCGTCCCCCAAGTCGGCGCCCAACGCCCTGTCGATTCAGGAGAGGACGCCACCAGGATTCGTGATCGAGATACCATTGGACGGTCCGTTCCAGCCCCTGCGCCAAGGTCACGCTCGGTCGCCAGCCCAGCTCAGAACAAATACGACGGGGGTCGATCGCATAACGCGCATCATGCCCAGGTCGATCCGCAACAAAAGTAATCTGATCGGCATAAGAGCCCGTTGCTTTCGGGCGTTTCTGATCAAGAAGATTACAAAGAGATTTAACCAGCTGCAAATTAGAAGATTCGTTCTCTCCACCAATATTGTAACTGCGCCCTACGCGGCCTTTTTCCAGCACCAAAAGCAACGCATCAGCATGATCCTCAACATAAAGCCAGTCGCGAACATTGCTGCCATCACCGTAAATCGGCAGCGGCTTTCCGGCGAGGGCATTCAAAATGATGACGGGGATCAGCTTTTCTGGAAAATGATACGGGCCGTAATTGTTGGAGCAGTTGGAAAGAACCACAGGCAGACCATAGGTTTCATGCCAAGCTCGGACCAGATGATCGCTTGCCGCCTTCGAAGCCGAGTAAGGGCTCCGTGGATCATAAGCTGTTTCTTCGGTAAACTTTAGGTCGGACTCAAGAGGCAAAGAGCCAAAAACTTCATCGGTGGAAATGTGATGAAACCGAAAATCTTGTGGTTTGCCGTTTTGGATCCAGAAGCGACGCGCAACTTCCAAAAGATTATAGGTTCCGGTGATATTTGTTTCGATAAAATCTCCCGGACCATCAATTGAACGATCAACGTGGCTTTCGGCCGCCAAATGCATGACCGAGCTGGGATGGTGCTTGGCAAAAATCTGCTCTAAAGCCGCACGATCACGGATATCCGCCTGCTCGAAGGCATAAAGTGGGGTGTCAGCCACGGAGGCGACATTTTCCAGACTGGCGGCATACGTCAAAGCATCAACATTCACAACGGAATGGCCGCGCGAGACGGCGAGCCGCACCACCGCCGAACCAATAAATCCAGCCCCCCCGGTGACGAGGATCTTCATGCGACGTCCCCCCAATGGAAGGGTCTCGGCGCTTCTTTTAGAAGCGGGGCAACACGGTCCTTCTCTGACAGGACCGGCTCTTTCGTAAGACCCCAATCAATTCCAAGATCCGGATCGTTCCAACGGATGGCGCCATCACATTCCGGAGCATAAACATCACTACATTTATACTGAACTTCGGTATTTTCCGTCAAAGTCACAAAGCCATGCAGAAACCCTTTCGGGATCAACAATTGCTTTCCATTTTCTGCGGACAATTCGACTCCAATCCAACGCCCGAACCTGGGAGATCCGGCCCGAAAATCAACCGCGATATCGAAGATCGCGCCGCTGGTGCATCGAACCAGCTTATCTTGTGCATGAGGAGGACGTTGGTAATGGAGCCCGCGCAATGTTGACGGCGCTGCCGAGAAGGAATGGTTATCTTGCACCCAATCATAGCAGAGACCGGCCTCAGCCATCCGAGCCGCATTAAATGTCTCGGAGAACCATCCTCGGGCATCGCCAAAGCGGCGGGGTGTCAGAACCAGAATTTCGGGCAAGAGGGTTGGCGAGATCATCAAGAGAGTGTTCCGCTACAAGATCATGTCCCGTCGACATGCCACAAAATACCGTTTTTAGATAGCCAAAAATGCAGACGTTTCGCCCCTATTGTCTTCCCATCTAAAATAACCGAACAACGTCAGCTCAATCTCAGACTCAGAAAAGACAGAGTCTTACACGGGGAGTCTTTGACAAAAAGCGCACCTGTGCCCCTCGCCTTCGTCGGACTTCAACGAAAAATCGACTGAAGACTTGCTGAAAACTCAAACCTCGCGAGACGACCAGAACCACACCTTCCGCCAAGCTGTCTCCAGCCTCCCGGAACAATGCGCTTGACCGAGACCGAAAGGATGCCGGCCGTTGAGACGCCGATCGACGTCCCAACTTCCGCCAATAGAGTCAGTCTAGGCGCCGATCATGCTGCGAAAGCGTGCAATTTCCTTACGCAGTTCACTTAACTCCTGACATGTCGTATTGACAGCAGCGTCGACATTCATCTGAGCAAGCTTTTCGGTCAGGGTGAACAGCTCCTTTTTCAAATCAGCAATCTCTTCCATCATCTTGACGGCACTCATGCCGTTCTGAGTCATTCCCGTGTCAGGCTCAGTCTCAGAGGGCGTGATTTGAAGAATATCAAGCGAGGCTCTCATCCCCTGCAAACGCTCGACCGCCCGTTCCGCCGTGATCTTCGTGCGATACACCGGATCAAAATATTTCGGGTACAGCAGGTAAGCGGCGGCAAAGACCTCTTCCACCGTCAGAGTCCGCTGGCGCCGGGGATTAGGCTGACGTTCGTCGGTCAACCCCCAACCGGAATAAAACGGGCAGCCCAGAGTCGTCACCTTGATCCCCCGCAGCAAGGCCTCAAACCCGGCCTGCGAGGTAATCGTATAGACGTGATCGATCGTCTCAAACGCCTGCGCCAGGGGAATATCCTGCGTTAGGACCAAACAAAGATGACGGACATCATTCGGATCCGACAACATATTCCGGTTTTTGCTCAAGACATCTGGATGAGGCTTATAGATAATCTGGGCCTCAGGATTTTCAAGAGCTGCAATAACAACAACATCATTATTGCTATATCTCTTTGAAGACCCAAAAGTAATTGAAGCATCATCTTCAACCTGCCCGACAACGAGCACACGCTTCTTCAGTTTTGGCCCATAGAAGCTTTCGACATCGACTCGTCTGGCGTTGTTATACTTGCTAATTCCCGTACTCAGTAGGAAAGAGATCAGATCGCGGGCACGCTCAAGCAGGGCCGGAGAGGAGGCAAAATCGTAGCTGTTAAGGATGTCCTCCAGATCCGTCGGCTTCCGAGCATCAAAGTAAGGAGCTTGGCTGTCCAAAGTCAGAGAGAAAGGCGGCATTTTGGTTGCCCCCAATCCGATAGAGCGGATGAAGCCGTCCTCCAGATAGATCACCTTAACGTCATGCTCGCGGACAAAATCCGCAAGATAATCTCTGATTTCATACCCCCAGATAAAAATTTCCGCCTCTGGCAAGGCTTTTTCTATTTTTTTAACCCAGTTTTGCTCGAACTCACTCGCGGAAATCATCCGGGAAATGAAGATAATCTCACGCTCGGGAA
>Ga0209373_10005320_pt1 | contig 10561 bp, 9 predicted proteins | sample Higcelweek5metaG_FD_187173 | JGI IMG/M metagenome (GOLD analysis project Ga0209373, IMG submission 187173) | Freshwater pond sediment microbial communities from the University of Edinburgh, under environmental carbon perturbations - High... | ecosystem: Environmental > Aquatic > Freshwater >...
TCGGGAGGGCGTATTTACACGGGATTATGGCGTGACCAATCCTGCCGTACCTGATCTGCTCAGCAGCGGCGATTGCGGTGACTGCTGCGGTATATTGGACATTCATCCCGACGGATACGGCTTTTTGCGCCCCGGACCGTTTAATATGGGCGTTTACAGCAACGGACGGGATGTCTATGTGTCCATTGCGCAAATCCGTCGTTTCGGTCTGCGTACAGGGGATAAGGTGCGGGGAAAAACGCGCCCCACCAAGGAAGGCGAAAAGTATTCCGCACTGCTCTATGTATTGGAAGTGAATGATGAAAACCCGGAAAAGGCTGCGTCACGCAAACGTTTTGAGGATCTGGTGCCTATTTATCCCCAAGATCGCATCACTTTGGAAAGTGCCTCCAACCGCCGTGATCTGGCCATCCGCCTCATCGACCTCATTTCACCTGTAGGCAAAGGACAGAGAGGGATGATCGTCGCACCGCCCAAGGCAGGTAAAACGATATTACTGAAGAAAATTGCCAATGCCATCTCGGAGAACTATCCGGAGATGAATTTAATTGTATTGCTGATAGACGAGCGCCCCGAAGAAGTGACGGATATGCAGCGCTCCATAAAGGGCGATGTGATTTATTCCACCTTTGATGAACTGCCTGAGAATCACTGCAAGACAGCGGAGCTGGTTTTAGAACGTGCCAAGCGTCTGGTGGAGCAGGGACAGGATGTTATTATTCTGATGGATAGTATTACCCGCCTGGCACGGGCATATAATCTTACTATACCGCCTACGGGACGCACACTTTCCGGCGGTCTGGATCCGGGCGCACTGCATAAGCCCAAGAAATTTTTCGGCGCGGCACGCAACATAGAATTCGGAGGAAGTCTGACCATATTGGCAACGGCTCTTATTGAGACCGGCTCCCGTATGGACGATATTATTTTTGAAGAATTTAAAGGCACAGGCAACATGGAGCTGCATTTGGATCGCAAGCTGTCCGAAAAACGCATATTCCCTGCAGTGGATCTCAATAAGTCCGGCACCCGCCGCGAGGATCTGCTGCTGACACAACAGGAGATGGAAGGCATCTGGGCTATTCGCAAGATACTTTCCACCGCAAACACCGATGCGGCTACTGAGCAGCTGATCTCTATGCTGGCACGCACGGAGAGTAATGACAGCTTCCTGGTGCGGCTGAAGGATTGGCTGGCCATATTGGAAAAGGAAGGCTTTTCAATGGTGAAAAACTCCAGCTATTAACACGATTACAAAGTGGATTTCCGATAGCTTATGATGAAATAGATGCTGCAAAAGCATTTAAAATTTCAAACTAAGGGTTGCATGCTGGGGTAGTCTATGTTACAATTAATTTAATGGATGGTACTACCTTATGCTGTATGAGGCGGTATTCTGCCGAAAGGGAAATAAAATGAAGAAAAAAGCCATTATAAAATCATCTTACGGGGAACACTCTGCGGTTTATGAGAACCCATCGGCGGCGCAAGAAGGTGCGTCTTCAGGGATCGATGAGGGTGCTTTCAGTCACGGACTGCTGAATGCCACGTCTTCGTTCTTTATCAGCGAGGCATATAAAGCAGCAAGAACCAATCTTTCCTTTTTACTGACCGGAGAAGCAGGTAAAAACATTGCTTGTTTTACCAGCCCGTCTCCCGGCGAAGGCAAAACCACTACTTGCGCCAATATTGCCATTACCTTCGCACAGACCGATGCAAAAGTGCTTATGATTGATGCCGACCTGCGTAAACCTAAGCTGCATAAGATTTTTGCGCTGTCTGCACAGCCCGGTCTGACCAACCTTCTGAGCGGCTTTTCAGATTATTCTGAAGTGATCAGAAAGACCGACTACCCCAATTTGGATTTGCTTACGGCGGGGCATGTTCCGCCCAATCCTGCGGAATTGCTTTCCTCTCCGCAGATGAAGGCAATACTTGAACAGTTCTCTGCAAAATACGATTATATTTTTATCGATACGCCGCCAATCAATGTGGTTACCGACGTGGCGGCACTCTCAAAGTATGCGACCGGTATCATTTTGGTTGCCCGTCAGGGGATCACCACTACCGACACCATGAAAAAAGCGGTAGAAAGTTTGCGCTTTGTTGGTGCGAATGTTTTAGGTTTTATTCTGAACGATATCAATAAAGATAAATACTCCTATAACTATAGGTATAGGTATAAGTATAGATACAAACAGTAACTTCCAGCATCTTTCAGTTGTACACGGCTGATATTGATTGCACGGAAAGATATACGGAAGAAAGGTGAGAGCCTTGAAGGTCGATTTTCATTGCCACATTTTGCCTGATGTAGATCATGGCAGCAGCTCAGTAGAGCAATCCCTGCGGATGCTACGGGCAGCTAAGGAAAGCGGCATCCGAACCATTGTGGCTGCTCATCATTTTTATGGGCAAAAAAGCACTGTTTCGGATTTTTTGGACAAACGAAATCAAGCATATGATTTGCTGCACAAGGCTATGATGCCTGAGGAACAGCTGCCTCGGATCGTCAAGGGCGCAGAAGTCTACATGACTACAGAGCTTGCGCATCTGAAAGATCTTGACAGACTGTGCATAGAAAACACAGATTATATTCTCATTGAAATGCCCTATGAATACTGGTCAAAATGGGTGTATGAATCCATCTTTCATATCATTGTCGAGCGCAAACTTATTCCTGTCATCGCTCATGTGGAACGGTTTTTTACGCCCATGAGAAAAGACAGCGAAATTGCTGCATTGTTGGAGATGGATGTCTATGCCCAGATGAATACCGACTCTATTGCTGACTGGCAGAGGAGGCACAAGGCGCTGGAGCTGATCGACCGCCGCGGCATACATATTCTTGGCACAGACGCGCATGATGAATTACATATCGCCCGGGATGTGCAGAAGGCAGAGCGGATCATCGGGAAATTTTACGGCACAGAGCTATTGGATTATTATGATGCAAATGCAGCCGCCATTTTAGCCAACCGCCAGCCGCGGGTCTATCGTTACGGTGATGATGACTGATTTTTCGGCCGAATTTCATTGACAATCGCATGAACAGATACTATAATGCAGATAATATACAAAAGTGATGAACAAGACTCGCCTTGTCGGTCAAAAGGAAACGGGAGCCGCTGACTGAAAGCCCCTGTGGATGCGGATAAGATACGGGAACACTTGGAAGCTGACCGCTTGAAGGGCAGTAGGGCGGTTCGCAAGCGTGCGTTATGCGCATTAAGCGGGCGTTATTGCGCCAATTTAGGTGGTACCGCGGGTTAGATATGACTCGTCCTTACAGTAGTGTTTGGACGGGTATTTTTTTATTTTAGGGGGTTGCATATGAAGATCGAGGGCGTAACCAAAAGTGTTTATGCAGAGCTGCCGGAGATGCAGGCTTGTGCGGACGGCGGCAAACTGCTGTTGAAAGGTATGGTGCACACCATACGGGATATGGGAGAGTTCAGCTTCCTGGTATTGCGTAAGAGAGACTGCGTGGTGCAGTGTGTTTGGGACAGAAACTCCGGCGTTGATTTTTCTGCGGTCTGCGAAGGCGCAGCGGTGTCCATCACCGGCACCAAACATCTGGAGGAACGGGCGCCCGGCGGCTTTGAGGTAATCATTGAGGAGATCAAAGTGCTCTCTGCGCCCAAAGAGCCCATGCCTGTGGCTATTAATAAGCGCAAGCTGTCGGTGGCCCTGGATGCGGCTCTCAATCTGCGTCCTGTGGTACTGCGGCATTTGCAGGAGCGGGCAGGCTTCAAAATACAGGAGGGCTTCGTACGCGGTTTCCGTGACTATCTTTACGGACAGGGATTTACTGAAATTCACACACCCAAGCTGGTGGCAGAGGGCGCAGAAGGCGGTGCCAATATATTCAAACTGGACTATTTCGGGCGCAAGGCATACCTTGCACAGAGTCCCCAGTTCTATAAGCAGATGATGGTGGGCGTTTTTGAGAGAGTATACGAGGTTGGTCCTGTTTTCCGCGCGGAAAAGCACAATACCAGCCGTCACTTGAACGAGTACACCGGTCTGGACTTTGAAATGGGCTTCATCGAGGGCTTTGAGGATATCATGGAGACGGAGACCGGCATGCTGAAATATACCTTTGCACTGCTGGAGAAGGAGTACGCACCCCAGCTGAAGCTGCTGGGTGTAAAGGTGCCCAAAATCGATGCTATCCCTGCTCTGCGCTTTGACGAAGCCAAAAAGAGAGTAGCGGAAAAATACAATAGAAAGATCCGCGATCCCTATGATCTGGAGCCGGAGGAAGAACAGCTGATCAGCCGGCTGGTGCTGGAGGAGTATGACAGCGAGTTTGTGTTTGTGACCCATTATCCCAGCAAGAAGCGTCCCTTCTATGCCATGGATGATCCGGCTGATCCCACATATACCTTGAGCTTCGACCTGCTCTTCCGCGGCATGGAGATCACCACGGGCGGACAGAGAATACATGACTATGATGAACAGGTCGCCAAGATGGTGAAAAAGGGCATGGATCCTGATAACTTCACCTCTTATCTGATGATTCACAAATACGGCATGCCCCCCCACGGCGGACTGGGAATGGGACTGGAACGTATTTGTATGAAACTGCTGGATCTCAGCAATATCCGTGAAGCCACCTTATTCCCCCGTGACCAGAGCCGTCTCGAACCATAAGAAAAGGAGAGAATACCATGCAGATAACCGATGAAATCATTACCTATGTGGCTGCGCTTGCACGCCTGGAGCTATCTGAGAGCGAAGAAAAGCAGACCAAAAAGGATTTGGGAGATATCATATCCTATATCAATATGCTGGATGAACTTGACACCACGGGCATTGAGCCGATGAGTCATACCTTTGATATTAAGAATGTATTTAGGGAGGACATCGTGGTTCCTTCGGCAGACAGAGACCTGCTGCTGTCCAATGCGGCTTTGAAAAGCGAAGAGTGCTTCAAAGTACCCAAGACAGTGGAGTGAGGAAGAAAAAATGAATTTACGAGATCTGACAGCCCTGCAGCTGGCTCAAAAGCTGCAAAAACGGGAGGTTGGCGTAGTGGAAGTCACAGCCGATCTGCTGGGCGCCATCAAAGGTGCAAAAAATCTGAATATCGCCGTCACCGTTTGCGAAAAGGAAGCGCTTGCACAGGCGGAGCAGGTGCAGAAACGGCTGGATGCAGGAGAAATTCATTCACCCTTAGCCGGCGTGCCTATGGCTGTGAAGGATAATATCTGCACCAGAGACATCAACACCACTTGCGGCTCAAAAATGCTGGAGAACTTCAAGCCCCCCTACAATGCAACGGTTATGAATAAGCTCTGCGAAGCGGATACGATACTTTGCGCAAAAATGAACATGGACGAGTTTGCCATGGGGTCGACTACCGAAACATCTTATTTCGGTCAGGTAAAGAACCCCTGGAACACCAACCATGTTCCGGGCGGCAGCAGCGGCGGCAGTGCGGCAACGGTAGCGGCCAGAGCTGCGTATTTTACCCTCGGCTCCGATACCGGCGGCTCTATCCGTCAGCCTGCATCCTTCTGCGGCGTGACCGGCATAAAGCCCACCTATGGCAGGGTTTCCCGCTATGGCTTGATCGCCTATGCCTCCTCTCTCGACCAGATAGGACCCATTGCCCGCACAGCGGAGGATGCCGCGGCGGTACTGGATATTATTTCGGGCTATGACCGTGCGGACAGCACCAGCCTGAATCAGCCTGCAGGCGGCTTTCTGGCTGCGCTGAAAGGGGATATAAAGGGACTGAAGGTGGGTATCCCCAGAGAATATTTCGCCCAAGGTCTGGATGAAGAAGTGAAAGCTTCCGTTCTGGCGGCGGCGAAGCAGCTGGAGAGCATGGGTGCGCAGGTAGAAGAATTCTCCCTGCCCATGACCAAGTATGCCATACCTACCTATTACATCATTGCATCGGCGGAAGCCAGCAGCAACCTCTCCCGCTATGACGGCATCAAATACGGCTACCGTCACGAGAAACCGGAGGATCTGATTGATCTTTATCTGAAATCCCGCAGTGAGGGCTTCGGCAGAGAAGTGAAACGGCGTATCATGCTGGGCGCATTTGCCCTCAGCTCCGGCTATTATGACGCATATTATAAAAAAGCCCTGCAAGCCAAGGCACTGATCAAAAAAGCCTTTGACGACGCTTTTGAAAAGTATGACATCATTCTTTCGCCGACCGCTCCCACGGCAGCTTTAAAGCTGGGTGAGAGTTTGGATGATCCTCTGAAAATGTATCTGGGCGATATTTATACCGTGTCTGTCAATCTTGCGGGTCTGCCTGCACTGGTTGCGCCCTGCGGCTTTACGCAGAGCGGACTGCCCATCGGCGTACAGCTGATCGGCAAGCCTTTGGAGGAAGCGGCACTGCTGAATACTGCTCATGCGTATCAGCAGGCAACTGATTTTCATAAAAAAGCGCCCTTATCTGTGGAGGTGATGAAATGAACTATGAAGTAGTAATCGGACTGGAGGTCCATGTAGAGCTGGCGACTGCCTCCAAAATATTCTGCGGCTGCACCACAGCCTTCGGCGGTGCGCCCAATACCCATTGCTGTCCTGTCTGCACCGGTATGCCGGGCACGCTGCCTGTACTGAACCGGAAGGTAGTGGAATTCACGATAGCGGCAGGACTGGCAACCGACTGCAATATTACACGGAATTGCAAATTTGACCGCAAAAATTATTTTTATCCCGATTTGCCCAAGGCATATCAGGTTTCACAGCTGTATTTTCCTATCTGTAGAGATGGTGACGTGGAGATCGAGACAGACGGCGTGAAAAAGAAGGTACACATTCACGAAATTCATATGGAGGAGGATGCGGGCAAGCTGATCCATGATCCATGGGAGGATACCACACTGGTAGATTATAACCGCTGCGGTGTGCCGCTGATCGAGATCGTCTCCGATCCGGATATGCGCTCTGCCAATGAAGTAATGGCCTATCTGCAGGCCTTGAAAGCACGTCTGGAGTATCTGGGTGTCTCCGACTGCAAGATGCAGGAAGGTTCCATGCGTGCGGACATCAACCTGTCTGTACGCCCCATGGGGGCAACCGAGTTGGGTACCCGTACCGAGATGAAAAACATGAACAGCTTCAAAGCCATCGGCAGAGCCATCGAATTTGAAGCCAAGCGGCAGATAGAACTGCTGGAAGACAGCAAGAAGGTTACGCAGCAGACACGCCGCTGGGATGATAACAAGGGCGTCAGCATGGCCATGCGTTCCAAGGAAAATGCACAGGATTACCGCTATTTTCCCGAACCCGACCTGACACCGATATACATCAGCCAGGAGTGGATTGATGAGATACTGGCGGCACAGCCCGAGATGCCCAAGGCAAAGCGTGCCCGCTATATCAGCGAACTGGGTCTGCCGGAATACGATACCGATATTATCACAGGCTCCAAGCATTTGGCGGATCTCTTCGAAAAGACCACCGTACTGACCGGTCAGCCCAAGGAAGTCTCCAACTGGATCATGGGCGAGATGATGAAGCTGCTCAATGAAAATGAAAAACAGCCTGAAGATATTGACTTTTCGCCTGAAAACTTTGCCAAGCTTATTCAATTGGTGGAGAAGGGTACCATCAACCGCAACACCGCCAAGAAGGTCTTTGCAGAGGTTTTCCTGCAGAACATCAATCCCGAGCAATATGTGAAGGACAAAGGTCTCCAGATGATCAGCGACGAGGGTGCGGTCAGGAGCACCATAGAAAAAGTGCTGGCGGATAATCCCCAGTCGGTTTCGGACTTTCAAGCCGGCAAGCAAAAAGCCTTTGGCTTCTTAGTGGGACAGGCCATGAAGGAACTGCGGGGCAAAGCCGATCCGGCGATGATAAACGCACTGATCAAAGAATTGCTGCAGTAAGATATATTAATCGTAGGGCGGGATGCCAACATCCCGCCGCAACATAAAACGGCAGGCTTCCCGCCTGTCGTTTGTAATTTTATAAATTATAGCATTTTAAATTTCCGAATAGTTCCACAACACTTCTATAATCAATCCCATATTCTGATGCCCATGTATATGCCGGATAAGCAAAATATGTTCTGATATTATCAGAATCTGTCATTTCAGCTGTTTGTGTAATTTTTTTCGTTACGCCAAAATCATTAGGAGCATGTAAAATATTAAGGTAACCAAGCAAATCAATGTATGAAGAAATCTGTTTTTCGGTCATAGGTAGTATTTTGGACTGCATTAATACTTTTCTGAACTCACTGCATCTTTTGCCCTTTGACAGAGTCTCTGTTAGTTTTAATGATTGAATAAATAAATTAAAATCCGATTTTGAAGCATTAACCTTTGACAGCTTCAAAAATTCAGATAAGATAAAGATTGCAGTATTTAAATCTATATAAAAAGGAATATTATTTTCTTCGTAGAAAAAGAAGGAATCTATATTAACCCCCCAAAACCCCATCTTTGGTTCATTAAAAGGCACCTCTTGATATTTACAGTGCTCGCACTTATTTTGATTATATATCGGATTTCCATCGGAGTCGAAATAAGCATAATAAGCACTTTTCTCATGTTCCGGAAGATTTTTAATATACCAATAAGCAGCAAGCGCTGTTCTATACTCCGGTGTTTTATGTGAAACTCCAAAAATAAAAGCCTCGGCAAGTTGTTCATGAGTAGTTCGTTTAAGCAGACTTTTTGCAAATTTTATCGCCTCATCATGGGATAATACAAATTGTTTTTCATACATAATACCAGCAGATACAGCAGGTAGATATCGCTCGATTGGTGAATTCCAGAAAGTGGGGAAATCCGTATGCCCGAACTTACGAAGCAGTTTCCTCGCCTCTTCTGCAGAACATGCTTTAACCGGATTTCTATGATAATTGTTCATTTCTTCAATAAATAATTCGTTAGGATTATGCATGATGCCCTCCAGAAAAGCATTTTATCGTATTTTATCATACTTGAGATAATTATAATAGTTGATTTTAATAAAAAATAAGGTAATGTAAAAAACATCAGCATTACACTTATGAACATAAAAAAGTTTTCAATTTATATTTGTCTCATATACTTAAGTGGCATATGCTTTGAAAAACACGAATATATACATTTTTTCTTGACAACCGCACAGTTCATGTATATATTTATATTTAGGATGGCGAAATTAGGAAAGTGAGATTAGCATTATGCGTAAAAAAGTAAGCAGTATTTTATTTGGATTACTGATCATTGCCGCAGGAGTGATTTACGCCGGAAATGTATTATTCAATTGGGACATTGAGATTTTCTTTAACGGCTGGTGGACACTCTTTATCATCATTCCCTGCTTGTACAGCATGATGAAGCACGGCTTTCATGTTGTGAACATTACCGGCTTTATTATTGGTGTGCTGCTCCTTTTGGAGAGAGTGCTGCCAAAGGTGATACCCGGCGGTACGGTTGGCAAACTGATTGTCCCCATTATTCTGGTCGGCATTGGCGTGTCGCTGCTATTTGGTGCAAAAAAGCATAGACCGATGGCTGCGTCAATGAGTGGCAACAACAATAATGAATATACAGCCGTCTTTGGCGGGCAAGAGATTAAATTGACACACGAGCCCATTTCGAGTCTGAAATTAAATGCGATTTTTGGCGGTCTGGAGATTGATCTGTCGGATGTCATCATTGAACAGGATATTGTGATCGAGGCCAACGCCATTTTCGGCGGCATTGATATCATTGTGCCCGATTATGTGAAGGTTAAACTGAGCAGTGTGCCCATCTTCGGCGGTGTTGACTGCAAGATTCCGCAGACGGGGAATCCGGATGCGCCTACCGTCATTCTGAATGGTACAGCGATGTTCGGCGGCATTGATGTGAAAAGAATGGGACAACACTGATTGCACTGACATATTGTTATGTAAGGCAGACCAAACGGTCTGCCTTTAGTCGGCTGATAATCTTTTTGTTATACAGGGTTCGCTCTTTTATTACTCTGCTTGGCTTTGCCCTGTATCTCAGGTACCGGTTCTGTATCATTCTTCGGGAAATATCCTTTGCGGTTGCTTTCTGTTCCGTGGGGATCCTTGGGATCAGGACGGCGCATTCCTGCTTTTGCCATAAATACATCAACTCCTTTTTCATTATTTTCTGCAGTAAAGGGTAATCTATGCAAATAAAGAATCATGTTTGCAGGATATCATGCAATATACCCGAGTAATGGATACCGCAAATGACGAAAATATATTTACGCATGAGCCGTAACGGCTTTATGATTTTGATAAAAAAAAGACGGCATTGCCGTCCGGTGATCTGTGAAGAAATTCGATTAATTATCCTGCCTGCCCTCTATCGCGCCCAGCAAAACGGCTGCGCAAATGCCTATCCGTCTGTCCAGCAGATGCATACTGTCATCGGAAAAATCCAGGTCTATTTTCAGTATAAAGGGATTGAACCTCTGCTTAAAAGCAAATACTCTGGTATCGCTTAAAAGCCCTCATATGTCTGAGGTATCAATGCAGTGATAGCTCTCCGTAAAAGTGCCAGTGCCATGCTGTCTTCCTTGATCAAGCCCATCTCCTGATCGATGCTGTCCATTATAATCCATTCATCCT
>Ga0209373_10005322_pt1 | contig 10560 bp, 8 predicted proteins | sample Higcelweek5metaG_FD_187173 | JGI IMG/M metagenome (GOLD analysis project Ga0209373, IMG submission 187173) | Freshwater pond sediment microbial communities from the University of Edinburgh, under environmental carbon perturbations - High... | ecosystem: Environmental > Aquatic > Freshwater >...
AGTGCTTCCAACTGCTCTTTCATATTAGCGCCATCGTTAATCCATCTCTCTGATGACTGTGTAGGCATTGCTACACCTACTACTTTACCATTAGCTTCTGCTGCAGGTGCTGCTTCTTCTGTTGCTGCTTCTTCCACAGGTGCTGCTTCTTCTGTTGCTGCTTCTTCTACAGGAGCTGCTTCTTCTGTTTTTGCGCCACAGCCTGCAAGTAATGCAGATACCATAGCTACACTAAGTAATACACTGAGTAACTTCTTCTTCATTTTTTAATATCCTCCTATTAACTTTGTGAAACCGTGAAGGTTTCGTTTTTTATTAGGATAGCTCATAAATTATGAGTTAATCCTTTCACTACAGTTATTATCATAACAATTTAAACTTACAAAATACATACAATATTCTTTGCTCTACCATGAAAAATCTTCACTTCTGTACATTTTTTTGATTCTTTGCAATTAAAAATTGTACACGTTGTACAATTATTGTCCCCTTACTAATCATTTTATTCTATAGATAGCCTGTTTTTTGAACAAAAATGAGCTCTGCGTGAAACACAGAGCTCAAAAGTAGAAAAATAATACTATTTCTTAGTTTTTTGCTTTTAAATTTCTCTTTTTACGAGCCATAACAACACTCTGAATGATTAAGAAAAGACAGAGCATTGCCGCTACCGTAATTCCCGTCCACCATGCCTGATCAAGTCCGGCTGATGAAACGATATTCTGTATAGTGCTAAGTGAAAGCACTCCAAAGAAAGTACCGATAATATTTCCGACACCTCCAGTCAGCATAGTACCCCCTATAATCGAGGATGCAATAGCATTCATTTCTGCTCCGCTTGCATGAGATGCGGATCCAGAACCAACATGCATAAAATATACAAATCCGCCTATGCCTGCTAAAAGACTACATATCAAATAAGATATAAATTTTGTTCTTTTCACATTGATACCTAGCATCAATGCGCTTTGATTATTACCACCTACTGCATAAAATCCACGTCCGATTTTTGTCCATCTGAGTATACAAAAAAGTAAAAAAACAACTAAAACCGCTACTATCACTCCGATTTCTATATAAGCATCCACATAATTTCCTAGCTTATTTAGAGAACCAAGTCCGGGCATAACAATACGTGTCTCCTTTAATTTAACAAATTCTAAATTCGCAACATTAAAAGGATTCGTATTTACAATTGTTGTCATACCACGTGCAAAAAACATTCCAGCTAAAGTAACAATGAAAGGCTGAATCTCCAGATATGAAATCAGGAATCCTTGAACCAAGCCAAACATAAGTCCAATTGCCAATGAAATCAATATTGCTACAAAAACATTACCCTTATGAAAATCCAAATAGACCGCACAGCACATACTAACTAATGCTGTAACACCACCAATCGAAATATCAATACCGCCAGTAATCATAACCAAACTCATTCCACAGGATAAAATAATCAAAGCAGCATTTGCATTTAAGATATTAAAGAAGGTCTGCGGCTTTAAAAAACCTTTTCCTTGAAACAGGATGGCACAAATATACATAATAAAGAAGGCTACTATTGTAATAATTAGCAGTAAATTTGTGTCTGTGATGTTTTTCGATTTATTACGCAAACGATTATTGGATGCAGATGATTTATTAAATAATGACATATTATCCGACCTCCTTAACATATAACCGCATTTTAATTTTTTTCCACAATGTGGAGATATTGTCTCTTACAACTGGTGCGCTGGTAACTACTAAAAAGATAATAACAACAGCTTTGTATGCTGAAAGAGCATCTGACTGAACATTAAATTTATATAGTGTTGTAGTTAGAAACTGTATTACATAAGCGCCGAGAATCGAAGCTGTCATGTTGAATTTTCCGCCACTCAGGGGATTTCCCCCTAGCGCAACCGCAAGGATTGCATCCATTTCGATATCTTTGGCAATAACTGAATAATTAATGGAAGAAAGTCGACTTACTTTAATAAGACCGGCCACTGCAACGCATAACCCAAGGATAACAAAAGCTAGAAATTTGATGACAGCAGGATTTAATCCATTTAATCTGGAAGAATTTTCATTAATACCAACTGTCTGTGTATATAATCCGAGGTTTGTAAATTTCAATACAAGTGTAATAACAAGCATACACGCCATAGCAATAAAAAATGGTGATGGAATTGGAATTCCTGGGATAAATCCACCGAAATAACTAAAAGATGGTTCACTGATAATAGGAAGTTCATTATTATTAATCCATGCTGCAATAGATCGTCCCGCAGTAAATAGAATAAGTGTTGCTACCATCGGCTGTATCTTGAAATAAGCTACAAGCACTCCATTAAACGCTCCAAACAACATCGCAACTATACAACTGATTAAAAATGCCACAATAATTGGTGCTTGCAGTGTTTCTGGCCTTGAATTTGTACCACAAAGTATTCTAAGCAAGACACTTCCGCTGATTGCTATAGCAGCGCCGACACTAATATCCTGACCACCTGAAGCTGCTGTTACGAGCGTCATTCCAATTGCAAGAATGGCGAGTTCCGATCCATAATCTATAATAGTCATCAGATAACCTGACAAAACAGGATCCCCCACACTGTTATATCCAAACGTGATTTTATAAAATGAAGGGTCTGCTATCAAATTAAATATGGCAAGTAACAACAATGCTGCTATCGGAATAAATATCTGCTGCCCCAGTAATTTTGCTAAATAGTCAGCTGATTTTGATTTTTTTAAGTCTTTTGTCTGCATTATTCTTTCTCACCTCCAGCAATGGTACTCATAATCATATTCTGTGTAAGCTCTTCGCCTGAAAGCTCACCTACGACTCTACGGTCTCTCATAACGATTAGTCGTGAACAGGTTCGCAGCATCTCATCCGTTTCAGAAGAAATAAATGTAATACTCATTCCCTCCGAAGCAAGCTTAAGCACTAGTTTTTGTATATCAACTTTGGTACCAATATCAATACCTCGCGTCGGCTCATCTAAAATCAGATATTCAGGATGGGTAAGCAACCATCGAGCTAGAATTACCTTTTGTTGATTTCCACCAGAAAGTGATTTTATCGGTGTGTCAATAGATGCTGTCTTAATTCCCAAAAGTTTAATATACTCTTCAGCAAATTTACTTGCCTCTGCCTTTGTGAATGGTTTGAAGAATCCCTTTAACACTTGTAATGCAAGTATGATATTATCACGTACCGAAAGCTCTCCTATAATACCATCTCTCTTACGATCTTCTGGAAGATATCCAATTCCATTCCTCATTGCATCAATTGGCTTTGAAATTTTTACTATCTTGCCACTCTTCTTAACCGAACCGCCAAGAACTCTATCTGCACCAAAGATTGCACGCACACACTCGCTTCTTCCCGATCCCAATAAACCACTAAAACCATTGACCTCACCTCTACGTATGTGAAAGTTAAATGGTTTAATTCCTGCATTGCTGACCAACGCCTCCGTCTCAAATACAGGCACTGTTACATTGTCTTTATCATATACTGAATGCTCCCCCTGAACCTCTGATAAATTGTCTAAATCCTTACCAAGCATCTTGGAAACAAGCTGAACACGGGGAAGGTCCTTAATTTCATATTCTCCCACCAACTTACCATCACGTAGAACCGTAATCTTATCACACACTTCATAGACTTGGTCTAAAAAATGTGTAACAAATATAATGCCAACTCCTCTTTCTTTAAGATTACGCATAAGTTTAAATAACTTTTCAACTTCCTGTTCATCTAGTGAAGACGTTGGCTCATCTAAAATTAATACTTTACAGTCCATATCAACTGCACGTGCGATAGCTACCATTTGTTGAACTGCTATTGAACAGCTCGCCAACTGTTGTGTTGGTTCCGCCACTATATCAAGCATTTTTAGAATCTTACCTGCATCAACATTCGTTTTCTTCCAATTCTGAAATAGATTGTTGGTACGTCCTATATACATGTTTTCTGCGACAGAAAGGTTAGGACAAAGAGTAATTTCTTGATATACTGTACTAATTCCGAGTTTTTGTGCTTCCTGTGGTGATTTTATGACTACTGCTTTTTCTTTTCCCTTGAGATATATCTGACCCTCATCTTTACCATAAACGCCGGTTAATACCTTGATTAAAGTCGATTTACCCGCACCATTCTCTCCCATTAATGCGTGAATTTCTCCTTCACACAACGTAAAATCCACTCCCTGCAAGGCAAGTACTCCGGGAAAGCTTTTATGAATATTTTTCATTTCCAATACAACTTTGTCTCTCACTAGTGGATTCGCCTCCTACTATTTTATTTTACAGAAAACAATCGCGGCGCACGTGTACAAATTGTCATTTACGTTGCGCCGCGCTTTTCTTTAATCATTAGAGCTGATTTTTATTAGATACCGTAATTATCAACATCTTCCTGTGTAATCGTAGTAGCATCAAATCCTTTTTCATCCATTATAACAACTTTTTCAGCAGGAGCGTTTCCAGCTTCAAGTTCTTTAATGATACTGTCTATGTAAGATGACTGGAATGGGTTACACTGACCATCATAGTTCCAATTCTGAGCAAGTAATTCTTCTAATGCCCATTTATTACAGTCAAATCCCATAACAACTACGTCTTTACCTACACCATGAGAAATGTTAGCTTTGTCAAGTGCTGCAACAGCACCTTTTGCCATGTCATCATTTTCTGCATAAATTACGTTGAATGAATCGCCTGAATCGATAACTGACTGCACGATTTGCTGTGCTTTTTCAGCATTCCATTCTGCTGTCTGCTGAGTAACAAGTTTCCATCCATCAGCTGCTACAGTTTCATCAAGAGCTCCAGAACGTCCCTTTTGTGCTGCAGAACCCATAACACCCTGTAAATGAATAATGTTATATTCGCTTAATGCCTGTCCCTTTAACCAATCAACTGCTGTCTGGCCTTCTTTTGCCATGTCAGAAACGATTGAAGCTTCATAAAGACTAGGATCGGCATCAATTGTACGGTCAAATAAAATAACTTTGATGCCTGCATCCTGTGCATCTTTTAAAACAGAATCCCAACCTGCTGTATCTGCTGCTGAAAGGAGAAGATAATCTACGCCGTCCTGAATGAACTTCTGTGCAGCGGTAATCTGCTCGTCATTTTTAAGACTGTAAGCGAAAGAAGCCTCATATCCGTTTGCTTCAGTAAATGTTGCTTGGAGATCCTTATCGTTAGCTGTACGATATCCTGATTCGTTTGGATCATTGTTGATAATACCAACTTTAATCAATGCGCCAGCTTCTGCTGCAGGTGCTGCTTCTTCTGCTGCAGGCTCTTCAGCTTCTGCTGCAGGTGCTTCTGCTTCCTCTGTTGCTGCAGGCTCTGCTGCAGGTGCTGCTTCCTCTTTTGCACCACAAGCCACTAAACCAAGTACCATTGTTGTTGCTAAAATAACTGCTAAAACTTTCTTCTTCATAAAAATTTACCCTCCTAAATCTATTGTCTATCAAAGGACCATTCCTTTGATAATCATATCATATAGTTCTTTTGGCAACAAATCCATTCAGATAACTCATTCAAAAGTTTGTTTTTTTATCTTTATTAAAAAAAGGTTGATTTTTCTATTATGAAAGTTTGTTTTTCTATTTTACTTTAATCAGTCGTCTCCTTCATAGTTTTTTCCACCGCGGTACTGTGTCGGTGTCATACCCTGCGTCTTCTTGAATAAATAAGAAAAATAATGTGGATCTTTATATCCCACTTCCATACAAATCATACTACTCCTTTTACCCGTGCATCGAAGGAGCTCTTTTGCCTTGTTCATCCTATAATCAGTCAGATACTTGATAAATGTCTGTCCCGTCTGCTGGCTAAAAATCATACTAAGATGATTTGGAGAAAAATTCACATGAGATGCTAGCAAATTAAGCGACAAGTCCTCGTCTGCATAATTTTTTTCAATGTACCGCATCACTTCATCAACAACATCTCCGTATCGATTACTTGCTGCTTTTTCACGCAATTCCAATGCTTTTTCAACAATTCTGACGATATATCTCATGGTGCCCGCTGAGCTTTGTAAAACTCCAGAAGCAATATCAAACGGTTCGATTTCATCCTTTTTAAACTGCAATCCCGATACAAATTCAGCAACACAGAAATAGATATCCATCGCAATATACTGTCTAAACATATTTGACTCTATTGCAGTAGGGCCCAGTCCTTTAAAAAATTCTTCTACAAAGTAAATTGTTTCGTCTCTCTCACCAAGTTTTAGAAATTCCCAAATCTTGCTCCTATCCATCTGCTTAGGATCAACGTTACTGATATCAAATTCCTCCTCGTCCGGAGAAACCTCTTGATCCAATTCTGTACTATATAAAATAAGGCTTTGCTTTACTAAATAACGATTTGCAAATGCATGACTTGCTTTTTCAAACGAAATCGGCAATTCTCTCAATCGATTTACAGGTATCCCGACACCTCCAAAATAACGAACATGGCTATAGTGAATCACTATTTCTTTCATCTTACTTAAATAATCATTCTGTATCCGCTCAAGATCTTCTATAGAGTCTGCCTTGAATAAGAGCGCCTTTCCTTCCAGGTTTCTATCAAAGATTAGTATATGTGTCTCTTCATCAATTTCCTTAAGTTTCTGTTCTATTTCTATAAGACTATTTGAATACTCATCCTGTGCATGATTCATAGATTGTGTAATAATCAGCACAATACTGTACCACATTGAAGAAAGGTCAACACTTAGTCTACCTGCAATCTCTAATAGCTCTGGCACAGACTTGGAACCAGTAACTAAATATTGAAATAGATTTTTTCTTTCTTGTAAGAAGATTTCTTCCATTTCCTTCATATATTTTTCTTTAATTATAAGTTCTCTGTGCTTTTCCTCTATTTTTGCAGCAAGTGCATCCACTTCTTCTAAAAGTTCACTACCACTAATTGGTTTGGTGAGATATTGGGCTACTCCAATTTTGATTCCTTCCTTAGCATATTTAAAATCCTCATATCCTGAAAGAATAATGATTTCTATCCATGGAAATTCTTTTTTTATCAGTTTGCTTAATTCCAATCCATCCATAAATGGCATCTTAATATCGGTAATTACAATATCTGGCTTTAGCTTTTGAATCATTGGTAATGCAAGTTCCCCATCACTGGCTTCTCCACAAAATTCATATCCATGTGATTTCCAGTCAATATTATTTTTAATACCATCCCGTACTACAAATTCGTCTTCTACCAAGAATACTTTTAACATAATCATTCCCCTGCTTTTTTACTTCTAGTAAGTTCTACTCTCTAAATATTGATTTACATTTTCTCTGGTGAATACATTTTCTTCAATGATATATAATTTTTCTATTTTCTCTCCATTTTCCATTTTCTTGATGACTTCTGCAATCTTATCTCCCTGTTCCGGATTACACTCAACATCTACATTAATTAATCCCTTATCTACCATTTCAAGCGCATCATGTGTGGCATCAAAAGATATCATTGTGATCTCTCCATCCACACCTACTGTTCTGCCTGCTTCTTGAATAGCCTCTATCGCTCCAAAAGTCATATCGTCATTCTGTGACACAACTACATCTATATCTGGATATTGCTTCAGAAGTATTTCCATGACTTCCTTTCCTTTTGCCGTTGTAAAGTCACCACTTACTTGCTTCAAAATATTCCAATTTTGATGTTTATCAGCGATAATATCAAAACCAATTGTCCTTCCAATCTGGGACGTGGAACCCATCGTGCCCTGTAGCACAACGATATTGATCTTTGTATTTTTATAATTATCATCCTTCAAATAGTCTTCCAACCATTTTCCTGCCTTTTCTCCTTCTTCTTGTGTATCTGTCCCAACCCTTGTAGTATATAGGGAATCATCCTCAATATTTACCGTGCGGTCGGCTAGAATGACTGGTATTTCTGCTTCCTTTGCTTCCAGAAGTACAGTTTCCCATCCATCCTCAGTTACTGGAGAAAATATTATATAATCTACGCGTTGAGATATGAAACTTCTGATTGCTTTAATTTGATTTTCCTGTTTCTGTCTGGCATTGTTAAAAATCAAAAAATATCCGTTTTCTTTTGTCAGCGCGCGTTGTATAGATGCAGTATTTGCAGTCCTCCATAGAGACTCACTTCCAAGTTGAGAAAAACCTACTACTATCAAATCACTGTCTGTACTCGTCTCTAAATCTTCTGAAACAATCGGACCAAACATTCCACATCCCGTAGTATAAGCCACTAAAAGTCCAATGATAAATATCATCATACTGTATTTTATGATTCGTTTATTCCTCATGTGTCTCATCTCCCTTTTCTGTCATCTCAAAGAGTTCTGCTGGTAAAACGATTCTGATACAAGTTCCTTCACCTTTTACTGAATCGATCGTCATGCCATACTCTACACCGAAATTCATCCGGATTCTTTCATTTACATTGGCAAGTCCAAATCCCGTTTCAATTTCTTTACATGGTCGCAGTATTTCAACACGCAATTTTTCAAGTTTTTCTGGCTCCATCCCAACACCGTTATCTTCTACTGCAAGATATATCTTATTTTCAACCAGATGGCCGGTAATCGTAATCTTACCTTTTGCACGCTTATACTTAATGCCGTGGTATAAAGAATTTTCTACTAAAGGCTGCAATGTTAGTTTTAAAATCTTAAATGGATATAATTCAGGATCAATATGAATTTCATATTCCAGAATGTCTCTGTAGCGTGCTTGCTGAATTTTTAAATAGCTTACAATGTGAAGTTCTTCCTCCTGTATCGTAATATATTCCTTACCCTTACTAAGTACAAGCCTAAAAAAATCTGACAAGAACACTACCATATTCACTGCATTATTTGAATCATTACCCTCTATCAGCCATACAATAGTATCTAGTGTGTTGTATAAAAAATGCGGGTTAATCTGTTCCTGTAGCAAACGTAATTCTGCATAACGCATCTTTCTCTCATCTTCTTTAATCTTATTAACCATGACTTCCAGTTTCTCAGTCATGTCGTTAACACTCTCTCCCAAAACCGCAATTTCATCCCTCGTATTAACCTGCGTCCGCACAGAAAAATCTCCTTCTGAAATTTGGTCTGTAACTTTGCATAATTTTCCTATAGGTTTTGTGATACTATTTAGTATTAGTGCCGTGACTATAACTACAACTGCGACGATTAGTGCAACTATAATAATAATCAAAAAAATGAAAGAAGATACTTGCTTGTTTAACTGCATAGTCAGACTTTCAATACTTTTTGTTTGATAATAAATATAGTACTGAATGTCATCCTGTATCAGTTCAGTAAGAATATAAATATTATTATCCAACATCTCAATATTTTCTTCGTACTGACTTCCTTGTACAAGATTGACCTTAATGTCATCCACACGATCCTTTAGTGTCTCAATATTTCTTAATAAGCTCTGAAGCCAGACTCGACTTTCACGATCAGTTGTGATGCGCTCCAGCTTTTTAAATTCATCCTGCAATTCAGATATTAATACATATGGATCTTTTAATGAACTATCCGTACTAATTGTTTCAAAGGTAGCGCCTCCTACTACAATCTTGTAGATGCTCTCATCCATCTCTTCCTTAAAATTTAGGTTGTAATTGTTTGCAACCGTCATATTACCTACAATCTCATCATATGCGTTACTATAATTCGTAAGCGCAAAAATAAGATAGATACAGATTCCGAGAAGAGGAAGAATCGTTACCATAACCAACATAATCAATTTATTCTTTAATGGAAACTTGATATTTTCTTGCTTCATGCTCTTTCCCTTATATAAACCTCTTATATAAACTTGTAGATCGTTTTTGTCTGATAAGGCTGTTCTGCATCAAAGATTGCCTGCGGAAAATTTGGCTGATTTACATTGTTAGGATAGTACTGCGTTTCCAAGCAAAAGCCACTCCTGTCTGAATAAACCACACCGCCTTTACCTACCGTTTCACTAATGCAGTTGCCTGCATAGAACTGAACGCCTGGAAGATCCGTGTATACTTCCATTGTTCTTCCTGATACTTCATCAGTAGCAACCGCTATTTTTTTTAAAGTACCATCTGCTCCATCAATAACCCAATTATGGTCATATCCTTGCACCATTGTAAGTTGTTTCCAATCATCATTGATTTGATCACCTATTCTCTTAGGTGATCTAAAATCCATTGCAGTTCCTTCTACAGAAGAAATCTCACCCGTAGGAATCGCTCCTAATACAATTGGCGTATATTTACTACATGCAAGCATTAATAGCGTGTCATAAATCTTTCCTTTATTATGTCCTGCTAAATTAAAGTAACTGTGATTAGTCATATTGATAGTAGTCTTTTTATCGCTTATGCCATCATAATATATTTCTAAAGCATTATCTTCTGTTAGTGTATAAGAAACTGATATTTTCAAATTTCCAGGAAATCCCATCTCTCCATCAGGACTTAACATTGAAAAAATAACACTATTATACGTTGTTTCTACAGCCCATACTTTTTTATGAAAACCAAGTTGCGCATCCGAATGTAAATTGTTTTTTCAATCATTTACTGCAA
>Ga0209373_10005323_pt1 | contig 10557 bp, 9 predicted proteins | sample Higcelweek5metaG_FD_187173 | JGI IMG/M metagenome (GOLD analysis project Ga0209373, IMG submission 187173) | Freshwater pond sediment microbial communities from the University of Edinburgh, under environmental carbon perturbations - High... | ecosystem: Environmental > Aquatic > Freshwater >...
TTCCCTCGCCTCATTGGCTCTTGATTCAGCAGCCCTTCTCTCAGATTCCCTAGCCTCATTGGCTCTTGATTCAGCAGCCCTTCTTTCAGATTCCATTGCCTCATTAGCTCGTGATTCAGCTCCCCTTCTTTCGGATTCACTTGTCCCAGATGCTCTTGTTTCTGAATTTCTTATCTCCACAATTCTTCTTCCGGCATCCGTGCTCCCAGCTCTCCTCTGCTCTTCCGTCCTGCTTTCGGCAGAAGTCCTCCTGTCGGTTACAGACGATTGCGGGGTTCTTCTGCTGGTAATTGATGTACCGGAAGTCCTGCGGCTTTCGTTGTCAGTGGAGGCCTGGATCCTTCTGTAGAGTTCTGCACCTTCAATCCTCTGCTCAGGCCGAGAGTAGGTTTCCCTGTAGCTGTCCTGTGAGATCCTGTGGCTCACCTGTGACGATTGCTGGCGTATACCGTTAAAATAGAAGTCGTTATAGCGGTGGTACCTCTGGTAGCCACAGTGATTATAATAAGTGTAGTAAAAATGGTTCCAGCCCGAATGGTATCCATAGTAGTAATCCCAGTAGTAAGGTCTCCAGGGATTCCAGTAACCGGGGTAGTAACCCCAGTGCCATGATGAATGCCATCCTTTGTAATGCGGACGGCAGATGTTGACCGCTATCGGCCAGTCATAGATATCCCAGTAGTAATTATTGATTACAGTTATGTTTTCAGCATAAAATGGATCTGTGTAAATTCTCTGGTTGCGTTTTTTCGTTATTACAGGTTCGATCACATAATTCCTTCCATAAAGAGCCACATCACCAATGAGCTGTATCATCACTCTTTTCCGGCGCAGTTTCTGTACGGTGAAAACTGCAATATCCTGATACTCATTCCGACCAAGAAGGGCACGTAATACTATTGTATGGACCTTTTTGTCGACATAGTCCGAGACAGTTATATAATCAACAAAATTATCACCGTTAAGGTCGAGGTTGTTAATCCTTGAATCCGGGTCATTAAGACTTCTTTCGAAGTCTTCAAGAGTTTCGGAATTCCGGAACAGATCCATGACCGCATAGAGGTTGAAGTTATCGCCCGGGAGACCCAGGTGTTCCCTCGGATAGTCCTGTGCCCTGACTGTAGTCGCTGAGGCTATCAGGAGTGCGAGGATCGATTTGATAATCAGTTTTTTCATCTCTTTTGTGTTTATGAAGATCTGGCTCTTCAGAGATATCAAAGCAAAGGATGTGCCAAAACGCTATGAAAGTTGACCCCTTCACTTATTGAGCAGCTCTAAGGCAGTTTCCACAATTCGTTTTGTATCTGGTATTGCCTGCTTTTCAAGAGAATGTGAATAAGGAATTATGGTTTCAGTACAAACCCGGCTGAACTTAAACCTGATCGAATTTTCCAGGACAAGAGCGGCAATTTCACCGGAAAGGCCAAACTGTTTGTAGTCTTCATCGATAACAAGCAGACGGCCAGTCTTTGAAACTGAACTTACTATCGCAGAACTGTCAAGCGGGGATACAGTTCTAAGATCTAAAACTTCTGCCGACACACCCCGGGCTTTAAGTAGTCCGGCTGCCTCCATTGCACGATGGACGCTAACGCCAAGAGTGACAATGGATATATCAGTTCCGGACCTTCTGACTATTGCTTTTCCGAAAGGAATGGGGGACCATTTATCAGGTACCTCTCCCTTATGTCCGTTTTTTGGTACATCATAATCGAGATCTCTTCCTCCACTTCCTAAATAATCGCGCCAATAATCTGCAAGTAATTTATGTTCAAGATAAACAACAGGTCCGTCATACTGAATAGCTGCCAACATCAAACATCCGGCATCGGCCGGATCGGAGGGAACAACTGTGATTAGTCCGGGGATGTGGGCGAGCCAGCCCCAAAGGGTTTGCTCGTGTTGTCCACCATCACCATAACCACCTCCACATGAGGCACGGATCACCAGAGGAACTTTCCAGTCAGACCCTGAAAAGAACTCAACCTTTGAAGCATGATTTAACAGCCCATCCATTGCAACGCCAATAAAATCCACAAGCATTATTTCAACTATTGGTCTTAGTCCTGCCATTGCAGCCGTAACTCCCGCACCAAGGAAGGCACTTTCACTGACAGGAGTGTTTATTACTCTTTTCTCACCAAACCTCGAAAAAAGATTCACGCGGAGAAGATGCACATCTTCTCCCATGATAATAACATTCGGATCTTCGCTCATCGACTGAGCTATTGCATCCTCAATTGCATCTGCAAAACTCAATGTTCTCATTCCTGATAACTCTCCATATAAATCTTTAAAACCTCCTCCACAATAGAAACCATTTCATCATTTACATCCTTTTCAATTACTTCTATTTCTTTTATTTCACCGTCCAGTTTTTTCCGCAGCAAGAATAAAGGGTCATTTACTTCGGAATCCCTGTCTTTTCCTGTCTTTGTTATAAGGGATAACACATCTTTTATGCTTCCAACCCGGTCACTAATTGGGGCGCCTCCAAATCTTGTAATTGACTTTATGAGGCCCGGGGTAATTTTTCTTAGCTCTTTAAGCGGCTTTCTGACAATTCTTAATAATGGATCTCCAAGAAAATGACCATAGAAATGCTTGCATTTTATCAGAATGAAACAGGGTCCTTCTCCTGCCCGGGCTTTTGCAATTGCTTCATTAGTAGTCTGCCAGATGATTTCAACATCTGTTCCGTCCAGCTCTTTTGCCGGAATATCAAATGCTTCGGCCCTCTCTTTTAAATTGCCTGCTGTTACTTCAGAAGAAACAGTTGTTATAGCCATATCGTTGTCTTTACAGACAAATAAAACAGGTAATTTAAATACTGATGCCAGATTAAAGGACTCCATCATCATCCCCTCATTGACAGCACCCTCTCCAAAAAATGACACAGCTATTTTCCCTGGCCTTAGATGCTTTGCTGCCAATGCAAAGCCAGCAGCTGCCGGACCTGAAGAGCCGACAATCCCGGACGATGCAAGAAGATGTGACCGGGAGAAAATATGCATATGACCTCCCATTCCTGAGCAAAGCCCCTGTGGATGGCCCATGAATTCCAGAAGCAGTTTTTTAGGATCCAGCCCCCGGATGATTGAAGGAGAAGTTCCTCTGTGGTCAAGAGCTAATGCATCGCCATCAACCAATTGGGTAACAATTACGGCATTTATTGCTTCCTCGCCTATGCCTGTATGCATTTCGCCGGTTATAAGACCGTCATTCCATATTTGAACAACATGTTCCTCGAAAACCCGGCTTCGGTACATCTGCCGGTAAATATTTAAAAGATCAACGGGATTCATATTATTTCCTGTTCTGATATCAAATTTACACCCTGCTTAAGCTAAAACAATCCCTTTTAATCAATTATTGAATTAATCTCAATAGTCTGGCTACAGGTAATGGACGACAGGCGACAGTCAATGGGGTATAGTCACCCATTAAATAGTCTTTCCACTATATCTTTTTCTCGTAGACCCTGTACCTCCTCAGTGGCTTTGCATTGAGTTTATGAATAGCATTATTCATTGGGGCGTTATCCTCAAGGACGTAGTTGATCTCCATCCAGGTTTCAGGTGTATAGAGAGACTCACACAGGGCACGATACAAAAGACTGTCGATACCTTTCCCATGATACTCCGGAATAACTCCAAGGGCAAAAAGACGGTAATGACGCAGTTTTGGTATTCCAATGAGAAGCTTAAGCCATCCAAATGGAAATAGACGCCCATTCAAACCTTTCAATATCCGGTTTATATCAGGAAGAGTAATCGCAAACCCGATAGGTTTGCCTTTAGGGTCTTCAGCAAAGATTACTCCTTTTGGCTGAATAATTGGCTTCAAATCATGTGCAACAGCTTCTGCTTCTTCCTTTGTTACAGAGGTATAACCCCAATTGTTGATGAGGCTCCTGTTCGACAGTTCAATAACACTCTGTACATCTGCATCATAGTTCTTCATATCAACCTGACGGATATGAACACCGTATCGCTTTCTGACATCATCTGTAAGAGTCATAATTCTTTCAGGTATGGTGTAACCCTCCTTTATTGAAATATAATACACCAGCAGATCCTTTATCTTTTCAAGGTCAAAGGATGCCATATGATCAATATAATAAATAGGATTATAGGGTGCCATCACCACCGGTGAGGGACTGAAACCCTCCACAACCAGTCCCCACTCCTGGGATACAAAGCTCCAGGGTCCTCTCATTTTTGTCATGCCTTTATTCCGGAGCCAGTCTGCAGCTGTTTCAAAGAGCATTGAAGAGGCTTTTGTATCTTCAATACATTCATAATAGCCGAATAACCCGATCGGTTCCTTCCAGGTCTCCAGAGCCAGTCTGTCAATGAAAGCGGCTATTCGTCCAATTGATTTTTTATTTTCCTCAAGAATGAACAGGGCATTTTCGCAATGACCAAGCATTGGATTACGTTTCTTATCAAACTGACTGAATTGTTCATCCAATAGCGGAGGCACCCATACCGGATCATTTTTATACAGTCTGTATGGAAGATCAATAAATCTTTTCAGATCAGATTTTGTAATAACCGGGTATATATTCATTTTTCAGAATGACATGGATTCAGAGAGCCTTCTGAATCTTTCATAGATCTTTTCACCCTTCACAATTCTTTCAGCATTACTGCCCAGTTGTTTTTTAAGATTTTCCTGATCTGGTTCCGGACCAATGTATTTCAAATTACCCGGTCCAAATTGACTTACATACCAGCCACGGGCACGGATCTTTTTATCACTGACTGCAGTGATATCAACATCGTAATTTGATTCACCGGTAGAATAAAATAGATAGTCGGTAACAGTAAAGGGTTGAAGTCCTTCATTGATCCTGTGACTTGGAAAGTATAAATGATAAGCAGCTGCCCGTGCTGCGTCAAGCGTCATGAAAGCTGACATACGATGGTCGGTTTTATGCCATTTCATCCAGGTAGTACCAGGATCCATAGTAAAAACTGCATCAGGACGGTATTGTCTTATCAATCTGCAGACTTTTTCACAAAGCTCCTCCTCCGGAACATATTCTAACATCCCGTCATCATATCCGAGACAGATGAAAGTATCCTTAACCGGTGTTATTCCCATTTCTCCGCATGCTTTCTCGGACTCGATTTTCCTTATCCCGGCAAGTCTCTCACTTGTCATTTCAAGATCTCTTGAACCTTTGTTGCCGGTTGTATACCATACCATAACAATTTTGTTACCATTTGCTTTAAGCAACGACAGAGTCCCCAGACATCCGGTTTCATCATCCTGATGGGGACCAACCCACATTATTGTTTTATTTGTCCATTTGGTTATGTCATCCGGAGCTTTTTGGGTTCTTGTACCTGCCTGCCCTGATACATACAGTGCGAAAACTGTTGTCAGCAGACTTATCAATAGAAATGTCATCAGTTTAGTTTTCATAGCTAATTCCTTCCTGATTTTAATTTTATTATTACTTACTCGCCAGTTTGAGCTATCTTATATTTTTAACGGCAACTTCCTTAAAAAAAACAGTTGATAATGAATCATGATTTTGCAAACCAATATAACCGGATCCCGGTCTTGGTCCTCTCTCGGGTTCAAAATCCCTTGTTTTGGGCTGTACAGTATCTCCTTCAGTAAAATCAGTTACTTTTTCACCATTAATAAATACAATGGTTTTTTGACCGTCGAGAGTTATTTCCATTGTATTCCATTCCCCTGGTTCTTTTTGCGGATGAGCTAATGCTTTCGTCAGAGAATATAATACTCCGGAACAATGATAATCGCCGCCTACATGTCTTGTACCATTGTCTATCTGAACTTCATACCCGGTGTTTACAGCTACCCATTCATCTGATGGTTTTTCAGGTATTCTTATAAACACTCCGGAATTACAGTCATTGTCCTTCACCATGTAGACGACACGGATAATTACATCATTGAATTTTTCAGCAGGATAGAGGATCATACCCATCCCGCCGACCGTCTTCAGGAGACCATTTTCAATTACAAATTGCCCTGGTCCCACCTGTTCCCAGCCCTTTAAATCTGCACCATTGAAGAGCTGCCGCCATTTCCTGTCCTGACATGACCATGAAATCAGAACAATAAAGAAAATCAGAAATAAGAGATATTTTTTCATTTTAGTAAGAATTAGATTTAACTAATTTACGAAATTCAACCAATACACACAGGTTTAGCAGGAATAACTTAAGTTTATTCATTTTGCAAGATTGATATGCCTATATCAATTCCTTCGCACCATCCTATACAAGATCCTCAGATAATCTGGTGCATTTATTTAAATTGCATGAAATTTCATCTGAAATAAAGCTGATTTTCTTAGATTTGTATTCAGTTCTTAACCTTATCTAAACTAAATCTGCAATGGCTTCAAATAAGACAAGATCCAAACTCACACGACGCGAATTTATGAGACTTTCAGCAGCAGTTACAGCTGGCGTTTCATTGATGCCTGCCCTTTCATGCACTTCAACAGTCATTCCTTCGCCTTTGAAGCGAAGTTTCGGACGGATCAATTTTGATGTCACAACAATAGGGCTTGGAGGACAGGGTTCACTGATGTGGACCCCTGAAGGTATTGAACCTGTGGATATAATTTTGAAAGCTTTTGACCTGGGAATTAATTATTACGATACCTCAAATGCGTATGGCCCGAGTCAGAAAAATTATGGAAAAGCCTTCAGGAAACTTAATCTTGTTCCCGGACAAGAAGGTTACGACCAGAAACTCAGGGATTCAATTTTCCTGACAACCAAGACAATGGTACGCTGGGCAAAAGGGAACTACCCCAAGCTTGACAACGTTCGGAACAGCACTGACGGGGATCATGGGGAGGGAGCAGTGGCTGATCTGAAACGCTCTCTTTCACAGATGTTCGGAAACGATGACGGAAGTTATCCTGATGGGGCTTATGTAAACATGATACTAATTCACAATATTACCAATTTCGAAGAGGTTGAAGTGGTTTTTAAAGGGCTTGAAACCCCCCTTGATATAAATGAAAATTTTGGCGCCCTGGTTGCTCTTCGCGATTACCGGGATGGGACCAATATAACGGGACTGAATCCCAAAAATGAAAAACTGGTCAGGCATCTTGGATTTTCAGGACACAATAATGCTCCTGCAATGATGGATATGATCCAACGCGATAAGTGGGAACTTCTCGATGGCATGCTGGTTTCAATCAACGTGAATGACAGGCGCTATCTAAATATGCAATATAACGTAATCCCTGTCGCACAGGCCAGAAACATGGGAGTGATCGGCATGAAAGTATTTGCCGATGGAACAATGTACACCAAAGAACCAGGATGGTCAAGCAAACCTGAAGATGTAGTCAGAATAATAGGAACAGAAACTGTCCCAAGTAAACCCCTGATCGAATATGTGCTTACGACTCCGGGTATACATACATTGATAATAGGAATCGGTGGGATAAATGATAATCCCCTGAAATGCCAGCTCGTCCAGAACTATTATGCATCACAGATCAAACCTGATACACTGAGTGAAAATGAAAGACGTGAACTTGAAAAGATAGGTGAACGGGCACGTAACGGGGAAACAAATTATTTTCAGCTGGCTGACACAGGTCTGACTCCTCCGAGAAATGCTAAAATAATTAAGTCCGATGGAGTGAAACTATCATGGGACACCAGCTATGCAGGCAATGAACCCCTTTCACATTATGAAATTGTAAGCGATGGTGAGACCATTGGAACCGTCCCGCATCTTCCTCAGGCATCCAGAGATCCTTTTATCTATGAAATTACCTCGGGAAAGGAATTCATGGTTGTTGCAGTAGATGCAATCGGGAGAAAATCCGCAACCGGGGTGCTTACTGCCTTAATTTAACTGGGGTACATGATACAGGGACCAGAGCTGAAAGCTGACAATTAAAATGATATTTCAGAAGAGGCGCAATGGTAAAACAGGATCATGGCATGCCAGGTAATGCCATAAATGCATGATTTGATTTATGTTCGGGTATTCTGTTTATAATATAGGGTCATTACAATATTCTTTTCGTTTACAGCTTTTGCAGTATTTGCCTATCCATACTTCATCAAACTGGTTCATTATTTCCTTAATTATTCCGGGATCAGTTGTAATGAAGCCTGATTCAAAGTTACGGGTATTCGGACTTTTAATACCTAATCCTGCCCCGGTAAGGTTTGCAGAACCAGCATAGGCAAACTTGCCATCAACAATAATGTGTTTGAAATGAACCCTGGGGCATAGCTGCCTCTCCATATTATCCCACAACAAGGGGTATTTGTCAAAACTTTTTCTGAAGTTGACGCCGGGTTCCTTTGCGTGCAAAAGACGGACGGCTACTTTCTTTTTTAATAAACTGTCAAGCACAAATAAAAATGACTGAACACTCCCCTTGTGATGTACATGCAAATCCTTCATATCGGCCGTACCTATCCACACAAAGGAGGCAGCACTTGCAACAGGTTCAATTACATACTTATATAATTGCTCGTTGGTTATAAAACTAATACTCATGTTTTCGCAAACATTTATACTGCTTTTACTTTACTTGGAGCTACCTGTATTATCACTTAAGAGAAGGATTATCAGCATTAAAGTCCGACCTCACGGCAACAAGTATTCTTATTTGCCAGTCCCATTGTTTAAAGAACCTGCAATTACGATCACATCATTCCATACTCTGAGGAAGTTTCCGGAGAGTATCTTTTCAATATCCTTTTCCGAATAACCGCGTCTGAGCAATTCATATACAATTACCGGATACCCCGATACATCAGGCACATCGGAAGGCTTTAATGGCCCCACACCATCAAAGTCAGAACCCAGTCCCACAAAGTCTGTACCTGCCACTTTAATTATGTGTTCTATATGGTCGACAAGCTGTTTTGAATCGCAAATTAGCCTGTGTGTCTTTCCGAATTCTTCAATTAATTCGCTCCCCTCCTTTGAGTCATAATGTAGATTCCTTGAGTTTAAAATGTTTTGAATCTCAACGGTATTGTTCATACAGACTGAATCGAGGAACTGGGTACAGAAATTCACCATAACTACTCCTTTCTTCTTTGCTATTTCTTTGATAAGATCATCAGGAAGGTTTCTTTCGAACCCTGGAACGAAATACCTGCACGAAGAGTGTGAAGCAATTATAGGAGCCTCCGATAACCGGAGAGCCTGGGAAACTGTGCTGTCGGATGAATGCGAAATATCAATGATGATCCCAAGCCGATTCATTTCCTTTATTAAATCAACACCAGCCGGGCTTAATCCATTCCATCTGCGGTCAGTGTCGAAATTGGAATCGCTTATCTGATTGGTTTTGCTATGGCAGAGCGTTATGTAAGCAATTCCCCGATCTTTAAGATATTTCAAATATCCCGGATCGTTGGCGACAGGCGAACCGTTCTCAAGGCATGGTATCAATGAGAAAAGCTTTTTGTCAAAATTCCGTCTGACATCTGCCGGCGTAAGTGCCAGTGCAAATTTGTCAGGATATGTATCAGTGTAATGCTTTATAAGATTCGACTGTGAATCGACCATTGTGCGTCCTTTATCTGTGTCAAAGTCGGGACTGATATAGATCACAGATAATACTGCATCCAGTCCTCCCTTCCTCGCTCTGATAAGATCAAAATCTCCATTGATCGTCTGCATGGAAATATCCTCAGGATTGTTGAGGACAAAGTCCGGCCAGTCAATATGAGAATCAAGAATCAGATTGTCTTCACAAATTTTCTGAGCAGTCTGCATTATATTTTCATCAGATAGTTCTTTGTTCTTGTTTTTGCATGAGGGGACCATTACAATTAACGTTATCAGTATTATGTTCAAAAAGTTAATTCTTTTTATAGGTGGTTCATTATGTACACTTTCGTGAGTTTTCATGAGTTTGAATGATTTTCTGTCAGTCTGTTTCAAAGTTAAATCAATATCATTGTGAAATCAATTTAATTTCAATTTTAGTATTTTTCTGCTTATTTTAAATTAATTATGAAGGCAGTCACTGTAAAAGAAATCAGTCAGGAACTATTTAACCTGACACCTAAAGAGCTTCGGGATCTTTGTCTCCGGCTGGCAAGATTTAAAAAGGAGAACAAGGAGTTGCTGACCTACCTTCTCTTTGAATCAGCTGATGAGGCTTCGTATATTGAAAGCGTAAAAAAAGAGATTGATCTGCAGTTTGAACAGGTAAATAAGAAGAGTTATTACTTCATTAAAAAAAGTCTCCGCAGGATATTACTCAATACCGGGAAGTATATCAGGTATTCACATAGCAGGAAGACGGAGGTAGATTTGCTTATTTATTATTGTTCAAAGCTGAAAAAATTCACACCCTCAATTCAGAGGAATACTGCTCTCAGGAATCTTTATCTAAGGCAAATCGCGACGATAAGGGAAAAGATAGGTTCGCTGCATGAGGATTTGCAATATGACTATGAGTTGGAGGTTGAGGCATTAAATGCCTGATACTAAATCTGCCGCTCAGTGCCAGATCGTAGTTTGGGGTGGAATTGATTTTTATCACTCCTATCAAATCTGAGAAAA
>Ga0209373_10005328_pt1 | contig 10554 bp, 4 predicted proteins | sample Higcelweek5metaG_FD_187173 | JGI IMG/M metagenome (GOLD analysis project Ga0209373, IMG submission 187173) | Freshwater pond sediment microbial communities from the University of Edinburgh, under environmental carbon perturbations - High... | ecosystem: Environmental > Aquatic > Freshwater >...
CCGGAATTGCTTTTGCCAGTGCCGGGTTTCACAAAGGCCTTCATAAGCACGAAACTGCAATAGAATGTTTTCACAAAATTCAATTCAACGAAAACTTATCTTTGCAACCCGACTTTCAATATATTATCAATCCGGCAGGCACCGATGGTAAACTAAAAGATGCCTTCATTGGTTTCTTACGTCTGGGCATTCAATTTTAAAGCAGAATGATAATGGAAAACACCAACACAATAAAATACCTTTCGGATCTTAAAGAGGGCGAAACTGGCGTAATAACCAAAGTGAAAGGCTATGGCGCATTCCGCAAGCGCATTGGCGAAATGGGTTTTGTTTTTGGCACTATGGTTAAAGTGATAAAGAAAGCCCCCCTGCTCGACCCTGTTGAGTACGAACTGATGAATTACCGTGTTTCGCTGCGGAAATCGGAAGCCGATTTAATTGAAGTATTGTCGGAACAAGAAGCTGCCAGTCTTGAAATGAAAGATTTTGAAGGAACAATTTCTTCGCAATCGACACGGAAAACCTTGCACAGCAAAAGGAAGTCGATTAATGTGGCACTGGTTGGTAACCCTAACTGCGGAAAAACCACACTCTTCAACCTTGCAACAGGCAGGCACGAAAAAGTTGGGAACTACAGTGGTGTAACTGTTGATATTAAAACAGCCAGGCTAACCCGGAAAGGTTATGAAATTAACCTCACCGACCTCCCCGGCACCTACTCAATTTCGGAATACAGCCCCGAGGAGCTTTTCGTACGCAAGCACATTACCAACGACCTGCCCGATGTTGTGGTGAATGTGATCGATGCCTCGAACCTTGAGCGGAACCTTTTCCTCACCACGCAGCTAATCGACATGAATATTAAAGTGGTGATTGTGCTGAACATGTTCGACGAGCTTGAGAAATCGGGGGCAAAATTCAACCACCGTGCTCTGGCCGAAATGATAGGGATACCTATCATTCCAACCATTGCATCGAAAGGAATTGGGCTCGAAGAACTGCTTGACGAAATAATTGCTATCGACGAAGAGAACGAGCCTGTTTACCGTCACATCCATATTAGTTACGGTTCGCACATCAACAAGGCAATCGAACTTATTTCGTTGGAAATAAAGAAGAATAAGACCCTTACTGACAAATACCATACCCACTATACAGCCATAAAACTGCTCGAAAACGATTCGGTTTTTACTGCTGAAATTGAAGCAATGCCTGACACCGAAGAGATTCTCAACTGTGCAAAAAGAGAGATCTCGAAGCTCGAAAAAGAGTTCAAAGAGAAATCGTCGTCGCAAATTGCCGATGCAAAATACGCGTTCATCAGGGGCGCATTAAAAGAAACACTGAAGCGCAAAAAAGATCAAACCGTTGAGAAAAGCCACCGCCCCGACAAGTTTTTAACTCATAAATGGCTGGGATTCCCAATCTTCCTGTTCTTTATGTGGGCAATGTTCCAGTCAACATTTTCGCTTGGCAGTTACCCTGCCGATTGGATAGATGCGGGCGTAAGCTGGTTGAGCGACCTTGTTGGTTCGAATATGGGCGAAGGCCCTTTGCGCGCACTGATAGTCGACGGAATTATTGGTGGCGTTGGCGGCGTAATTGTTTTTCTCCCCAACATCCTGATCTTGTTTTTCTGCATTTCGTTGATGGAAGATACTGGTTACATGGCCCGTGCAGCGTTTATAATGGACAGGCTGATGCACAAAATTGGCCTCCACGGAAAATCGTTTATTCCACTGCTGATGGGTTTTGGGTGCAACGTTCCGGCCATTATGGCTACCCGCACCCTCGAAAGCAAAAAAGACAGGCTGCTTACCATGTTAATTATCCCCTTCATGTCGTGTAGTGCCCGCCTACCTGTTTACGTACTGTTGATTTCGGCATTCTTTACAAAAAATCAAGGACTTGTACTGCTTTCAATCTACAGCATTGGAGTGCTTGTAGCCATAATGATGTCGCTAATTTTCAACAAGATATTCTTCTCGAAAAAGGAAGCCCCATTTGTTATGGAATTGCCGCCGTACCGTACACCAACACTCCGCAACACCGTAATACACATGTGGGACAAAAGTGTACAGTACCTTTCAAAAATGGGAACCGTTATTCTGGGTGCATCAATTATTATATGGGCACTTGGCTATTTTCCTCGCGACAAAGAAGAAACACTAACCCGCCCCGAAACAATACAGGTAGCCGAAAACAATCTGACCAATCAGTCTGTTGATAGCAATGCTGAAACAGTCGATTTCGAAATTGCAAAAGAATCGGAACACATGGAGAACTCGTACATTGGGAAGATTGGCCACTTTATCGAGCCGGTTATCAGGCCACTGGGGTTCGACTGGAAGATTGGGGTAAGTATTGTAACCGGGCTTGCGGCCAAAGAAATTGTGGTTGGTTCGATGGGCGTTCTCTATCATTCCGACCTTGCAGCCGACGAAACTTCAGTCAACCTGCAAACAAAACTTCAGCAGCAAACCTATACAAGGGGACCAAAAGCGGGGCAGAAAGTTTTCTCGCCACTGGTAGCCTACACGTTTATGATTTTTGTACTGCTCTATTTTCCGTGCATCGCTGTAATTGCAGCAATCAGGCGCGAAGCAGGCACAAAATGGGCAGTATTTACAATGGTTTACACCACAGCAGTAGCATGGCTTGTTGCTTTTGGGGTTTACCAAATTGGAAATCTATTTTAAAATCAACAAAATGACACAAGAGATAATCGTTTACATCATACTTGCAATAACCGTAGTTCTAATCATTTACTTCTACGGAAGAAAAAAGCGTCCAAAGAAAGCAGCCGCAGGTAAAGCCGGCAGTAATTGTGGCAGCTGTACTGGTTGCTCGTTAAAAGATCAGTGCTGTAGTTAATCGGCTTAAAAAAATAGTCATACTATTCAATTATTCCAATTCACTGTTGTCTTGTAAATTTCTAAAATTTTGGCTCGTAATTAAAATGCGAATAAGAAGATATTATTTTGAATAAGAAAATCAGAATTGCTGGCATGTCGGGGAATGGCCTCCAAACAAAGGCAATCTGAATCAAAACAATCACTTAGCAAGACCGGGAAGCTTCTTCCGTGGGCGGAAGAAGATCACCCGGCCGCGCTTGGTGATTGTGAAGATGAAGATGCTTTTGTTTGGGAGCCTTGAGTTTTTTGCTTCGTTTTTGGATCAAGCCAAAAATGAAGAGCCCAGCCGGCTCGAGGCGAAACGTAGTTCAGCGAAGCTAAAAGTTAGCCCTATATTCAAATTTCATCAAATACTTTAAGTATAATAAGAGTTCTAGTTTTTTTATTTTTTAACCGGACAACAATTATTCCAATTGCAAACCGAAGATCGGAGAGGTCAAATTTATATGCCATAGAATCTGACTTTGAGGTGATGAATGTTTGCAATGAAGGTGCAAAATGTATTCAATTACGTTTTGCACCTTTTTTATTAAAACCCCACTGCTAAATTTGTTTGGAGTAAAACAACCTGATTTATGAAGACAACATTTCGCATTTCATTTCTGGCCATCGTTTTCGTGGCAGCATTCGTCTCTGTTTCGGCAAACAACAGCCAACGAGAGAAAACCTTGTTCGACAATACCTGGAAATTTGCTTATGGCCATCCAACCGATGCCGTTAAAGATTTCAACCATGGCACCTCTTACTTTTCATTTTATGCCAAAGCAGGTTATGGCGACGGCCCTGCTGCCGCCCAGTTCGACGACCGTGCATGGCGTATTCTCGATTTGCCTCACGATTGGGTTGTTGAGCAACCGTTCGATGCCAAAGGGAGCCACAGCCACGGGTACAAAGCCGTTGGGCGCAACTTCCCCGACGTAAGTGTAGGCTGGTACCGCAAAGAATTCTTCGTTCCTGAATCGGATTTAGGACAACGGATAAGTATTACATTCGAAGGCGTTCACCGCGATTCGCGCGTTTGGGTCAACGGGCACTACCTGGGCAACGAGGCCAGTGGCTATAACACGTTCACTTACGACATTACCCAATACCTCAACTATGGAGGGAATAATACCATTGCTGTTCGTTGCGATGTGACCAACGAAGAAGGTTGGTATTACGAAGGAGCAGGGATTTACCGTCATGTTTGGCTCACTAAAACAGCACCTGTTCATGTTGCTCAGGATGGCACTTTTATTTACTATTCATTAAATGACAATTCAGCAAAAGCCAACATTGAGACAATAGTTCAGAACAATACCTATTCTCCGGTTACTGTAAAGGTAAAACAACAGCTAAAGAATGCTGAAGGAGCTGTTGTTGCAGAAATTATTTCGGACGGTGTCGTGATTGGTAATTCAGGCAAGGCTGAGATAAAGCAAGAATTTACTATTTCGAATCCACATCTTTGGTCGGTCGATGAGCCTTACCTCCACACGTTGGTAACAACAGTTATGAAAGACAATGAAATCACCGATCGTTATGAAACAACAACAGGGATTCGTACTGTTCATTTCGATCCGAACCAAGGTTTTTTTCTGAATGGGAAGAATCTGAAACTGAAAGGAACCAACAATCATCAGGATCATGCTGGAGTTGGAACTGCTATGCTCGACGAACTGATCGCTTTCAGGGTATCGCAATTGAAATCAATGGGCAGCAATGCCATTCGTAGTTCACATAACCCGGCTTCCCCAGCATTGCTCAATGCTTGCGATCGAATGGGAATGCTCGTTATCGATGAAAACCGGTTGATGGGAACAGTACCTTTTGTGAAAGATTACCTTGAGCGGTTGATCCGTCGCGACAGAAACCATCCTTCGGTAATGATTTGGAGCATGGGTAACGAGGAATGGGCCATTGAAGGCAACATTATCGGCGAACGGATTGTTGCCGAGATGCAGGCCTTTGCCAAAACACTTGATCCAAGCCGTCAGATGAATTGTGCCAGTAGTGGTGGCTGGGGAAATGGAGTTTCGAAGAGCATCGAAGTGATGGGCTTCAACTACCTTAAGCAAGGAAGTATCGATAATTACCATCGCGATTTTCCCAATACCCCAACGATCGGTACCGAAGAAGGATCGACCCATGCCACACGGGGTATTTATTTCGACAATCCCCAGCGAAACCATCTGGTAGCTTATGACCGTGAGACATCGAATACCAATTTTCCAAGCATTGAATATTGCTGGAATTACTATAATTCAAGACCATTTCTATCGGGCATGTTTATCTGGACAGGCTTCGATTACCGAGGAGAACCAACCCCTTACGGCTGGCCATCAATTAATTCCTACTTTGGCATGTATGATGTTTGCGGTTTCCCGAAAGATAATGTGTGGTACCTGAAATCGTGGTGGGGAAGCGAACCTGTGCTTCACCTGTTGCCACATTGGAACTGGAAAGGGAAAGAAGGACAACCAATTAAAGCGGTAGCATACAGCAATTGCGACGAGGTAGAACTTTTTGTGAACAACAAAAGCCAAGGTAGAAAAACGATGAAGAAAGATTCTCACCTCGAATGGGAAGTTGCTTATAAAGCAGGTTCGTTAAAAGCTGTTGGGTATAAAAACGGGGTGAAAACATTGACCGAAACCGTTGAAACTACCGATGCATCGGCAACTCTGACCCTTACGGCCCACAAGCAAAACCTGAAAGCCGATGGCCGTGACCTTTCGGTGATAACTGTTGCCACAACCGATAAAAAAGGGCGCGAAGTGCCTACTGCCGAAAATCTTGTAGAGTTTGAAATTGAAGGCCCGGGCAAAATTATTGGCGTTGGAAATGGTGATCCAACTTGCCTCGAAGCCGACAAATACGTTGAATTGGTTCAGCCAATGATCCTCAACGACATGAAGATGAAAGTTGTTGACGGAATGACCAATCGCCCCGAAGTTGCTTTCGATTATAACGACTCCGACTGGCAGAAAGCCTTCTCTTTCAGCACTAAAGAGGCTAAGGCAATTCTTTATCGCGCAACATTTACATTGCCCGAGGGTTTCGATAAGGGAAAAGTAATGCTCTACCTGCGCACAATAGGGCAAAACCAAAACGTTTACCTCAACGGAAAACTGATTGGCGAGAACTTGAACCAGAAAACCGACCGCTATACATTTGAACCAGAAGCATCAATTCTGAAAACAGGAATAAATGTACTGGCTTTTGTGGCAACTCCATACTTTCTGGAACAAACATGGTCGAACCCAAATACCGATCCGGGGGTAGTTCAGCTTATACTGCCCGCCCCACAATACAAACGCAGCCTTTTCAGTGGCAAGGCTCAGGTAATTGTTCAATCAACTTCGGAAGAAGGAACCATCTCACTAAAAGCAAAATCGAATGGGTTGGCAACATCGGTTTTTACATTGAACAGCAAAAAATAATCACTTTTCAGACAATAGGTTTAGTTCATACATTTAAGTTAAAAAGCTCCCGGATTTCTTCGATTTTCGGGAGTTTTTATTTATCACAACATACCTAAAAACCTTTTCTTCCGTTAATTAAAGAGCCTCGAAACATAGCAAGGGGTTTTTTCACTGAAAATCTTTACTTTTATTCCGTTTTTTAAAATTTGTATATGAAGTTTTCTAACATCAGCATTTTTAGTATTTTATTGATCCTGATAATTTTATCTGGCTGTTCGGCAACCTACAATAGTGCCACCAAAACTTACAACGTTGGTGAATATTATAAAGCTACCCGCGAACTGCAAGAAGCGATGCGCAAAGAAAAAGATCCAAAACTACGGATCGAAATGGAACACAAAATTGCTGAATCGTATTGGCATATCGACGATTACAAGAAAGCCGAAACCCGTTTCAAAAACCTTCTGAATAAAAATTACCCCGATAGCTCTCTTGTTTTGAAATATGCTCATTCGTTAAGGTTCAATGGCAAATACGACGAAGCAATCAAATTTTACAATCAATACCTCGATTCTATCCCAAATAATAAAGAAGCTGAGAATGGAATAGCATCGTGCAAATTTGTTCAGGAATGCGAAGCTAAACCAACACGCTTTCAGGTAATGCCCGAAAAAGCTTTGAACGCTCGAAACTCAGACTATTCGCCTGTCTACGTTGCTGGACTCGACAATAGCCTCATATTTACATCGATGCGCGATGGCTCGACTGGCAAAAAGAAAAGTGCCATTACCGGGCAACGCAACGGCGACTTGTACAAAACTTTCTTCGACATACAAAAACAAAAGTGGGATAAACCAATTAAGATAGAAGACGAATTTCTCATTAACACACCTTTCGACGAAGGGGCTTCAACGCTCTCGGCCGATGGTAGCCAAATGTACTTTACACGTTGCCGCTTCGATAAACGGAGTGCTCTTTCGGCCGAGATTTTCGAAGCAAAGAAAAGTCGCGACAGTTGGTCGGAAGCTACAGAAGTTGAACTGGTTGGCGACAGCGTTATTGCAGCACACCCATCAATTTCGAAAGATGGGCAGGTTCTCTATTTTGTTTCCGACATGCCCGGTGGTTACGGAGGAAAAGATATTTGGAAGGTAGAAAAAACAACAGAAGCATGGGGAACGCCCGAAAATATGGGAGCTGAGATAAATACTCCGGGCGACGAGATGTTCCCGTTTATACGCGACAATGGCGAACTCTATTTCGCTTCCGATTTCCACGTTGGAATGGGTGGTTTCGATATTTTTAAAGCCACAGAAAAAATTGACGGCGACAAAAAAGCCTATGTTGTTGAAAACATGAGAGCTCCAATCAATTCTACCGGCGACGACTTTAGCATTTTTTTCCTTCCGGGAAAAGATCAAGGAATGTTTGCTTCGAACAGAAAAGGGTCGCTTGGCGATGACCTTTATTCGTTCATACTTCCTCCGAAAATTTTTGAAACCAAAGGCGAAATTGTAAATACCGAAACTGAAACCCGCATGAAAGATGCATATATCAGGGTAATTGGAACCGATGGTACTATGTTGAAATTGAGATCGGAAGATGGTAAGTTTCAGTTTAAAATGGCTCCCGGAACTGATTACATCTTCGCAGCTTTCAAAGAAGGATTCCTGAATGCAAAGAAAATTGTTTCGACAGCAGGCCTCGAAGACAGCAAAAGTTTCGATATTGTTCTTAGCCTTATCCCTACCGATGCACCTATTAAAGTTGACAATATAAATTACGAATTTGGGAAGTGGGATCTTATGCCCGGATCGGCTCAGGCTCTCGATAGCTTAATTACCCTCCTTGAACTGAACCCAACTATTGTGATTGAAATTATGGCCCACACCGACTTTGTTGGCTCGGTTCAGTTTAACTCTGATCTTTCGCAAAAGCGAGCGCAAAGTGTTGTCGATTATCTCATTAGTAAAGGCGTAAACCCAGCCCGACTTGTTGCCAAAGGTTATGGCGAAACCTGGCCTAAAAAGGTGACAAAGAAAATCGCAAAAGAGCATGAATACCTGAAGGTTGGCGATATTCTGAACGAAGAGTTCATAAGCAAATTAGAGACTGAAGAGCAAAAAGAGTTTGCCAAAAGCCTCGACCGCCGAACCGAATTCAGAGTACTGCGTAACGATTTCAGGGAGACGTACTAAATTCTGTCAGAGTTAAAAACTAAACAGAGGTCTGCTCACTATCAAAAAGATAGCTCTCTTCGTTGATATTTTTCAGAAAAGTTTTTGTGAATCAGATTATCTTTTGGCTTCAAGAGAATTGATTTTGCTCTAATGATGCGGTGCATAGAAAACTGAATTAAATATGACAAAAATGTCTTAAATAATATATGCCATTTATGTTTTTAACCACTACTTTAAATTTCTTTACCGCAGTTTTTCTTTTATGAATACGATTAATGCTCATTATCTTGGTCAAATCGTTAATGATATTACTCTCAATTGTTTGACCTAATACAATTATTTCAACCAAACTTGTGATGAAAGGGTAAAATTGGAATTCTAAATCACCATCTGAAGCTGGTGCTAGTTTATTGAAATGAATATAATGCCTAGCTAAAGAATGTAGTATGCCTCCTACAAATTCAAATTTAGAATTATCACCTCTATTGGGCTCAAGTTTTTCAAATAATTGAATGCAATATTGATTTTGCATATCGTCAATGTATAGATTTGATTCACTTACAATAGTAATACAGAATTCCTCAAATGTCTGATCTTTAACATTATTGTATTGTCCATATATTTCTGTCAAATGGACAGGAGAATCATAAATGAATTTTAGTACTTTTTCTGATGAATTATGAATACAATTGTTTTCAATTGAAATTCTTTCAATGACTTTTAAAATTTGCTCTAAAGTTTCACTGAAGGTAACATAAGCTACCCAAGACATATCTTTTGATTCAAGAAAGTTTAATCTTATCTTGTTGTTGATAGGTACAATATGGATTTTTTGCAGAAAAGTCTCTCCTCCTAAATGATCAAACTTTGTATCAATATTTATTTTAACAAAGGATTCTTTTTCTCTTTTAATAAAAGGACAATTAAAAGTAGCGAAATGATTTGTTTTAATAAGTGCCATTAATATTTATTTCTTTTCAATTTAATACAAAAACCCAAACATCCACAGCGGGATTTTATTGCCAACCGGAATTTCAATATTGTCGGCCACCACGTAAGCGTTCTCTATTCCTGCAATTTGTTGCGTGGTTTTGTTTTTACCGCCAACTTCAAAGGTGTATGTTTCGTCAACCAGAAAATCGCCCTTCGCAGGGTATTCTACGTTGTGGATATGCTGTAGCTGATTCATAAAAAAAGTCTCCCGTATATTCCCGGTGTTTGCGTTCGAATCGGCCAATAAATAGGCAATATTCGGGTTGTTAAGGTAAATTTTCTCGGGCTTGTTCAGCGCACTTACCCCCTTCACCGAAGAGTACATCAAGCTAATAATGTCAGCCTTTGCGAGCAGTTGCAAATACTTTAAGAACGTTTCGCGCGAAAGCGATAATTGATTGGCCAATTTTGTAATGTTGGGTTTAAACGGAACCGACTCGGCTATAATTCCCAGTAATTTTTTCATTTTAAGTACGGCATTGTAATCAATGGAGTTTACAGCAGGAATATCACTTTCTATAATTGTATTGATTATCTGCATCATTCGTTGCTGAAAATTCCTTTCATCTTCAACGGCAAATGGATAGTAGCCTGCCTGAATATACTCTTCGAACAGTTTTATGGGTTTTACTTTGTTGGCAATTAAAAATGCCTTTTCAACAGGGTTTTTGAGTATTTCGCTAAGTGTCCAAACCGGAAATGGCTGCTGATATTTTAGTTCTATGAATTCGCGAAAAGACAATCCTTGTAACCGGTTAATAATTGCCCTTCGGCTCAAATCGCCTTCACCCTTCAGTATCTCAATTGCAGAACTTCCACTTACTATGATTTGAATTTCAGGGAAATTGTCGTAAATCATTTTCACTTCCCTCGACCATCCTTCATATTTTTGTACTTCATCAATTAGAAGATATTTGCCGCCTCGCTTGTTAAATTCTTCAGCAAAATCGATGAGGGAATTAGTAGTAAAGGAAATATCATCTATCGAAATATAAATCACCGAATTATCGAAAGGAAGATGTTCGCGGGCATGTTGCAGCATCATGGTTGTTTTTCCAACAC
>Ga0209373_10005333_pt1 | contig 10551 bp, 5 predicted proteins | sample Higcelweek5metaG_FD_187173 | JGI IMG/M metagenome (GOLD analysis project Ga0209373, IMG submission 187173) | Freshwater pond sediment microbial communities from the University of Edinburgh, under environmental carbon perturbations - High... | ecosystem: Environmental > Aquatic > Freshwater >...
GTCGCGTGGCTTGAAACAGAGTCCGCGAGCCAGATAAACATCGCCGATACCGCCTTCATGCAGCAGTTTCATGGCGGCGATTACGTTGGGTATCGATCGGTTTTGGCAACCGGTTTGAACCCTCACATTATATCTCCGGGCAGCAGCGGCCATCTGACGACCTTCAAACACATTATAGGAGGCCGGTTTCTCCACGTACACGTTCTTTCCGGCCTGGCAGGCCCAAATGGTACCCAGCCCATGCCAGTGATTCGGCACGGCAAACGAAACCGCATCGATTTCCTTGTCTTCAAAAACCTTTCTCATATCCCACTCGGTCCCCGGCCTGAAACCGGTAAGCTCCTCGGTGAGTTTCACCTTGGGATCGAAAAACTTCTCGTCAGCATCACACAATGTTTTGATCCTGACATTCCGGTTATCTTTCAAACTGGCATATTTCCGGATATGCAGCGTTCCCTGGCCCCCAATGCCGATTACGCAAAGATTGATCCGGTCGTTTGAACCGATGATCGAACGGTATGACTTTGCACTGAAACCCATACCACCGATAGCCAGTCCTGCGGTACCGATCAGGCTGGTCTTGATGAATTGTCTTCGTTCAGTCATGTTATGGTTTAGTTTACTCGGTTGTATCCCATTGGTCGTTCATCACCTGCCAAGCATGAGGCAGGTTTTCAGGTTTCCATGACCCTTCGATTGCTATGGCCCCCTTATATCCGATCTTTTTCAGGGCAGCAAAATAGGGTCTGAAATCATTCCCCGCAATTCCGGGGGCCGTTCGCTCACCGGCTTCAGCTATATGACAGTGAACCAGATAGTCACCCGCCTCAATCAGGGCCTCAGGGCCCTCTTTCATGGTCATCATGTGATAAAAGTCGGCCAACACCCTGACATTCGGATCATCAATCTCTCTGGCAATTTCCACCCCTTCCCTCACCGTGTTGATAAAATTCGTTTCGCCGTTGTGCAGGTTTTCAATGGCCAAGGTAATACCGTATTTCCGTGCCAAAGGGCCCATCTCCTTAAGCAGGGAAATGAATTGCCGGCGCGCCTGCTGCCGGTCGAACCCATCGGGAATCGTCCGCGCACCGCTACATCCGAAAACGATTGTCTTTATTCCAATCACTTCCGCCCGGCGGAAAGCCACCTCCGCATATCGCATTATAGTATCGCGGTTAACAATCGGGCCGGTCACTTTCAGCGTTTTCGGCAAAAAACTGTTGCAGGCGATAATGGGAAGAAAGCAGGTGTCAAGTTCCCGTTTTTTTGCCGCGTACTCTTCTTCCGGTTTGCCCGGCATAAGGTCGCGCTGCACATTCATCTCGATAAATCTGAAACCGGCATCCCTGACAACCCTGCTTTTTGCGGGCGCTGTGGCAACACCAAAGACCACCTGAGCATGGCCCGGTATGCCTGAAATCAGAAGAAAGGCTAAAAAGAAAAATAAGAGTTTAAGGTTACTGTTTTTTAAGGTTATGATCAGGTTCATTCCGTGGGGTATTACAATCCGATGTTTTCGGCCGACCGGTCGAGGATATCCCAGATCCTGCCCAGCCAATCCTCATGCTCCGGTTTCATCAGAACGGAGCGGAGACAAACAATATGATCTTCATCCTTCGCCATGCCGGTTTCCCGGAGATCAAAAAAATCCACCGGAAGATCTGCCAGCGCCAGATGGAGCTGATTTTTCTGTGCTTCTTCAAATAATTTCCGCGACATTCCGGAGGCTTCGCTGACCGATGAGGCTACCGGTGCCCAGATCACGATATCCAGATCAGGGTCAAACGGGGTCATAAAGCGCCGGTCTGATTTGAGCTTTTCATGAAAGGATAAGGCAGCGCGTCTTCCCTTTTCCATCGAATCCGACAATTCACCGCCCCTGACCGGAGGCACCATCTTTTGGGTGGCCCAGAGTGCAACGGCAGCAGCCCCCGGATGGGAACATTCAAGACTGATTTCCCCGAGATGCAATTCATCCGAGGTGAAGTAGGTATATGGAGAATCATGTTTGTAAAATCGCCCGACGGTAGGATCCTTAAAGAGGACACATCCGCAACCGAAAGGCTGCATGCCGTGTTTGTGCGGATCCACCACGATGGAATCAACCTCTGTCAGATGATCGAAAATCTCCTGCGTGGCCGGCGCCAGATTACGGGCCAGCGCAAAGTAACCGCCGTAGGCTGCGTCAACATGAATCCGAAAATGATATTTTTCCTGCAATTTCAGTATCTCCGGAATGGGATCGACCATCCCGGCAGCTGTAGTCCCCACTGTAGCTACCACGGTTCCGACATCTTCAGTATCCAGCATTTTTTGCAAATCCGGAATCGACATTTTAGCGGAATGATCTACGGCAACCTTCCGAAATGGCAGTCCAAGCAATTTGCTCATCCGTTCGTGCGTATAATGCGACTGCGAGGAGGCCACAATCAGCCTCCCGGGATTCAGTAAGCCTGAAACCCATAACCCTTCAAGGTTAGCCATCGTGCCCCCGCTGGTCAGGTGACCAATGAATTTTTCCCAGCCATACATGCCCGCAATCATGGCAACAGCCTCTTTTTCCATATATGAACTTGCCCGTCCGCCATCCAATGCATGATTGTTCGGATTGATGTATAACGAAAGCATATACGCCAATCGGGCAGCCGGATGCGGCGGTTTCATGATCTGTCCGGCATATTGGGGATGGAAATAGGGGAAATTGTCTTTCATCCGGTCGGCAACTTCCAGCAAAACGCTTTCCAATTTTGTAACGTCAACTGGTTCAGGCCTAAATGAATCGAGTTCCTGGAATCCCGAACTCAACCTGTTCAATGCTAACTCAAGAATTTTTAATGTTTCAAGCTCAATTCCTACCGGGTGTTTGCTTTCCATGTGTGATTCAGATTATGCTATTGCAATTTAAGAATTTATTGATCTTATGGTGATGCTGCTGCGATTTGAAGGAAAGCAATATCTTTAGAATATGAAAGCACTTTTTATACTCCCGGTTATATTGCTGACCGTGTCATGCAGCATGATGCCCGCAAAAAAAATCAAGGTTACCGATCAGGACCTGCTGACCGTACAGGAGCAGGTCAGGGATTACCGTGCAAAACACCCTGGCCGCAATATCAAAGTGATTTTCGGCGAGGGCACCTGGTATCTGCCCAAAACACTATCATTCAATAAGTCGGATGTCGGCTCCGGTAAAAGACCAGTAAGCTGGGAAGGAGTTCCGGGGGGTAAAACAGTGATTTCAGGAGGAGCGATGATCTCCGGGATGCACGACGCCGGATATGGAATCTGGTGGGCCAATGTTGATTCCACAATGAAATTTGAACAACTGTATGTCGATGGGATTCGTGCAACAAGAGCCAGAATGCCAAACCGTACCGATACCCTTCCACGAATTTATCTGACCAAATCAAGATGGGTCTATAATCCGGATTCAACCATTCGGAATATTACGGTTGAAGTAAAGGACCGGGGATTCTTTAGCGAGCTGAGTACGCAGGGAGAATTCGAGATAGTGGTATTCAAGGACTGGACGACTTCACGCTTTCGGGCATCAGGGTTGAAATCCGGTCCCGGGGAAATTTTCCTGAAACCCCCGTTTATGCTATCAGAAAATACATACAACTCTATATTTGCCACTGATGCAGATCATTACAGCTGTTACCTCGAAGGTGATCCCGCCTTTCTGGATGAGGCCGGCGAATGGGTTCACGACCGCCAGAGCAACAAACTGTATTACAAACCGTTGCCCAATCAGACTATCGAAAAAACCAGTTTTGTGGCGGCACTATCGGAACAACTGATCGTAGTAGAAGGAACCCGTGAAAATCCGGTCAAAAACCTCTCTTTTGAAAATATTTCGTTTCAGCATTCAGCCTATCTGCTGCCCGAATACTCACACGATGGTGCACAGGCCTGCTTCTATCAGACCGGCAAAACCGGAGGCTCCGAGAGATTCCGGATCATCAGCGAGGCCATCCGTATGAGCTGGGCTTCGAACTGTAGTTTTACCGGATGCAGTGTCATCCACACAGCAGGGAATGGTTTTTTTCTGGAAGAAGGATGCCACAACAACCTGATTGTCAATACCGTGATCGAAGACTTCGGCGGAAACGGCATCATGATCGGGCTACCGGTGGACCCGAAGGCTGATACGCTTGCATTGCCCACCGGCAACAAGGTTGCGGGATGTACCATCCATGCCGGCGGACTCTATTTTCAAGGCGCAGTCGGAGTATGGTTCGGATTCGGAGCCCACAACGAAATATCGGCCAGTGAGATATACGACATGCCCTATACCGGAATTTCGATGGGCTGGCAATGGAACCCTCTGCCTACCTCCTCCCATGATAACCGAATAGTAAACAATAAGATCCATCATGTAATGCAGGTTCTCGGAGATGGCGGTGGCATCTATACCCTTGGATTTCAGCCGGGATCAGTCATATCCGGTAATGAGATACACGACATTCTGCGCAGCGAGCTCAACCATGCCTCGCCCAACAACGGGATGTTTATCGATGAAGGCAGCAAGGGATACCGGATCGAAAACAATACCATCAAAAACACGGCCCATACCTGCATCCGCGGTCACCGGGCTGCAGGCGTCGAACTGACCGGCAACACCTTTTATATGGGCCAATTCCCCGCCGTCAGTCAAACCCCGCCATACAACGCCATGATCTTCACCGATAAAGACTCCACCATTGTCTGGCCCAACCCGGGATTTCCGAAAGAACTGGGGTATCCCGAAACAGTGACGGCGTTTACGATGAAGGGGAATAAGTTTGTTGGGAAGTGACGAGTGATGAGTGACACAAAACCCGTTACGCGTAACGCGTGACGCGTGACGAAAAAAAGGCTGAAGAGGATCACCCCCTTCAGCCTTTTTCTAACTCTTAAAGGACTTTATTTCTTAATGATATTCGGATCCCCGAATCCCAGTGCTTTCAGTCCGGCAGCCTGTGTGGCAGCATCACCCGCAACCACATAGTACATACGCATTGGATCGATATACTTCTGAGCCAGTGCTTTATGCTGTTCTAGCGACATGTTCCGGATGGTTTCCTGCTCAACCCGTACATAATCTTTCGGCAGATTGTACAGACTGATCTCACCGAGCATGCCGGTGAGAGCGCCTAATGTTTCATACCTGCGTGCATAGGATTTCAGGAGAGAATTCTTGGTGAAACTGAGGTCTTCCTGGGTAATGCCGTCACGGTATTTTGCCATCAGATCCCTGAAGATCTGGACCGATTCAAAGGTTGCAGAGGATCTTACCGATGCCGATGCCGTGAAGCTTCCAACAGCAAAGTTTCCTGAGAATCCGCTACGCGCACCGTAAGTATATCCCTTTTCTTCACGCAGAACCATATTGACCCATCCGTTGAATGATCCGCCAAGCTTGTCATTCATTATCACTGCCGGAAAATAATCGGCATCTGTTTTCAGCGGACCAGCGCATCCAATCTGGATAACCGATTGTTTAGCTCCCGGAACATCCACAAAATAGATCGCTGATTTAGCTGGCAGTGCTGGCATATTAATGGCAGGAATCACCACATCTTTGGCTTTCCAGTTCTGTGCCAGTGATTGCAACGACGCCATCACTTTATCTTTGTTGATCTGACCGGCAATATGGAAATTGGCGATACTTGGTGACAGGGTGGTTTCATAGAAAGCTTTCAGATCGTCGATGGTGATACCGGCAACCGATTCTTCGGTACCGCTGCCATTAATGGCAAAAATATTCCCGTCGTAAACGAGTTTCTGAAAGGTTTCGCCGGCCAGCGAATTCGGGTTGGATTTCATCCTTTTCAGGTTGTTAATCACACGGATTTTGGCCAGGTCGAATTCTTCAGCATCCCATCTGGGCTGTAGCAGCATTTCCTCCAACAGGGCAAGAGTAGCATCGAAATTACGAACCAGACAGCTTCCTCCGATGCTTACAGAGGTTCCTGAAGAATAGATGTAGAGGCTTGCCCCCAGCATTTCAATAGCTTCCTCGAGTTCCAGCGGAGTTTTGTTTTTGGTTCCTTCGTTCATCAGCTGGCCCATCAATGAAGCCACACCGGCTTTTTCAGGGGTATCCAGCAGATGTCCGCCTTTCATGGCAATATTAAACTGTACCAGCGGAAGTTCATTCTGCTCGATACCGAATACTTTCATCCCATTGGCAAGCTTGTCTTCCCAGATCACAGGCAGGTTGATCATCGGATCAGGACCATCGGTCGGCATAACTGAACGGTCGAAAGCTGACGGAGTTTTTGCCATCGGAGCCTCAACTGCATCTTCTGCAATCTTAACCTGCGTGGCATTCGTAATATCCTCTTCCTGAATACCGGCATTCATCGATCCGTCAGCAACCAGATCAGGCTGGCCTTTCGGTACGAAACTGGTGGCCAGATAGGGTTTCCCCTTGATGTATTTTTCATATACACGCATGATATCGGCCTTGGTTACTGCCTTCGTCCGCTCGATGTCCTTCTTGTAAAAATCAGGCGCCCCGGCATATTCGTTGTAAGTAGCCAATTGGAACGATTTCCCGAGAATGCTGCTGATCCCCTGATAGAAATTGGTTTCCATGCCGGCTTTCAAACGTTCAACATCCTGATCGGTGAATCCCTCTTTCTCAAAACGGGCCAACGATTCAAATATGGCACTCTCGGCATCTTTCAAACTGATGCCCTCATTGGTGGTCACATCAATCTGGAAAACACCGGCAATCTCCTGACTCTGATTGTATGCGCCTACCCTGGAGGTCATTTTTTTCTCTTTAACGAGCACATTGTACAACGGAGCTTTTTTACCCTGCGACAATAATTGCCCCAGATAATCGAGCGCATAGCTATCCGGACTGAACTGCTCAACGGTTGGCCACAACATGGTCAGCTGCGGAGCGCGGGCAAAGTTATCCTCATGATATAGTTTTTTGGTTTCAGTCAACTGAACCGGAACCGGTTTCGGATCCAGTACATCGGTTCCGCGTGCAATCTCTCCGAAATACTTCTCGATCAGCTGTTTGGCATTTGCCGGATCAAAATCTCCGGATAATACCAGCGTGGCATTGTTCGGAACATAGAATTTGGCATGAAAGGCCTTTACATCATCCAGATTGGCATTAAACAGATCTTCCATTTCACCGATGACCGTCCAGCTGTAAGGATGTCCTTTCGGATAGAGGTTTTTGGCGATGACCGTTTCGGTGTGTCCGTAAGCGGCATTATCAACCCCCTGACGTTTTTCGTTCTGAACCACATTCTGCTGGATCTGGAAAGTTTTCTGGGTAATGGTACTGGTCAGAAATCCCATACGGTCAGATTCCAGCCAAAGGATTTTTTCGAGCGCATTTTTCGGTACCACTTCATAATAAGTGGTGTTATCATTGCCAGTTCCGCCGTTCAGCGTACCGCCGGCATCCTGGATGATTTTAAAGAACTGATCCTCCGGAACATTTTCCGAACGCTGGAACATGATGTGCTCAAACAGATGGGCAAAACCGGTCCGTCCGACAGTCTCACGGTTCGATCCTACATGGAACGAAATGGCCAGCGCCACAATCGGGTCTGAGTGATCCTCACTCAAAATCACATCCATCCCGTTTTTCAGGGTGTACTTTTCATACGGAATGTTGAGTTCCGTTTTGGGTTGCGGCTTGCAGCCCGCCAGCAGCAGGACCGCAAAGACAAGGAGATAGCTTAGCTTTTTCATTTAAATCGATTTAGATATTAATTACGTACGTCGTTTATAATCTGGCTATTGCGACGGGGTCCCGACTTTCGTCGGGATGACAGGAGCCAGGGCGGGCTTTCATTGAATTACCCTCGTAAGCCTTGTCATCCCGACGAAAGTCGGGATCTTGTCGCTCTTCTCTGAGTTTCATTTTTTTATCACGTTCGGTTTTCCAAATCCCAGTGCACTCAATTGTTCAGCCTGTGTGGCAGCATCACCGGATATTACATAATACATTTTGTCCGGATTGATATGCTTCTGAGCCAATGCTTTATGCTGATCAATCGTCATGTTCCGGATGGTCTCCTGCTCCAGTCTGACATAATCTTTAGGCAGATTATACATACTGATCTGGCCGAGCATGCCGGTCAGGGCATTCAGCGTTTCAAATTCCTGTGCATAGGATTTGACCAGGTAATTTTTTGTATTGGTCAGATCCGTTTCCGAAATTCCATTCCGGTAACTCTCCATCAGGCTTTTAAAAATCTGAATCGATTCGAGAGTTGCAGAGGAACGAACCATCGAAGTGGCGGTAAATGTACCGGGAATAAAGGAACCGCTGAACGAGGTATGTGCGCCATAGGTAAAACCCTTTTGCTCACGAAGCACCTGATTAACCAGCGACAGGAAATTTCCACCCAGATGATCGTTCATCACCGTTGCCGCGAAATAATCCGGATCGCTCTGGGCCATGGCCAGGTTGCCGATCCGGATGGTCGACTGTTTGGCTCCGGGTACATCGACAAAACAGATTTCTGATTTCTGCAGCGGCTCGGGAAGCGGATAGGCTGGGAAGATTACCTCTTTTGCGGGCCATTTTGCAGCCAGTTCCTTCAATGATTTCACTACCTGGTCGTGCTTGATGTTTCCGGCCACGTGGAAGTTGGCCACCGACGGAGTCATGTTCGAAGCATACCATGCTTTCAAATCATCTATCGTGATGGCCGGAACCGATTCCAAAGTACCACTGGCATTCACTGAGAAAATATGACCATCGCCATAAACTTTCTGCATGAAGGCTTCAGCAGCCAAAGCCGACGGGTTCGATTTCTGACGTTTAAGATTGTTGATCACGCGGGTTTGAGCCATCGCAAATTCATCGGCATCCCACCGGGGCTCCAGCAACATCTCCTCCATGAGGGCCAGGGTGGCATCATAATTCCTGACCAGACAGTTGGCACTTATAGTAATATCTGAAGATGATGACCTGATGTTGATCCGTGCACCGAGGGCATCGATAGCCTCCTCGAGTTCGAGCGGGGTTTTATTTTTGGTTCCCTGATTCATCAGCGAAGCCATCATCGAAGCCACACCCGGTTTATCAAGTTTATCCAGATAATGACCGCCTTTCAGTACAATGTCAAACTGAACCAACGGCAGTTCATTCTGTTCAATGCCCCAAACGGCCATGCCATTTGAAAGCTTATCGTTCCAAACAGCCGGAAGGGTTACCACAGGCTCCGGACCATCGGCAGGAATAACCGTGCGGTCAAAACCAGTCGGAGTTTTCACCATTTCATCGGTGGTTGACTCATCAATCTGAACCTGCGTGGCATTCAGAATATCCTCTTCCTTCACCCCGGCAATGACCGATCCGTCAGCAATAAGATCCAGCTGCCCTTTGGGCACAAAGCTGGTGGCCAGATAGGGTTTCCCTTTGATATACTTCTCATATACCCGGATGATATCAGCTTTGGTAACTGCTTTGGTTTTTTCCAGATCGGTTTTGTAGAAATCAGGCGATCCGGCATACTCGTTATACTGAGCAAGTTGGAAGGATTTCCCCAATATGCTGCTGATTCCGTTATAGAAATTGGTTTCGAGTCCGGCTTTGATCCGTTCCACATCGGCATCGGTAAAGCTTTCGGTTTCAAATCTTTTAAAAGATTCAAACACGGCCGCTTCAACGTCTTTCAGGTTAACTCCTTCGTTGGCAGTAACCGTAACCGAAAAGGCGCCGGCTACCTCCTGACTGCTGTTATAAACCTGCGGACGAGAGGCCAGTTTTTTCTCCTTTTCGATCACCTTGTACATCGGAGCCTTTTTCCCCTGCGACAGCAGCTGCCCCAGATAATCCAGCGAATAGCTGTCGGCACTGTATTGCTGAACAGTGGGCCACGATAGGGTCAGTTGAGCGGCTCTGGCAAAATTATCCTCGTGATAGAGTTTTTTGGTCTCACTCAGAGTCACCAGCTGCGGCGCCGGATCATTCAGCTTTTTGCCCGGCTTGATATCATTGAAGTACTTTTCAATCAGCTTTTTAGCATCCGCGGCAACAAAATCTCCCGATAAAACCAGCGTGGCATTGTTCGGAACATAAAAGGTATCATGAAAGGTTTTCACATCCTCAACAGAGGCTTTAAAAAGATCTTCCATCTCACCGATCACGGTCCAGTTGTAGGGATGCCCCTTGGGATACAGGTTTTTTGATATCACCCAGTCGGTGTACCCGTAAGGTGCATTGTCCTCATATTGCCGTTTTTCATTCTGAACGACATTCTGCTGAATGTTGAGGGCCTTTTTGTTGATGGCATTTGTAAGGAATCCCAATCGGTCTGACTCGAGCCAGAGAATTTTTTCCAGCGCGTTTTTCGATACCACCTCAAAGTAGGTCGTTGCATCATTTCCGGTACCGGCATTGGATGAGCCTCCCGCATTCTGGATGATCTCATCGAACTGCCCGAGCGCCACATTCTCTGAACGGGAGAACATAAAGTGCTCAAACAGATGGGCAAAACCCGTACGGCCTTCCGATTCGCGGCCCGATCCCACATGAAACTGGATCGCCAGCGCTACGATCGGATCGGAATGATCTTCATGCAG
>Ga0209373_10005334_pt1 | contig 10550 bp, 7 predicted proteins | sample Higcelweek5metaG_FD_187173 | JGI IMG/M metagenome (GOLD analysis project Ga0209373, IMG submission 187173) | Freshwater pond sediment microbial communities from the University of Edinburgh, under environmental carbon perturbations - High... | ecosystem: Environmental > Aquatic > Freshwater >...
AGGCTCATCGAATTTTAACGGTAATCAATGACAATTAGTGCATCCGCCAGCCCTCGCGTACGTACACAATCCAGATAAACAGCCATTTGTGTTGGTAATCAATGACGAGAAAGAGCCTCTAAGGGCTCTAAAGTACGTACACAATCCAGTGAAACAGCCATTTGTATTGGTAATCAATGACGAGAAAGAGCCTCTAAGGGCTTTAAAGTACGTACACAATCTAGGGAAACGGCCGATTGTGTTGGTAATCATTGACAAACAACCGTCGCAGGGAGCCTCGATGCACGAACGAATCTACACATATCTTCGGACTGTCTGCAAAACGAACAGTTACCTTCTAAGTGAGCGAGCATCTGACGAGCATCCTTCCGCAGTCGTCAGCCGAGGACCCGGGAGCGAGACAGGTGCGAGATCACGTCTGAGGACCCGTATGCGAGACAAATGCGAGATCACACTAGGGAGCGAGACAGGTGCGAGATCACGCCTGAGGACCCGGGAGCGAGACAGGTGCGAGATCACGCCCGAGGACCCGGGATGCGAGACAAATGCGAGACCACCGCCGCCCTACACACGAAAACCCGAGCAGCCAGACAAATGTCTAGCCTCGGGTTTTCGCAAATTACATTATTCACCGCTTGCAACGGAACAGCCCGTCAGATACTCGTATATCCGCCGTCCACTTTGAGGTTCTGGCCCGTGACATACGAGGCCTCATCGCTCGCGAGGAAGACTGCCGCAGCGTTCAGCTCGCCCTCGGCTCCATAGCGGCCCATCGGCACTGACGCACGCATGAAGTTCGTGAAGGCCTCGGTGCGAAGCACATCAGCGGTCAGCTCGGTCTCGAAGTATCCGGGGCTCAATGTGTTACAGGTTACATGGTATTTCGCGAGCTCGGCTGCGACGGCTCTTGTGAAATTGATGACACCGCCCTTCGAGGAGTGGTACGCCACCGTATCCATCGCTGTGTTGCCGACCTGTCCATAGATCGAGGCGATGTTGATGATACGCCCGTAATTCGCCTCGGACATCGGTTTGGCAAATGCGCGCGTCACCTTGAAGACGCTGGTGAGATCCGTATCGATCGTGAACTGCCAATCCTCGTCCGTCATGTCGAGTACTCCCGCGTTTCGAGAGGCGCCCGCATTATTGACCAGAATATCGACCTTCCCGTATTCGGCGAGAACTGCGGCCGCGGCCCGGTTCACATCCTCGGTATCGGTGACGTCACACTTGACTGGCAGGCAGCGTACGCCCTGTGCTCGAAAAGCTTCGGCAATCTCCTCGAGACGGTCCACGCGGCGTGCCAGCAGCGCCAGATCCGCCCCCTGCTCGGCGAAACCCTTCGCCATCTGAAGACCTAATCCGGATGATGCTCCGGTAATGACGGCAACCCGTCCTTTGAGTGAAAACATATTCTACCTCCCGATGCGTCTTTGCATCTCCTGTTATTCCCTACTATTTCTGTATGGATTCGGTTATATTTTAGTAGAATTAATCGGGAGGATTCGTAACAATTGATACGGTTCTGAAAGAACTCCGACAAGCTTTCTTTATCGGACGATTTTCACATCAGAACTCGCTGCCGCTGTTTCAGGTGACTCCTTCTCGCGACATCTTTTCGAGGCTTACATTTCGCGCCTTACCTTCTCGCGACATCTTTTCGAGACATCTTTTCGAGACATCTTTTCGAGACATCTTTTCGAGACACCTTTTCGAGACACCTTCTCGCGCCACCTTCTCACGCCACCTTCTCACGACTTACTTTTCGAGATGGACGAGGCGAACACCATCGTGCAACTTCAAATCGTAGCGCCGGTACCCGAGACCCTCGTAGAAGCGCAGGTTGTCGAGGCTTCCCTCGCCCGTGAAGAGCTCGTAGCGCGCCCCGTTGAAGCATTGCTCGATCGCTGCCATCAGCCTCGCTCCGTAACCGCGCCGCTGGTAATCCGGATGCACGACGAGACGTCCGATATACGCGGTGCCGTCCTTCTCGAACGCCCGTACCGATCCGACGATGCGACGGTCCACGACCAGCTTGAGAAGAATGAAGGAGTTGTGGCGGTCGACAAACTCACGGCGCAGGTCCTCTAATGTCTGTACCATCGGGGCGATCTGATCGTTGCCGCACCGATCGGCCTCCCGACGGAAAGCTTTTCTTTGCAATTCGAGGATCTCCTCGAGATCTCCGGACTGGGCGAATTCGGGCGAGGGGAATCGCGGGACGAGACCTTGGGCCTCCATCGCTTTTCGCGTATAGGGGCAGATCGACGTACAGAAACCGCACAGACTGGTGCCGGGCCGCAACTTCCAATTCCGCTCGAGGCAGGACCGTCTGCACGCCAACGCGTCGAAAAAATCTTCGCGGCGACTTGTCACCGTCCAGTTCGGACCGAGAGGCGCCGCGCCGGGGCAGTTATTCTGACAAACCTGACACGTGCCGCATTGTGACTCGTCGATCGGCGTGCCGCAGACAAGGGGCGCGTCGGTAAGAACGGATGCAAGCCGAACTGCGGAACCGCGCTCCGGGGTCACCAGAAGTGCCGTTTTCCCGATCCAGCCGAGACCGGCCCGCGTCGCGATCGTTTTGTGTGGAAGTTGCGTCGCGTGAAGACCGAAATCGACCGGCGTACGCTCTTCATTCAAGGCTCGCGCACGATATCCTGCCTCGATGAGCCGACGTTCCGCAATTTCAGAAAGCTCGTCGAGAAGAAGATTCAACCGGTCATATTCATCTAGGTACGCCTGCGTAATCGCGATGGGCAATTCGTTCACTATCGTCAGGTCGATCGCGACACTGATCGACAGAGCTCTGGGGTAACCGTCGCGTAGATCTTCCGGAACGGAAGACAGGTCTGCTCCCAGAACCTTCCACGCGCCGTTCGCAAGAAGCTCTTCTCGCAACGTGTTCATATCGAAAATATCCTCGGTTTGCGTTGAATTGATTGTTCTGCTGTGATCCATACTGTCCTCCCGCCCAAGCTTTGATCTATATTTCTCTTATTCTACGCCTGCAGGAAAAATCTGACAAATCGTTTCGGGACAGCTATAATTAGACTAATTTGTAATGAGAAGGGCACAGCGGATGATCATCGTTTTTGTTGCGGACACCATTGATATGAGTATTCCAGGGCTCCCTCGCGACGCAGCGATGCTTCTTGCACGCTGTGAGGAGGCTGGGCATACGGTGCGTCTTGTCGCCTGCCGGACGGCGATCCCTACGTCTTTTACGGTCAGGAGGCGCTACCTCCCAATCCTGTCGCGCCATGCCGCACGCCGGGGGATTCACTACGGCAAGCCGGATGAGCGGGTTCTGGAACGCGCTCTTGAGGGAGCCGACCTTGTGTTGATCGCGATGCCTTTTGGCCTCGGCAACAAGGCGGAGACGCTCGCTCGCCACCGCAAGATCCCGGTTCTGGCAACCGTCCCACTGGACAATCGAGGTTTCCTGGAGTTGTCCGGGATACCCTTCTGGCGCAAGAAGTCCGGAACCGCCTACTGGTTCTTCTATAATGAGTTCTACTGCAAGATGTCGAATCTGATCTGTTCCAGTGAAGAGATCAAAGCGGCACTTCCGGCATACAACTATAGCGCACGCCTTCACGTGATCACCCCAATGGAACTCGCGGCGTCCGCGGAATCCGAGACACCCGTCACATCCGCGACATCCGATGTAACCGCGACCACCGCGAGGCTTGACGCAATCCTTCGTAAGACCATCGAGGACGACCGGCGCACCTACGAAGATAACAGCCGACAGATTTTTCGCCGCAACTGGGCGATTCTTCCATCGAGCATCGACGTCAATGATCCATACCGGAGACCGGGTCCCTTTTTTCGCGTATGGTATGCGCTTGTCTATTATGCCATCGCCTACACGGCGGCCGTCGTATGCTTCTTCCTCTACGGAATGCGCAAGAAGAATACGAAGTACTTTCGCGAGGTCAAGGGCGGCGCGATCACGATCAGCAATCACATTCATAACGTCGATGGCGCGATGGTCGCTGCGTCGATGCTGCCGAAGCGGATCACGTTCACGAGCATCGAGGGCAACTTCCGCTTGCCGGTCGTCCGATGGATCGCCAAATGGGTCGGGGTCGTCCCGATCCCGCCCTCCACACACCGCCTTAAGGAATTCTTTACCCTGACGACCGAGCAGCTGCGGCAGGGGCGCAAGGTACACTTCTATCCCGAGGGCAGCCTGTGGCCGTACGCCGAAGAGGTCCGGCCGTTCAAGAGGGGCGCCTTCCACATGGCCTCGGATGCCGACGTGCCGGTGATCCCGGCCGTTATTGTGCAGCGACGCCCGCGCGGACCCTTATCTCTCTTGCGTAAGAAACCGCTCTTCGGCGTCGTCTTCTGCCCGCCCGTATATCCCGATCCGGAACTTAGTGGCGCGAAAAGAATCGAGGACATGCGGCTCCGCGCGCAAAACGCGATGACCGATGTCCTCGAGAATAACAAAAGAAATGGTACCCGGGGCCGATAATCCTTGTAGGAACGCGTCAACCGCGATCCTTCGTCATCAGCTTCGAATTGATCAGCAGCTTCGAATTGATCATCATCTTCGGTTTGGTCATCAGCTTCGGATCAGAGCTCCATCGTCGCGACGTTCATGCCGCCGATCGCTTCGATCTCAGCCTTCATCGCCATCGCCTCTGCCTCAGTTCCGGCTACGAACTCAAGAAGGATATAACCCTGCTCACTGCAGCTGTCGGTGGACGCGTCGTGGAAACCGAGACGCGTGTTGATAATGCAGCCGTTCTTCGTAAGAACGTCCTGAAGTGCCTTGGCGGATTCCTGTCTCTGATTGACCTTAATACCCATAACAAGCTTGCCCATGTGTGTTACCTCCTGAGTAGACTGTTTCTTCGGATGATCAGATGCTTCGGAGATGGAGTAGATACTTACGGATTCGGCACGTCTGTGTTTGTGATGACCTGAAGTTCCTCAACCTTTTCCTCAGCGAACTCTGCGTTGCGCAGGTACAGGAGGATGAACGGGGAAGCGATCGGTAGAATCGCGCAGATGACGGTAAACACTACGGCATTGTCGCCCTTGAAGATCTTGAAGAAGCGGTACATAACATAGATGCAGGCGACGTAAATAGCAAGAGCTAAGGGGATCCGGATGATCGCTCCGAGAACCGGTATCGCCGCTAGTGCCAGCGATACGATCGACGATCCGTAGACGATGGCGATATAAACCCAGGGAAACTGCGGAACTGTCTTGGTTCCGATCTTCAGTTCCGTTCCGATGATCTCAGCGTACAGATACTCCTGCGCGTAAGGAATCCATGCGAGCCACGGATGCGTGATGCCACGGCGCTCCGCAATGCGGTAGAGAGAGAAGGCGCGAAGTAGGAAGAAAAAAACCGCAACGAGAAAGACGACCGCCATGATAATCATCATAACGAGAAAGAAAGATCCCGCAAATAAGCCACCCAGTAATTCAGCAACATCAGAGTCACGCATAGCTAATACCTCCTAATTTGACGGATTAACCGTATTGAACATTGTCTTATACGTTCACTTCTTAACGTACAGCATTTCGCGCGTCACGTCAATCATCACGGGCTACCGCGGACACTGTCGGCACGGTGGATTCGCTCTCTTGCAAGCAATGAATAATCAGCTGTAACTCCAGAACGCGCTGTCCGTTTCGCAAGATAAAGCGGTTGATTCGCCCGCCGGTCTCCGTCAACTCGAAACGCTTGCCGTACTCGGCGCTGATGCCGCGAATGCGCGCCACAGGAAAAACCTTGCGGACCACCGGGGCATTGATCAAGGCTTCGTTCGGCGTTCCGCTCTTGCGCTTGCCAGCCTTGAGCTCCTTCTTCGAGTAGGTGATGCCGTTCTCGATCGCGCACTCGGTTCCCTCGTAAACGATCTCCCGTCCATGGATCGAAATCGTCCCGCTTCCGACCTCGCGATATTCATACTCGCCCCACGGCAGCAAAAGAAGCGTCTCCTCCGTGAAAACGAAATCCGGCGATGTAATCTTCACACGGATCCGATTCTTCTCCCATTCCCTCCACTCATGAAGATCCTGGAACACTTTATCCTCGGGGCCTGCGGGTGTGATCCGGTAACTGGCATCCATCTTCGCACGATTGCCGCACTTCGAACATACGATCGTATCGATCTCGGCTGTCGTCGCATTCTCGGATTCACAGCGGGGGCAGACATAGGCGATATTCTGCGCACCGGCAGCGATCGCCTTGCTCTTGAAAGCGCGCGGATTCTCGCGAAGCCAGACGTTCTCATCGTAATCCAGGTGTTTGAGCATAATCTCATGGACTTCGGTGACCGACATCTTCTTGACATCCTCGACCGAATATATATGGGAAATATGTCCGGTAATGCGTCCGCGACGGAAGGAATTCGTACTCCATCTCGGCCACGTCGCATATGCGCCGTTCGATCGGAGAAAAGCCATGCCGCTGTCCGTCTTCTTGATCATGCGTGCGAGAGCGTCGTCGATCCGGATACTCTTGCCATCGACAAAGCGCGTTCCCTCCGGGAAAATCCCGAGAGTACCGCCGCGTTTCAGGACCGCGAGCATAGCCTTGACCGCGCGGGAATCCGAGCGGAATTGCACCTTCGGAATGCAGCCGCCGGCGGCAAACATCGGTCCGATGATGCGACTGCGGAACAGGAAGGCACCTGCGACGAAATTCATCTTGCGTCCCTTGCAGGCTGCCGCCATCACGAAGGGGTCGAGATACGAAGGGTGGTTTCCCATAACGACCAGCGGACCGGGCATCTTCACCACGGCCTCATTGTAGTCAGCATGGATGTTATAAAAAAATCTGGCAAACCGCGCCACCAGGCCAATACCAATCCAACTGAATAGGAAAGTATTGGGCTCGCGACCTAACTTCAATATGTGCTTATCATTCTCTGCCATTTCTGTTACCATAGTCGGCGGCGGCATCACTTCGAACTTCGGCCAGGCCGTCGCCCCTTTCCGACACAAATTGCTAACATCTGTTTCGTATTATACAGGAGAGACCGTCATTTTACATCGACAAACCCACTTTTCCCATGACGGAACAAAGGACGGAGAATCTCATGGCCAAGTACTGCTTCTATTGCGGACGTGAATTACATCAATCAGAGAAGTGCCACTGTCGCGAAGGCTCCAGCGCCACGGCTCGCGAAGCCGCCGCAGGAGCGGGCTCGGCGGGTTACACGGCGAAGAATACCAGCGGACCGAGTGCTTATTCGGGGGCAACTAACGCGAGCGGGTCAGGTGCTGCGGCATCCTCAGGCGCGAAGACCCGAGCCAATCGCACTTCGACAAATTCGACCGGAGCTACCGGCGCATCCTCGAAGAAGTCGGGATTCTGGGCAGATCTTACAAATCGGTTTCGACAATTTACGCGTTCCGTCACGCCCCCGTCGCAGACGGCACGTCCGGTACGATCCTCGCGCCTCCAGACATTTCGCGATCAGGTTCGCATCATGTTCCCTACCTTTTCGATCGTATGGCGCAATATCTCCGGATTCTTTCTCCGGCCGGCGACCAAGATTCGACAGGAAGCCCTGCGTCCCAAGCTTCGATGGTCCATCCCCCTTATCTTGATCGTATCCCTGCTGTCGGGACTTCTCGGCATGCTCTTCTCCCAGGCCGGCTCGCCGCTTTTCGACAGCGTAATGAACCTCGTCCTCGGCGAGAACATCAGTCTTCTTTACGTTCAGCCGATCTATTCGATGATCGGTTTCTCCGTATTGACGCTCTTGTTTATTGTTATGATGTGCCTCAGTTTCTGGGTCGCGTCGATACTTATGCACAAGAAGCTCCGCTTCCGCAAAGTGATCGACCTTGTCTCGATCTCCATGGTCTACCTGCTGATCGTTGAGATGGTCCTGCTCCTCTCCATGTCTCTCGGCAGCCGTGGAGCCTTCTCTCTTCTCTTCATCAGCTTTGTCCTCATGAGCGTCTGCCATCACATCGCCTTTCGCAGCGCGATGTCGATGTCGGAGGACGCCATCTTCCTCTTCCTTTTCGTTGTATACACCTCTTGCTATTTGATATTCCGAACCTTGCTTGACGCAGCCGCGCTGATCTCACGCGTCCTTTGATCGAAAAGCGAGAGAGCTGACCTCATTCATATGTGCAGACTTTCTCAAGTCATGGATTTGAATCTATCTCTCCCCCAGCGTTGGCTATTCCGGCGGGGCGAGCATTTAGCGAGCGATCTTCATTTTAGGGAGAAAAACCTGCAAATCTTCAAAGCTTCGTGCTGAGGAGGGTCGAGCGTTTAATGAGTATCCTTCCATTTGAAAAGAAAATCCGCAACACTTCAAAGCATATTGCTGAGGAGGGACAAGCATTTGGCGAGTGCCTCCGACTATGGATGCGAGAGAAATGCGAGTCCCTCCGACTATGGATGCGAGAGATATGCGAGTCCCTCCGACCCGGGATGCGAGACAGATGCGAGATCACCCGTAGACTTATAAAGTTAGAGCAAAGATATATTTCAACGAAAAGATACTCAAGGGCATCACCTTGTTGTGCATATAAAAATGCGGAGAATCGCCATTTCGCCCATACAGGTCCGGCTAAGAGTATGGGCGAAACTGGAGGTTGTAGTCCGTTTCGCCCATAAATGTTCAATCAAAATCCCACACCGGGAAGTTGAGTTATGGGCGAAATCGAGGTCGCCGGTCCTTTTCGCCCATACAGGTCCGGCTAAGAGTATGGGCGAAACTGGGGGTTGTAGCCCATTTCGCCCATAAAGGTTCAATCAGAATCCCGCGCCGGAATGTTGAGTTATGGGCGAAATCGAGGTCGCCGGTCCATTTCGCCCATACAGGTCCGGCTAAGAGTATGGGCGAAACTGGAGTATGTAGCCCGTTTCGCCCATAAAAGTTCAATCAGAATCCCGCGCCGGGAATCTCGTGCGAAGAAGCGTTACCACGCCCGCGTCAAACGCCGTTACGGTCAGTCGATGGGAACCCTCCATTGCTTACTTGGAGTCTTTGGCGGCCTTGTCGTCCTTCGCTGGCTCCACACCCTTTGATGGTTTCGTATCTGTCGCGCCCTTCGCGCCCGTCGCCTCGGCACTGTCCTTTGCCGCACTTCCATCTACTTCAACACTGCCCGCTTCAGCGCTACCCGCCGTTACCGCGCCTGTTGCCGGTGCCGCGCCTGTCGATTTCTTCTGTATCTTGATTCGATCTCCGTCGACATCGGCGATCGCCGTATCTCCGGGCTCGACGACGCGGTCGAGCAGTGCCTCTGAGAACGTATCCTCGAGGAAAGACTGGATGGTCCGCTTCAGCGGTCGCGCTCCGTATTGCGGATCGTAGCCCTTCTTGGCCAGGAACTCCTTAGCAGCTATCGTCAGTTCGAGACCGATCCCCATGTCGGAGATGCGCTTCGAGAGCGAGGTGATCAACAGGTCAACAATCTTCAGGATCGAATCCCGGTTGAGCATGCGGAAGAAGATGATCTCGTCAACGCGGTTGATGAACTCGGGGTTGAAGGCCTTCTTCAGCTCTTCCAGAACGACGGTTTTCGCCTCATCGTAGTTCTTGCCACCGTAAAGTCGTTCGTCGGATGCCTCGTCGATCGTGACGTATCCCTTTCCCGTCTCCTCATCGACATGCGACTTTGGGATTGTGAAACCGATTTTGCGTCCGGCCGATGTCGACAGCATCCGCGCTCCGATATTGGATGTCATGATGATAATCGTATTGCGGAAGTCGACCGTACGGCCCTGACCGTCTGTCAGACGACCGTCATCCAGAATCTGCAACATGGAGTTGAAGATCTCCGGGTGCGCCTTCTCAATCTCATCGAAAAGCACGACCGAATACGGGCGTCTCCGCACCTTCTCCGTCAGCTGTCCACCCTCATCGTAGCCGACGTAGCCCGGCGGCGATCCGATAAGCTTCGAGACGTCATGCTTCTCCATGTACTCCGACATGTCGACGCGGATCAAGGCGTTCTCATTGCCGAACATGACTTCCGCGAGGGCACGGGCCAGCTCGGTCTTACCGACACCGGTCGTACCGAGGAAGATGAATGATCCGGAAGGGCGCTTGGGATCCTTGAGGCCGAGTCGGCTTCTCCGGATCGCCTTCGCGATCGCGATGACCGCCTCATCCTGACCGATGACACGTTTCCGCAGCTCGTCTTCGAGGGACTTGAGGCGCTCTGCGTCGGACTCGTTGATCTTAGCAACCGGTATCCCCGTCCAACTCGCGACAATGTCGGCGATATCGTTCGCGGTAAGAGACGTCGGCGACGCCTCCTTCTCCTTGTCGATGCGGGCGCGCAGGTCGCCTAAGCGCTTCTCGAGGTCGACCTCCTCGTCACGCAGCTTCTGAGCCGTCTCAAAATCCTGCTTGTCAACAGCCTCTGCCTTCATGCGGACGATCTCGTGAATCCTCTCCCCGAGTTTGCGGTTCTCCGGCGGTTCTTCCGACTTCTTGAGGCGGACGCGCGAGGCGGCCTCGTCAATCAGATCGATCGCCTTGTCGGGCAGGAAACGGTCAGTGATATAACGGCTTGACAGGATCACGGCGGCGTCAATCGCGTCG
>Ga0209373_10005335_pt1 | contig 10550 bp, 8 predicted proteins | sample Higcelweek5metaG_FD_187173 | JGI IMG/M metagenome (GOLD analysis project Ga0209373, IMG submission 187173) | Freshwater pond sediment microbial communities from the University of Edinburgh, under environmental carbon perturbations - High... | ecosystem: Environmental > Aquatic > Freshwater >...
ACCGTCCATCAGCACAACCGGGGTGCCCAGGTCGCCGGCCACAACGGTCGCCGGATCCAGGGGGATGGCACCCAGAAACTCCAGGCCGTACTGCTCGGCCAGGGCCTTGCCGCCGCCCTTCTTGAAGAGGTCGATCTCCTTGCCACAGTAGGGGCAAGCCAAGCCGCTCATGTTCTCGACCACGCCGAGGATGTTGGCCTGGGCATACTGCAAGAAATTGATGGCCTTGCGCACATCGGCCAAAGACACCTCCTGCGGGGTGGTGACCACCACGGCCAGGGCCTCGGGGATGAGCTTCAGCACCGTCATGGGTTCGTCGCCGGTGCCCGGAGGCGAATCGACCACCAAAAAGTCCAGGTCGCCCCACTGCACATCGGAGATGAACTGGCGGATGGCCGAGGTTTTCATGGGCCCGCGCCAGAGTACGGCCTGGTCCGGGTCGAGCAGAAGCGACTCCATGGAGACGACATGCAGATTATCATTATATTTCTTCGGCTTCACCAGGCTGCCGCGGTCGGTCTCAAGCTGGCCGGTAAGGCCGAGCAGGCGCGGCACGCTGGGGCCGTGGATGTCCACGTCCATGAGCCCGACCTTGAAGCCGCGCGCAGCCAGGGCGGCGGCGATGTTGACGGAAACCGAGCTTTTGCCCACGCCGCCCTTGCCGCTCATGACGAACAGCTTGTAGCGGATGCGCTCCAGGGTCATGGTGATGAGCTGGTCCTGCAGGGCGGTCTTGGCGCTCGCATCGCCCGAGGAGCAGGAACCTCCGGAACATGAACTCACAGTGCACTCTCCATTGCTGCAAATTGCGGCAAGCGCCGCGAAAAGAAAAGTATGTACGATTTTTAGCGGCGTGTAAATCTCAGAGACGCCGGACCTCCGCGACAGGATACATGCGGCTACCAGCCGTGCTTGCCCACAAGATCGACAAAGGCCACAGGGCAGATGTCGCTGCGGCAAATTCCCCGGTCCGTTTTTTCCACCAGCACCAAACACTGCACGCGGCGCGCAACCCCGACAGGCATGACGAGCCTGCCGCCCACGGCCAGCTGGTCCACAAGGGGCTGCGGCACTTCCGGCCCGCCCGCCGTCACGATGATGCGGTCGAAGGGAGCGGCGCTGGGCCAGCCCAGGGTGCCGTCGTCCTGCTTCACATGCACATTGAAAAGCCCCATGCCGAGCAAACGTTCGCGCGCGCCGGCGCAAAGCTTCGGAATGCGTTCCACCGTGTGGACGTCCGCGCCGAGCTTGGCCAGCACCGCGGCCTGGTAGCCGGACCCGGTGCCGATCTCCAGAACCTTGGCGCCCGGCGAGACCTGGAGGGTTTCGCTCATGAGGGCGACCATGTACGGCTGGGAAATGGTCTGGCCTTCGCCAATGGGCAGGGGCTTATCCAGGTAGGCCTGGCTGGCCATGGCCTCCTCGACGAACAGATGCCGGGGCAGTTCGCTCATGGCGGCTATGACGCGCGCATCGGTTATTCCGCGCGTCACGAGTTGCTCCGCGACCATGCGGTCGCGCTGTCTTTTGGGATCAACCCGCAATGCCGCTCCTCCCCTTTGCCGTGCCATGAAATTATTCCAGGCCGTGCAGACCAGATTTCGCCAGGCAAGTCAACATGGGCCTGCGCGCTCTTGACACTAAGCCCCTTTCCCTTAACAATCAGAAACGTAGCTGAACCCTCCCAGTAATTACTGCCAGAGCGCCAAGGAGCAGCCATGTATAAGATACGAGACCTGATGACCTCCCCCGTATACTCCTTGCGGGAAACCGACACCCTGCAAAGCGCGCGGGTGCTCATGGAAAAGAAGCGCATCCGGCACGTGCCCATCACCGGCGCGGACAACCGCTTCCTCGGCCTCATCACCAACCGCGACGTGCTGGCCAACACGGTTTCGCATCTGGCGAACATCGACCCGGCCACCCAGGACGAGATCGACGCGGGCATTCCCCTGCAGGAGATCATGCGCACCGACGTGCACACACTGGCCCCGGAACAGGCCGTGCGCGAAGCCGCGCACATTTTGTACCATCACAAGTACGGCTGCCTTCCGGTGGTGGAGGACGGCAAGCTCGTGGGCATCATCACCGAAGCCGACTTCCTCCAGCTCACCATCCAGTTGCTCGACGCCATGGATCAGGCCGAGACGGTCTGACCCGCCTTCGCGGTCAAGGCGGACAAGCCTTTGCGCACCGGCCAGGGCCGTTGCAATCGCACGTCCTTGTTCCAAAACCTTTCGCCCCAAAGAGCCATGAAACTGCATCCCATGCCCAAGAACAGCTCCAGCAACGTCCTGAACATCCGCAAACGCCACACACCCGACAGGAGCGGCCCCGGCCACTTCATGCGCAACCTCGCCATTTTCTGCGCCCTGGCCCTTGTTGGCCTCGCCGTCTTCATCCTGCTGCGCGACGGCAGCGCGCCCGTGCTCAAGCTGACGCCGCAAACGGGAGCGGCCTCGTACACCACCAACTTCAACCTCAACCTGAGCAGCGCCCGCGCCGGTCTCAAAGAGGTCGTCATCACCGCCACCCAGGACGGCAAGCGCGTCGAGGTGCTGCGGCGCAACTTCCCAGACAAGCAGCTGGCCCACACGGAGGCCTTCCGCCTCCCGCGCGACGCCAAATTCAAGGAAGGGCCGCTTGAACTCGCCATCACCGTGCGCGACAACGCCCTGCTCTCCTTTCTCGGCCGGGGCAAAACGAGCCTGGTGCAGAATCTCACCCTCGACTTCACGCCTCCCCGCCTTTCCGTCAACCCTGGCATTCACAACGTGAATCAGGGCGGCGGCGGCGTGGTGAGCTACACCGTGTCCAAACAGGTGGAGCGCACCGGCGTCATGGTGGGCGAACGCTTCTTCCCGGCCTTCCAGCAGAAGGGCGGCGAATTCCTGTGCTACTTCGCCATGCCCTACGACATGCCCCCGGCCAGCTTCAAGCCCAAGGTCGTTGCCCAGGACAAGGCTGGCAACGAAGCCACCCAGTCCATCAACGTGCTGGCCATTCCCAAGGTCTTCAAATCGGACAAGTTGAACATTCCTGACGAATTCCTCAACGACAAGATGAGCCAGTACACAGCCATGTACCCGGAGCTGAAGACCCCGCTGGACATCTACAAGCGCGTCAACACGGAGCTGCGCAAGCAGAACGAGGCCGACCTGCTCAAGATCGGCCAGGACACCTCCCCTACTCCGCTATGGTCCGGGCCCTTCCTGCGGCTGCCCGCGGCCGCCGGCCGCGCCGGCTTCGGCGATCAGCGCGACTACTATTACAACGGCGAGAAGATCGACCACCAGACGCACATGGGCGTGGACCTGGCCAGCGTGGCCAACGCCCCGGTGCCCGCGGCCAACGCCGGGCGCATTGTCTACGCCGGGTTCTTTGGCATCTACGGCAACTGCGTCATCATCGACCACGGCCTGGGCTTGCAAAGCCTGTACTCGCACCTGAGCGAGATCATCGTCGCCAAGGGAACCGATGTGAAGAAAGGGCAGATCATCGCCAAGACGGGCGCCACGGGCCTGGCCGGCGGCGACCATCTGCACTTCGGCATGATCGTCTCCGGCGTGCAGGTGAGCCCCGTGGAATGGTGGGACGAACACTGGATCAAGGACAACATCATCAAGCACGTGACCAAATAAGGCCGCGCGCCTATGCGACAAGAAAAGGCCGGGGAGACCCGGCCTTTTTTATTGGCGTGCACGAAGTTCCGCCGCTGGCCGCTAATGACCGCGGCGCTTACGCTTGCGCAGCTCCCGCCTATCCACAAAACGCGCATCCGCGGCCAGCGCTTTTCTGACGGAACGGGCGGATTTTCGTTCCACCTTGCGCGCCTCGTGTTCGGCCTGGACCGCTTGGCGCGCTTTCGAAACAGCGCAGTTGTCGTGCATGCTTCTGGCAATCTCTCGTGTTAAGCGCTTGGGATTCTTATCCTGCGCGGACTTGAGCCTGACAGACAGCGTGCGCGTCCATAAAAGCAGACAATACTCCGGGCTGTGCACAAAAGCGGTGAGCACAGCCAAGCTTGGATCAGCACCGAACACATGGCGTGCAGCGGTCAATTCCCCCGCGCACGAACGTTCGAAATATCCGACCCAGAATCCTTCCTCAAACATGATCACAAATCGTAGTGTCGTCGTCTCCATTACCGGTTCCCTTTGTTGAACACAAAGGCCAGGAATGGACGACCCAAGGGGGGAAGGTTACTGACATGCCAGAAGGCATGCGTCCGGACTACCAACCGAACTGTGTTTTTATCCTGGCTAGCCTCTACATTTGACGAAGCATACAGACAGGCCCCGGACGAGGCAAGCAGCCACAGGCCGGCCTGTCTGATGGTGAAACAAAAAAAGCCGGGTTTCCCCGGCCTTTTTCATTATCGATTGCTTGCTGAGAGAGCTAGTGCGTGGGCCGCTGGTATTCTTCCTTCACCAGCAGGTCGCTCAAGGGCGAGATGTTGTCGCGGCCGCAAAAAAGCGCACTGGAATTGCCACACTCCAGGGCCTGCTCCAGCACCGTGTCCACGGTCTCGACAGGAATGATCTTGAGGTCCTTCAGGATTTCATCTGGCACTTCCTTGAGGTCCTTCTCGTTCTCCGCCGGGATGAACACCGTGCCGACCAGGCCGCGGTGGGCGGCGAGGAGCTTCTCGCGCAGGCCACCGATGGGCAGCACGCGGCCGCGCAGCGTGATCTCGCCGGTCATGGCCACATCGTTGCGCACCGGGATGTTCAAGAGCGCCGAGACAATGGAGGTTACCAGAGCCACGCCGGCCGAGGGGCCGTCCTTGGGCGTCGCGCCCTCGGGCACGTGCACGTGGATGTCGATCTCCTTGTGGAAGTCGCGCTTGAGGCCGAAGAGGTCCGAGCGGGAACGCAGGTAGGAGAGCGCCGCGCGGGCGGACTCCTGCATGACCTCGCCGAGCTTGCCGGTAATCTCCACCTTGCCCGAGCCGCTCATGAGCACGACTTCGACCAGCAGCAGCTCGCCGCCCATCTGGGTCCAGGCCAGGCCGGTTGTGACGCCCACCTGAGCCTTCTCCTCGCGCTCCTCGTGGCGGTATTTCTGTACGCCGAGGAAGTTGCCGATGTTCTGCCGGTTCACGGGCACGCCGGTGACACTCTTGTCCTCAACGATCTTCATGGCGACCTTGCGGCACAGGGAGGCGATCTCGCGCTCCAGGTTGCGCACGCCCGCCTCCCGCGTATAGCGGCGGATGATCTCCAGCATGGCGTTGTCGGAGATGGTCATGTTCTCTTCGGTCAGGCCGTGCAGCTCGCGCTGCTTGCCCAGCAAAAACTGCTTGGCGATCTTGAGCTTTTCCGTCTCCAGGTAGCCCGGCAGGCGGATGATCTCCATGCGGTCGCGCAGGGGCAAGGGGATGGAGTCCAGCGTGTTGGCCGTGGTGATGAAGAACACCTTGGACAGGTCGTAGTCGAGGTCCAGGTAGTGGTCGTTGAAGGCGTAGTTCTGCTCCGGGTCCAGCACCTCAAGCAGCGCGGAAGACGGGTCGCCCCGGAAGTCCGTGCTCATCTTGTCCACTTCGTCCAGGCAAATGACCGGATTGTTGAACTTGCAGCGCCGGAGGGAATGGATGATCTTGCCCGGCAGCGCGCCGACGTAGGTGCGGCGGTGGCCGCGGATCTCGGCCTCGTCGCGCACGCCGCCAAGGGAGATGCGCACGAACTCGCGGTCCATGGCCCGGGAGATGGACTTGGCGATGGAGGTCTTGCCGACGCCCGGGGGGCCCACAAGGCACAGGATGGGGCCCTTCATGGACTTCACCAGGCTCAAGACGGCGATGTACTCAAGGATGCGTTCCTTGGGCTTTTCCAGGCCGTAGTGGTCTTCATCCAGCACCGTGCGGGCGTGGGCGATATTCAGGTCGGATTCCTTCAGCACGCCCCAGGGCAGGTCGAGAATCCAGTCCACGTAGTTGCGCACCACGGTGTATTCCGCGCTGGAAGGCTGCATCTGCTTGAGCTTGCGGATCTCTTTCTTGACCCGGTCGCGCGACTCGTCGGACATAATCTTTTCGTCCAGGCGCTTCTCAAGCTCCACGGCCTCGGCCATGGGATCGTCTTCGCGGCCCATCTCCTTGTGGATGGCCTTCATCTGCTCATTCAGGTAATACTCGCGCTGGTTCTTCTCCATCTGGCCCTTGACGCGGCCCTTGACGCGCTTTTCGATGGACGCGATCTCGATCTCGCCCATGAGCAGCTCGTAGACGTATTCCAAGCGCTTGGCGCCGTCGGGAATCTCCAGGGCGCGCTGCTTGCGCTCAAAATCCACCTTCAGGTGCGGCATCACCGCATCGGCCAGGGTGCCCGGCTCGCGCAGGGCGGCCATGGCCAGAATGGACTCCGGCGCAAGCTTCTTGTTGTTGCGGGCATAGGTCTCAAGGGATTCGTTCACGGCGCGGATGAGCGCGTCGCCCTCGCCCTTGTCGCCGTGGATGTCCTCAAGCCTGTCCACGCGCACAAGGGGGAAGTCGCCGGCGTCCGCCGGGTCGGTTTCCAGGATGTGCCAGTTGGCGCGGTACAGCCCCTCGAACAACACCTTGATGGTGCCGTCGGGCAAGCGCAGCATCTGCAAAATGCGGCTCACCGTGCCCACGGCGAAGAGGTCGCCGGCTTCCGGCTTCTCTTTTTCCGGGGTGCGCTGGGTCACCAGGAAGATGTGCTTGTCGTGCAGGGCGATGGCGCTCTCAATGGCTTTGATGGAAGCCTCGCGCCCGACAAACAGGGGCACGATGGAGCGCGGGAACATCACCACCTCGCGCAGCGACATGAGAGGCAACACGGAATCGTCCGGCTGGGAATCGCGTTCCAGAGCGTCGTAGTCGGTCATGCATGCTCCTTAAGGCCGGTGGCCGGGCTGGTTCAAAGGTCTGGCGGGGCAAATGGCCGAGTGTCCGTATGCTCCTTCCATAACCTCCGGGCGGCGATTGTCAAAGGCCGAAAGCGCCTATCAGGCGCTCTTGACCTCCTGATGGTACAGAATCATGGGCTCCATGCCCTTTTCGATGACCGCGCTGTTGATGACGCACTCCTTGACGCCCGTTAAGGACGGCAGCTTGTACATGATGTCCAGCATGGTCGATTCGAGCACGTTGCGCAGGCCACGGGCGCCGGTCTTGCGGGCAATGGCCTGCTCGGCGATGGCCTTGAGCGCGTTCTCGGTGAAGCGCAGGCCCACCTTGTCCAGTTCGAACAGCTTCTGGTACTGCTTCACCAGCGCGTTCTTGGGCTCGGTGAGGATGCGCACCAAATCCTCGCTGGTCAGCTCGTCCAGGGCGGTGACGATGGGAATGCGGCCGACGAACTCGGGGATGAGGCCGAACTTAATGAGGTCGTTGGGCTGGCTCAAGGCAAGCATCTCGCCCACGGCCAAGTCCTTCTTGCTCTCCACCTTGCCGCCAAAGCCCATGCTCGTGCCCTGCATGCGCTGCTGGATCATCTTGTCGAGCCCGATGAACGCCCCGCCCAGAATGAACAGGATGTTCGAGGTGTTCATGCGGATGAATTCCTGCTGCGGATGCTTGCGGCCGCCCTTGGGAGGAATGTTGGCCTCGGTACCCTCGATGATCTTGAGCAGGGCCTGCTGCACGCCCTCGCCCGAAACGTCGCGGGTGATGGACGGGCTGTCGCCCTTGCGCGCGATCTTGTCGATCTCGTCGATGTAGATGATGCCCCGGCTGGCGGCGTCGATGTCATAGTCGGCGTTCTGCAGCAGCGCCACGAGGATGTTCTCCACGTCCTCGCCCACGTAGCCGGCCTCGGTGAGGGTGGTGGCGTCGGCGATGGCGAAGGGCACCTTGAGGATGCGCGCAAGGGTCTGCGCCAAAAGCGTCTTGCCGGAGCCGGTGGGGCCGATCAAGAGGATGTTGCTCTTGTCGATCTCCACGTCGTCCTTGTTGTTCTGGGCGTAAAACACGCGCTTATAGTGGTTGTGCACCGCGACGGAGAGGATCTTCTTGGCGTTGGTCTGTCCGATGACGTACTGGTCGAGCAGCGCCTTGATCTCCTGCGGGGGCAGCAAACGCACGTCGCCAGCGGACTCGCTCACGTGCTCCTGGGCGATGATGTCGTTGCACAGGCCCACGCACTCGTCGCAAATATAGACGTCGGGCCCGGCGATGAGCCGCTGCACGTCAACCTGGCTCTTGCCGCAAAAGGAGCAGGCAAGGTCAGTGGGCGAACCGGTCTTTTTCCTGTTCATGATCGTTTCCTACGCCTTCTTTTCCGCGTCGCCGCGCTTGACCATGATGGTGTCGATGATGCCGTAATCCAGGGCCTCTTGGGCGGTCATGAAGTAGTCGCGGTCGGTGTCTTTCTCGATGCGCTCAATGCTCTGCCCGGTGTGCCCGGCCAGAATGCCGTTCAATTCCTCGCGCATGCGCAGAATCTCGCGCGCCTGGATGCCGATGTCCGTGGCCTGGCCCTGCGCGCCGCCCAGGGGCTGGTGGATCAGGATGCGGCTGTGCGGCAGGGCGTAGCGCATGCCTTTCTCGCCCGCGCACAAAAGCAGCGAGGCCATGCTGGCGGCCTGGCCCATGCACAGGGTGGCCACGGGCGGAGCGATGTACTGCATGGTGTCGTAAATGGCCATGCCGGACGTCACGACGCCGCCGGGAGAATTGATGTACATGTAGATTTCTTTTTCCGGGTCCTCGGACTCCAGAAACAGCAGCTGGGCGCAAATCAGGCTCGCCACATGGTCGTCAATGGCGGTTCCGAGAAGGATGATGCGGTCTTTGAGCAGACGGGAGTAAATATCATAGGCGCGCTCGGTGCGGCCGGTGGTTTCAATGACAATGGGCACAGCGGGCATGGGCGACTCCTTGGGGCGGGCGCGCGCCTGGGCGCGTCCTTAGCGTGTTGACTGCGCGAGACTCATCGGCAGGTTTTGGCTGAAACCATATGCCGTCTACCAGAAATAAGAGCAAGTTCGCGTCCGTCAATATCTTCGCCACCGGCGAAAGAAAGAGACTGCGCGCCATTAAAATCATGGCGCGGCGACCGGAGCTTGTGCCGGCCGCCGCGCCCTGTCAATCAGCTATGCAGGAGGCAGGAGTCAGCCAAGGCTACTCCTTGGGGGCCTCGGTCTTGGCGGCCTTGGCGCGGGGCTTTTTGGGCTTCGCGGGCGCGGCCTCCTTCTTCTCCCCGGCGTCCTCGCCAGCGGGGACCGGGTCGGTTTCGGTCTTGGCGGCGCGGGCGTAGATCAGCTCAATGGCCTTGTCGGCCATCAGGCGGTCCTTCAAGGGGAAGACAAGGTTGTTTTCTTCGTAGTACTGCTTCACGCTCATCAGGTCCTGGCCGTGCTGGCGGGCAACCTGGGTGAGGGCGGCGTCGATTTCCTCAGGCTTGACCTCAAGGTTTTCCTTCTTGGCCACGGCCAGGAGCAAAATCTCGCTGCGCACGGCGTCTTCGGCCTGGGTGCGGTGGCTTTCGCGCAGCTCTTCCGGGGTCTTGTTCAGCGCGGCGAGGCTCTTGCCCTGGCGGTCGAGACGCTGCTCAAGGTCGGCCAGCAGGCGGTCGATGCGGTTTTCGACCATGCTGGGGGGCAGCGGGAAGTCCACATGGACCATCATCTGGTCCAGCAGCTTCTTCTGCGCCACGGAGCGGTTCAGCTGCTCGCGGCTCTGCTTGTAGGACTGGGTGATGGCTTCGCGCATCTTCTCCACGGAGTCGAACCCGCCGGCGCGCTTGGCCACTTCGTCAGTGAGCTCGGGCAGGGTCTTTTCCTTGATGGCGTGCAGCGTGGCGCGCATGACCAGGGTATGGCCGGCCATGGCGGGATTGATGAAGTCCTCGGGGAAGGTGATTTCGCACTCGCCCTTCTCGCCGGTCTTGAGGGTCTTGAGCATGGTCTCGAACTCGGGCAGGGCCTGACGGTCGCCCAGGGTCAGCTCAAAGTTCTCCGCCTGGATGCCCTGGAACACTTCATCGCCCTTGTAGGCGCCGAAGGTGATGACGACGATGTCGCCGTCCTTGGCCGGGCGCACTTCGGTGATGGGCTTCACTGTGGCGGCGTTGCTCAGAATGCGGTTCTCAACCTCGCGCACTTCCTCTTCCTTCACCTCGGCGCGCTCAACCTCGACGGCGAGGCCGTCGTAGTTCGGCAGGGCGAAGTCAGGAGCGACCTCGAAGCTGATGGAGTAGTTGAACTCTTCATCGCGGACGAGTTCCTTGCCGTCCATGTCGATGCGCGACAGCGGCATGATGCCCAGGGTGGAGAGGGCCTCGTTGATCTGGTAGTTCACCAGGTCCGTGGTGGCCTCGGAGTAGATCTGGGTGCGGTACTTGCCCTCGACCACGGAGGAAGGAGCCTTGCCGCGGCGGAAGCCCTTGATCTCGTAGCGGTGGCGGTACAGGGCCACAGCGGCGGAAAGGGCCGCGTTGACCTCGTCCACGGGCACGGTGATGTTGATCTTACGTTTGACCGGAGAGAGTTCTTCGACCTTGTAATCCATTGACTTGCCGTCCTCCTGAAGATGTCAGCCCGCGGTCGAGCGCGGGTCGCGTTGTCGTTTCGTGGTGCGAGAGGGG
>Ga0209373_10005336_pt1 | contig 10547 bp, 7 predicted proteins | sample Higcelweek5metaG_FD_187173 | JGI IMG/M metagenome (GOLD analysis project Ga0209373, IMG submission 187173) | Freshwater pond sediment microbial communities from the University of Edinburgh, under environmental carbon perturbations - High... | ecosystem: Environmental > Aquatic > Freshwater >...
CCAGCACGCCCTTCAAGTCGCACATTGTGATGCCTTTGTCCACCACCAGACCTTCCACCTGATGGAAGACGGGAGAATGAGTGGCGTCCACTTCATCGGCACGGAAAACCCGTCCCGGGCAGATGATGCGGATGGGAGGCTTGCGTGTTTCCATGGTACGCACCTGCGCCGCGGAGGTCTGTGTGCGCAGCAGCAGATTTTCGGTGATATAGAAGGTGTCCTGCATATCCCGCGCCGGATGATCGGCAGGGAGATTCAGCGCCTGAAAATTATAATAATCGGTCTCCACCTCAGGTCCGTCCACCACATCAAAGCCCATGGGCACAAAGATATTGATGAGATCCTCCAGCACGATATGCAAAGGATGCAGTCCGCCGACGGGCGCCGGTGTGCCGGGAATGGTCACATCCAGCTTTTCCTGTTCCAGTTTGATTTTTTTAAAATATTCTTTCCGTTCCGTTTCCTTGGCGGTGATGGCTTCCTCCAGCTCATTGCGCAGCTGGTTCACCATTTGTCCCACTTTCGGACGCTCCTCCGCCGGCAGACTGCCCATGGAACGCAGCAGGTCTGTCAGCTGTCCTTTTTTGCCTGTGACCTTCACCCGCAGGGCCTCCAGCTCATTCATGGTCTCCAGCTGTGCCAATGCGTTCAAAACTTCACATTTGAGGCTGTTCAGTTTTTCTAACATATCGTTTCCTCCCGATTCTAATCATTGATACTGCATGAATATAAAAAAAAGACTTCCTCCCAAAGGGACGAAATCCGTGGTACCACCCTAATTCACTCTCTGCTAAGAGCCTCATTCACATAACGGTTTGTGCCGTCCCGTCCTACTCATCCTTCAGCGGGCTGCTCCGAAGGGAACTTCATCTTTTCTGTCCGGGAGCAGTTTCACCGGTCTGCCCCTCTCTGCGCGGACGAAGAAAGGATTACTTTACTTCTTCATAGCATTTTCATATTATATTATGTATATTTTAGCACAGGGGTTTCATTTTTGCAAATATTTTTTAGCTTTACGGATACGTCCGTAAATTTCACCGAAAAAGTCTACATATTCATTCCGCTGAGTACCTTTTCCACCTGCTCAAGCGTAGGCAGAGAAGGCTGCGCACCCAAGGTACCGATCGCCACCGATCCTGCGGCATTGGCAGCGGTGATGGCCAGATCAATATCCTCTGTTTCGGTGTACCATTTGGTCAGTGCAGCAGTGAAAGCGTCTCCTGCGCCGGTGCTGTCCACTATTTTGGCAGGGAAGGGCGGGAAAATTTTGCAGGTGTGCTGATTATATAGGAGTGCGCCGTCTTTGTCCATTTTTAATACGATATGCTGCGCACCGCTGCGTTCCTGCAGCAGGCGGCAGGCTTGCTCCGCATCCTCAAAGCTTTCGATCAGCATGCCGGTGAGCATCTCCGCCTCACTGCGGTTGGGAGAGAGTATATCAATCTTCGGCAGGGATTCCAGCGGGAAAGGTCTGGCGGGACCTGCATCCAGAACCACCTTCATGCCTTTTTCCACGGCACTGCTGCAGGCGGAAAGTATGGTTTCGGTGGGTATTTCCAGCTGAATCAGCAAGACATCAAATTTCTTTTCAAAAACAGGTTTTAATTTTTTTACGCGCAGCTCCATATTTGCACCGGAATAAACGATGATACGGTTTTGTCCGTTATCCTCCAGTAATATGACCGCCAGTCCGGTAGGCTCATTGGCATGCGTGAATAGAAAGCGCGTGTCAATACCTTCATTTTCGATGCTCTGCTTCAGCCGGGATCCGCTCTCGTCACGGCCGATCATAGCACAAAAGGCAGTGGCTGCTCCCATACGGGCAGCCGCAACGGCTTGATTGGCTCCCTTGCCGCCATTTTCCCGATGCAGACTACGGGCCAGAGTAGATTCGCCTCCCTGTGGCACAGCGGGAAGGGAAATGACCATATCGGCATTGATGCTGCCGACAACTAGAATATTAGCATTCTTCATGATATATCCTCTCCTTTATGGGAATATAGTAATCGTAAAATAACCGAATGTCAATGAAAAGTATTCACCGATGCGGCTGCGCGGCCTTGTCATTTTTGCCCGGTTTCCCGGAGGACGCTTTTCCCGTGATAAAATTATTCGAGGATGAAATGGCGCAATGCAAAGAGCATTACGGCGCATCTGTCTGACAAAGAGCATAAAATTATTCAAAAAAAGCGTAATATAGGACAAAATATACATAGACTGTGCCTTGTTATTGTGCTACAATAGCATTTGGAAAAGTAAATACGGAAGCAGGTGTCTGCCCTCCGGGAGTAGTTCCGGATACGGCAGGTGAAAAGGGAAAACGGTGCAAAACCGTTACAGCCCCCGCTGCTGTGAGGTGCATAAATTTCTCTTGCCATGATGCCACTGCCTTTTTTAAAGGCGGGAAGGCGGCAAGAGAGCACTGAGTCAGAAGACCTGCCTGCTTCTTTGAGCGTGGTTTCTTCGGTGGGAAGGAAAGCCGCAAAAGTTCCCTGTGTTTTTCGCATGGATTTTGCCGCTGTTCTCTCATAGAAGTCTATGAGAGATTTTTTTCGCTGGTTTGCTTTTTACAAAAATTTATAGGAGAGATTTTCATGAAAAAGCACCTGAGTATTGCCCTGATCCTCTGCCTGCTGGTATTTTCCCTGACAGCCTGCGTGAAAACACCGACAGACACAAGCAAAACGGAAGTACCTGCCTCCGCTACCCCTGTACCGACCGAAAGCACCCTGACCGTTACTGACTTTCTCGAGCGTACGGTAACCTTGGCGCAGACAGCGACCAAAATTGTTTCCTTGACGCCCAGCAACACCGAACTGATCTATGCACTGGGTCTGCAGGACAAGCTGGTAGGCGTCGATGCTTCCTCCAACTATCCGGAAGCGGCTGCGGCGCTGACCAAGGTAGGCGACTACAGCGGCCCCAATCTGGAAACCATCCTTTCACTGGAGCCTGATCTGGTGCTTGCCGGCAATAAGCTGCAGGCAGAGACCGTGCAGCAGCTGGAAGACAAGGGTCTGACGGTGATCGCATCGGAAGCAAACCGCTATGAAGAAATCTATACTTCCATTGATATGATTGCCAAGCTGTGCGGCGCTACGGAAAAGGCAGCCGCTGTCAAGAGTGAAATGCGTGCCACCGAGCAGGAGATCACAACCCTCGTGACAGGCAAAACCGCTCCGCGTGTATATTATGTACTGTCCTTCGGTGAATACGGCGATTATACTATTGGCTCAGATAACTTTATTACCGATCTGCTGACCATCGCAGGCGCTGATGTGGTAACAAAAAATCACGAGGTTTCCTGGCCTAAGTACAGCGTGGAACAGATGATTGCCGATAACCCCGATGCAGTGCTCTATGACAGCTATTTAAATGTTGATGATCTGAAAAAAGCAACCGGCTACAGTGAATTGACCGCCATAAAAGCAGGCAAACTGTATGTAGTAAACTCCGATAAGATCAGCCGTCCTGCCAACCGCTGCATTGATGAAGCTTTAGAGATCGCAAAGAAGCTTTACAGCTGACATGAAAACCTCAGCTTTTCAGCCCCGAAAATTATTATTGACCATGCTCGTCGGGCTGGTGCTGGCTGCCTTTATGGTGGTCATCGCCAGCCTTGTGGGCTCCTCCGGTATGAATGTGGGTATTGCCGTGAGGATACTGCTCTCCAAAATTCCTCTGGTGGGTCAGTTTATCAGTCTGGACGGCATCAGCTCTTCTCAGATGACCATCGTGCTGCAGCTGCGGCTGCCCAGAGCGCTGGGTGCGCTGGTAGTCGGCGGCGGACTGGCGGTATGCGGCGCCGCCCTGCAGGGTATGTTCAAAAACCCCCTTGCCGACAGCGGTCTGCTGGGTATCTCCAGCGGCGCGGCATTGGGCGCAGGCGTGGCGATACTGCTGGGCTTGCAGCATACGATATTCGGTCTGAGCGGTGTCAGCCTGTTTGCCTTTATAGGCGGCATCAGCTGTATGCTGCTGGTATATTATCTGGCACGGGTGCGGGGACGGATCAATACCGTCAGCCTGCTGCTGTCCGGTACGGCCATGAGCACTTTCGCAGCGGCACTGCTGTCACTGCTGATGATGCTGAACCACGAAAAGATGGCTGTCATTTATTCCTGGACGATGGGTTCACTTTCGTCCCTTGGCTGGGAGCAGCTGGCATGGTGTGTGCCTCTTGTTTTGCTGGGCACCGTTTTGCTGGTACTGCAGTCCCGGGAACTGAATCTTTTGTTGCTGGGCGAAGAGGAAGCCAAGCATCTGGGCGTGAATACCGACTGGGTGAAGCTGCGTGTCATGCTGCTCACTGCGCTTATCTGTGCTGCGGCTGTTTCGGTCAGCGGCATTATCGGCTTTGTAGGTCTGATGGTGCCCCATGTGGTGCGCCTGATTTCCGGACCGGATCACCGTTTTCTGCTGCCTGTGAGCTTTCTCGCAGGAGGTATTTATCTCCTGATGGTAGATATGATCGCCAAGACCATTGCTTCTCCCCTCGAGATGCCTATCGGCATAATCACCAGCGTGCTGGGCGGACCTTTCTTCATCTATCTGTTGCGAAAAAAGGGGGTGGTCTGAGTGCTCGCATGTGAACAGGTCTCCTGGAGCTATGAGAAAAACGAAGCACTCAGGGATGTCCGTTGTGCCTTTGCACAGGAGCAGCTGACCATGATACTGGGCCCCAACGGCAGCGGCAAAACCACCCTGCTGAAACTGTTATCCGGCACCTATAAGCCCCAGAAGGGCGAAGTGCTGCTGGACGGCGCATCTTTACAAAAGTATCCGCCCAAAGCGCTGGCAAAAAAAATCGCCTATGTAGCGCAAAGTGCAAAGATCGAATATAATTTCAGCGTGATAGACATCGTGCTCATGGGACGGTATGCCTATCTGCCTTTCCTCCGTTCCGAAACGCAGGATGACTACGCTCTGGCGGCCGAAGCCATGGAACAGACGGGCATCAGCCATCTTGCGGGAAGATCCATACTGGAGCTGAGCGGCGGCGAGCTGCAGCGGGTGCTGCTGGCGCGTGCGCTGGTGCAGGACTGTGACTATCTGCTCCTGGACGAGCCTATCACAGGACTGGATGTGAAGCATCAGCTGGACTTTTTGCAATTGGTGAATACCCTTTGCGTCAAACGTAGAATCACTGCCATCTGCGTACTCCACGATATTGAGCTGGCGTACAATTTCGGGCAGAATATTCTCTTGCTTGCAAATGGAGTAACCCAAGGCTACGGAACACCGCAACAGGTGCTGACCGCAGAAACCATAGAAAAGGTCTACGGTACAAAGGCGGAGATCTTTGTGCGCAACGGGCGCACGCATATTGCGTTCGGGGGATAGTATAAAAGGTTTGCGCAGCATATGTGTTCCGGAAAATTTCTCGCATAACCTCCGGACAGCCAAACATCGCCCCCTACGCATCTAAAGAGATGCGTAGGGGGCGATGTTTAATTGCCCGTATGAAATATGCCCCACTTTTTGATATTTTCAAATATTACAGCGCATTTTCCGGCAGAGGATCATGGGTTATTGCCTGGTCTTCCGGTATATTTTGATTGTTTTGCGTTTTGAACTGCGTATCATATAATTTCTGATACAATCCGCCTTTTTTCAGCAGTTCTTCATGGGTACCTCTCTGCAGAATGACCCCATCATCTACCACATAGATGCAGTCGGCCGCCATGATGGTGGACAGACGATGGGCAATAACCAGACTGGTGCGGTTGCGCAGCAAAGGCTCAATTGCTTTCTGGATGAGGGATTCGGATACCGAGTCCAGAGCGGAGGTGGCTTCATCCAGTATAACGATGCGCGGATTTTTCAGAAGTGTCCGCGCGATGGAAAGCCTCTGCTTTTCACCACCCGAGAGTTTGATGCCCCTCTCTCCCACGACAGTGTTATAGCCTTCGGGCAGTGCGGCAATCATATCATGTATGTGCGCATTTTGGCAGGCTGTGACCAGCTCTTCATCGGTAGCTTGGGATTTGGCAAAAAGCAGATTAGCCTTTATGGTGTCATTGAAAAGATAGGTATCCTGGGTAACCATGCCCATTTTATTACGCAGTGACTCCAGGGAAATCTCCCGGATATCTCGCCCGTCCAACGTAATTCTGCCGCCGGAAACATCATACAGACGGGGCAGCAGATTGGTAATGGTGGTTTTGCCCGCACCGCTGGGTCCTACAAAGGCTACGGTCTGACCGGGCAGAATGTCGATATTTACATCCTTCAGGGTTTCTCCCTTGTCCGGATTGTAGGAAAAATGCACATCTTCAAAGCGGATTGCGCCCTGTGTATCGGTAATTAAGATTGCATCGGGGCGGTCTATGATTTCCTGTTTCATATCCAAATATTCAAAGATACGTTCGAACAGTGCCAGAGAACGGGTAACATCCACGCTGATATTGGCAAAGGAGGTGACAGGTCCGTAGAGACGGCCGAGCAGGGACACAAACATGACCAGACTGCCTATGGTCAGCTCGTTATGATTGATTAATAAGAATCCGCCCACAAGGTAAATAAGCATAGGGCCGATGGAGGTGAAGGTGGACATGGTCATGAAAAACCAGCGGCCGGCGAGAGACTCCCGTATCTGCAGTTTGGTTACATCACTATTCACATCTTCAAAGGCCTTTTGCTGCTGCTTCTCTTTGGTGAACAGCTTCACCAGTATGGCGCCGCCCGCATTGAGGGTCTCCTGCATGATGGTATTCATCTGTGCATATTTTTCCTGCGTTTTTGTGGCGATTTTCCACCGTACCCGACCAACCTTACGGGTAGGCAATATGAACAGCGGCAGTATCAGCATTCCCACGATAGCCATCTTCCAATTGGTATAGAATAAGGTAAACGCAGTAGTGCCGAATATAAAGACGTTCTGCAAAATCTGTACGATCGTGCCGGAAAAAATGCCCTCGATGCCTCCTATGTCATTGTTCATGCGGGAGGTAATTTCGCCTGCCTGCACATTGGAAAAAAAGCGGACAGACATATGCTGAAGATGTCCGAACATGGTATTGCGCAGATCAAACATGATGTGCTTGGAGATCCAGCTGTTCAGATAGTTCTGTCCTACAGAAACCAGACCGCTGAGCACGGTTGATCCGAAGGAAAGCAGTATCAGCACGATCAGCAAGTTCATATTCTTGTCCGGCAAGGCTTTATCAATGATATTTTTTGTGAAAATCGGGGGCAACAGACCTAAAATTGACGTGAGAATGATGAAAAACACCAGCAGTATCATCAATTTCCAATAGGGAACGAAATATTTTCCGATGCGTTTCAGTATCGCTTTGGAAATATTCGGCTTTTCCGTTGTATCGCTAAAATGGAATCGCCCGCCGCCGGGTCCCCCGGGTCCACCGGGTCCGCCCGGACCGCCTCCGAATCCCCCGCCGCCAAAGCCGCCGCCCATTCCTCCAGCCATATATCTACCTCCGAAAAAATAATCCTAAAAAGCACTGCAGAAAATACAGTATCATAACCTTTTCCCCTATAGTATAGCACTACCTCAGCAGCTTTTCCATCGATTTCGGATGCGTTTTCGCCGTTTTCACGGAACTTTCATATGAAAAACAGGCAGAAAAGCATCGCATGTCCTTTCGTGCAGAATATCCTATATCAAATCTGAATTTTGTGTTATAATAGATATTTGTGAATACGATACTCGTTTTGAAATTATGGAGGAGCAATGATTACAGTTTCCAATGTCAGTTTACAGTTCAACGGTTCCAATCTTTTTAAAGATGTGGATCTGATCTTTTCACCCGGCAACTGCTACGGCATCATTGGTGCAAACGGTGCCGGCAAATCAACTTTTTTAAAAATTCTTTCGGGTGAACTGGAGCCCAGCACCGGCTCTGTCAGTTTTCCCTCACATATGCGCATGTCCGTTCTGAAACAGGATCACTATGCTTTTGATGAATTTACGGTATTGGACACCATTATCATGGGCAATCCCCGTCTCTACCAGATCATGCAGCAAAAAGAAGCGCTCTATGCAAAAGAAGACTTTTCCGAGGCGGACGGTCTGCTGGTCTCCGAGCTGGAAGGCGAGTTCGCCGAGCTGAACGGCTGGGAGGCAGAAACAGAAGCCGGCAAGCTTCTCCAAGGCATGGGTTTGGCGCTGGAGCTGCTGGCTGTTCCCATGAACACCCTCGACGGCAACGAAAAAGTGAAAATTCTGCTGGCACAGGCACTTTTCGGGCAGCCGGAAATCATATTACTGGATGAGCCTACCAACCATCTGGATGTGCGTGCTATTCACTGGCTGGAGGACTTTCTCATAGATTATGCCGGCACAGTGATCGTGGTTTCCCATGACCGCCATTTTCTCAATAACGTCTGCACGCATATCGTAGATATCGATTATAACAAAATACAAATGTATGTGGGCAACTATGAGTTCTGGTATGAGTCCAGCCAGTTGATACAGCGTATGCTGCGGGATCAGAACAAAAAGAATGAAGAAAAGGCAAAAGAGCTGCAAAACTTCATTGCCCGTTTCTCTGCCAACAAATCCAAAGCACGTCAGGCCACTTCACGCAAAAAATTGTTGGAGAAGCTGACCATCGAAGAGCTGCCTGCTTCCTCACGAAAGTATCCCTATGTGAACTTTACGATAGACCGTGAGCCGGGCAAGGAAGTACTGACGGTGACGGAGCTCAGCAAAACCATAGACGGCGAAAAAGTGCTGAACAATCTGTCCTTTCGTGTCAATCGGGGAGACAAGATCGCCTTTGTGGGCGAAAACGAGATCGCCAATACCACTTTGTTTAAAATTTTGATGGGTGAGCTGGAGCCTGATGCCGGCAGTTTCAAATGGGGCATCAGCATCACTCCTTCCTACTTTCCCAAGGATAATTCAGAGTTTTTTAACGATGTTGATAAAAATATACTCCGCTGGCTGGAGGAGTATTCCAAAGACACCACCGATACCTATCTGCGCGGCTTTCTGGGGCGTATGCTGTTCTCCGGAGACGATGTATTCAAGTCTGTGCAGGTGCTTTCGGGCGGCGAAAAGGTGCGCTGTATGCTCTCCCGCATGATGATGAAGGGCGCAAATGCACTGGTATTGGATCAGCCCACCAACCATTTGGATTTGGAGTCCATCACCGCTGTCAATAACGGGCTGATTGATTTTAAAGGCGTTGTGCTTTTTGCCTCCCATGACCATCAGTTCATACAGACCATTGCCAACCGCATCATGCAGCTGACACCCGATGGACTGATTGACCGCGTCACCACTTATGATGAATTCGTACAATAAAACGGTGTAATACTAATTACAACCACAAAATAGAAAGATAGAGGAAAATACATGGAGTTTATGAAAGACCTTTCAGAAGGTATGAACAAGACCATTGCCGAAATAGGCTATGAGACGACTACACCCATACAGGAGCAAACCATTCCCCTGATACTGGAGGGCAGGGATATTATCGGTCAGGCACAGACAGGTACGGGCAAAACCGCCGCTTTTGCCATTCCGATTCTGGAGAAAATCGATCCCCAAAACCGCAATGTACAGGCATTGATACTTTGCCCCACCCGCGAACTGGCGATGCAGACCGCAGAGTCCTTCCACAAGCTTTCCGCTCACATGCCCAATGTGCGTACACTGGCAGTCTACGGCGGTCAGCCCATCGAGCGGCAGTTCAAAGGTCTGCGTGCAGGCGCACAGATCGTCGTCGGCACGCCCGGACGTATCATCGACCATATCCACCGCAGAACACTGCGTCTGGACACGGTAAAGGTTGTAACACTGGACGAAGCCGATGAAATGCTGGATATGGGTTTCCGTGATGATATCGAGAAAATTCTTTCCCGCACACCCGATACCAGACAGACCTTGCTTTTCTCCGCCACCATGCCCCGTGCGATACTGGAGCTGGCGGGAAGCTATCAGAAGTCTCCCGAGTATATACAGATCGAGGCCAAGACTGTGACCATCGATGCCATTTCACAGTATTATATTGAAACGGGCGAATCCGCCAAGACAGGGGTATTAATTGCCCTGATGAAAAAGTTCAACCCCAGCCTTTCTCTCATATTCTGCAGAACCAAGCGGAGAGTGGACGTGCTGACGAAGGCTTTGGCTGCCCAAGGCTATAAGGTTGAAGCTCTCCACGGAGACTTGACACAGCGTTCCCGTGATGCGGTGATGCAGAAATTCCGTTCCGGTCAGCTGGATATGCTGGTTGCCACCGATGTGGCCGCAAGAGGTCTGGATGTGCAGAATGTGGAAGCGGTCTTCAACTATGATATTCCGGAAAATACCGAATATTATGTGCACCGTGTGGGCCGTACCGGTCGTGCAGGCTGCGATGGCAAAGCCTTTACGCTGGTTGTAGGTAAAGAGCGCCTGAGAATCATGGATATACAGAAGCTGACCCGTGCCGAAATCGTACGCCTGCAGTTCTCCGCCATGATGGGACGCAGTTGATACTATTCTTCTGAGACAGTAACCTAAAATAGTATAAGAAGAAAACCCTTCGTAAAACAGAAACGGAGCATAGCAGATGATTTTGCTAGGCTCCTTTGTT
>Ga0209373_10005337_pt1 | contig 10547 bp, 8 predicted proteins | sample Higcelweek5metaG_FD_187173 | JGI IMG/M metagenome (GOLD analysis project Ga0209373, IMG submission 187173) | Freshwater pond sediment microbial communities from the University of Edinburgh, under environmental carbon perturbations - High... | ecosystem: Environmental > Aquatic > Freshwater >...
AAAATTTCAGTCATATTGGTCGATGATCATCAGCTATTTCGCGAAGGTTTAAAGCTGATGTTAAATCTTAATTCCCGCATAGGTTCAATTTATCAGGCAGCAAATGGAGCTGATTTTCTTGAGCTTCTGGAAAAAAATAAGCCTGATATCGTATTGATGGATATCGACATGCCTATAATGGATGGGGTTGAAGCAACTAAAAGGGCTTTGTTGTTGTACCCCGATTTAAAAATTATTGCGCTGTCGATGTACGGCGACGATGAATATTACATTAAAATGATAGAGGCAGGCGCACGCGGTTTTATTCTAAAAAATTCGGATATCGAAGTAGTTGAAAAAGCTATTGACGAAGTTATGTCAGGGTTTAATTATTTCTCGTCGGAAGTAATGGCCAACCTTGTGTTGAACTTGAACAAGAAGAAATCGGGAGAGGCGCGAAATGAGCTTACAGAAAGGGAATCTGAGATTCTCTATCTCATTTGTAAAGGTTTGTCGAATCAGGAAATCGCCGAAACTCTTTTTTTAAGTAAACGGACCATCGACAAACACCGGGAAAATATTTTGTCAAAAACGAATGTTAAAAATACTGCCGGGCTTGTAATGTACGCCATTAAACACGGGATTATTCACGTTTAATTTCCTTGCTACGTTTTAATACTTACTAATTCTACGTTTTTCATCTGTTTTAATCCGCAGGAAGATGGCATAGCTTTGTTACTTTGTAACAAACGAATACCTAAAGCAATGAAAAATTATTCAATAGTATTGTTGTCACTTCTTGTAATTTTTATTTTTAGCTGTACGCCTAAAAATAGCAAAAAGCAAGAAAATGCTTCTGCGTTAACTGGTTATATTAGTCTTTCGGGGGCTTTTGCGCTATATCCCATGGCCGTAATGTGGGCCGATGAATTTAAAAAGGAAAATCCTGGTGTAAAAATTGATATTTCAGCGGGTGGTGCCGGAAAAGGTATGGCCGACGCTTTATCGAAGATGATTGATCTGGGCATGGTTTCGCGCGAAATTTCTCCGCAGGAAGTTGAAAAAGGCGCCTGGTTTGTTGCCTTGACAAAAGATGCCGTTTTGCCAACCATTAATACCGGAAACCCTTTTTTGAAAGAGCTCAGTGCGACAGGTGTTTCCAGAGAAAATCTTAAAAAGCTTTTTGTTACCGGTGAAATTAAAACATGGGAAGAACTGATTGGAAAACCAGCGAAAACACCGATACACGTTTTTAACCGTTCCGATGCTTGTGGCGCAGCAGCCATGTGGGGAACATTTCTTGGATGTTCGCAGGAAGATTTAACAGGCACCGGCGTTTTTGGAGATCCTGGCGTGGCCGATGCAGTTAAAAACGATATTTATGGGTTAGGCTTCAATAATGTTAATTATGTATACGACATTACCTCTCGTAACAAATATGGAAAAATGGAAGTATTACCAGTCGACTTCAATGGTAACGGCATTCTCGACAGCAATGAAAATATTTATCAAACCCTCGACCAAATTAATGATGCCATTGTAAAAGGCGATTATCCTTCACCACCAGCCAGAGACCTCTATTTCGTATCAAAGGGTAAACCTGAAAAGAAAGAGGTGATTGCTTTTATTGAATGGATATTGACCAAAGGCCAGCAATTTGTGCCTCAGGCTGGTTATGTACCACTGTCGGGTGAGAAAATAGAAGCAGAACTTGCAAAAATCAAAAATTAAGGAAGTTGAATTTCAAATCTTTTATAAACCAGTTTAAACCAACCCGGGCTCAAAACAACAAGTTTAATGAGGTGTGGATGTTTTGTTGGGTGATGATTGTTGTCATTGTCCCTTTTCTGATCATGGCCGGTTTAATCTGGAAATCATCTTTTTTATTGAAAGATCACACGTTGGGTGAAATGATTTTTACAAGCCAATGGAAACCCATGTCGGGGAAATTTGGTTTTTTGCCTTTCATCCTAAGCTCGCTTTGGGTAACGTTAGTTGCTTTGATCATCGCCGGCCCAATATGTCTCTTTTCATCCATTCACTTAACTCAATACGCCAACCGTTTTGTTCTGAAAGTGATGCACCCCATAATTGATATTCTGGCAGGGATACCATCGGTTATTTATGGAGTTTGGGGTATCATTGTCATCGTTCCGTTTGTTTCTGAGAAAATAGCTCCGGCGTTTGGAATTCAAACGTCAGGATATACCATTTTCTCGGGAGCTATCGTGCTGGCAGTAATGATCATTCCTTTTATCCTGAATATCCTGCTCGATATATTCAATTCAATTCCGATCGAACTGACCGAAGCTTCCTTGTCACTTGGGGCGGGAAAATGGTACACCATCAAACATGTTTTATTGCGAAAAGCATTTCCGGGAATCATTTCGGCTATGGGTTTAGGTTTATCGCGTGCTTTTGGTGAAACAATTGCGGTATTAATGGTGGTAGGAAACGTAAGCATTATCCCGCATGGAATTTTCCAACCGGGTTATCCGTTGCCTGCACTTATCGCCAATAATTATGGCGAGATGTTGTCAATTCCTGAATACGATTCGGCTTTGATGTTTTCGGCATTGCTGCTTTTAGTTATTGTGTTGGTTTTTAACCTGGGTTCACGTTTAATGATAATGCGTTATGAAAAGAGATTCAGGTAATAAGCGGAAATTCAAAAAAACAAGGCTCAAATACGAAGAGTATTTGTTCCGTGGCATTATGTTTCTTTCGAGTTGCCTGATCGCGTTCGTATTGGGTCTGATTTTATTCAGCATTCTTGTCAAAGGGTTACCTGCACTCTCATTCGAAATGATCACTCAAACACCAAAGGGAGGATTTTATTTTGGAAAAGAGGGAGGAATTCTAAATGCTATTATTGGTTCTCTCTATCTGGCTTTGGGATCTACTTTTTTGGCTTTCATTATTGGTCTGCCTATTGCTTTGTATATGAACACCTGGCTCTTTCATAAAGAAAAAACGGTTCATGGACTGCGATTTATCCTGGATCTTTTATGGGGAATTCCATCTATTGTTTATGGCGCATTTGGTTTTACACTGATGATTTTCTTTGGTATAAAAGCATCGTTATTAGCTGGTATTATTATCATAGCCCTTCTCATATTGCCAATTATGATCCGAGCTATCGACGAAGGTTTGCGAACCGTTCCACTGGGATTACAGGAGGCTAGTTATTCTTTGGGATCGACAAAGTCAGAAGTTGCTTTCAAGGTTTTGATGAAACAGTGTATGCCCTGTATTGTGACCGCCGTTTTATTATCGTTTGGGAGGGCGATTGGAGACGCTGCAGCCGTTTTATTTACAACTGGCTTTACCGATAATATCCCAACTTCGCTTTCGCAACCAACAGCTACGTTACCGCTGGCAATTTTTTTCCAACTCTCATCACCCATTCCCGAAGTAAAAGAACGGGCTTATGCCGCAGCCGTGGTTTTAACCGTAATCATATTAATAATTAGCGTATTGGCACGGGTTTTTACTTCCCGTTTCAACAAACACAGCATAAAATTCTGATATGGACAATCAACCGAAAATAAAGGTAGAAAGCCTTAACCTGACAATAAGCAACAAGGTTATTTTGAACGACGTAAACGTGAGTATTCCTAAAAATAAAATTACGGTTATTTTGGGACCCTCGGGATGTGGTAAAACAACTCTGTTGAAAAGTATGAACCGACTGACTGATTTATATCCTGAAATGAAAGTCTCTGGTAAAATCTTCATTGATGGTGAGGATATTTTGAATACAAGAAATGATGTGACCGAGATACGCCAACGAATGGGATTGTTGTCGCAAAGGCCATATCCGTTACCCATGAGTATTTACAAGAATATTGCGTACGGGTTGAAAATCAGCGGGAGGGTAAACAAACGGTTATTGAACATGCGTGTTGAACATTATTTGAAACAGGCAAGTCTGTGGAACGAAGTTAAAGACCGGTTGAAAGATCCGGCAAACAGCTTGTCAATTGGTCAGCAACAGCGGCTGTGTTTGGCTCGTGGTCTGGCTGTTGACCCTGATATTATTTTGGCCGATGAACCTACTTCAGCACTTGATCCTATTTCTAGCCAGGAGATCGAGAAAAAATTCATGGAGCTGAAAAACAACTATACCATCATTATGGTGACCCACATTTTACGGCAGGCCGCGCGTATTGCCGATTATGTGATCTTTATGTACTTAGGCGAAGTAATTGAACAAGGACCAGCCAAAGAGTTTTTCAGTAACCCGCAAACCGAGATCACGAAAGCTTATTTGAGGGGGAGCATAAATTAAAGACTGAAAGGCTGAAAGACTGAGGATAAAATTGACCAAAGAGTGAAGGCCGAAGATAAAAGATTGAAGACCGAAACTGACTAACGACCAAAACCATAAAACAATGAACACTTTTAAACTCTTACTGATCTTAGGATTTTTGCTGAGTTCAACCCAACTTTTTTCGCAGTTCACCATCGACGGTGAGTTTCGTCCGCGTGTGATGATCGACAATGGTTACAAAACCATCAAACTCGAAAAAGATCCAACACTCGTTTATATCTCGCAGCGTTCGCGGGTAAGTTTGGGGTATAAAAAAGATAAGATTGAAACCTATTTCTCACTTCAGGATGTGCATTACTGGGGCGACGATGATTTGTACAGTTCATCCGGGGTTTCGGGTAATACGAAGGGAATTAACCTTTACCAGGCTTGGTTTGCATTGAAGCCTACACCCGAGATAATGGTTAAAGTTGGTCGTCAACAATTTAGCTACGATGACCAGCGTATTCTTGCGGCACGTAACTGGGGCGAATATCAGGTAACCTACGATGCGTTGTTGTTTGTTTACAGCAAAGAAAAGAACAAGCTTGATGTAGCTGCAACCTGGAATACAAACGGAGCAACCGATGCGTTTTATCCTAAAGCAAAAATGAAGTTGCAGGACTTTATTCGTTATGAACGGAGCATCGGTAAAATGACCCTCTCAGCCATCGCCATTTTCAACGGATACACCAAGGCCGATACGCTTACCAATATTGCAATAACCGGAACGTATGGAGCTAATTTGCTGTATAAAACAAATGGTTTCGATTTCCGATTGACCGGTTATTATCAGGATGGATTGAATAAAAATAGCGGGGATATCAGCGCCTATTGTGTTTCTTTTTTAGCGAAGAAGAGTTTGTTGAATGATAAAGCTTCTGTTGCGGTTGGACTTGATTTGCTTTCGGGAAATAACGATACCATTACCGATGCATCTTATAAGAATACGCAACACAAGTTCAATGTTTTTTACGGCAACAGGCACGGTGTGTTAGGCTATCAGGATTTTTATACCTCAATACCAAATCAGGGCGTTCAGGATTATATGTTGAAGACAGAATATAGATTGACGAAAGAACTTTTATTACAGGGTGATTATCACTGGTTTTTCCTTGCTACAAAAGGAAAATACACAGATCAGAACCTGGGTTCAGAACTCGATTTGACCCTTCAGTGGAAATTCATGAAAGATGTTACGTTGCAGGCCGGTTACTCATGCTATCTGGCCTCAGAATCATTTGAGAAATGGAAAGGTGTCTATGATAAATCTACCAAGTTTCCGCAGTTTGCCTACTTAATGATTACAGTGAAGCCGACTTTCTTTAGAAGTGAATAAGCTTTTTAAGGGAACCTTTTGTAAATATCTTTTCTATGGGCAACCAGAATAAGTAAAATCTTGTTCGGTGAGATCAGTTCAAAACCTACTCTGTAATCACCAACCCTAAGGCGAAAAAAGCCGGGATGGCCCTTCATTTCTTTAATCGATGGAATATCCGTTAAATTTGGCGAGGCCTCAAATTTTAAAATGATTTTTTTGATCCTCTCTTTGAGTTCTCTATTTTTCAGTCGTTCAATACTTTTTGCAAATGACTGATCAAATTCAACTATCTTTTTAGCTTTTCCATTATCGTTTCACGGGATACGGTCTTTCCTGTCTTCGCTTCTTTCACCATTTCACCGAAAGTAAAATCTTCCAACTGTTCGGTATTGAGTTTAATTACATTTCCACCTAGATGTTTAGCTAGCTCTGAAATGATTTTTAAGCTTTTAGAATCTGATCGTATGACAATTGCATCCATGTTTATATGATATGTAATAAAGTTTCAAAATTAAACATTCTTTTTTTGATTATCTCCGCTTTTTTAAATTGGTATTGTTACATTATGATTGTAGTTATTCTATTCTTTAATTATTTGTCATAATTTTCGCTTTAATCACAATTCCTTCCTGACACATGTATCATATTTTTTAAAAGGTTGTTAAATTCGGTTGCATTTAACAGTTCCTCCAACGATAATATCATCCGGTAACGCCATTTGTTTTTCTCGTCACTGGGCACATTAATTCGTTCCTTATCCGTTTCATTCCAACGTAATTCCCCGTCCATGGCAATCAAATCCTGAATGGGGAAAATTGCGAGCATAGCAGGTGAATAAAGGTGTTGGTTGATGATTTCCTTACAAATCCAAGGTTCAGCAAAATGGGGTGCAACATCGTTATGACCCAATATGTGATGGTAAAACCTCTCTGTTTTTTCCCTGCTTTCTTCCCACCAACCTCTTATTGTCGACATATCGTGGGTTGAGGTGGTGCAAACACTAAGATAGGGTGCATCATTCGGGTGACCGAATTCAATGTCCGGGTTTTTGGGCATTCGTTGAATTTCTAAACTCAAAATGTTCAGGTTTTTCATCACTTCGGGAACACAGTCGGGAACCATGCCCAAGTCCTCTCCACAAACCAACATATTTGTTGCATTGATCAAAGCGGGCAACTTAAGGAAAGCTTCCGCTTTCCAGAACTCTTCGTGCCGTTTGTAATAAAAATCAATGTATAGCTTGTCTAGTTTGTCTTTGGTGAAATCATCGAGTTCCCTGAAAGAGTATGTGTAATGGATCGAAATGCGTGGATGATAAGCCGGGTAGGTACAATAGGGATCCTGAATGAACAATACCTCATCGAGCAGTGAAATCAAACCATCCCGGATGATGATGTTTTTCTCACTGATTTTATTTTCATCCTCCTCGTCTGGGGTGAAATAGGTATGTATCTTTTTCTGAGTATCAAATTCAGGCTTGATTTCAAAACTGTTGTCATCTTTTTCAATCAGGTAATGTTGTTTTACCTCTTTGGTATGTTCACCAAAAATTTCATGCAGAAAGTGACTTCTGATGTAAGGTTTCGTGAAACGTTCAACATCGAAAAGAATACCGCTTTCCATTATTTCCTCAGGCATAAGTGGTAACCCAGGGCGGAAGTAACCCAACAATCCATGAATAGCCTGTTTGGGAATTTCCCATATTCTGAAAAATCCCAGGATATGATCAATCCGGTAAGCATCAAAATAATTTGAGAGTGCATTCAACCTTTTTTTCCACCAATCGAACCCATCAGCAGCCATCACTTCCCAATTATAAGTTGGGAATCCCCAATTCTGTCCAAGAATGGCAAAGTCATCGGGCGGAGCGCCGGCTTGTCCGTTCAGGTTAAACAAATTTGGCTTCGTCCATGCTTCAATACTGTTTGGGCTAACCCCAATTGGGATATCACCTTTAAACGAAATTCCATTTGAATGGCCGTATTCAATTGCTTCCCGAAGTTGGAGGTCAAGGTGATATTGAATATAGTAGTGTACGGCAATATGCTCAAAGTGACCAGAAGAAGGATCGACCAGCTTTTTAATCTTTTCATTGTTATATTTCGACCAAACTCCCCATTCCCTGAAATTGCTTGTAGTGTAACGGTCTCTTAAAAAGCAAAATGCAGCGTAATCTTCGAGCCAATCCTTGTTCTTATCAAAAAACAATTTGAACGATTTGGTTTCCTTCAGTTCATTCCAGTTTTGATCAAAAATAAGCTTGTAGTACCTCGATTTCAATTGCATTACTTCAACATAATCGACAAATGGGTTTGCATTCAAAATGTTTTTGGCTACTTCAAATTCGTCCATGAGTTTTTCATCGTTCAACTTCCCCAATTTTTCGAGATTGAGATACATGGGGTGAAGTGCAAATACTGAAATGGCTTTATAAGGATAAGAATCGAGCCAGGAGTGGGTTGCTACGGTTTCGTTTATGGGCAATACCTGTATGATTTTCAGTCCAGTAAGTTTGGACCAGTCGACCAGCTTTTTGAGATCGTTAAATTCTCCTACGCCAAAACTATCTTCGGTGCGAAGCGAAAAAACCGGAACAGCCACGCCGGCGCCTCTCCATTTACCTGTTGTATATCTGAACTTTTCATCGTTTTGTAGATGGATTTTGTTTTCTTTCTTCGTGTCGATGTAAAAAATGGAACGTTCGTTGCCATCCTCCCAACATTCAATTTTTCCTGTATTTTTATTGGCAATAACATATTTATATTCAATCGGAAAGTGAAAACCTTCCAGGTTGATATCTATCTCCCAAAGTGGAAAATCTGAATCATTCATCAATACAGGTTTGGTCCAAAGTCCCAGATTTTTACTGTTACCCACAACTCCCACCACCTGATCACGGTTTATTCGTGGTGCCGGAATCGAGAACCTCAAAATATTTTTTCCTGAGATGCTGATTTTCTCTTTTTCGTTCGTGTCCCGTCTAAAAAGAACATCTGTGAAGACTTTCGAATAGAGTGAACTTTCTTCATCAATCTGCTGTCGCCAAAAGTCACGAATTTCGGCAGCAGAAAAATCAGTTACATTAAATGCCCTGTTTTTACCTCCTTCCCAGATTAATGTGTTATTCTGGTTTTTTACAAAGTATTTGTATTCAAATTCCTTCGACGATTTAAATGATATCGTAGCTTCCCATTCTCCATTTCCATTGTAAGTCATTGGAAAAGCATTCTTTGAATCCCAATTTCCCAATGCTTTTACCGAACCGGAAATCCAAACTCCCTGGCCCCATTCTGTTTCGTAGTTGATTCGGAAAGTAATTTTCATAATCGTAATCTTTAAGTGTTTATCCCGCATGAGTCTTTTAAACCTTTGTATAGCATGAATTTCAGTTCTGTTGTTTTTGGTCGAAGTATTGATGTGGATGTAAATGGTTAATTAATAAAATATTGTGTTTTTCAAATTCATAAATTTATTCATACTTTACGAAAGCATAAGTTCGCTGTTATTTCTTGTAAAAAAAATGCCATAGAGCAATTTTTTTTAACAAAAAAAAGAGCGCTGTTGAAGCGCTCTTTGAGATATTCCTGATTCTTTTTATTCAAGTAGTTCGTAATCGTGCATTGACTTCATAAAAGCAACAAAGTCATTTTTCTGTTCTGAATCCATCCAGGCCATTGCACTCCGGGGATGTTCATTCATTGCACCGGTAATTAAATAAGGAATATGATAACCCCAGTCAATCTTTTGTTGCCAGGGTACAACTTGCTCCTGAATGGCTTTAAGTAGCGGGAGTAACCTGTATTTTGGATTTTTAAGAAATGCTATTAATATTTCAATCGGGCAGTTTCCTGCGCCACGGCCCATACCCAGTAGGGTGGCATCGAGCATGGTTGCACCATTGATGACCGACGTAATGGTATTCGACATAGCCAATTGCATGTTGTTATGAGCATGTATGCCGATCTCTTTCTCGGGCATTGCTTCACTGTATTTTTTCATCAAATGTTCTGTCGATTCGCAATGCATACTTCCAAAACTGTCTACCAAATAGAAAATGGGAACCCTCGAATTTGCCGCATCATTTAGCGCTTCGTCCAGATCGTGTTCATTTACTTTCGAAACGGCCATCAGGTTGATCGTGGTTTCATAACCTTTGTCCATACAGTGATGGGCTAGCGCAATGGCTTTATCCATTTGGTGTACATAACAGGCAACACGCATCATTGAAATAGCGCTTTCGCTTTTTTGTGGAATATCATCGAAATCAATGCGGCCAATATCACACATGGCTGAAAGCTTAACACCCGGTTCACCTTCACCAACAATTCTCCTGATATCTTTGTCATCGCAAAATTTCCATGGTCCCATCTCTTTTCTCGAGAAAGCTCTTTCGCTGCTTTTGTAGCCAATTTCCATATAGTCGATACCTGCTTCAACACAAGCATCATAAACCCCTTTTACAAATTCGTCGCTGAACTGCCATTTATTCATCAAACCACCATCGCGCACGGTGCAGTCGAGTACTTTAATCTCTTTTTTATACATTCTTTTTATGTTTATTTGATGGATTTTTCCATTAAATCCATTTCGATTGAAATATTATGCTCTACTAATTTCCGAAATATTTGCTCATAAACATCTTTATTGAGCCCCAATTCTTCTGCCCATGCTGCCCTTTGTTTGAGAACCAGCATTTTTCGTTCGGCGGCAATAATCGAATCCGCATTTTTCTCCTTGTATTTCACAATTTCTTTGACAAATTCAGTTCGTTTCGCGAATAACTCAATCAATTCATGATCGATCAGGTCTATTTGTTGCCTGATCTCCTCTTTCGATTTACACTCTTCCGCCTTCTTAATTATTGCCATTCGTAAATGTTGAATTGAAAAAATATTGTCAAAAATAGTTACAATTTGAAATAATGAAACAGATAAG